>ENA-ORSX01000048-ORSX01000048.1-human-gut-metagenome-genome-assembly--contig:-NODE-48-length-168617-cov-14.809957_pt1 | contig 168617 bp, 169 predicted proteins | sample MGYA00241904_ERZ509172 | MGnify/ENA primary metagenome ERZ509172 (study PRJEB26280, sample SAMEA2338795) | human gut metagenome | biome: human gut; feature: human-associated habitat; material... | reverse complement strand
AACAATAGTTTACAGTGAAATTTAGTGCGAAATAAATTTACTTTTCAATGCTGAAAATACATGATACTGTGGTTTTTCCTCGCCGTAGATTCCCCACGCAATATACCCACTCAGTATGATTCCGATCGCACACAGACCGGAAAAGATAATAGCAAAAGGCAGGCAGATTTGTCCAAACAGTTGAAAAGGCAGGTCACTGTAATCCCAGACTTCCCAACACAGCCATTTATTTACGATCAGTCCGGTCAGAAATTCCATTGCCGTTACAAAGATCATACAGCGAAGAATCTGACGCCACAGCGGTTCCTGAAAGTTGAGCACTCTTCCCTGGATATAGAAAAACAGAAAACAGATTCCTCCAAGAACAAACATGCTCCAGTGAGAAAAGCCACGAAACAATATTTCCAGTCCATAATAGATGCTTCCGCCAAGGCACCCCAAAAACAAATACTTACTTATTTTTTTACACATGAAAACGCCCTCACTTTTGTATTCTCACTACATAGTTTGGGCGTTTTTTGACTATAATATGGATGGTATTTATTTCAATTCACCAAGATAATAGAAGCCTTTACACTCCGTCAGATGAACCGTCACATATGTTCCGATCATCTCTTTTGTTCCTTTAAAATGCACCAGCAGATTATTGCTCATGCGTCCGGTCACCATAGATGCATCATGGTCACTGACAGACTCTACCAGCACTTCCACATCTTTTCCTTCATGAACCGCACACACTTCGGATGCGATTGACTGTACTTCTGAAAGCAATCGGTCAAACCGGTCTTTGACGACATCTGCCGGAATCTGATCTTCCATAGCTGCCGCCGGTGTTCCGGTTCGTTTCGAATAGATAAATGTAAATGCACTGTCATAGCGAACCTTTCGCACGACATCCAGTGTTTCCTGAAAGTCTTCTTCTGTCTCTCCCGGAAAGCCTACGATAATGTCTGTTGTCAGAGAAATATCCGGCACTGCTTTCTTGATCTTTTCTGCGAGTTCAAGATAGGATTCTTTCGTGTAACGACGATTCATTTTCTTAAGAATCCTTGTGCTTCCAGACTGAACCGGAAGATGCAGATGTTTACAGATCTTTTCCGATGATGCCATAACCTCAATCAATTCATCGGAGAGATCCTTCGGATGCGAAGTCATAAAACGAATCCGCTTTAATCCTTCAATCTTCTCAATTCTGCGAAGAAGCTCTGCAAAAGTAATCGGCTCGTCCAAAGTCTTCCCGTAAGAATTGACATTTTGTCCAAGCAGCATCACCTCAGACACCCCATCCTTGACAAGGCGTTCGATTTCCCGGATGATTGCTTCCGGCTTTCTGCTTCTTTCCCGTCCACGCACATATGGAACAATACAATAGCTACAGAAATTATTGCAGCCAAACATAATGTTAATTCCAGATTTGAATGCATATTTTCTTTCATTCGGAAGATCTTCCACGATTTTGTCAGTATCTTCCCATATATCGACAACCATTTTTCCGGCTTCATATCGTTCACAGATCAGTTCTGCAAATTTATAAATATTGTGCGTTCCGAAGATAATGTCTACAAAAGAATAACTCTTTTTTAATTTTGCAATTACTTCCGGTTCCTGCATCATACAGCCGCAGAGTCCGATCATCATATGGGGTTGCTGCTTTTTGCGTGGTTTTAATTGTCCCAGTCGTCCATAGACTCTTGTATTTGCATTTTCACGAACTGTACACGTATTGTAAATCACAAAATCCGCCTCGTCCTCTTCTGCTTCTTCGTAGCCGATCTGATTTAAAATGCCTCGAAGCTTCTCAGAATCTCTGGCATTCATCTGGCACCCAAAAGTAGTGACACAGAAAGTCAGGCTTCTTCCTAGATTTTTTGCCTCTTCTTCTACATACTGTTTTGCTTTTTCTATGTAATAATACTGTCTCAAAGGCTCTTCTTGCGGCGCTTCTTTAGACAAATTGATGTCTGGACTCATCATATTCATAATCTATTCCTTTCAATGTATCTATAATCTTCTGTTTTTCCGTCTGCATATCTTCGCAAAGTGCATCCAGAGATGTATAATAATCTCTGAGTTTCGTGTTAACAACACTTAAGAGCATAACCGGATCTTTTGGTAACTCCATGTGAATCACTCCTCTTTCACAATTTTTCGTTAATAACTGTTTTTCTCTGTGATCAACACATCCGGCCGAATATCTGTCTCTTCAACCGGAAGTTTTTCCAACACCTGAAATTCAAACGCTGCTGCTATTGTATGAAGTTCTCTCTTATCTGACAGATAGCGGTCATAATAGCCACCTCCGTAGCCAATCCGATTCTTCTGCCGATCAAACGCAACTCCCGGGATGATCATAAGACAATTTTGGAAGCTCTGCATATCCAAAAGCTGACTTCCCTTGGGCGGCTCTAAAATCCCATAAGAGCTTCGAACTAATTCCTGCCGATTTCTCAATTCATAAAATTCCATGTCTTTCCCGTCAACCCTCGGAATCCACACTCTTTTCCCGGAGGCTGTCGCCCTCCTGATGATTCCATCCGTTCCGACTTCACCATTATATGACATGTAGATACAGAGGTGATCTGCCTCTTGAAAATAAGGATGCGCAAATATCTTCTCTTCGATACTTCTTGTCCACTCTGCCGAAAGGGATTCGTCAAAGCTTCTTCGGATTTTCAGTATCCTCTTTCTAATTTCCTTTTTTGTCTCCAAATTTTTCACCCAGATTCGTAATGCTTCCGTCTTTTTCCTGAATGGAAATATTGTTCAGCTGTCCGCGAAGATTTCTCTTGAAAGAATCGATATATTCTCTTCGCAAAATCTGCTGTTCTTTTGCTTCCTCAGCAGTCAGTCCCTCTGCTTTTGATTTATGATATAATTCATTAATTCTTGCTATTTTCTTATCATCCATAATCTTTTGTCCTTTCTAAAACTCTTTTTATCTTACACTATCTGAATTCAGAAGTCCACCGGTTCTTTCAACTGGAGTAGTTTTCCAAAAAACCATAGAGTTCTTCCGGCGATTCTATATATTTCCCATTGCGCACCTCAGCTCGAACAGTAGGAGGAAGTTCATCATATGCAATGGCAGTGTACTCATAAGGAGTGACTTTATCACTCAGATAAACTACCACATAGCCATTGACCTCCATCAGGTAATAACAATCTTCTTTCATCGCTTCCCCGTCAGCCTCAACCAGCGCGCCTGACTCTTCTTCAATTTCCTGCTGCTCTTTTTGTGCGTGAATTTTTTCCGCCTGTTCTTTTGCCTTGTGAAAACTGAACTGATAAGCACAGGTGATTACTAACATTGCAATAATCGCCGTCGCAAAAAAACCAATACCATACTTATTTCGCATTCGGACAACTCCTTTTTTTAGTATAGTATTGGTGATTTTCTTATTTTTTATACACTATTTCAGTACATGAATCTTTTTAAAGAACGAGATCAATACTCTTCCCTTCGGAACCGTTTTCAATTCAGCCTCTGTCACTCCGCCGAGAAGAATCAGCGCTGTTCCGTATGCGATAGCCGCAATCGGAAGTGCGATCAGCGTTGCGATCTGTGTGCCTGCAAATAATTCAAAGAGAAGATGCACAACTTTCGCAACAATTCCCATGATCAGTGCTGCAATTCCGGGGATAACAAAGGTTTTTTTCTGTTCCTGCACATATCCCACTTCATCCCGAAGAGAGTGCGAGTTTAAAATACACGTACACGCGGAAAATACAATCTTACTTACGACAACTGCATAGATTCCCCATTTAAATACAACCATCATAATAAACAGTGCCACAACATGAACAACCAGCGCGATCGCTGCATTTCGAACTGGAATCATCATTTTGTCCAGTCCTTGCAGAACTGCATTTGTCACCGTAGACAAACAGTAGAAAATAACGGAAATTGCTCCTAATTGTAAAATAAGCGCGGCTTCTTTGTTATCTTCTGTAAAGAAAAGGAGATCCAGTACCGGTTTTGCCAATACAATCAGTCCGACTGCACTGGGAATTGCAATCATCATATCAAACTTGGCAAATGTATTAATCTTGCGATGCACCTGCTTTCTGCTTCCGGTCTTTACCGTTGCCACAAGACTTGGAATCAGTGACGCTGCCAATGCGTTGGAAAATGCAAGCGGCACATTAATGACCGTATCATACTTTCCACTTAAGATTCCAAGATAACTGGCATATTCACTTTCTTTAAATCCCTGTGCTGACATGATCACACCGTACATGGAATTGTCGATCACTCCGCACAGATTGTAAACCGTTGCACTGATAAGAACTGGAGCAATGGTAATCAGCAGAATCTTGAAGATTCTCTGATAACTCTCTACCGGTCCTCTTCTCTCTCTCTTTATTTTCTTTTGGAACACCTTACGAAATGCAAGGAAGATCAGCACCAAAAATGCCAATGCAATCGCTGCACCCATAACGGTTCCGACGGTTCCGCCGGCAGCAGCATAAGCATAGCTATATGCGTGAACCCCACGCTTCTTGGCAATATTTTTCCCCAGCTTCAGAAGGAAGTATGCTCCTGCAATACTTGCCACTGCATTGACCACCTGCTCAAGGACCTGAGAAAAAGCAGTCGGGATCATAGAACCATTTCCCTGGAAGAATCCACGGAAAACACCCATAACTGCAACAATCAACACACACGGCGCCAACACTCGCATAGCAATGGCACTGTATTTCATTGCCATAATGTTTTCCGCAATAAAATCTGCTCCGAAGAACAGAATCAGACACGCAGTACCACCTACTACAAATGCAAAAGTCAACGCACCGCGGAACACACGCATGGCATTTCGATATTCCTTTGTTGCAACTCTGGCAGATATCAATTTCGATACTGCCAGCGGAAGACTGTAGGACGTCAGGGTAAGGACGATTGCATAGATCTGAAATGCAACTCCGTAATATCCCATTCCTGTATCTCCCAGAATATTAACAAGCGGTACTCTGTATACAGCACCGATAATTTTAGTTATGACTCCGGCAATCGCAAGGATAGAACCTTGTACCATAAAATTCTTACCGGATTTTTTGGCTTTTTCTGACATGCTTGTACTCCATTTATCTTAAGATGTTCAACTTCGACAGAATCTGTCTCTGTCTGTCTTCCATCACAAGTCTTTCCTCTTCTTCTATATGATCGTATCCTGTTAAGTGTAACACAGAATGTGCAATTAGAAAAGCAAATTCTCGCTCTATGGAATGTCCGAATTCTTCTGCCTGTTCTATGACTTTTTCTTTTGAGATAACGATATCTCCGAGAAGGAGTTCTCCTGTCTCAGGATGGAAATACTCATCTGCCTCCTCAAGAAAATCAAACTCTCCCGGCTGTTCATAATCTACCATCGGAAATGACAGGACATCGGTTGCTCTGTCGATTCCGCGAAATTCCAGGTTCATCTCATGAATCTGTTCGTTCATAGTAAGGAGCAGATTTACTTCCGCCTCATATGGACAACCCACATCATCAAGCGCAGCCTCAATGACAGTTCGTGCTAATTCTTCGCATGGAAGGGATAACTTAAGCTCCCCCTCTTCTTCATAATAAAGTGTCATCACTTTCTCCTTCTGTTCTTCTCTCTTGTTTTCGCATGAGAAGCTTTTTTCTCATATTCCTCATAAGCTTTTACGATCTTTTGTACCAGCGGATGACGTACCACGTCTTTGCTGGTCAGCTTGCAAATGCTGATATCTTCAATATTTTTTACAACCTGCACCGCGGTATCAAGACCGGATACCTGACCGGACGGAAGATCCTTTTGTGTTTCGTCACCGGTAATGACTACCTTTGATCCGAATCCGATACGGGTTAAAAACATCTTCATCTGCGCCGGAGTTGTATTTTGTGCTTCATCGAGAATGATAAACGCATTGTCCAGTGTACGCCCTCTCATATAGGCAAGCGGCGCCACTTCAATCAATCCTTTTTCTGAATTTTTCAGGAAACTCTCCGCTCCCATAATCTGATAAAGAGCGTCATATAAAGGACGCAGGTAAGGGTCTATCTTACTTTGCAGATCCCCCGGAAGGAACCCAAGCTTCTCGCCTGCCTCAATCGCCGGTCTCGTAAGAATGATCCGTCCTACCTCATTATTTTTAAATGCTGTGATCGCCATTGCCATTGCAAGATATGTCTTTCCGGTTCCTGCAGGACCGAGACCGAACACGATCATTTTCTTACGGATTGCATCCACATACTTTTTCTGACCGAGAGTTTTAGGCTTGATTGGTTTGCCCTGAATTGTATGACAGATAATATCACGGTCAATGTCAAGTACACTCTCTTCTTTATCTTCCATCACAAGAGACAACGTATAATCTACATTTTGCTCTTCAATCGTATTTCCTCTTCTGGATAGTTCAAGAAGCTGACGAAGAACCTGCTTCGCCTGTTCAACTTTTACCGCTTCTCCCATGATCTTCACATGTTCATTTCTTGCGATCAATGTAACATGAAGCGTCCGCTCTATTTTCTTCGCAAATGCATCAAATTGTCCAAATACATTTCCGGCATCTTCTGCCGGAATCTCAATGACTGCCTCCATCATCCCCATGAATTGTCTCTCCTTGTTGTTTTTCTTCGATTCTTGGAACTTCTTTTAATTCGGAAGGTCTGCTTTCTCCTATCGGCATAGAGACCTGAAGATGCCCCGCTGCCTTTGCACAATCCTTCCCTCTGTATATTTTAACATCATTCCCAATAATTTCTACCCCTTTTTTCTCTAATTCTTCCTTATATTTTAAGAATTGTCTGCTTAAAATCTGTTGTTGATCTTTTTTTGTATATTTTCTTCTCTCTGACTGATACGGAATCACCTTGCGGACACCGAAGTACACCGGAAGCGAAAAGCTGTCAGACAGACAGAGCTGTCTTATGCTTCCTTTGATCTCATACTCCTTTTGCGTGCTTTTTATATTTCCCAATGTGAAACGATAGTTTCCGAAAATCAAAGTATATTCTTCCTTGATGCCTGTTTGCTTTTTTGAAATAGACTCATACTTCTTTTCTTCATAATAATCTTCACAGCTCTCCTCATACTCTAAAGTTGTGATACCTGTAATGTCTGCATCCGCCTGATGATATTGGTATCCGGTCACTTCTTTGGCATCATTTAGAACCGGCACCTGACCGGAGACAAGAACCGTCCCTTTTTTCACCTTCTCTCCCCTTTTTACCTGTACAGTCCCTTTTCGCACAGTTATGCTGTCTATGACACAATCTCTGTCAGCAACAAGATCCATTGCATTTTCTGTCTCGTCTTCCTTCGTTCCTGTTGAAATAGAATCCTCATTCTCCTTTACCTGTATATACAGCTTCGTCCCCTGTATAGAAGCGGACACCCATATGATATCTCCGTATTCCCGCCGCAGATCTTTTACAATTCTCCCACAATCCACTTGCGACTTCTTCATGCCGCTTTTTATTTCTCTGGAACTTAAATACTTCAACAGAATCTCATCGGTATAGCTTTTATTTCCGGAAATATCAATCCCCCATATAAAACGGGAAAATAAATAAAGCAACGAAATACAGAAAACAGCGCCTGCAAAGAACATTTTCCGATTCCGATATCGGTGTAAAAAAAAAGGAAGACCGGTTCTTTTGATGATCACGACTCTTGTCCCCGTCTTCCGAAGTACCGGCTTTAACTGCCGGAACCCTTTTATCGTAATATTCATTTCGTAAGCCTGACCGACCGGTCTAAGCCCCCACAAGTAGATTCCTCTATGACTGCATGCGTTGAGGAATCGCTCCACGGAAGATCCGCTTACCCGAATCTGTAAATAGCCTCTGACATATCGGATGATATCTAACAGCACTTTATACTCTCCTTCCGGTCAATGTTGATACTCAATCCCCGTGATCTGCCCATGGATCATCATTTCATCATTTGTATAATAAGCTACTTGAAGACCTTTACCGGTCACTTTAATAAGACCTGCTTTTGTCTGAATTCGTACCACAGAATCCGTATATTCGATCATTCCCCGATAATTTTCAATACATAGTTCCTGCTGACCTGTCATAGTAAGAACCGGCATCCCCATCACCACATCTTTGGGAAGCTCTGATACTTCCGTCATTTTTTTCTTCAATGACTGTCCCATAGAAACACCAATTTTTCATTTTATTATAACTTATGTCACTGCACAGCTTCTTATGTCTGAATACTTACTGATTAAGCAGCCTATTTTTTTCTTCCTCCAAGGAGTACCGGAACTCCAAGCTTAAAGACGGTTGCCGCCGATAACAAAAGCCACGGGAGCACTCTTCCGGCTCCTTCCTTCTCATTACAGACCTCCGACACATGTTCAAAAGAAGCCATGAAACGCTTCTTTCCATCTATCGTATCTCCAATAATTTTCAAGATTCCATATCCCTGCGTTACCATGTGTACAGAAAGAAGAACTTTACAAAAAGTCTTCGTTCTCTTCTGCAAGAAATAATACCCTGCAATGAAAATTCCTAAAATTGTTGCAATATGATGAATGATTTCTGCGATACAGTTCTTCTTTGTCTCCATGTTCTTCTCCTTCACTTCTGTCCGATCCGTATTCTAATCTATGCGTACATTGCTCTGTACATACCTCGTCTATAAGAATGATTATACATCATGCTGCAGCAAAAAAACAAAAGGAAACGAACGCAAATTTCTACATAAATCTCCGAAAATCTCTAAGCATACATTTTCCGCAGCGCTTTCCTGAATTGAATTGCAAACAGCACGATCGTGAAAGATACCGCCAGAAAGTCTGCGATTGGTTCCGCCAAGTATACTGCCATTGTCTGGTCACTCTTGAAAATCTGCGGGAGCACAAAGATAAGTGGAAGCAGTAATACAAATTTTCTCATAATCGCTACGATTATAGATTCCACTGCCCTTCCCAGTGAATTAAATGTCATCTGGCAAGCCATCTGAATTCCCATCATAAACAGTGCTGCAAGATAAACACGAAGCGCTGTTTTCGTGAATGCTATAAGCTTCAGATCTGAAGTAAACATTCTTACAAATCCACCCGGAAGAACCATAACCATTGCCCAGAGAAAAAGTGCGTACCCAAGGCTGATCTTCAATAATAATTTAAAGGCATCCTTCACACGCCTTGCGCTTCCTGCTCCATAGTTATAGCTGATGATCGGCTGCGCTCCCTGACCAAGTCCCTGCAAAGGAAGCATAGCAAACTGCATAACACTTGTCAGGATTGTCATAGCTCCCACGGCAATATCTCCGCCGAATTTTTGAAGCGAAGAATTAAAACAGATAGAAATGACACTCTCACTTGCCTGCATAATAAAAGTTGATGTACCAAGTGCAAGACAAGGAAGAATTACAGATGCTGACAGACGCATATTTTCTTTCCTGATCTTTAAAATAGTTTTCTTTCCAAACAAAAAAGATACCACCCAGACACAGGATAATGCCTGAGAAATAATTGTTGCAAGCGCCGCGCCCTGCACATCCATATTGAAACCAAAAATAAAGATTGGATCTAATACGATGTTAGACACTGCACCAATCAGAACAGACAGCATTCCGGTTTTTGCAAATCCCTGCGCTGTAATAAATGCATTCATTCCAAGCGTCAACTGTACGAAAATCGTTCCGACAGAATAAATGTTCATATATCTTGTTCCATAGCTAATCGTATTTTCACTTGCTCCAAACGCCATAAGAAGATCTCGGTTCCAGATAAGGAGCACTGCTGTCAACACAAAAGAAATGAGAATCTGTGTTGTAAAGCAATTGCCCAGAATCTTTTCTGCCAAATCGTTATCTTTTTTCCCCATGGCAATGGACGCTCTGGGTGAACCTCCGAATCCAACCAGCGCTGCAAATGCCGACACCATCATAATAAGCGGCATACAGACTCCGACACCGGTAAGTGCATCTGCCCCTATCTCCGGAATGTGACCGATATAAATACGGTCAACAATATTGTAAAGCATATTAATAAGCTGGGCTGCAACCGTAGGCAACGCCAGCTTAAGAAGTAATTTTCCTATGGGTTCTTTCCCAAGAAATTCTTTATCCTGATCCATGACTAACCTCTCCTCGTAAAATCTAATTGCAGAGAATAATTATACTATCCTTGCAGAGGTTGTCAATCATTACAAATCGTTTAATAATTTCTTTATATTTTCTTTAACCCCTGAATTACCTGCAACTGTTTTATTTATTTTCAATGACACGTTCATTTCATTTGTTACAATATTCATAGTATTTTCAAGCAAAAGACCTTTTTTTACCTCAAATTTTTTAATGTCTTTCCATTCTAATAAAAGGCAATCTAAAATACTATAATTGCCATCAACAGGGAAAATATAAATTCCCATTTCATCAAATCCAAATAAGTATAAGGTGACTTTTTCAGATATGTTTTATTTCCTTTCAAATATCTTTCCACAAGACAGTCAGTTTGATAAAATAATACGTATCTTTGTGACGATTTTGTTAGCATATATCAATCATATAAAAAAGTAACCGCCCCTCTGCCAAAGGAATGCGGTTGCTTTTTTGTAACCATATAAACTTGGACTGACTGTCCGCCGAGTAGTGCTTTTTTCTAATTTCATTTTAACAAATACCTATTCAAATGTCAAATCTGACACTCTTAAAGCGAACAATCCCTTCTCTTTCAATCCATGCACCAACTCTACATAGAATTCTCTCACATCAAACCCTTGAATATTTTCTCGATTCAGATCAATCATATCTCCATGAGAGATTCCTCTTTTTCCATCAACTGTCAGAAAATGATAATCTTCTCCCCACGGGAACGAGCTTTCTGACACGAGTCCGTCATTTGATCCATCAAAATATTTTACCAATTCATAGGAAAAATTTAATGGAAATCTTCCGCCGGAAGCAACATTTAACTTAGAACCGACACTCTGATAATACACATTCGGCTGATCTACTACTTCTTCATTCAAGTTTCGGCAGGCAGATGCGGTCAAATCTTCTACAGCCGCAAGAAAATCCGGTTTTAAATCACCAAGCTTCTTAAGCGCTGCATTATATCCGTCTGCGATTTTTTGTTTCGCAGCTTCCGGAATCTTATCCAATAAATAATCTGCAAATTCGCATCCTCTGTGTGGAGTGTTAATCGTCGTAAGTGACGCCACATACTGTGACATACCCAGCCGGCTGATTGCGTAACGGGTATCAAGACCTCCTTTGGAATGTGCGATTACATTCACTTTAGAAGCCCCTGTTTCTTTTAGAACTTCCATGATCCGTTCACTTAATTCTCTCCCGCTGTCCGCAACAGATGCTGCTGACTGATGATTTCCGTAATAGATTCTTGCACCGTGTCTTTTTAGTTCTTTCGGAATACGCCCCCAATAATTAAAATATCGGAAATCGCGAAAGAAGACACCATGAACCATAAGAATCGGATATTTTGTGTCGCAGATTTTTTCATTCTTTCGTTCAAGGTAATATAGATTTTTTTCATTTTCAAAAGACACTTCGTTGGAAGCAAGACGCATAAGTTTTGTAAGCACAATAAGATTTACAATCGGAATAAAGCCGCACATAATTCCTATCACACGCCATTTGATTCCGATTTGGACAGAGCTTATATATAACCGGATGATCCCATTCCAGAATACCACCGTCTCTGCCAAAAATACACAAAGAAGGTTAAGTAGCCACAGTAGCTTATTTTCTTTGAATACGACCGGAATCATAGCCAGTATATATACTGCTGATATCAGCATAGAAATCAAAAATATTCTGAGGAGCTCACATCCGCTATAACAAAAGCGAAATCTTCGGCTTGTAATCTTTCCCCTTTCCATTGTCGGTTTTATATTTACTATGAAATAAAAAACAAGTAGAAAAATCATTCCCCATATTCCGAGAAACTTATCGTAAAGAATCGGAAGATTCCCAGTTAAAATAACGACTGCCGATGCCACAAGCCTTACACACCACGTTTTGATTGTATTTCCCATATCTGCTTTTCCTCCTTACCTTACAGAAAGAATAACACTCTTATCACCCCAAGTACAAGTAAATGTACCGGATAAAACCAATAGAAAAACCATTTGGAAAAATTCTGTCCTTTTTCCGCTCTTTTCCCGTTATAAAAATAAAGGAGTATGATTGCGGCAAATATCATTCCTGCCATACTTCCAAGTGTATAGGTGACATTCTCAACCAGCGAAAATCTTCCAATTCCTCCAAGAAAGTTAAAGCTGCCAAATAAACAGGTGGCTGCTGTAAATGCAATCTTTTTCCTTGTTCTGTTCTCTCTTGCCCATGCAAAAAGAAGAGTAAAAACAGGAGCCAGAAACGCCCAGTCAGAAAGCAACGATATCATAACAAAGAGGAAAATCAACGAGTATTTCCATTCTTTAATTTTCACATATTCTAATACGCACAAAAGGAAGAAGCACAACAACAACGTAAACATCATGTTCATTTCTGTAATGTTCAGTATTCTTCCCTTCGTATGAGACAGGCTATATGGAAGCTGTGACAAGACCGCGAACACAAGTAATCTCTTTCCGTATTGCTTTCTGGAATGTGTATAAGTAAAGCCCTCCACTAAGAAATAACACATTGTGATCGCAGTAAAGTAACCGATATCTGTAAAAAATTCAGCCCAAAATGTACCTGTCTCCATAAAAATATAGGAAATATGATTCAATAACATGACAAACATAGCAAAGTATTTAATTGTATCCCGGGTGAAGCCGGATTTCGTATTCATTATCATATTCATTGTTGTTTTCTCTTTCTCGAAGCTTTTATCGGATTTCGCATCCTGTATAATGCCGGATTCTTCTTATACGTTCTCATCAATATTCCTCCTAAATCCTACATAGGTTGCAATAAAGTAAACGGTATAGATTCCGAAGAATAGAATAAATGCTATGCCAAAATATTGGAAAATTGATGTAGAGACACCTGTGAAAAATATAAATTTCCGGCTCATGTAGATTCCGATGATTCCACTGATTCCGGCTGCAAATAATGCCGGGCACAGATAATAAGCGATCAACTGTTTCCGCACAGTCCTTGAAAGCTCTCTTCTGTCAAGTCCCAACTTTCGAAGCACATCATAGCGGAAGCGGTATTTTGTGGAATCTGATAACTGTTGAACCGATAGCACTGTAAGTGCAACGCATACAAACACAAGTCCTACATAAAAGGCTGGAAATATGATCGCCGATAGCATATAGCGCACCTCCGGGACTGCATTATCCCTCACCAGATTTACAGCAGCGTAGGTTACCACTGTATCCGAGCCAAAGCACCAGTTATTTTCTTTCTCGTCCTGATCGCCAAAGGCAAGGTCGTTACAGAGATTGTCAAGCTTCTGACTGAGAGACTGCGGTGCTTTCCCATTAAGATCAACTGCCAGCTCCGAATAATACGGCGTCATCTTCTCAACGATATGATCCGGTACTACAATGACATAGTCTCCTCCGTTATGTCCGTCTTGGGAAAAGGGTTCTGTTCGGTATCCGGCAAAGGTAAGAGCTTTTCCTTCATTTATCTTCTTGCAGATCGATAAGTTTTTAGAAAAAATCCCCCAATTCGTTATGAATGCGCTCCTTTAGATGAATCAGATATTCATTCTCTTCCAACACTGTCGGACGATACCCGAGCATCCTCCGCAAATGATTATAATCTGTAAGGCTCATAAACGTATCGGAATTACAATAAGACTGATCATTTCCCGTTCGGATCTTTTTCTCATTCGGTGTTCCGTCTTCGTTTTTGTAAATTGTACCAAAATATTTAAGGTGTGTATAAAGCCATGTATTTACTTCATTTGTTCCATCTGTATAAATCCGATAAGTAAAAAATTGTAAAAAGAGAGGTTAATGTTCCCATTGTAAAACGCATTGTCTTAAGCTTGGAGGCAAATTGTCGGAGAAGAAAAAGATTCTCTCCTTTATAAACTGCTTTCCCTTTCTTTCTCACATAACAGATAATCCACGCAGACAAGCCCGTATAAAATAGATAGATTACAATGGCAAGACCAACGAGAAATAGGACGATGCCTCCGGTGCTTCCAACACCTCCGCTAAGCAACAATACTCCGAATGTGATTAAAAATAAAATTGAAACCGGAAACAACCAGCGTTTTATTTCTTCTCGCTTCTCCGTAATCTCTTCATTCCGATCAACAGATAAATCCCGAATTCACGGCTTCTTTTTTCCAGAATAAAACGAACCATGTAATGAATGAGCCACGCAATGATCCACACGATAAAGAAAGTGGCAATTCCGACCATAGCCGCCATCATTCCTGCAATGTTTCTATTCATCAGCCAGCTCACCTCCTGTCAGAGACAGTACGTCCAGAATCTCATTTAAAAAGTCTCTTCTTGTTTTCTTCCCTCTTACGAGCTCGTGAAAAATACTGCCGTCCTTCAAGAACAGGATTCTGCTGCAATAACTTGCTGAAAACGCATCGTGTGTGACCATGAAGATAGTTGTCCGCAAGGTTTCGTTAAGCTTTGCAAATGTCCGAAGTAAGGTTTGCGCCGATTTTGAATCCAAAGCTCCTGTTGACTCATCTGCAAGGAGAAGGCATGGTCCATTTACAAGAGCTCTCGCGCACGCACAGCGCTGCTTCTGACCGCCGGATACTTCATATGGAAACTGGTTCTTTATCCCATCGATTCCGAGAAGCTTCATCATCTGATCACATTTTCTTTGTATCTCTTTGCGGTTGCCCTTGCGAAGCGTCATTGCCAGAAGAATATTTTCCTCTAATGTCAAGGTGTCCAGAAGATTGTAGTCCTGAAATACAAAGCCCAGATTCTTCTTTCGAAAATCTGACAGCTCATCTTCACTAAGCTCTGTAATATCGACATCCTGATAATAGATATGACCTGCTGTTACGCGGTCAATTGTAGAAAGCATATTAAGAAGTGTCGTTTTGCCGGAGCCGGACGCCCCCATAACACCTATGAATTCTCCCTGATCCACATGAAAGCTTACCCGATCGACTGCCTTTGTCACATTGCTTCCGGTGAACCCTTTTTCGAAAATCCGCTCGATTTCCTCCGGCTTTATACCGATTCCGTTGTCTTTTACCGTCAGACGGACACCATTTTCTATATGCTCGGTAAAGATTCTGATATAAGCCCCTTGCTCCTTGCTGTATTTTGCACTGTTTAATAATAGTTGATTCAAAATAAAACCGATCCATTTCCCATCGGTATATGCAACGTCCGGGCAATTCACTTCTGCCTGTATTCCCTTTTGTATCAGATATTGTTTGTTTCGCTGAAGGATCTCTGCCGCCGTTTATCCAAGATCTGTTTCCCGAATCATATAATCCTGATAAACCTCGTCTGATCTTGCATAATACAGGGCCATGTCCACATAGTTTTCTATTTTTCGATTTTCAAGTGCAATTCGTCTGGTCAGTGTTTCTTTATGATTTTCACACATAAGATCAATCCCTGTGATCGGCGCTTTGATTTCATGTACCCAGCTCTCGATATATTCCCGATATTCTTTTTTCTCGTCTTCAATCGCACGAATCCGCTCAATGACCGATTTATTTGATTTTCTGATCAACTCTCGATAGATCTGATCCTCCAGATGCACAGAATCCGGCATCAGCTCTCCCAGAAGATAGCGCTGATCGATCTGCTCCATCATTTCTTTCATTTTCTTAAAATAATTCCTTCTGGAAAAATAGTGGACACTAAGCCACACAAGAAAGACCAGTCCCCAAACAACTGTAATCAGAATGCAATTGCTTTTCGGATAACCGGTTATACGAAGAAAAATAAGAGAAAACCAAGACACACAATCTGCAGAAGGATCAGCAAGATGCGATCCTTCAAGTATGACGCAAGGCTCATGGAGCCTGTACTTTCTCGTCTCATATATAATACCCCATTCCTCGTTTTGTCTTAATATAGTCTTGTGGAAGACCAATTTCTTTTAATTTGCCTCGAATACGAGTCATATTTACGCTCAGCGCATTATCATCAAGAAAGACCTGCTGATCCCACAAATATTCAATCAGATCCATGCGGGAGACAATCTGTCCTTTGTGTAAAAGCAGACAGTGCAGAATCTTCAGTTCATTTTGCGTAAGCTCCGCCTGTGCATTTTCCCGATTGTCGGCAGTTTTCCTGTATATAACGCCTCTGGCAATGTCCAAGGTTAAATCACCGCAGACAATCGTTGTCTGTTCTTCATAATCTTTAGCTCTGGCAGAACGCTTCAACACGGCTGCAATACGCGCCAATAAAATAGGGGCTTGAAATGGTTTAGTAATATAGTCATCACCGCCCTTTAACATTCCGGTTAATTCATCCATAGAATCCGTGCGGCTGGTGAGAAAAATAATCGGCACTTCAGAACTTTTACGGATTTCTGTACAGATATCATAACCGGACTCTACCGGAAGATTAAGATCCAGTAAGAGAAGATCCGGTTCTTTTTCTAATACTGTTCCAGCCACATCCGTAAAATCTTCTACTTCTGACACCTGATATAATGCATTCGATAAAAGTTGGCATAATTCCTGCCGGATGGCCGGCTCATCTTCCACTACCATTCTTTCACGCTTTATTTATGATACGGTTCACCATGGATAATCCTGTAACTGCGATAAATCTGTTCCAGAAGAATCACCCTCATCAACTGATGCGGAAATGTCATTTTTGAAAAACTGAGTGCATAATCAGATCTTGCAAGCACTTGTTCACCAAGTCCGATGGAACCGCCGATGATAAACGTAATATGACTGATCCCCTGAACGCCGAGCGTATCAATCTTATCTGCAAGTTCCTCGGAAGTTACCTGCTTCCCCTGAATTTCCAATGTAATAACATAGGCGTCATCCTTCACATATTTTAAGATTCGCTCTCCTTCTTTGGAGCGGATCATCTGCTCCACATTCTCACTTGCATTATCCGGTGTTTTTTCATCTGCGACTTCCATAATCTCTAATTTACAGTATTTGGATAATCTCTTACTGTACTCGGCAATCGCGTCTTTTAAATATTTTTCTTTGATCTTTCCGACTGTAATGATTGTAATTTTCATTGATTTCTCCTGTATTAACGCTTCCAGCTTTTTAATTCTTCTTTTTCTTCTCTGCTCACACGGTAAGATTCCCGTATTTTCTGGATCGTTTTATTATGCGTAAATTCATCCATTGTATTTTCCTTTAAAAGTCTTCTTGTTTTTTCGGGATATTTCACGTAGCAGACTGACAATGTCCATGCCACTGCCATTTTCACATAATATCCTTCATGTCTTGTATGTTCGCATATAGAAAGCACCCGGTCAATATAAGAATCATTGATAAAATGATCCAGAAGGGACACAATTCCGAAGCGAAGCTCGTACTCTCTCTGGCTGTGCAAATACGTTTCAAGATAGGCGAAGCTTTCTTCCTGATACTTTTCCATGAATTTATAGGTGTTGCTGCAGCAGTCACAGACTGCCCAGTTATGAATCTTCGGTACAAATCGATCAAGGTAGAAAAACCGCTCTTTTAATTCCATCTTTGCATATGCGATCACCAGACCTTCCAGCATGATTTCTTCGTGATAAGAGCCTTTGTCCGCACTTATTTTCTCATACGCCTCATTAAGATATGCTCGGAAATCTCCCTTTGCAATTTCTTTTGCCAGCGCGCGCAGCTTGGGCATCCGCACGCCAAGCACATGTTTCGTTCCCGGCAGCAGGTTTTCATTGAATTTTTTATAATCCTCTTCTGATAATTGTTCCAGACGTATTCTTACATTTTCTATCATTTAACTTTCCTCATAAACATATAATTCGTGCAATGCACGCGTAGCGCTGATATATTTTGCCTGCTTATAGAGAGGATTTGTCTCTCTTCCCAGTACAGCAAAGACCTGATCGAATTCCAACCCTTTTGCAAGATAAAAGGTTGTGACAGTCATTCCTTTCTTGAATACGGATGTGTCGCGCTCCGTATAAGATACCGGAAGCTGGCGATTCTTGAGCAGACGGTAAATATCATAGGCATCCGATTCATTCATTGTGATTACTGCTGCGGTTTCATATTGAGCATTTGAAGATTTCACCTGTTTTTCTATATTTTCCAGCATTTCCTCCATCGAAAGACCATGAAACTCTTCTACTTCTTTGCCGTGCCGCTGAAACAGCTCCAGACCCTCACCGCCTCGTATTCTCTCCGCATATTCTGCAATTTCCAACGTATTGCGGTAACTTTTGTTCATAACGATTTTTCTTATTTTTCTGCCAAAAATCTTCGGGAGGAACTTTGTCACGTCCTGGCATTCTCTGTCCATCGTCTGTGCGCGGTCCCCGAGAATGGTCATTCGACAATGAAATAGCATGGACAGAATGCTATATTGCAGATAAGAATAATCCTGCATTTCATCAATGACCAGATGCTTGATATTCTTATGCTTCCTGCTTCCTTTCAAGCGGTATTTCAAATATAACATCGGAAATACATCTTCATATTCTAATTTTCTTCGCTCATACTCCGCATTCGAAAGTTCTGGATATCCGCAGTCTTTTAACAGCCATCCGTAGATTTCATAAAGATCCGTTGTCACATACATTTTCTGGAAAGTCTCACGAAGTGCTTCCATATCTTCCTCAGAAATATTCTTCCCGCGCAGCGTCTCATATTCGTCGATCAAGTATTCCATTACCGCATCCATTCTCGCAAGCAGCGGAACTGTCTGGAATTTAAAATAAAAAAGATGAATGATCTCTTCTTCGGTCTTATGAAACCCTTTAAATGTAAAGCTTCGGATATTCACAAGATCTTCCTCCAGCATTGCCAGAAATCCTTCCATCTGTCCGATGAAGCTTGCTGACTGCTTCTCCTTAAAGCGGATTTCCCATTCACTGTCTTGGAATTTCATCTTCTTCTCTAAATAGTCATAACGATCTTCACAGTCATTTGCAACTTCTTTTAATTCCTTGTAAGCAAAGAGATCAAAACTCATTTCCTGTATATGTTCCTCTCCCAATTCCGGAAGAATGTGAGAAATGTAATCAGAAAACACATTGTTCGGTGACAGAATTAAAATATTAGCCGCCTTTAAATTTTCACGGTCATGATACAAAAGATAGGCAATCCGATGGAGCGCCACAGATGTTTTGCCACTTCCCGCCGCACCTTGAATCGCCAGAATCCGGTCTTTCGTATTGCGGATAATCGCATTCTGCTCTTTTTGAATGGTGCGTACAATATTTTTAAGCTGTACGTCTCCGCCGCTTCCAAGTTCCTGTTTTAGAATTTCATCGTCAATCTTCGTATCACTTTCGAAGCCGTAGATCATATGCCCGTTTTTTATCTTGTACTGCCACTTGGATGTGATCTCACCCTCCATTCTTCCCCCCGGAGCGTCATAGGCTGCCGGACCTCTGTCATAATCGTAGAACAACCCGGACACCGGCGCTCTCCAATCGTAGATCAGCGGGCGCATTCCTGCGCGGGGAGCAAAATTGCCAATTCCGATATAAAAGGTCTCTGATTCCTCTTCTCTGTCATAACGAAAATCTACTCTTCCGAAAAATGGAGACTCCAACATCTTTGTAAGCCTCTTTCTCTTTGAAAGCTTTTCTTCATTTGCATGAACCTGATGGAGCAACGCCTGCTGATTGTCATAATTTTCATAGCCATACTCATCCATTTCCGTATAATTTTCCCAGTAATATTCATGCATATTTTTGATTTCCTGCTGTCCGGCAGATAAATCTTCATCCAACTCTTTGATTTTCTGTTGTAAACAATCTGTTATCTCTTTTAAAAACTGCTCCATAGTCTCTCTTTCTTATTTACCCTAATGCCACATCTAAAATCATCATCAATACAAATCCTGCCGCAAAGCCGACCGTTCCTATGTTACTGTGCTCACCTTCCGCAGATTCAGGGATCAGTTCTTCTACTACCACGTAGATCATTGCCCCCGCCGAAAATGCTAAAAGATATGGAAGTACCGGTGTCAGATAGGTCGCAAATAACAGCGTAAGTCCTCCAGCAATCGGCTCTACGATTCCTGAGAGCACGCCGGCTCCGAATGCTCTGCCTCTTCCCTTTTCAGAGCGGATTGGAAGAGATACAATAAAACCTTCCGGGAAATTTTGCAGCGCAATTCCGATAGACAGAGCAAATGCGCCTGCCAGCGTAACATTGGCATTATCCATTAATAAACCGGCAAAAATCGCTCCGCTTGAAATACCCTCCGGAATATTGTGGATCGTAACAGCTAATGTAAGCATGGTCGATTTATTGAGCGAACATTTCGGGCCTTCGCATTCCTCAGAACCAATATGAAGATGCGGAATTACTCTGTCAAGAATCAGTAAAAATGCAATTCCAAGAATAAATCCTACAGCAGCCGGGATAAAAGAAAGCTTTCCCATATGCGCAGACATATCCATTGCCGGAATCAAAAGCGACCAGACAGAAGCCGCCACCATCACCCCCGCCGCAAAGCCAAGCAAAGACTTTTGAAGAAGCGGTTTCAATTCATTTTTCACAAACAATACACATGCAGCGCCAGCCGCAGTACCGATAAACGGGATCATAAGTCCCCAAAAAATAGTCATATCATAAACCCTCGTTTCTTCTCTAATGGATTTATTCTACCATAATTGCCCCAAGTGGTACAGAGCATTTTTCAATTTGGGACACCCTAAAATGCAATTTGGGACGTAGCATTTTGAAAAAATGCTACGTCCCAAATTACTATTTTTTAGAAAGGAATTCGTGAATTCCTTTTGCTCCTGCTTTTCCTGCACCCATGGCGAGGATTACGGTTGCTGCACCTGTTACGGCGTCTCCGCCGGCGAATACTGCTGCTTTTGATGTCTGTCCGTTCTCTTCTTCTGCCACGATACATTTTCTTCTGTTTGTTTCAAGTCCTTTTGTTGTAGATGCGATCAATGGGTTCGGTGATGTTCCGAGTGACATGATCACTGTATCAAGTTCTATCTCGTATTCGGAACCCGGAATTTCTACCGGACGTCTTCTTCCGGAAGCATCTGGTTCTCCCAGTTCCATCTTGATCACTTTCATTCCTTTTACCCATCCATTTTCGTCTACAAGGATCTCTTTTGGATTGGTAAGGAGATCGAAGATAATTCCTTCTTCTTTTGCATGATGTACTTCTTCTACTCTGGCCGGAAGCTCTGCTTCACTACGACGGTATACAATATGTACCTCTGCTCCTAAACGAAGCGCTGTTCTTGCTGCATCCATAGCAACGTTTCCGCCGCCTACAACAGCAACTTTCTTGCCGGCTGCGATCGGTGTATCGTAATTATCATCAAATGCCTTCATAAGATTACTTCTTGTCAGATACTCGTTTGCAGAGAATACCCCGTTTGCTGTCTCGCCCGGAATACCCATGAACATTGGAAGTCCTGCTCCTGATCCGATAAATACTGCCTCGAAATCTTCCTCTTCCATTAACTGGTCGATCGTTGTTGATTTACCGATAACTACGTTAGTCTCGAATTTTACACCGAGTTCTTTTACTTTCTCGATTTCTTTTTTAACAACCTTCTCTTTTGGAAGACGGAACTCCGGAATACCATAAACCAATACTCCGCCAAGCTCGTGAAGTGCTTCAAATACTGTCACTTCATATCCAAGCTTTGCAAGATCGCCGGCACATGTAAGTCCTGACGGACCGGAACCGATCACTGCAACTTTATGTCCGTTTGTCTTTTCTGCTTTTTCCGGTTTGATATCATGCTCTAATGCATAATCCGCAACGAATCTTTCCAATTTACCAATGGAAATCGGCTCTCCCTTGATACCACGGATACATTTGCTCTCACACTGTGACTCCTGTGGACATACACGTCCGCAGATTGCCGGAAGTGCGGAGGATTCACCAATTACCTTATAAGCGCCTTCTATATCTCCGTCTTTCACCTTTGCGACAAATTCCGAAATGTTGATAGATACCGGGCATCCCTGAATACATTTTGCATTTTTACAATTCAAGCATCGAGAAGCCTCTTCCATTGCTTCTTCCTGATTATATCCGTAACAAACCTCTTCAAAGTTTGTTGCTCTTACTTTTGGTTCCTGCTCTCTTACAGGTACTCTCTTTAATACATCTGCCATTACTCGTCACCTCCGCAATGACCACATCCACCGTGATGGGTGTCGCCTTCCTGTAATTTCAACATTGCACGGCCTTCCTGTGTCTTGTACATCTGCTGTCTCTTCATTGCATTGTCGAAATCTACCAGATGTCCGTCGAATTCCGGTCCGTCTACGCAGGCAAATTTTACTTCTCCGCCAACGATCACACGACAGGCACCACACATACCTGTTCCGTCTACCATGATCGGATTCATGCTGACTATTGTCGGAATGTCATATTTCTTCGTTGTCAGACAAGTAAATTTCATCATGATCATTGGTCCGATTGCAACACAGACGTCATATTTATTTCCTTTTTCAACCAACTCGTCTACCATAGTAGTAACCATGCCGGCGTGACCATAAGAGCCGTCGTCTGTACATGGGTAGTAATTACCGGATACTTCCTCCATCTCCTTTTCGAGAATCAGGAGATCTTTTGTCTTTGCACCGACAATAACATCCGCCTCAATACCATGCTCTTTTAACCACTTCACCTGTGGATAAACCGGAGCAGCGCCAACACCTCCGGCTACAAATAAGAATTTCTTCTTCTTTAAAGTCTCTAAATCCTCTGCTACAAATTCAGACGCACATCCAAGAGGACCGGTAAAGTCACGGAAAGAATCTCCTGCTTTTAACTCCGTCATCTTTGTCGTAGACGCGCCAACAGGCTGGAATACGATAGTTACAATTCCTGCCTCTCTGTCGTAATCACAAATGGTAAGTGGAATACGTTCGCCTTTTTCATCCATCTTGACAATGACAAACTGCCCCGGCTCGCAATGTCTTGCAACACGAGGTGCTTCTACATCCATAAGATAAATATTAGCAGCCAGTTTTTCTGCTTTTAATATCTTGTACATCTTGTCTCCTCCTAATAATTCATGCTCTTTTAATCATAATGTATTTATCACAAAATTTCAAGTAACAGATCGCTGTTTTTATGCTTATTCACTAAGTTCTAAACTATAGTTTCTGGTAGTTACCCCGCTTAATCTTCCGTCAGCGGACACAAGAACTGCTTTAAAAAGAGTGTCTCCTTTTGGCATATCAATGGGACCGGTATACTTTGTAGATGCTGTTGTCGGATCTTCTCCGTCCAACGTATAATAGGCATCGTACCCTTCCGGAACTTTTACTTCGATCGTCATTTCAGATTCATACTGTCCGGTAGAAGGGGAAACGGCCGGCGCTTCTTCGATCGGAAGCTCGATAACATAAGTTTTCTCTTCATATTGACTTGGCACTCCGCGCTTATCAACAGAAATTGCCTTGATCGTTGTCTCGCCCGCGTCAAGCTGAATCGGCTTTGTGTATTTTATACTCTGGAAGGTTGGATCGGAACCGTCCGTAGTATAATAAATTGTTTTTCCCGTTGTACTAAGCGTCAGCTGCTGAACATCATCATAGGTTTCCTCATCATCCAGACTATATTCCGGCTTGTCGATGATATATCCATTTAACGCTTCTGCCACACTGTCCGATGCCTCATCCATAAGCTCTGGTATTTTAATCGCCTGCTTTGTATCCAAATAGAATTGAATACATACTTCATAAAGCTCGGTATTCTTACTATGTTTTTCAATCGCATCCGTAAATACCTGCTCTGCCGCATCTAAATCATTTTGACCGATGTATACTTTGGACAACCCTACATATGCATCCGGTTTCTCGTCATTTTTTGACAGAGCCTTTTCAAAAGATTCCTGTGCTGCTCCGTACTCTTTAGATGTAAGAGCTTTATTTCCTTTCGCCACAATTCCGGTATAAGAATTTTGATAGAGAACAATGCTGATTCCTACGATCACAGCAAGAATCAGCGCCATGATCAACAGAACCTTTCTTCTTTTCTTACGGCGTTTCTGCTTTCTCTTCTCTGCCTGACGTCTCTTTTGCTCCTTTGTAAGTGGAGCCGTCCGTCCGGTATTTTTCATCCGCCCTGTGTTTCTTGTACGTCCGGTATTCTCCATCCTTCCGGTACTGCCAGTTCTCACTGTCCGTCCGGTATTTCTGCGTGCAGATGTTGCGCGCGTCTGAAAAGGCGCATCATCATAGACAAGGTAATCCTCCTCTCGTCCTGTTCCGTCAATGGAATCTCTGATCTGCTCCGTGAGCATATCGTCCAACGGATTGTATTCAGGAACAATAAATACTTCCCTGCCGCATGCTTTACAATATAATGCACCTTCCGGTATTTCCTTTCTGCAATATCTACACTTCATTGCTTCTTATAACCTCCTGTTAGAATCAATTAGAATAATCCGGTAATCATTCCATCCTCAGATACGTCAATGCCGTTCGCAGCCGGTACTTTCGGAAGTCCCGGCATGGTCATGATCGCACCTGTCAGTGCTACCACAAATCCTGCTCCCGCACTTACATATACTTCACGGATATGAATATCAAAATTCTCCGGTCGTCCAAGCTTCTTCGCATCATCAGATAAAGAGTATTGATTTTTTGCCATACAGATCGGAAGATCTCCAAATCCCATATCTTCAATCTTCGCAAGCTGTTTTGAAGCTGCAGGTTCATAGACAACACCTTTGGCTCCATAGATCTCTGTTGCAATTTTTTCAATCTTTTCTTTCAATGAAAGTTCATCTTCATAGAGTGTATGGAAATGGCTTTCTTTATTTTCCAATGTGTCCAGAACCTTTTCAGCAAGAGCGATTCCACCCTCGCCACCTTTTTCCCATACTTCTGAAAGAGCGAACTCACATCCTCTCTCTTCACAGAACTCCCGAATAAGTGTATTTTCCGCCTCGGTATCAGTGATAAAAGAGTTCAAAGTAACGATCACCGGTACGTCGTATTTCTGAATATTTTCAATATGTTTCTCTAAATTTACAATTCCTTTTTTCAATGCTTCCAGATTTTCTTCTGCAAGGTCGCTCTTGGCAACCCCACCATTATACTTCAATGCACGCACAGTTGCAACTAAAACTACAGCATCCGGTTTAAGTCCGGCTTTGCGGCATTTAATATCGAAGAATTTCTCAGCACCGAGATCCGCTCCGAAGCCTGCCTCTGTAATCGTGATATCACTCATCTTCAGAGCCATCTTTGTTGCGCGTACACTGTTACATCCATGTGCAATATTGGCAAATGGACCACCATGTACAAGCGCCGGAGTATGTTCTAATGTCTGAATGAGATTTGGTTTGATCGCATCTTTCAAAAGAGCTGTCATTGCACCTGTCGCCTGAAGATCATCGGCTGTGACCGGCTCTCCCGCAAAATTATATGCTACAATAATTCTTCCAAGTCTCTTTTTCAGATCGTCGATATCGTCTGCAAGACAAAGAATTGCCATAATCTCTGAAGCAACCGTAATTACAAAATGATCTTCTCTCACCATTCCGTCCATTTTATTTCCAAGTCCCACCACTACGTTACGAAGGCAGCGGTCATTCATATCCAGACAGCGTTTCCACACAACCTGTCTCGGATCAATCTGAAGAGCATTTCCCTGTTGAATGTGATTATCCAGCATTGCTGCAAGCAAATTGTTTGCAGAAGTGATCGCATGGAAATCTCCGGTAAAATGAAGATTGAGATCTTCCATCGGAACAACCTGTGCATAGCCGCCTCCTGCTGCACCGCCTTTAATTCCAAAGCATGGGCCAAGCGAAGGCTCTCTTAACGCAATCACTGCCTTTTTATTTAATTTTGCCATAGCCTGTCCAAGTCCGACGGTAGTTGTTGTCTTTCCTTCTCCTGCCGGTGTCGGATTGATCGCAGTAACGAGAACAAGTTTTCCATCCGGTCTGTCCTTTACATTGTTCCATACCTCGTCAGAAAGTTTTGCTTTATATTTTCCATAAAGCTCCAACTCATCCTCTTGAATCCCCAATGTCTGTGCCACCTCTCGGATATGTGACATTTTTGCTTCCTGTGCAATCTGGATATCTGTTTTCATTGCCCTTCATCCTTTCTTTTTCTGTGTTTTTTTGCTTCCATTTTACATTTATGAATTTTCACCCATGTACTGTTCAAATTCTTCCTTTGACATCAGCACTTTTCTTGGCTTTGTGCCTTCTTCTCCGCCAACCACTCCTGCCTCGCAGAGTTGATCCATAATTCTTGCCGCGCGGTTAAATCCAATCTTAAAGGTCCGCTGCAGCATTCCAATGGAAGCCTTGTCCTTATCTATAATGAGGCGACCTGCTTCTGTAAAATACATGTCGCGTTCATTCTCTTCACTGCCGGCACCCAGACCTTGTCCGGTTCCGATCTCACTGGTATTTACATGCTGTACGATCTCATTATCATAATCCGCATCACCATTATGATTTTTCAAATATTCTACCACACTCTGTACTTCTTTATCTGTGACAAACGCACCTTGCACACGAGCTGGTTTTTGATATCCGGATGGATAAAACAGCATATCTCCTTTTCCAAGCAGCTTCTCTGCTCCGTTCATATCAATGATCGTTCTGGAATCCACACCGGAAGATACTGAAAATGCAATACGTGACGGCATATTTGCTTTAATAAGTCCTGTGATGACATTGACCGATGGACGCTGGGTTGCCACTACAAGATGAATTCCTGCTGCTCTTGCAAGCTGTGCCAATCTACAGATTGCTTCTTCCACATCTCCGGGAGCGACCATCATAAGGTCGGCAAGCTCGTCAACGATGATCACAATCTGAGGCATCATCTTTAACTCTTCTCCATCAATCGCAGGAGAGGATGCAGCTTTTTCATTATAGCCCTTCATATCTCTTACATTTTGCTCTGCAAATGCCTGATATCTCCGCATCATTTCCGCAACCGCCCAGTTCAGAGCGCCCGCCGCTTTCTTCGGATCTGTCACTACCGGAATCATCAAGTGAGGAATTCCATTGTACACACTTAATTCCACGACCTTCGGGTCGATCATAATAAGTTTTACTTCCTCGGGTGAAGCCTTATACAGGATACTCATGATCAGCGTGTTAATGCAGACCGATTTACCGGACCCCGTCGCACCTGCAATGAGAAGATGCGGCATTTTCGCAATATCTGCCACTACGACCTTACCGGCAATATCTTTGCCGGCTGCAAAGGATATCTTCGACTGACTGTTTTTAAATTCCGCAGTCTCCAAAAGATCGCGAAGCATAACCGCTGAGTTTTCCTTGTTCGGAACCTCGATACCAACTGCTGCTTTCCCGGGAATCGGCGCCTCAATACGGATATCAGCCGCCGCCAGATTTAATTTGATGTCATCCGTAAGTCCTACGATCTTACTGACTTTGACACCCATCTCCGGCTGAAGCTCATATCTTGTAACTGCGGGTCCGCAGCTTACATTGGTAACCGTAACGCTCACACCAAAATTTTGCAGAATCTGCTGAAGCTTCATAGCTGTTTCACGCAAATGTGCATCGGATTCACCGGACGTTTTATTTCCACGCTTCAGAAGGTTCATCGGTGGAAAATGATATGCTTTTTTCGGTTTTGCTTCATCCGCAGCAACTGCAGCCGCCACACGCTCCATCTCTGCAGCCGCCATAGCTCCCGACTTCTTTTTTGATTCTCTGACCGGCTCGTACGGTTCTTCCGCAAATGATTCTGCTTCTTCAACATCCGGCACCGGTTCTGCACGATTAATCACAAATGATGGGCTTTCTTCCGGCTCCGGTACAGGTTCTTTGGCCGGTTCCGGTGCAATTTCTTTCATATCCGGAGATTTTCCTGTCAAAGTAGTGGCAAAAGAGACTCCCACGGCATGTTTATCTGTTCTCTTTTTCTTCTCTTTTTCAAAATTCCCGGTAGTTTTCTTTTTCTCCTGTTCTCTTTCTTTTCTTCGAAGTTCTGCTTCCTTCCGACGTCTTGCATTGTCCTCTTTTGCTTTGTCATAAGCTTTTCCGCTCTGTGTTTTCACGCCCTGAAGCAATGATTTTCCTGTGATAATCACACAGCAAATGATCATAAAAATAATAATCACTACATATGTACCCGCTGTCCCGATCGTAGGCGTTAATATTTTTGCAATACTCTTCCCCAGACTTCCGCCTTTATGATCCACAAGTTCTAAAAAGGTACAGGCAAGAATCAGAAAAACGATTCCTGCCGCTACTTTTATATAAGCTGACACATTTCCTTTGTTCGATACAAGAAATGCCGCTATACCAAACAAAGCAAATGGAATAATATAAGTGATCAGACCGAAAATTCCACTAAAAAAATAAGATACTTCATCGCCGATCCATCCCCCCAGTCCAAAGTTACTGAGTATCAGCAAAAGACTGACTGCAAGTGTCAGCCAAATGATCACCTCATCCTGCAAAAAACTCTGTTCTGTCTTCTTCTTTTTCGTCGGTTTCCTGCTACTCTTTTTCTTTGACTTTGCAGCCATTAACTTTTCCCCCTTATTATTGGCAATACTATTAATAGTATAGCATTTTTAAAATAGACTGTCATTACATAATTTTGCCCTTTTTCTTCTCCTCTTCTTCGATCATTGCGTGCAATTTGCCAAGAGCATCCTTCATGCCTCCTACTGCATCTATCAGTCCTTCCTCCACCGCTTCTCTTCCTTCCAACAGTGTCCCTACATCTTTGACAAGTTCTGTTGGGTTAAGCATAAGTTCTTCGATTCGCTCTTTAGAGATATGTGAATGCTCTGCCAGAAATCTCGTAATTCTATCCTGCGTTCTGATCATATTCCGAAGGCTCTGTTCCACACCGATGAACATCCCGTTGGTCCGCACCGGATGAATCACCATCGTTCCGCTTGGTACAATAAAAGAATACTTTGCCGATACCGCAAGCGGACCTCCGATAGAATGACTTCCTCCCAGGACAAGAGATACCGTTGGTTTGCTGATTGATGCGATCATCTCGGCGATAGAAAGACCTGCTTCAACATCTCCGCCCAGTGTATTTAATAAAATCAGCAATCCATCCACCTCTTCACTGTCCTCAATTTCTGCAAGCATCGGAAGAAGATGTTCATATTTCGTTGCTTTTGTATTGCCGGACACTGCTTCATGCCCCTCAATTTCTCCAATAATCGTAAGTAATTTAATCCGATGATTTTTCCTGTTCTCATCGAGACTTACACTTCCTGTTTCCCGGATTTCCGCTTCTGAGCGCTCTTCCTTTTCTTCCTTTCCCATACAAAAAACACCTCCATACTTTTTTCTTAGTATGGAGGTGTTTAGATGATTTTATACCTGCTCTAACGCCTGTTCAAGATCTGAAATGATATCTTCAATATTTTCAATTCCTACACTGAAACGGATCAGATCCGGCTGTACGCCTGCTTCCATTAATTCCTGATCGTTCATCTGACGGTGGGTATGGCTTGCCGGATGAAGCACACAGCTTCTCGCATCAGCCACGTGTGTGACAATCGCGATCATCTTCAGGCTGTCCATCATGCGAACAGCTGCTTCTCTTCCGCCTTTAAGACCAAAGGTGATTACACCGCAGGTTCCGTTTGGCATATACTTGCTTGCAAGATCGTAATATTTATCTCCGGGAAGTGACGGACAGGATACCCATGCCACTTTTTCATGGTCTTTCAAATATTTTGCCGCATTTACTGCATTTTCACAGTGTCTTGCCATACGAAGATGTAAAGTCTCAAGTCCGAGATTCAACAAGAACGCATTCTGAGGAGACTGGATAGAGCCAAGGTCTCTCATAAGCTGCGCTGTCGCTTTTGTGATATAAGCACCCTTTCCGAATCTTTCTGTATAAATGACTCCGTGATAAGTCTCGTCCGGCGTAGTAAGTCCCAGGAATTTGTCTGCATATGCTGCCCAGTCAAAATTACCGCTGTCTACAATTGCTCCGCCCACACAGGAAGCATGACCATCCATGTATTTTGTTGTAGAATGAGTTACAATATCAGCTCCCCACTCAAATGGACGGCAGTTGATCGGTGTAGAAAACGTATTATCTACGATAAATGGAACACCGTGAGCATGTGCTGCCTTGGCAAACTTTTCAAAATCAAGAACAACTAATGCCGGGTTAGCAATAGATTCACCGAATACTGCTTTCGTATTCTCCTGAAATGCTGCATTCAATTCTTCCTCACTGCAGTCCGGATCAACGAAGGTTGCCTCCACACCCATTTTACGAATAGTGTGTGCATACAGATTATATGTACCTCCGTAAACAGCAGATGCGCATACAATGTGATCTCCTGCTTCGCAAATATTCATAATCGCATAAAAGTTTGCAGCCTGACCGGAAGATGTCAGCATAGCAGCCACTCCGCCTTCCAGATCGCAGATCTTTGCTGCTACTGCATCGTTCGTTGGATTTTGCAATCTGGTATAAAAATAGCCGGATTCTTCCAAGTCAAACAGACGTCCCATCTGTTCACTGGAACTATACTTAAATGTCGTGCTCTGGTAGATCGGAAGCACTCTAGGTTCTCCGTTTCCCGGCTCATAACCGGACTGAATACATTTTGTTTCAATTCTGTAATCACTCATCTTGTTGTCCTCCTATGAATATAAGTATTCCTTTTGCAGATTATGTACCATATCCATATATAGATTCTGGCACGCTTCATTTTCCCCAGCTTCGATCATTTCAATACACGGCACCAAATATTGCTGATACAGGTTGCTGTAAACAGCTTCAGCATCCTTTCTCATATTGATCATCATCACAATTCCCGGCGCGATCTCATAGTAGTCCTCTACAATACCCCGTCCTTCTTCTGTCTGCATTAAATAGTGGTCTCTGTAATCTCTAAGTGTCGTAAGTTCGTAACAATCATCCGATTTGTCAAGGTGTTCGCAGACCGCTGTCGTAATATAGCATAATCTGCTCTTAAATCCACTTTTTATATTATCATAGGTGGAATATGACAGTGTAAGCTTTGAAACTTTCTTTTCATTCCATAACTCCACCATTCGTTTCGCTAATTTTTCACACCATTCGTTCCCTGAATAGTTGAGAATCGGGACCACATACACAGCCATATTAAGATTAAAGTCTACATATAACTGGTCTTTTTCTTTCTTCGATCGTTCCCCTATTTTCCCCAATGCATAATCCGGAATTACCAAAGCTAATTCTTCCACCAGTTCTTCACGTCTGTCTTCTTCTGCCTCTTCGCATAAACCGGCGATTTCCTCCGGAAGACTTTTATAAATCTCGTAACCTTTTTCAAAAACATCACTATAGGTTTTTCGTTTGAATTCCCCAACCTTCGTCAGCATATCATCGAATAGATCACGCAGCTTCTTCTTTACATCTTCTTCCATCTTCTGTCCTCCGCTGTGTTTTTATTCATCCCAGTTGTGGTATACATTCTGGACATCATCATCGTCATCCAGCATATCCAGAGTTTTCTGAATATTCTTGATATCTGTCTCATCTGTAAGTTCTACGTAAGTCTGTGGGATCATAGTAACCTCAGCCGCAGCCATAGGGACGCCTGCGTCCTCTAATGCCTGTCTCACGTCGCTGAAATCATCCGGATCTGTCAGAATCTCAAAGCTGTCTTCCTCTTCTGCAAAATCCTCTGCTCCTGCATCCAGAGCCATCATCATAAGCTCATCCGCATCTGCTTCATATTCTTCCTTATCGATCACAATCTGTCCCTTGGTATCGAACATAAAGGATACACAACCCGGTGTTCCTACATTTCCGTTTCCTTTCGTAAATGCATTCTTTACATTTGTCGCTGTACGGTTGCGGTTATCAGTCAATGTCTCTACAATGATCGCTGTTCCGTTCGGTCCATATCCCTCATATGTAATATGCTCATAATTAGCTGCGTTGGCATCGCCGGAAGCTTTCTTAATATTACGCTCGATCGTATCATTTGGCATGTTGTTTGCTTTTGCTTTCGCAATTACATCACGAAGTCTGCTGTTGTTCGCAGGGTCTGTACCGCCACCCTCTTTTACTGCCACAGCCAGCTCTTTTCCGATCTTCGTAAAGATTTTTCCCTTCGCAGCATCATTTTTTTCTTTTTTGTGCTTAATATTGGCAAATTTTGAATGTCCTGACATAAATCAATCTCTCCTTGTATCTCTTATCTTTTTCACATCTTTTTATTCTAACACTCTTCTTGTGTTTTTTCAATCTTAACTCGATCTATTGTATTGTTGTCCATCGATAAAATCGTATAGCGATAGCCGTCCTTCTCGATAACACACTTTTCGTCTTCTGCCGGAATCCGTTCAAGTTCACCAATCAAAAATCCGTTTAAAGTGTCATACTCTTCATCTTCTTCACACTGAAAACTGATGTTCAGAAGATCAGACAAGTCTTCCAGAATTGTCATTCCGTCAACCAGATAGCTTCCATCCGGCTGCGCATGGATCAGCTCCTCTTCTTCATCATGTTCATCAAGGATATTCCCCATAATTTCCTCAACAATATCTTCCATCGTCACCAGACCGGAGGTTTGTCCATACTCATCCACCACGATCGCAATATGGTTTTTCTTCATCTGCATTTCTTTAAACAGACGGTCGATTCCTTTTGTCTCCGGAATAAATACTACCGGTCTTATGTAATCCCCAAGCTCCCTCACAGAAACTTTTCGAAGTTTTTCTTCCTTAAGGTAACAGGTCATTGCCTCTCTCAAATGCAGAAATCCAATGATATCGTCAATACTCTCATGATAGATCGGCACACGAGAATATTTGTCATCCAACATAAATTCAAGTGCTTCTTCCATCGTAAATTGCTCATCAATGGCAACAATATTTTTTCGATGCGTCATAATATCCTTCGCATCTTTATCCATATAACGGAAAATATTTCGAATCAAGGAAGCTGCTTCTTTTTTCGCCTCATCGTCCATATCATCTTCAATCTTCAGGATCTGTCGTACTCTTTGAAATAAACTCCCATTTTCCATATTATCTGTTCTTTAACTCCTTTGCTATGTATGAAGCTCAAAGCTTACTTTGATCGCCTCATCTACTTTCTTCATAATTGTTTGATCTAAATGACATACAAGTTCTTTTAGTCTCAGTTTATCGATGGTTCGAATCTGTTCTAAAAGAACAACTGAATTCTTCACAATTTGATATTTCCTTGCATCAATCTCCACATGCGTTGGCAGCTTCGCCTTATTCATCCGCGAAGTAATTGCCGCACAGATTACTGTAGGGCTGTGTTTGTTTCCTACATCGTTCTGTATAATAAGAACCGGGCGTACGCCCCCTTGTTCTGAACCGACAACCGGACTTAAGTCCGCATAATAGATATCTCCGCGTCTTACCTGCACTCTCTTTCACACTCCGATTTCTTTAAGATAAAATTAGTATTTCCATCTTTTTCGGATGTATTCCACAGAGTTCACATTCCTGTTTTTAAGCAAAATAATCCATCTGTTCCTGAATCTCTCCACGTCTTATATATTCTCTTGGAATTCTCTTGCCCATCAAACAGACAAATTCATAATTAAAACGGTCAGACAGCCGGCTTAATGTTTCTACAGAAAGATACTCATCACCGTCGCGCCCTACCAGTACAACCTCATCGCCAAACTTGACATCTTCAATCTCCGTTACATCAACCATACATTGGTCCATGCAGACTCTTCCTATGATCGGAGCCTTCTTTCCGTGGATCAGCATATACCCTTTGTTCGAAAGACTTCTCGGATAACCGTCTCCATATCCTACCGGAATTGTGGCAATCTTCGTACGCCTCTTCGTCACATAAGTACCGCCATAACTGATCATTTTTCCTTCATCTACCCATTTTACAAATGCCACATGACTGATAAGCTCAAGCGCCGGTTTAAGATCTACATTTTCCTTATGCACTTCCTCCGAAGGATACATGCCATAAGTGGAGATTCCGGCTCTGGCGAGATTTTGACCTGCCCCTTTTAGGTCAATGATTCCGGCACTATTACAGCAATGATAGTACGAAAATGTAATGCCCCGACCGGTCAATTCTTCTTTCATCCATGTATACGCTTCCATCTGTTTCAGTGTATAGCTTTTATCACCTTCATCAGCCTTAGAAAAATGAGTATATAAGCCTTCCATTACAATGTTCGGAAGCTTACTGATCTCTTCTATCTTATCGGCACCTTCTTTTCCCGGAGTAAAGCCGATTCTTCCCATGCCCGTATCCAACTTCACATGCACATAAGCTTTTCTTCCTATTTTCACTGCAAGATCCGATAAAACCTTTGTCAATTCCTCTGCATAGACGGTAATTCGAATATTATTTTCCAGTGCGTCTATCCACTGTTCAGGGAAAATACAGCCAAGTACAAGGATCGGCTTTGTAATGCCTCCTCTTCGAAGCACGATCGCCTCATCCAGCGTAGCTACTGCAAATCCCCACACATATTCTTTCAACGAGAGAAGACTTGTAGTTTGCAAAGCCCCGTGTCCATAACAATCTGCCTTGGCAACAACGATCAGTTTCGTATCTTCCGGAAGGTTTTCTTTCATTTTTTCAATATTGTATTCAATTGCATCCAGATCAATCCTTGCGCGAATTCTTGTGTAACTTTTCATGTCTTGTCTCCTCCTCGCCTTTCCATACAACACTTAGTTTCCTTATCAGATCTGTGGCAAGAACACTGTAGCTTCCCAACTCATCTCTTGCAAGATCTCCACATGTTCCATGTGCATATACACCAAGAACAGCTGCCTCTCTCTCCGGCACTTTTTGTACCAGAAGTCCTGCAACAATTCCTGCCAGCACATCACCGGCTCCTCCCTTCGCCATTGCTTCATTTCCGGATTGGTTCACATAAGTATGTTCCCCTTCCGCTGACACAATGGTGCAGGAATCCTTCAATATACATGTGCATCCATATTCCTGTACGAATTCTTCAAGCAACGGAATTCTCTGTTCCTTGATCTTTTTGATGCCAACTCCCGTAAGTCTTGACATTTCCTTCATGTGAGGGGTCAGAACAAATCTTCCTTCACGCAAAAGTTCCATGTATTCCGGGTACTCGCCAAGAAGATTTAACCCGTCCGCATCAATGACACATGGCACCTTTGCTTCCCGAAGAACGGTTCGCAGAATCTTTTTTGCCTTTTTCCCGGTTCCCAGCCCCGAGCCAATACATACTGCATCTGCTTTATCAAGAAGTTCTCTTAATTTTTCTTCTTCATAAGAATCATATGTGGTAACGATTGCCTCCGGAAGAAGACTCTGCAGCACAATGCGATTTGCTCCGGAAGTATAGATTTCCACCAGTCCGGCACCTGTTCGGTATGCCGCAGCTGCATTAAAATAAGCTGCGCCGCTCATCCCTTCGCTTCCTGCGATCACAAGAAGTCTTCCATACGTTCCCTTATGTGAATCTCTTCTTCGCTCGGGAAGGAATCTCCAGTATTCCTCTTTGTCATAGCAGCAGGCAACACTTTTATTACGCTCAAAAATATTTGTTGTGATTCCTATATCTGCCACAACCACTTCTCCGGCATAGCTTCTTCCCGGATAGAGGATGTGTCCTGCCTTTTTCGTCTGGAACGTAACCGTAAGATCTGCACGAAAAGCTATTCCTAGCACGCATCCGCTGTCAGAACTGATTCCCGAAGGAATGTCAACTGCAACCTTGACACCGGATGACGCATTCATATGTTCAATCGTCTTCGCATAAACTCCTTGCACCGGACGATTTAATCCTACACCGAACATGGCATCTACTATAATACTATATTCACCTTGTGGATATTCGTCACCGGCAGACGGATGAATTTGATACACCGTGACAGGATACCCTTTCTTTTTGAAGATCTCCGCCATCACCAGCCCGTCTCCGCCATTATTTCCTTTTCCACATACAATCAGTATATTTCCAAGATCATAACCGCTATCTATCATACAGGATACGCATGCGTTCGCCGCCCGTTCCATAAGCTCTGAAGACGGAATATGTTCCTGCTCTATCGTATAAGTATCCGCTTCCTTCATCTGCATCCCATTGGGAAGATATTGCATATTCGTTCATCCTCCTTCATAGAAAAAAACGTATGAGTAAAAGCCTGCCATGCACAAGCCTTTCTCATACGTCTCTGTATCACTATTCCTTATGCTCTTCCTTATAGCGGCTGATGTTATAAGATAATTGCATCAGACTTTCTGACAAATGCACATTCTCTACAATTATATTCTCCGGAAGATTCAGATCTGTATGTGCGAAATTCCAGATCGCACGAACTCCGTTATCTACCAGCATATTTGCAACTTCAATAGCCTTCTCCTTCGGTATCGTAAGCACCGCGATCTCAACATCATTTTCCTTCACAAAAGATTTTAGTTCATCCATCATCCGTATTGGGACACCACGAATCGTCATCCCCTGAAGTCTTGGATTCACATCAAAAATACCGCTTAAAATAAACCCTCTCTTCTCAAAGGCTGCATAATTTGCCAGAGCCTGTCCGAGATTACCGGCACCAATGATCACAATGTTATGATCTTCCTCCAGTCCGAGGATCTTTCCGATCTCTGTATACAGGTATTTCACATTATATCCGTAGCCTTGCTGTCCAAATCCACCAAAATTATTCAAGTCCTGACGAATCTGAGATGCAGTTACTTTCATTTGTTTACTTAAATCGTTTGAAGATATCCTTTCCACTCCGTTTTCCAGAAGCTCTCCGAGATATCGATAATATCTTGGCAGTCGTCTTATTACTGCCTGAGAAATGTCTCTGCTCTCCAATTTTCTCACCTTCCCATTCACTCTCTATAAATTATTATATAAAATTGTGGTTTCAAAGTCAAACTTTTAGTGGTTTTTTTATGTTCTTTTCGCTATAATAAGGTCGTATGTTATAGATATAGGAGGTTACATATGATACTTGCATGTCACGGAATCAGTAAAGCATTTGAAGAAAAAATCATTGTTGATAATGGTTCCTTTCATATAGAAGACCACGAAAAGGCTGCTCTTGTAGGACCTAACGGCGCCGGAAAATCCACCATCCTGAAAATGATCGTAGGTGAACTTCCGACAGACAGCGGAAATGTAATCCTGACAAGAGGAAAGACACTTGGCTATCTGGCACAGCACCAAAACATGGATAGCTCCAATTCTATTTATGACGAAGTCAAATCTGCCAAGGCACATCTTATTGCTATGGAAGAACAGCTTCGAAAGATTGAATTAGAATTAAAAGATCTCTCGGGCAGTGAGCTTGCCAGCCGCATGGAGACTTACAACCGCTTAACCGCAGCCTTTGAACGCGAAAATGGTTATGCCTACGAAAGTGAGATCACCGGTGTGCTAAAAGGTCTCGGCTTTCAAGAGGACGAATTTTCAAGACCAGTCTCCACACTTTCCGGAGGTCAGAAAACAAGAGTGTCTCTTGGAAAACTGCTTCTTACCAAGCCCGATATTCTGCTTCTTGATGAGCCCACAAACCATTTGGACTTAAACTCTATCACGTGGCTGGAAACTTATCTTCTCAACTATACAGGCGCTGTTCTCATCGTTTCTCACGACCGCTATTTTCTAAACCGTATTGTCACAAAGGTTATTGAGGTTGAAGCTGGTCAGGTTATGACATACCTTGGAAATTACAGTGACTTTTCCTACAAGAAAAAACAACTTAGAGAAGCGCGGTTAAAAGAATATTTAAACCAGCAGCAGGAAATCAAACATCAGGAAGCCGTAATTGAAAAGCTTCGTTCGTTCAACCGTGAGAAATCTATCAAGCGTGCTGAAAGCCGCGAAAAAATGCTCAACAAAATAGAGCGAATTGAAAAACCACAGGAGATCAACACCGACATCCATTTGACACTCACCCCGTCGGTTGTCAGCGGAAATGATGTTTTATCCATCGAACATTTAAGCAAAGCATTCCCGCCACAGCAGTTGTTCTCAGATGTTTCTTTTGAGATCAAGCGCGGCGAGCATGTGGCAATCATCGGTGACAATGGAACCGGCAAAACAACGTTTCTTAAAATTTTGAACGGACTTGTAGAGGCAGACCAAGGTTCTTTTACCTTAGGAACAAATGTACATATTGGATATTATGATCAGGAACACCATGTGCTCCATATGGAGAAAACCATCTTTGATGAAATTTCCGACGATTACCCATCACTTACCAATACAGAGATTCGCAATATGCTGGCAGCCTTTCTTTTCACCGGGGATGATGTATTTAAATTGATCGGCGATTTAAGCGGCGGAGAAAGAGGTCGAGTCTCTCTGGCAAAGCTCATGCTCTCAGAAGCAAATTTCCTTGTTTTGGACGAGCCTACCAACCACTTAGACATTGCATCCAAAGAGATTTTAGAGCACGCTTTAAATGATTACACCGGAACACTGCTCTATGTCTCCCACGATCGTTATTTTATCAATCAGACCGCTACCCGTATTCTTGATCTCGTCAATCAGAAATTTGTTAATTACATTGGAAATTATGATTATTATCTGGAGAAAAAAGAAGAGCTGACCGCTGCTTACACATCTAATGTAACCGTGTCGGACTCCTCTTCCTCCGCTTCCGCTCCTTCCGAGAATAAATTAAGCTGGCAGGAACAGAAAGAAGCACAGGCAAAAGAGCGCAAACGCCAAAATGAGTTGCGAAAAACCGAAGAACGAATTACAGCTTTAGAAGAACGAGACAGCGAAATCGACCAGCTTATGATGAAAGAAGAAATCTTCACCAATTCCGTAAAATGCCAGGAACTGGCACAGGAAAAAGCCACTATCGCAGAAGAATTATATGAATTATATGAAAAATGGGAAGAGCTGGAAGAATAATTGGAAATCAAATTGGGACGTAGCATTTTGCAAAAATGCTACGTCCCAATTTAACTTCTGGGGTGTCCTTTTTTACAATTTTTCTGCGATTGCTTTGATAAATCCTTCGCTGTTTAATACTGTCGGATTCGGAAGTGTTGTGATCAGTGCCAGATCTTTTGTCATTTTTCCTTCTTCGATTGTATCAATCGTTGCTTTTTCTAATTTATCTGCAAATTCCATTAATTCTTGATTTCCGTCTAATTCTCCCCGTTTTCTGAGTGCTCCTGTCCATGCGAAGATTGTTGCTACGGAGTTGGTGGATGTTTCTTCTCCTTTTAAGTGCTTGTAGTAATGACGCTGTACGGTTCCGTGCGCCGCCTCATATTCGTAATATCCATCCGGAGATACAAGCACAGAAGTCATCATTGCAAGGGAACCAAAGGCGGATGATACCATGTCACTCATCACATCTCCATCATAGTTTTTACATGCCCAGATGTAACCGCCTTCTGACTTCATCACGCGTGCCACTGCGTCATCAATCAATGTGTAGAAATACGTGATTCCTGCATCTTCGAACTTTTCTTTATAATCTGTATCAAAAATCTCCTGGAAAATATCTTTAAAGGTGTGATCATATTTCTTGGAAATCGTATCTTTTGTCGCAAACCAGAGATCCTGTTTTATATCCAGTGCATAGTTAAAACAGCTTCTCGCAAAACTTTCTATAGAACCATTTAAGTTGTGCATTCCCTGAGCCACACCGGCGCCGGTATAATTATGTACGAGTTCCCGCACTTCTGTTCCATCTTCCGCAGTATACACAAGCTCTACTTTTCCCGCTGCCGGAATCTTCATTTCTGTATTTTTATATACATCGCCATACGCGTGTCTTGCGATTGTAATCGGTTTCTTCCAATTCTTCACACATGGTTCGATTCCCTTCACTACGATCGGCGCACGAAATACGGTTCCGTCTAAAATTGCACGGATCGTTCCGTTCGGGCTCTTCCACATTTCCTTCAGATTGTATTCTGTCATACGGGCTGCATTCGGAGTGATCGTCGCACATTTTACAGCCACTTTATATTTCTTTGTCGCATTTGCCGCATCTATAGTTACCTGATCATTCGTTTCGTTTCTATATTCCAGTCCCAAGTCATAATACTCTGTATTCAATTCAATATATGGTTCCAAAAGATCTTCTTTGATCATCTTCCAGAGGATACGTGTCATCTCATCTCCGTCCATCTCAACGATAGGGGTTGTCATTTTAATCTTCGCCATATTTCCATTCTCCTTTTCTTGATTTTCAAACCATACATTCATTAATTCTCCATATGCAGGTTCTCCATCACATTCATAATGTGTTGATTCGCAAGCTTCTCAGCCAGATCGGCGTCTTTGTTCCTAATGGCCTCCAGAATATCTCTGTGCTCTGCGATTGATTTTTCTGCTCTTTCCTTTTTCTTTACAGATAACCTTCTCGCCATCTGTACATATTTGTGGAAATCAGATAATACATGTTCCAGTATACGACTATCTGACGCTTCATACAAGACTTGATGAAATTTTCCATCAAGTTCTGATACCTGAGCAGTATCTCCGTTCCCTCTTTGTACATGAAATTCCGATAATACAAGAATCTCTTCCAGTCTTCCGATCTGTTCTTCTGTAATATGCTCGGTTGCCCAGCGCGCACACAAGCCTTCCAGCATAGAGCGGACATGATAAATGTCTGCCACATCTTTTGCCTTGATACTTGTGACATACGCTCCTTTGTTCGGAATAATCGTCACCAGTCCTTCCAGCTCCAATTGCCGCAAAGCTTCCCTGACCGGTGTTCTGCTGACTCCCAGCTCTTCTCCGATCGTAATTTCCCGAAGCTCTTCCTGGTCTTCATAGACGCCAGATAAAATATCTTCCCGAAGCTTTCGAAAAACTCTGCCTCTTAATGAATTATCCTGATATTCTTCCATTTATTTTCACCTTCTCATTTCTATCATCACATACCGTATCAAATAATACCCAGACTAGAGCAGGCTTACTCCAAGCTTCTTACAGGCATCATCTATAACCTTCAAGAGTTCTTCATCTGTAAGAACTGTCACACGGCCTCCCTCATATTCATTGTCTACCCACGCTTTGATCATTGCTACAAGCTCGGAATTTTTATCCACCTTCTTGTCATCTTTTAATTTAAAATAGGTGTTGATCCAGTGTGCGATTCCGGCAAGACCGGAAGTATTCGACACTGCCACAAGCGGTGCGCGGTTTAAGAATTTCTGTGTATCAAACACATTATAAATCTCTTCATTTTTAAGAAGACCATCTGCATGGATACCGGCTCTTGTCACGTTAAAATTCTTTCCTGCAAATGGAGTCTGTACCGGAATCTGATATCCAATCTCTTTTTCATAGTACTCTACCAGCTCAGTGATCACTGTTGTATCCATCCCGTCTAATGTACCTCTAAGCTGCGCATACTCAAATACCATTGCTTCCAGCGGTGTATTTCCTGTACGTTCTCCAATACCAAATAACGAACAGTTGACGCTGGAGGCACCATAGAGCCATGCAGTGCTGGAATTGCTCACAGCCTTATAAAAGTCATTGTGTCCGTGAAACTCAATCAACTCGCTTGGCACGCCGGCATGAATTCGAAGACCATAAATGATTCCCGGAATACTTCTCGGAATCACTGCTCCCGGATAATTCACTCCGTACCCCATCGTATCGCACACACGAATTTTAACCGGAATCTTGTATTCATTCATTAAGTTCATAAGCTCCAGACAGAACGGAATAACGAATCCGTAAATGTCTGCTCTTGTAATATCCTCCAAATGGCATCTTGGGCTGATTCCCGTTTCCAGACATTCCCGGACAACTGACAGATAATGCTCCATACACTCTTTTCTTGTCATTTTCATTTTGTAGAAAATGTGATAATCCGAACAGCTTACCAGTATTCCGGTCTCTTTCATTCCGATTTCCTTTACCAGTTCAAAATCCTTCTTATTTGCACGAATCCAGCTTGTAACTTCCGGGAACTGGTACCCTTTTTCCATACATTTATATACTGCATCACGGTCTTTTTTACTGTAAAGGAAAAATTCACTCTGACGGATTTTACCATTCGGTCCGCCTAATTTGTGAAAGTAATCATAGATCTTAACAATCTGTTCTGTGCTGTATGGCGCTCTGGACTGCTGACCATCCCGGAAAGTAGTATCTGTGATCCAGATCTCATCCGGCATACAGTGCGGTACAATACGATCGTTAAACGCAATCTTTGGGATTTCATCATAGTGAAACAGATTACGGAAAACATTCGGCTTTTCCACATCCACTAACGGATACATATGCTCTTCTAACTGCAACAGATTATTACTATGGTTTAAATATACCTTACGATTTTCCATGATGTCTTCTCTCTCTTTCTTTTGTTTTGTATCATTGTATACAATTATACACTTCTTTCTTGCTATGTCAAGATAAAGTGATAAATTCTTCACACATTCATTTCCTGCAAAAAAACAAAAAAGACAATTGAAAATCTCTTTTGATTTTCAACTGCCTTTTTCTGTTATTCAACGCTCTTTTTTTTAATATAATTTTGCTCCGATTTCTCTCGGACGGAAACCTTCGTCTTCCAGCGCCTGCATGATCTCATGCTTATGCTCTGTTCCGAATGCTTCAATGGTCAGACGAAGCTCCACTGCCGCATTACGGTTGGTGCTTACAAACTGGTTATGCTCCAGTTTGATAACGTTTCCGTTATTGTTGGCAATCAGTGTTGCCACCTTCACAAGTTCACCCGCTTTATCCGGCATCAGTACAGATACGGAGAAGATTCTGTTTCTCTGAATCAATCCGTGCTGTACAACAGAAGACATAGTAATTACGTCCATATTTCCTCCACTTAAGACAGAAACTGCTTTTTTACCTTTTAAGTCAAGCTGCTTTAATGCAGCAACTGTCAAAAGACCTGAATTTTCAACTACCATTTTATGATTTTCCACCAGATCAAGGAATACACCGATCAGTTCATCATCTTCTACCAGAAGCACATCATCAATATTTTCCTGTACATATGGGAAGATTGTTTCTCCAACACGTTTGACCGCAGTACCGTCAGCAATTGTGTTTGCAGATTCCAATGTTACAGGTTCCCCTGCCTTCAAGGCCGCAGTCATGCTCGCTGCTGATTTTGGCTCTACACCGATCACTTTAATCTTCGGATTCAGCATTTTCGCTAAAGTGGAGATACCTGTTACCAGTCCGCCGCCACCGATCGGAACGAGAATATAATCTACTGTAGGAAGCTCCTGCACGATTTCCATTGCAATACTTCCCTGTCCGCAAGCTACATCAAGGTCATCAAATGGATGTACAAATGTATAACCCTTTTCTTCTGCAAGCTTCAGTGCATAGGCACAGGCATCGTCGTACACATCTCCATGAAGGATGACTTCTGCACCGTAGCTTTTTGTACGGTTTACTTTGATCAGCGGAGTCACCGTCGGCATAACGATTGTCGCTTTACACCCGAATTTGGACGCTGCATAAGCAACTCCCTGCGCATGGTTTCCTGCGGAAGCAGTGATCAGTCCTCTTTCGCGTTCTTCTTCACTCAATGTACTGATCTTATAATACGAACCACGCACCTTATAAGCACCTGTATACTGCATATTTTCCGGTTTCAAATAGATTCTTCCACCAGTCTGCTGACTCAAATATTCACTGTATACCAGCTTTGTCGGAAGCGTTACTTTTTTTACGATTTCACTTGCCTGTTCGAATTTCTCTAATGTTAACTTATCCATCTTACTTCTCCCTTCTGTTCTCTCATTGTCTGATACTAAGCTTCTCCTGTTGTAAATAACGCATTTACAAATGTGTCTGCATCAAATTTTTGCAGATCATCTATGGACTCTCCGACTCCAATATATTTTACCGGAATGCCAAGTTCTGCTTGAATCGCAACTGCGATACCGCCCTTTGCTGTCCCGTCCATCTTCGTAAGGACAATTCCTGTAATATCTGTCACTTCATTGAATTCTTTTGCCTGCTGTAATGCGTTTTGTCCAGTAGTTGCATCTAGCACTACTAAGGTCTCTCGAAATGCCTCCGGAAATTCACGATCAATAATCCGGTTCATTTTTTTCAATTCTTCCATTAGATTCTTTTTATTATGGAGTCTTCCTGCCGTATCGCAGAGCATTACATCTGCATGTCTTGCTTTAGCAGCTGCAACTGCATCATACACTACAGACGCCGGATCAGAGCCTTCCTGACCGCCGATCAGTTCCGCCTGTGCCCGATTTGCCCATTCCTTAAGCTGCTCTCCTGCCGCCGCACGGAAGGTGTCTGCCGCTGCCAGAATCACCTTCTTATTCTGCGCTCTTAGCTTTCCTGCCAATTTCCCGATGGTCGTTGTCTTTCCCACGCCGTTAACACCAATCACCATAACGACAGACGTTTTATCCTCAAATTCGTATGCTGCTTCGCCTACATCCATCTGTTCTTTAATGCTTTCAATCAAAATTTCTCTGCAATCAGAAGGCTCTTTGATATGACGTTCTTTGACTTTGTCCCTTAAGTCGTCCAAAATGTCATACGTTGCCTGCACACCAAGATCCCCCATAATAAGAACCTCTTCTAATTCCTCATAGAAATCTTCATCAATATGTGAAAATCCATTGAAAATGCTGTCCATCCCGGACACAATATTATCTCTCGTTTTACTGAGTCCTGAAACCAAACGCCCCCAGAAACCAGTTTTCTTTTCCTCTGCCATAGCAAACTCCTCTCTATGCATCCAATTCATCTTCTAAAAGACTTACAGAAACCAAGGTGGATACGCCTTTTTCCTGCATGGTAATACCGTACAGTCGATCTGCCGCCGTCATAGTTCCTCTTCGATGTGTAATCACAATAAACTGTGTATATTTCGTCAACTTATGAAGATATTTTGCAAATCTTGTAACATTATTATCGTCCAGCGCCGCCTCGATCTCATCAAGAAGACAGAACGGAGACGGTTTTAAGTTCTGAATCGCGAAAAGAAGTGCGATTGCCGTAAGCGCCTTTTCTCCACCGGACAGCTGCATCATATTCTGAAGCTTTTTCCCCGGCGGCTGTGCAATAATACGGATTCCCGCCTCTAAGATATCTTCATCCTCCATCAGTTCCAAAGTTCCCTTACCGCCACCGAAGAGTTCCTTAAATACTGTATCAAATTCTGAACAGATCTTAGCAAACTGCTCTTTGAACTGTTTTCGCATTGCGGCATCCAGTTCTTCAATAATCTGCTCCAGAGTCGCTTCTGCCTCCACCAGATCATCATGCTGTGTCTTTAGAAATTCATAACGCTCCGACACATTTTTATAATCTTCGATCGCATTGACATTGACATCTCCAAGACTTCGGATTTCTCCTTTTAATTCAGAGATTCTCTTCTTCATTTTAGACAGGTCTGTCAGATTTTCGTCTCTGAGCTCAAGGGCGTGATTATACGTGATCTCATATTCTTCCCACATATAATTGATCTGCTTTTCAGAAGCTTCCTCATATCCTTCTTTCTGACTTTCCAGACGAAATACTTCTTTGTCAAGCTGTGACATATGCTTGGACAGCTCTTCTCTCTTCTGAAGAAATGTCTTATGCTGCTGATTCAGCATTTCTCTGTCTTTTTTGAATTTCTCGATTTCCTGCCGAATCTCCGTAAATAATTCTTTTGAATTTTCAATTGTCTGTCTAAGATCCGCAATCTGTTCTTCCTTTTCTTCAATCTCTTTGGATGTGCCGCCTTTACTTTCTTCCAGCTCTTTCATCTCCTGAGCAAACTTTTCCAGTTCGTCACGAATTCGAGTCACATTCTCTACAACAAAGGCTTCCTTTTGCTCCAGTCCCGCACTGACAAGGTGGATTTCTTCTACTGTCTTCTGCTTTTCCGCCTCGAGCTCTCGCTCTTTTTCAAGTATGCTCTGCTCATTATCTATCTTACCGGATAATTCCTCTTCAAGATGTTCTGAAGTATCAAGCTCTACGGTAATAGATTCCTGATTATCTACAATATCTGTGATCTGACGGTCCAGATTTTCAGCTTCGGACTCTATATCCTCCAACGTATTGAAAATGGATCTGATGCGTCCTTCCGCCTGATCTACGTTCATCTTGGCTGTATTCTGGATGACATAAGCCTTCTGAAGTTTTTCCTTTAAGGATTCAATCTCTTCATAATAACCGGCTCTTTCCTTTCGAAGTCCGTTACAATATTCTTCCAACTGATCCATCTCAGATTTCAACTGTTTCACAGTCTTTTCAAATTCTTCTATTTCACGGCGTCTGCTCAACAGATTACTGGAATTCTTAAACGCTCCACCTGTCATGGAACCGCCGGGGTTAATAAGCTCTCCTTCCAAAGTCACAATACGGATTGTCTGCTTATATTTTCTTGCAATGGCTGTTCCGTGATCAATGTGATCTACCACCAGTGTTCTGCCAAGAAGATAACCTGCCAGATCTCTGTATTTAGCATCCACATTGACAAGTGTGCTTGCAATGCCGATCACACCGTTCTCTTTCAAAGCCTCCGGCTTGTGGAACGCTCCGTATGACTGAATACTGGTCAGCGGAAGAAATGTGGCACGGCCGAATTTGTTTTTCTTAAGAAATTGAATCATACGTTTCGCCGTATCTTCATCTTCCGTAACAATATTCTGGATACTTCCGCCAAGCGCAGTCTCCACTGCAACCTCGTATTCCTTTTCAACTTTGACAATGTCTGCCACAACGCCAAGAAGTCCCGGCTCCTGCTTCTTATTATCCATGACTCTTCGAATACTGTTCCCGTAACCGTCATAGCGTTCTGTAATATTTTTCAAAGATTCAAGTCTTGACTGCTCTCTATGATAAGCCGTCTGACCAATGCGGAATTTCTCCGTTTCTTTGGCAAGGATTCTCTGAATATCTTCTATTTTCTTTTCATAGGCATGGTGTTCATCACTCAGACGAATGATCTGTTCCGAGATATTCTGAAGTTCGCCTGCGTATTTATTCTTTTCTTCGTTTTGAATCTCCGCTTCACTTCTTGCTTCTAAAATCCGCTGGTTGATCTGCGCTTTCCGCACTTGGATCTGTTCCAGCATTGTATCGTATTTTTGAATCTTGGCTTTGGTAGAAGCACGGTTATTTAAAAGCTCTATAATATCGCTTTTATTCTTCTCAATCCCGTCTGACAGAGCTGCAATTCTACTCTGTACTTCGATCAATTCTTCTCTTGCGGCATCCTCAACTGCTTTTCGTTCTTTGAGCTCTGTCTGCAAGCTTTCACGCTCTTTGCCAAGTTCCTTTAGCTGCTGCTCCCTGGTCCCTGTCTCAGATTGAATCGTAAGCGCTCTCTGTGCGTAGTGCTCATCATTGATATGGGCACTGTTGATCTGTTCCTTTAACAGCGCGATTTTATTCTCCAACTGCTGTTTCAGCATCGTAGTTTCATTTAACTGATTCTTTGCATGCTCAATAGACTCGTCAATGGTGTCTACCTGTTCTTCCACAGCCTCATATTCCTGCTTCATATCCTCGTACCGGATACCAGCCTCAGATAATTCTTCCTGCGTCAATGCAAGCTTTCCTTCTGTGCTTTTTAACAGTTCACGAATTCGTTCTGTCTCCAACAGGAACATATTTATATCGTAAGTTTTTAAGGACTCTTTCTTCTTTAAATATTCTCTTGCCTTCTCAGACTGTCTCTCCAAAGGTCCGATCTGCTTTTCCAACTCCGCCAAAATATCATTGACACGCAGAAGATTTTGACGCTCTTCCTCCAGCTTTTTCACGGATAGAAGTTTTCTTCTTTTAAATTTTACAATTCCTGCCGCTTCATCAAAAAGCTCTCTTCTCTCTTCCGGCTTACCACTTAAAATCTTGTCAATCTGTCCCTGTCCGATAATAGAATAGCCTTCTTTTCCGATACCGGTATCATAGAACAATTCATTGACATCTTTTAATCTGCATGTGCTTCCGTTAATCAGATACTCACTTTCACCGGAACGATATAATTTTCTCGCTACCGTTACCTCTTCATAATCAATGGGAAGCTGATGATCCGAATTGTCCAAGGTAATCGCAACGGACGCATAGCTTAGCGGCTTCCGATTTTCTGTACCGGAGAAAATAACGTCCTGCATGGTACCTCCGCGAAGCTGTTTCACTCTTTGTTCTCCAAGTACCCAACGCACCGCATCTGCTACATTACTTTTTCCACTTCCATTCGGTCCCACGATTCCGGTAATTCCATTGTGAAAATCAAATTTCAGCTTATGGGCAAAGGATTTAAAGCCCTGAACTTCTATACTCTTTAAATACATATTTCACCTACTTTTTGTTTTTTGCCCGCAGTTTTAAAATACTCTCATAAGCAGCACTTTGTTCCGCAGCCTTTTTCGTTCTTCCTGTTCCTATTCCGAACTTCTCTTCACCGATATATACCGCATATTGGAAGATTTTGTTGTGATCCGGTCCGGACTCTCCGATCATCTCATATCTGATACCTTCTTTATACTCTGATTGCACGATTTCCTGCAAGATAGTCTTGCTATCGAAAAAGAGTTTTTTATTTTCCAGATCATTCAATACAAATTTCATAATAAACTCTTTTGCATTAGCAAAACCACCGTCAATATAAATAGCTCCGATCAATGCTTCTAATGCATCCGAGGTCAGAGAATCTCTCTTTCTTCCTCCTGTCGCTTCCTCTCCTTTTCCAAGGATCAGATATTCCCCAAGATCAATTTCCCTCGCACAGAAAGCAAGAGACGGTTCACACACCATACTTGCCCTTGACTTCGTCAGTTCTCCTTCCGGCATTTCTTCGTCGGCAAAAAATAAAAATTCACTGGATACCAGTTCTAAAACCGCGTCTCCTAAAAATTCCAATCTCTCGTTACACTCACTTTTTGGGAGCTGTTTCTCATTTGTATAAGAACTGTGACGCATTGCATGTTTCAACAGATTTTTATTTACAAACTTATATCCAATCTTTTGTTCTAATTCTTCGATATTTTTTTCCATAATAAGATACCTCATAAAACGAAAAAGCCCTTTAGGGCTTTTTCGTTTCTCTTCTATGCCTAGTCGTTAATTGCATTTTTGATCTGCTCTACAGCATCCCCTACTGTAACGATCTTCTCCGCTTCATCATTATCAATTTCGATATCAAAGGTTTCTTCAATTCCCATGATGATCTGAAAAATATCCAGAGAATCTGCACCCAGATCATCTACAAACGTAGACTCCATTGTAATCTCCTGTGCATCCTGATTTAACACATCCATGATAATTGATTTTAATTTTTCAAATTCCATAATCGTTCTCCTTTTTCATTCATAATACATCTATCCAACGGAATCTACTCCGCTTGAATACTTTCTCTGATTTTCTCGTTAATTCTCTGATTCTTAAAAGTCACACACTGAACCAGCGTATTACTGATCTCCTTACATTTAGAACTTCCGTGTGTCTTCACTACCAGACCATTAAGTCCAAGAAGCGGTGCTCCTCCGTGCTCTGCTGTGTCAAACTTCTTCAGTGTCTCTTTTAACGCCGGTTTCACAAGAAGCGCTCCAATTTTACTTCTTAAGCTCTTCATCATACCGCCTTTGATCTCGCGAATCAGCGTATTTCCTACACCTTCAAAAAGTTTCAGAATAATATTTCCTGCAAATGCTTCACAGACGATAACATCTGCCTGACCGCTGGGAATCTCTCTTGCCTCTACGCTTCCGATAAAATTGATGCTCTTTTCTTCTTTTAACAGTGGAAACGTCTCTTTCACAAGCGCATTTCCTTTTTCTTCTTCTGCACCAATATTCACAATTCCAACGGTTGGATTTTTAATTCCCATTACATGCTCCATGTAAATAGAACCCATTTTCGCAAACTGTACAAGGTGGGATGGTCTTGCATCCACATTCGCTCCACAGTCTACCAGAAGCGATACTCCTTTTTCTGTAGGAATCAACGGAGCAAGCGGTGGTCTTTCTACCCCTTTAATTCTTCCGACGATCACCTGACCGCCTACCAAAATGGCACCGGAACTGCCTGCCGATACAAAAGCGTCCGCCTGCCCTTCTTTCACCATCTTCATACCTACTACGATGGAAGAATCTTTCTTCTTTCGAATGGCATTTACCGGTGGCTCAGCAGTCTCAATGACTTCCTCTGCATGAACAACTTCTATGCGGTTTTTATCATAAGAATACTTAGCCAGTTCTCGGTCAATATCTTCTTTTCGTCCCACAAGAACAATGTGAAGGCTTGCTTCTCTTCCAAGAGCGTCTACTGCTCCCTTGACGATTTCTCCCGGAGCATTGTCACCTCCCATGGCATCTAACACTACTTTTGTCATATCTTCCATGATCTTTCCTCCTGACAGTATCTAAGCGCAATACTGCTAGAGTTCATTCTACTAAACATTACTATAAAAATCAATATTTGTTGCAAAAAAAGCTGTTCTATTCAACCACTAATCTTCCGCTCTGTATAGAATATTTCTTCTCACTTTTATTTGCAAAATCAAGATCGTGAGTTACTAAAATAATTGTTTTCTTCATTTCGCTGTGAAGTATATCAAAAATATCTTCCACCACTTTGCTGGAGGCATCATCCAGATTTCCCGTAGGCTCGTCGGCAAATAAGAACGGCGGATCGTTACATAAGGCTCTTGCTATGGCAATTTTTTGCTTCTCTCCACCGGATAATTCCTGCGGATACTTTCCTAATAGCTGTCGATCAATCTCAAGATATTCCGAAAGCTCATGCGCGCGCTTTACCAGTTCTTCTTTATTCCTTTTATCCAGAAGCCCCGAAAGAATCACATTGTCAAGGGCAGTTATTTCACTGAGAAGTTCATATTCCTGAAATACAAATCCCATTCTCCTTCTGCGTATATCTGCCAACTCGTCTGTCCAAAGCCCGGAAATCTTTCTTCCGTCTATGAATAGTTCGCCTTCCGTTGGCGACATCAGAAGTCCCATAATTTTAAGAAGCGTAGTTTTCCCACATCCTGATTTCCCGATAAATGACACATATTCTCCCTGCCCGATCACAACATCAAATCCTTTCAATACATCCACTGAAAGGTTCTCAGCTCCTGCTGACACATATGTTTTTTTAATTCCTTTTAATTCGATCTTCATAAACAATGCTCCTCCTCATTACGATATATGATTCCATATACTGCTGCGTGTATCACAAAATAAATCCCCCACAGCAGCAGACAGGCCCCCGCAAAAGCAATTATTTCCGAATACGTCATTTTGCGAAGATAACAAGTAATCACAGACAATGGCACAGACAATAACATGGCGTAAATAAGTGGTTTTATGAAAACTTCTCCAAGTTCCCTTTTAAGAAATGACTTTAGTACAGATCGATAAGCCCCCAGAGACAAGAGTAAACGATATTTTTGACGTCGTTCCTTTCGTTCCAACTGCATTTTCATTGCTTCTATAAGAAATACGCACATTATAAGAAGTGCGATTTCAAATGGTAATGATGTTTTTTTCAACATACGTTCTGTTTCAATATCACGAACTTTTTCTATTTTTCCGTAGCACGGCTGAATGGAACGGGACCATGAAGAATCTTCGGCATGGCCTTTTTGAAAACTTTCAAGCCTCTTTTTTGCCTCTTTTTCTTTCCCTTTTCGAACATCCAATAGATAAAGCCTGCAAGGACCTTCTGTAACCGGTAATTTTTCAAAATAGTCATCTGAAAACACAACCAGATCTTCTTCTCTTCCACCTTGGAACACTCCGGTTAATACCTCTCTTTCCGTGCCGGCAACTTCTCTTGGAGGATACAACCTCTCTCTGGAAACAAATTGATAATATTGAAGCGGCTGTCCAATACGCACATATGGCTTTCTCCGACTCATATACCAATCCAGCGGATGGGCTTTTACTGACAAATCCTGTTGAAATACAATATGGATCTCATCTCGCTTTAATTGGAGCTTTTCCTCCGGAAGTCCCAGGTTTTTTCGTAATTCGTTATATGTATTTTCAGAAACACCTACATGCTGCCCCTGCGGCCAGATAACTTTCATATAATAGTTATTAGCTACATCCATCCAACTTGCCGGGGCCCCCTGCACAGTTGTAACTCTCGTCATCGGATAAGACTTTCCTTCTCCGATATCCTCTTCTTCTATCTTCTGAAATAATTCTTCGTCTTCTTCATAAGCCATACATACATAGTCATATGGAAATAAAGCTGCCGCTTCCGGCGCCGTTAAATTTCCTGCTAAATCCATTGACAGGACAGCAAAAAACACCAAATGCAATAAGAAAAGAAGACTTGACGTTCTATTCATGAAACATTTCCCTTTTCTCTTATTTCCGGCAACGCTCAAAAGAAGGACACCGCCGCCGATTCCAAAAAGTATCGTATAGATATTTTCACCATTTCTTGGCATTGAAAAACAATAAAAAGAGAGACCTGCAATAAGGGCACCTGTGAAGAATAATATTTTTTGAAACTTGGAATTACAATAAAAGTTATATCTAAAACGAACTGACTCTGTTTCTCTTATTCTTCCCCATTTATCATTTGTAAGAAAAGCGGTAATACATGCTACAACAAAATACACACCTGCGCTTTCTAAATATGCAGGGAAAGAACCTTTCAGCGGAAGCATAACTGTGGAATGCTTCTGAAAGTTCTCCCAAGCCAACAGATAAATTCCTATCCCCAAAATATGTCCAATTCCAAAAGACAGTACGATCAAAATACAGTATTCAAGGAAACGAACCTGTGACTTGAAACTACTCCTTGCCCCCAGTCTCCAAAATGTCTGCTCCAGCGTTCTTCGATTTCTTGCATAATGATAAAACGCCAATACTTCAAAAAAGAGATATAAGATTATCGTCACTGTCGTTGCCGAGTGAACAATTCCACTAATACCTGTTGTCGGAATCGCATCCACGGTACTGTATTCGTGCTGCAAATGTTCCCACATTGTAAACAATACACAAAATGTTGCAAAAAGTATACTGTTTCCGATACAGATGAGGAATACAGATTTTTTCCGATGTGTCATTGCTCTTTTAACAACTTTCCAAATCTCTTTGTCATATTTCCCTTGAAAGAAAAGTCTTTTCTTTTTCTCGCTTTTTTCTTGTTTCTCCTTTACCTTTGTGCGTTCCCATTCTTTTGTAAATGTCTCATAATCCGAAGCATAACGACTGATCATGAATTCCGCAAAAACAAGAAGCGCAGCAACCAACGCTGTCGGACAAGGCATATACCCTTGAAACGCAAAATAGGTAGCGATATACACAAGCTCTGCCCCGTATATCACCTTCCCTAGCAGACTCGAACGGATTCCCAAAATAAGAAGCACTGCTTTTATCCCCGACAGACAAGAGGCAGCCAACGGAAAAATCAAAAAGTACGGCAACAGTTGAAGAATCGCCCCATTTTGAACTGTTTCGGTCAGAACGTCGTTAGCCGTGATTTTTCTATAAAATTCAAGAATTGTAAAGCTTTCATTTCCCATACACATCCACGGAAAAAACACAGCCAAAAATAAATATAAGAAACAGTAACACAATACGGATATACTTTAACCGTTCTTTCTTCTTCATATCATTCACCATCCCTTCCTACATCGCATTTTATATATCGGCAATCTATATATTTATTATATATCATTCTTCGATATATTACAAGATAAATAAAGCATGTGCCATAGCACATGCTAGAGCCGAGCGCGGTCGCTTGCGACATGTTACATTTTCGCGGAGCGTTTTTATGTAATAGAAAGATTACAAAGTAATTTCCAATTACACAAAAAAACAAGGTTCCCACGTTCTCACGCGAAAACCTTGTTTTCCTCTCATTCAGTAACAATTAGTCCTGAGCAATGATTTCTTTTTTGTTGTAAGAGCCACATGCTTTGCACACTCTGTGAGGCATCATCAACTCGCCGCATTTGCTGCATTTTACCAAGTTTGGAGCGCTCATTTTCCAGTTAGCTCTTCTTTTGTCTCTTCTTGCTTTAGAAGATTTATTCTTTGGACAGATTGACATAGGTTACACCTCCTTACAATTCTTAAAAACATCGCGGATAACTGACATTCTCGGATCGAGGCCTGTATCTTCACAGTCGCAGGTTCCCTCATTTAGGTTTTGACCACATACGCTGCAAATTCCTTTACAGTCTTCGCTACATAGAACTTTCATCGGCCATCCTATCAATATCTCATTATAGAGTAATTTGTCTACGTCAAGGTTATATCCGTCAATATAGTTTGTTTCGTCTGATTCTTTATCATCTTCTGCCTCAAGATTCACATGTTTTTCAAAATCAAGTGAAAATGGAACCTCTACCTCTTTTAAGCATCTGTCACACGGAATATTTAATGTAACATCAGCCTGTCCGGTAATGACCAGCTTCTTTCCCGATTCATTCACATGTTCAACCTTTATATGGCAGCTTTCTTTCCTGCTTACTTGAAAACATCCCAAGGAAGATTGAAAATATTCCATCTCCACCGGTACGTCTGTCTCAATCGTGCGGAAAGGTTCTGATAAAGTGTCTGATAGGTTTAAATTCATAATATCTACTCCTATTCACACTTAAACTATTATATCACGTAAAAGCTTTTTGTCAACTGAAATTTCTGCATTTTCCGTAAAACTGCAAAGCTTTTTTTCGCAATTTCTTTTAACAGATATCAACACCCTCTCCAATCACTTGGGAGGGTGTTGAAACATACATTTTTCAGTTCAATAAAACTATACGAGTGCTACTGTCTCACGTGCAATTGCAAGCTCTTCATTTGTAGGAATTACCGCTGCTTTTACTTTAGAATCTGCAGTAGAGATTACAAGATCTTCTCCACGCTTTTTATTTTCTTCTGCATTGAGTTCAAGTCCTAAGTATCCAAGATACTCACATACTTTTTCACGAACAATATATGCATTTTCACCGATTCCTGCTGTAAATGCAATTGCATCTACTCCGTTCATTGCTGCCACGTAAGATCCAATGTATTTAGCTACGCGGTAGCAGAATACTTCAACTGCTGCTGTTGCGTATTTATTTCCGTTCTCCATTGCCTCTGTCAGATCACGGAAATCACTGGATAATCCTTTGGATAATCCGAATACACCGGATTTCTTATTTAACACATTCATAACACCTGCAATATCGAGATCTTCCTTCTTAGCAAGGTATTCCATAATTGCCGGATCCATATCACCGGAACGTGTTCCCATTACAAGACCTTCCAATGGAGTAAGTCCCATAGATGTGTCCACGCACTTTCCGTTTAATACAGCACTGATGGATGCACCGTTTCCAAGATGTGCAACGATAATCTTAGAATTTTCAAGATCTAATCCAAGGAATTCTGCTGCATGTTTGGATACGAAGCTGTGGCTTGTACCATGGAAGCCATAGCGTCTTACACCATATTTCTCATAATACTCATATGGAAGTCCATAGAGATAAGCCTTCTCAGGCATTGTCTGATGGAATGCTGTATCAAATACTGCAACCATTGGAGTGTTTGGCATTAATTTCTGACAAGCATTGATACCGATCAGGTTTGCCGGGTTGTGAAGAGGTGCAAGATCATTACATTCTTCGATTGCTTTCAGAACATCTTCTGTGATTACAACGGAATTTGCGAATTTTTCTCCGCCATGTACGACACGATGTCCTACTGCTCCGATCTCATCGAGGCTCTTAACAACACCTGTCTCAGAGTCTGTCAAAGCATCAATCACAAACTGGATTGCCTCTGTGTGTGTTGGCATTGCCTTGTCAGAAACAGCTTTGTCCCCACCTGCCGGCTGATAAGTAAGACGTCCGTCAATACCGATACGCTCACAGAGACCTTTTGCAAGAACTTCCTCTGACTCAGAGTTAATGAGCTGGAATTTCAGAGATGAACTTCCGCAGTTGATAACTAATACATTCATTTTATTTACCTCTCTTATTTTTATTCAGCAGCCATACACTGTACTGCTGTAACTGCTACTACACCCTCGATATCTTTTGCGCTGCAGCCGCGAGACAAATCGTTAACCGGTGCTGCGATACCCTGTGTCAGTGGTCCGTATGCTTCCGCTTTTGCAAGTCTCTGAACAAGCTTGTATCCGATATTACCGGCATCAAGGTCCGGGAATACAAGAACATTTGCTTTTCCTGCTACCGGACTTCCCGGTGCTTTGGACTGTCCGATTTCCGGAACAATCGCTGCATCCAGCTGGAACTCTCCGTCAAGCATAAGTCCTTCCGGAGCATTTTCTTTTGCAATGCGTGTAGCTTCTACTACTTTATCTACATCCGCATGTTTTGCACTTCCCTTTGTAGAGTGAGAAAGCATAGCCACTACTGGTTCTTTTCCTGTAAGAGTCTTAAATGATTCCGCAGAAGAAAGCGCGATTGCAGCCAGTTTCTCCGGATCTGGATTCTGTTCAAGTCCAGAATCTGCGAAAATAAATGTTCCGTCAGCTCCCATATCACAATCCGGAACTACCATTACAAAGAATGCAGAAACTAATTTTGTTCCCGGCTTTGTCTTTAAGATCTGAAGACACGGTCTTAATGTGTCTGCTGTTGAGTGGCATGCACCACTTACCATACCGTCAGCATCTTTCATCTTAACCATCATAACACCGTAATACAGGTAATTTGTAAGAAGAAGCTCTCTTGCCTGCTCTTCTGTCATACCTTTTTTCTGTCTTAATTCTACGAGCTTTGCGATATACGCATCTGTCTTTTCATATGTTGCAGGATCAACAATTGTTGCTCCGCTGATGTCAAAGGAACCTTTATTCTTCGCGATCTCCTCTTCACTTCCGATCAGGATCAGATTTGCTGTTCCTTCTTTCAACACAGCCTCTGCCGCCTCATAAGTTCTGATATCTTCTGTCTCTGGAAGAACAATTGTCTTCTTGCAGGTTTTTGCTTTTGCTTTAATCTCGTCTATGAATCCCATTTCTGATAGACTCCTTTCTTTTTCTACTACTGATATTATAATACAAAAGAATGTAGTATACAAGCCACTCTTATGTCTCTTTTTTCGTACATTTTAACGAAAAAGAGACTGGTTTTGTCTACCAGCCTCTTTTCATGTCATTGAGAAATGTTCTATCTATATGTACAGAATATTGTTAAAAATTAGACTCTACATACAAATCGTCTTTTGCAATTTTATCTACTACTTCTTCCTGCCATTGATTCTTCTCGATATCTTCTACAGATACAGAAAAGAATTTCTCTTCCATTCCCATTTCCTGAGCAAGGAAATCTCTTGTTTTCACGGCAATCTCTTTTTTCAGCTCTTCGCTTCTTCCCGGATACATTTTAATCGCAATATGTGGCATAATGTCTCCTCCTTCTATCTCATATACTCAACAATTCAAACTATCTTATCCCCAGTTTGTACCCACACCGGCAGCTACTGCCTTTTCATAAATGCTCTTTGCTGCAACGAGGTCCTGTGTTGCGACACCAACTGTCTCAAACACAATGATTTCTTCATCATTTTCTCTTCCAACTACATTTCCCTTGATCACATCACCAAGATCTCCGGTAAAGTCCTCTTTTGTGATGATTCCTTCTTCCAGTGGAATCAGAATGTCCCCGGATTCTGACAGCACCGCATCTTCGGAATCAAAATAGATCTTAGATGCACGTGGAAGGATTGCTGGGTCCATCTCCTGCATATGATGCTGATAAGCACCTACACAACTGATGGTTGCACCCTTTTTCACCTTTGTTCCATCAAATACAGGTTTGGAAGATGGTGTTACCGTAATCAGGAGATCCGCATCGTCAATGGCTGCATCTGAAGATTCTACTGCTACGATGTTTGTTCCATATGCTTTCAGCTCTTCCTGCATTTTTGCCGCAAATTCTTTCGTACGCTCAAAGTTCAGGTCAAATACACGGACTTCTTCCAGCTTTCTTGCTGCTAACATTGCCTCTAACTGTGTAGCTGCCTGTCCTCCGGTTCCGATCAACGCACCGATTCGGCATTCTTTTTTAGCAAGCACATCAAAAGCAGCCCCCGATGCTGCTCCTGTGCGAAGCTGTGTTACATAGGTTCCATCTAAAACAGCCGTCACAACACCTGTTTTTCCATCGATCAATAATACCTGTGCCGGTGAAGATGGGATTCCATTATCAATATTGTGCGGGAAAATGTTAATGATCTTCAAAGATGCTGTATCCATTTCTTCTACATATGCAGGCATAAACAGAAAACATCCATCATGCTTCGGCGCCTGAATATTTGTACGCAGCGGTGCGTCACATTTTCCTTCTACTACTAACTGGAACGCTTTTTTATCCGCTTCAATCGCATCCTGAATGGTAAACACTTTTTTAATATCTTCTCTTGACAATAATAGCATATCCTTCTCCTCCTGTTTTTTACACCCTATAAACTCAGATTATCTGTGAAACTTTGCATCCAGATCCCATGGCTGCATTGCTCCGCCCTCTTCTGCCGGACGACACATCTTGGCAAAAATATTCAGGCATCCTTTTTCTTCTTTTAATGGCGGACATACCCACGCCGCTCTTCTTCTTTCTAACTCTTCCTCAGACACAAGCATGGATACTTCCCCGTTTGGAATATCAATGACAATCTCATCGCCATTTTCCACAAGCGCAATATTTCCCCCGTCATACGCTTCCGGAGATACGTGTCCGATAATTGCTCCATAGTTAAATCCTGAGAATCTTGCATCGGAGATCAGTCCAACGCTCTTATCTAAACCAAGTCCGATCAAAGCATCAATACTCAGCATTAACTCTTTCATTCCCGGAGCTCCTTTACATCCCTCATAGCGGATGACAATAATGTCACCCGGAACAATCTCACCTGCCATGATCGCTTCAAATGCAGGACGGTCGCCTTCGAATACTTTGGCTTTTCCCTTCATGTATTTGACTTCATCATAAACTGCTGTCGGTCTTACGATGGCACCATTCGGTGACAGGTTACCTCTTAATATCTTAAGTCCCGGCTCGTTGAACAACGGTTTCTCCAGTGAATGGATTACTTTGTTTTCCCGTGCTTTTACTCTGGATAACATATCAGCCCATGTATTTCCATACATACTCGGAACATCTGTATAAAGCTTGCTCTCCAGCATCTTCATTACATTCATTACTCCGCCTGCGTAATGGAAATCAACAACAGTATACGGGCCACTCGGCACAACTGCATTAATACACGGAATTTCTTTAGCATATTTTTCAAAATCTGCCAGTGTAAGCTTAATACCAAGCTCATATGCATATGACAAGATATGTAAAACTGCGTTCGTAGATCCTGCCACTGCCATATCAAACATAATTGCGTTCATAAGTACTTCTTTTGTAATAAGATCAGAAGGCTTTCTTCCGGCTTTTGCCATCTCTACCATATACATTCCTGCTTCTCTTGCTTTGCGAAGTTTTGCATTGTCAGATGCCGGAATCGTAGATGTGCCCGGAAGTACAAGGTTTAAAACTTCTCCAAGCATCTGCATAGTATTTGCAGTTCCCATGGATGGACATGCACCAAATGACGGACATACGTTATCTTCCATATCCATCAATTCTTCTTCGCTTGCTCCTGAGAATCTTGCAGCATCCAGATCAGCCTCTACCACTGTTTTTCCACAATACTGTCCCGGCTGCATAGAACCTCCGGTTACGATCATAGATGGGATATCAAGACGCATAGCTGCCATATAACATCCGGCAATAATATTGTCACAAGAAGCGATCATTGCAAGACCGTCAAAATTGTGCACTCTTGTCACAAACTCTACAGACATCGCAACGATATCTCGTCCAACCTGCTCGTATTTTAATTCTTCTGCTCCATTGGCAATATTTCCACAGGTAGCCGGAATACCAAACTCAACCGGAATACCTCCTGCCGCCCAGATTCCTTCCTTTACTGCTTCTGCAATCTGGCGCAGATGTGCGGAACCCGGAGAACCTGCCATATAGGAATTCGGTACGCCGATATGCGGTTTCTTACGAATATCCTTATCTGAATATCCGGCAGCCTTCATCATAACTCTTCGATGTGCCGCTTCTGCGCCATTCCAATACTCTGTTCCCATAGAACTCCTCCTTTTATGAAATATATATACATCCTCTTCTTGGCAAAAAAATGTCAGATATGTTTATACTTAATATAACGAATTCTATTCCTTAAAAAAAGACAGGTTTATTAAAGGCAGACTTCACTTTTTCTTATACATGACAAATTATGCCTGTCCGCAATAGAAATTCAGTTATTTTAATAAGCACCATTACTTTTTCTAATACAACAATTTATCAAAGGAGCATTTTCATATGAATAAATACGAGATTATCTTAAATGTATGCGAAACCCACAGTATCTCTAAGACTGCGTCTAAACTTAATTATACACAATCCGCGATCAGTCAGGCTATAAAATCCTATGAAAAGGAATTGGGCTTTCCTATTTTCAAACGTTCCAAACACGGTATGGAGCCAATTCCGGGAACCGAAGATGTCTTTACCTCTCTGCGCATTATATGTCAGGAAGAAGAAAAAATCCAGCAGATTGCTTCCAGCCGTGCCAATTTAGACAGCGGTTTTATTCGCATTGGAACAATTCAAAGTATTTCCTATCACTGGCTTCCCGATATTCTCAAGCAATTTTCAGAAGTTTATCCTAATATCCGGTTTGAATTAACGGTTGATGGATTTAGTGTATTAAAGGAAAAGGTTAAAAACGAACAACTGGACTGCATATTTGTATCCCAGTATTCCGTTCCCAACCTTTCATTTATTCCGATCGGCAAAGATGAGTTAATGCTTGTAACACCAAAGGATCATCCATTGTCTGATCAGATTACAGTATCGCTCTCCAACATTAACAACGAACATTTTGTCTTATCTTCCGACGGACTGGATTACGAAACAGGTAAGATTTTCGAGCTCAACAACATCAAGCCTAAAATTCAATACCGACTGAACGAAGATTACGCCACAATAAAAATGGTAGAACAGGGATTTGGAGTAACCATCCTGCCAAAACTCCTTTTGAAAGATGCACCATTTCACGTATGCATCCGCTCTTTCACGGAGCACTATTCCAGAACATTAGGAGTTGCATACACAAATGAAGCTTCTCTAAGCCCTGCAACTCAACGATTTTTGAATTATGTCAAAGAATGGGCGGAGACATTTTTACCATAGGAAATCTACAGTGCATTATATGAAGAAAAAGAAAATTAGTATATCAAAAGAGGACGTGCTTAAAAGACACGTCCTCTTCTTTTCTCTATAAACGAAATACAAAACTTACAATTGCAAAATATACACTGATTGTACTAATATCCACCAGTGTAGAGATCAGCGGTGTCGCCATAATCGCAGGATCAAGCCCCACCTTCTTGGCAACTAACGGGAGGGTACAGCCGACAACCTTGGCAATAATAACCGTACATGCCATTGTAGCTCCGATCGTTAATGCCATCATGGCATCTCCCTGTCCCATAAGTACAATACGCGCTCCATTGACCACTGCAAGAATAATACTGATGCAGACTGCAATCCGTACTTCTTTCCAGATGACTTTAAAAAGATCCCGGAATTCTATCTCTCCAATTGCAAGTCCACGAATTACAAGTGTAGAGCTCTGTGAACCACAGTTTCCTCCTGTTCCGGTCAGCATGGGGATAAATCCTGCCAACTGCGGCATAACTGCAAGAGCGGCCTCGTAACTGTTCATAATCATCTGCGTCACGGTAGCCGACAGCATTAAGAACAACAGCCAAGGAAGACGACTCTTCACATGCTCATACACAGTCGTTCCGAAATAAGACTCTTCGTTCGGAGCGACACCGGCCATGATACTGATATCCTCAGTTTCCTCTTCCTGTAAGACAAGCATCGCATCATCAACGGTAACAATACCGACCATACAATGCTCATGATCCACAATCGGAAGCGCAATAAGACCGTATTTGGTAATCATTCGGGCAACTTCCTCCTGATCATCTGTCGTCTGTGCATACAGCATATTCGTATCCATGATCTCATCAATGGTTCTTGATTCTCCCGTCGTAAGAAGATCTTTAATATCAACAACTCCGATCAAACGTCTCTTCTCTGTCACGTAACAGGTATAAATAGTCTCTCTGTTCAAACCCACCTGTCGGATCTTCATAATTGCATCTTCGACAGTCATCTCCTGACTAAGTGCAATGTAATCCACATTCATAACACTTCCGGCACTGTCTTCGGGATATTGAAGCAATTGGTTGATTTGCGCCCTCTTTTCTTCATCTGTCGCCATAAGAAGACGATCTACAACATTGGCAGGCATCTCTTCCAATACGTCTACCGTATCGTCAAGATACATCTCTTCCATCACTTCTTCCAGCTCTGAATCGGTAAGCGCATTGATCAAGATCTCTCTCATATCGCTGTTCATATAAGTAAAAGTCTCCGCAGCTTCCTCTTTCGCCAGCAAACGGAATACCATTACAAGCTGTTTCTGCTCAAATCCTTCTAAAATCTCGGCAAGGTCTACCGGGTACATGTTATTTTCCAGTTCTTCTTTTAATTCCTTGAACTGACGGTTGTCAAGCATTTCCAGAATACGTTCTTCCGTGAGTTCTTCTCGTTCTTCGATAATATCACTGATATCGTGATCAAATTCGCCTTGAGCTACTGCATCCCCCCACTCTTCTGGTGTCATCTGGCTCATTTTATCCTGACCCATGAATACCCTCCTTCCCAAAATATTGCTTACATAATCTTTCTATAGTATAATCAATTTAAACGCGATATACAAGGAGATTTTTATGAATATTGTCGGACTTATTACAGAATACAACCCATTTCACAATGGACATCTCTATCACATACAGGAAGCAAAACGAGTAACCGGAGCGGATGCTGCAGTTGTCATTATGAGCGGTAATTTTGTACAGCGGGGAACTCCGGCGATCATGCCAAAGCACCTAAGAGTGAAAGCTGCACTCTTATCCGGCGCTGATTTAGTGTTGGAGCTTCCGGTATGCTTTGCCACCGGTAGTGCAGAGTTTTTTTCTATGGGATCTGTAGCTTTGCTTGACAGTCTTGGATGCATTGATTCCATTTGCTTCGGAAGCGAATGCGGAGACAGCAAGACGCTTGGTAAAATCGCAAGGATTCTGGCAGAAGAACCGGGCGATTATAAAAACGTCCTGCAAGATGCTTTGCGCAAAGGAGTATCATTCCCACAGGCAAGACAGACTGCTCTCACTCAGTATTTCGACATGCCTTCTACCGATCCTGACCGCATATCTTCTGTAAATGCAAAGACCGTAGCTGCCATTTTATCCCAGCCCAACAATATTCTCGGTATCGAATATATGAAAGCACTATATAAAAGGAACAGTTCGATGAAAGCTTATTCTATTAAACGTATTGGCGCAGGCTACCACGAAAGTGAACTGACAGAAAGCTATAGCTCAGCCTCTGCAATCCGCCGGGCATTGATACAGGACAATCTTTCAGAAAGCATATACAGACAGCTTCCTTCAGCTGCACAGAGCATTATGAAGGAGACATTTGGCACGCGCTATCCAGTGTATGCAAATGACTTTTCTCTATTATTAAAATACAAACTCTTGCAGGAAACAAAAGAAACACTGACAAAATATATGGACATTTCCGAAGATTTAGCAAACCGAATCATAAATCTGCGAAATGATTTTCAATCCTTTGATGGTTTCTGTGACGCATTAAAAACAAAAGATATGACTTACGCAAGAATCAGCCGGGGACTGCTTCATATCTTATTAGATATTCAGACAAAACACCTGACATATTATAAAAAAAATGGGTACTGTCACTATGCGCACATCCTCGGTTTTCGAAAAAGCAGCGCAGAACTTCTGTCTTTATTAAAAGGCACTTCCAAAGTTCCTCTGCTCACAAAGCTCACACAGACGGAGGATTTATCTGAAGCAGGATGTCAAATGCTGCACCAGGATATCTTCGCCAGTGATTTATATGAAAGCGTGATTACCGATAAATTCGAGACGCCATTTATCAATGAATACCGGCAGCAGATTGTGAAAGTGTAAAACATACAACCAATTTTAATTATCCAGTAAATCACCTTGCTCCCTCTCTTGCTTTTTGAAGAATTTGACTTATAAGCATAAAATCGCAACAGATATTACTTCTGTTGCGATTTTTTCATATTAGATGATGTAAAAGCCCTCGAATTTTATTTACTACATTATCTTTATAATAGCTCATAGGCGGATCACCGGGAAAATATTTTTTCACTCGATACACATAGAACACAACTAATGCAATCAGCATGATCCCCGCAATCCACGAAAGATACTTCGGCATCGGACGAAGACGAATATAGCGGTTCCATGCAAATAATATTACAAGCAACACCACTCCGTAAATAAAGGGGTGAATCTCCCATGCCCCTTCAAAATCCAAATGGAGAAGTCTGATTCCTGCACGTGTCATCCCGCAGGAAGGACAAGGATATCCTGTAATCATCACCATCGGACACATACTAAATATAATATTTCTCAAAAAAGCAAAATAGGCGATTACAAAAATAATCACCCATTTTGCCGACTTAATATCTTTTATAAATAATTTCATCCCATCAGATAAAACTTTTTTGAAAGATCGTCTCATTCAAAGTCCTCTTTTCTAACTATCCAGCCCTTTAAACTCGACCCGACTGCTTCGCAGTCTTTCTCGCTGTTATCACAGCTAAGGCTCTCGTTTATGACTAAACGCCACATGCTGAGCCTTCTATACATCTTGTTGCAAGCAAGCTTGCACAATCTGTATAAAATTTCTCAGCGCATGGCTGAATAGTTACATAATAATCTTTTTCGGACATTTTTCTGCACATTTTCCGCAGTTTGTACATTTTTCCGGATCAATATGTGCAATGTTGTCAATAACTTTGACCGCATCAAATTCACAGACTTTTTCGCACATCTTACATCCGATACAACCAACAGAACAAGCCGCCATAACGTCTTTTCCTTTATCTCTTGAGCTGCACTGTACTAAGTGTTTCTGCTCATAAGGAACAAGTTCAATCAGTTTCTTCGGACATGCTTCAATACATTTTCCACATGCTTTACATGCCTCTTTATCTACAAGAGCCACACCATTTACAATATGAATCGCATCAAATGGACAGGCAGCTACACAGCTTCCCTCCCCAAGACATCCATAATTGCAGGCTTTTGGACCGCCATCCTGCATCATATTGATCATGACACAGTCTTTCAATCCGTGGTATTCGTATTCCTGTTTTGCCTTATCGCAAGTTCCGGCACATTTTACAAATGCAACCTGATGTACCTGTGTTCCGGCTTCAACGCCCATGATCTCACCGACTTTTGCCGCAACAGGAGCACCACCGACAGGACATCCGCCGATCTCTGCTTCTCCCTTAACGATAGCAGCCGCAAGACCAGAACATCCGGCATATCCACAACCTCCACAGTTGTTTCCCGGAAGAACTTCTAAAATAGCTTCTTCTCTTTCATCTACTTCTACTGCAAATTTCTTTCCTGCAATACCAAGGAACACACCAATGAATAACCCGGTGCCGCCTACGATTGCAGCAGCAATAATAATTCCTGTAATACTCATAGTCTGTTTCCTCCTAAATCAATCCAGAGAATCCAAAGAAAGCAATAGACATAAGTGCCGCAGTAATCAGCACGATCGGAGTTCCCTGGAAAGACTCTGAAATATCATTGTACTCAATTTTTTCACGGATTCCAGCCATAATCACAATAGCAATGGCGAATCCGACAGAAGTTCCGATACCATTTACAACACCTGTTAAAATTCCGTACTCTTTCTGCACATTTGTAAGTGCAACACCGAGAACAGCACAGTTTGTTGTAATCAATGGCAGATATACACCAAGCGCATTATAAAGGGATGGCATACTTTTCTTCAAGAACATTTCTACAAACTGTACCAAAGCTGCGATCACAAGAATGAACACGATAGTCTGCAGATAAGAAATGTTCAAAGGTACTAAAATAAACTTATAAATTAAACTTGTAAAAAATGAAGCAATTGTAATAACGAAAATAACAGCTCCACCCATTCCGGAAGCAGTCTCAACCTTTTTGGATACTCCAAGGAATGGACATATTCCTAAGAACTGGCTGAGTACAACGTTATTTACAATGGCAGATCCAATTGCAATGATCAATAATTCTTTCATCTATGTACTCCTCCTATTCTTCATTTCCCGTTGGGAACACTTTACCGCTGCATCCGCCGCATGAAGCGCATCCGCCTTCATCACAGCCTGCAGTCTCTGTTACTTTCTTGCCCTTCTGTGCCGCTTTTCTCTTAATGCGGTTCTGAAGAGCTACAAGTCCTGCCAATACAAGGAATGCACCCGGCGCAAGAATAAAGATTGTAACCGGAACATATCCCGCTTTTCCAGCCGCTTCATCAGCTAACGGAAGAAGCTGATAACCAAAAGCTTTACCTGCACCAATGATCTCACGGACAACACCGATACATGTAAGACCTACTGTAAATCCAAGTCCCATACCAATACCATCAAAGATAGATGGAAGCACTGGATTTTTGGACGCATAGCTCTCCGCACGTCCTAAAATAATACAGTTAACAACGATCAGCGGAATGTAAAGTCCAAGTGCATCATACAGACTCGGAACAAAGCCTTCCAACAGGAACTGTACAATTGTAACGAAAGATGCTACGACTACGATAAACGCCGGCATTCTCACAGAATCCGGAATAATCTTACGCAGCATGGAGATTAACATATTGGACAATACCAATACAACTGTTGTAGACAATCCCATACCTACGCCATTGATAGCGGATGTGGTAACGGCAAGTGTCGGACACATACCAAGCATCAGTACGAAGGTAGGGTTTTCTTTAATCAGACCATTATAAAGTCTTTCTGTACATCTATTCATCTTCACTACCCCCTAAACCGCATTCTGATAATAAGCAAGAGCAACATTGACAGCACCTGTAACCGCTCTGGATGTGATCGTTGCACCACTGATCGCATCGATCGGCTCTCCTTCGCCGCCATCTTTAGACACTGCAAATTTTTCAGCCTGTTTTCCCTGATACTGCTCATAGAAAGCCGGTTCTTTCGCTTTCATACCAAGACCTGCTGTCTCGCTGATGGACAGAATAGAGATTCCATTCACAGTTCCGTCAGAAGTGATACCTACGGTAATCTGAATATCTCCGCCATATCCTTCTTTATCTGTTGTGGTGATGACATAACCTTCTTCGCCCACTTTACATACTTCATCAACTGTTGCTTTTGCACCAACTGCTTTGATTGCAGCCTCTGCTACTTTCTCATCAACATCAACTGCTTCAAACTCGTTAATATCGGCTTCTGGAAATACAGCCTGCCATGCTTCTTTCTTAGCCTTATCCTGTGCCTGAGCAATCGGATCTTTTGTAATCTCATATACAAAACCAAGACCAAGACCTGCAATCAATGTGATCACTGTAAGAATAATCGTATTTTTTAATATTTTATTCATTATTTCTCTCCTCCTTTACCAAATGGTTTTGGAAGAGTAACTCTCTCGATCAAAGGAACCAGAAGGTTACCAATGATAATCGCATAAGAGACTCCTTCTGCGGAACCGCCAAAGAGGCGGAACAGACCAGTTAAAATACCAAGCAGCACTCCATATACATACTGCCCTTTTTTCGTGATCGGTGAAGTTACATAGTCAGTCGCCATAAACCATGCTCCAAGCATCAGTCCGCCTCCACACAGATGTGCAGTGATGTACTGCGGATCGAAAAGTCCTGCCTGTGCATCTGTAAACTGTCCGAAGATACCAACAAAGATCACAAATGTTACAATGTAAGTACCCGGAATGCGAAGATCGATCACTCCTGTTAAGATCAGGAAAATTGCTCCGACGATAATCGCGATCACAGATGTCTCACCAATCGTTCCCGGAATTGTTCCAAGAAGCATGTCCATGGTATTCACAGACTCGCCTGCCTTTAATGCCGCAAGCGGTGTAGGACCTGTCATACCATCGTAAATGAATTTGGTCATCGGACCTGTAAAGGAGATAAGGAGGAAACATCTTGCTCCAAGAGCCGGGTTCATAAAGTTCTGTCCCAATCCTCCGAATAACTGTTTTACAATCAAAATTGCAAATACACTTCCAAGCGCTCCCATCCACCATGGTGCCGACGCCGGCATATTAAGTCCAAGTAAAAGTCCAGTAACGGCTGCACTCCAATCGTTAATGGTAATCTTTTTATGCATTAACTTTTCATATATGTACTCCGTCAAAACGGCTGTTACTGTTGTTGTGATCAACATGATCAATGCAGGGAATCCAAAGTTCCATACTCCAAACGCCGAAGCAGGCAAAAGAGCAATGACAACGTAAAGCATGATATTGCCGGTGGTAACTTTGTCCCTTATATGTGGTGAAGATGACATTTTTAATAAATTGTTCTCACTCACGTTTGTTCACCTCTTCCTCTTTCTCTAAATTGTTATTTCTTCTTGCGATTTGCCAATGCGATCTTACGCATAGAACCAATTGCCTGTTTCAATGGACGCTTTGCAGGACATACAAAACTACAGGAGCCACATTCCATACATTCCAGTCCTTCATGCTTGGTAAATGCTGCTTCATCGTGATGTTCTGCATAATCTGCAAGTCTTGATGGAATCAGTCTGCTTGGGCAGGCCTCTACACATCGTCCACAGTTAATACATGCTGTCGGTTCATATTTTGCAACTTCATCTTTGGTAAATCCGAGAATGGATGAAGAAGTTTTTGTCACTGGTACATCCAGTGTAAACATTGCAAATCCCATCATCGGTCCACCGGAAATCAGTTTCTCCGGCTCGCTCTTGAAACCGCCTGCCGCTTCTACAAGTTCAGCCTGATTTATACCGAACGGAACTTTGAAGTTACCCGGTTCATTTACTGCGTTACCGCTGACAGTAACAATACGTTCCATAGAAGGCTTTCCTTCTGCCACTGCCTGATAAATGCTGATCAGTGTTGCAACGTTATCTACTACACAACCTGCATCTGCCGGAAGCATCGCTGGATTGATTGCCCTTCCGGTCGTCGCATAGATCAACTGACGCTCACCACCCTGTGGGTATTTTGTCTTAAGCGCCAAAACCTCCACACGCGGCTCGTCTTTGACAAGCTCTTTTAACTTCTCGATACAATCCGGTTTGTTATCTTCCACTGCCAGAATACCCTTTGCGTTATCGAATAATTTCAACACAATCTTAAGACCGCCCACAAGCTTCTCCGGCATTTCCAGCATACATCTATAGTCTGCAGTAATATATGGCTCACACTCTGCACAGTTTGCGATAATGTAATCAATCTTATCCGGCTCTTTCGGTGACAGTTTTACCTTCGTCGGGAATCCCGCACCTCCCATACCTACAACACCTGCCTGACCAATGATGTTAAGAATCTCTTCTTTTGTCATCTCGTCTACAGGCTTCACTTCCGGATACTCTACTTCCTTGTATTCACCGTCATTCTCGATCAAAATACTGTTCACCGTACCTCCGGTAGGGTTCAAATGTGGAGCAATCGCCTTAACGGTACCAGAAACTGACGCGTAAATCGGCGCAGATACAAATCCGCCGGCTTCCGCTATCATCTGGCCTTTTAAAACATGGTCGCCAACCGCTACAACTGGATTGGCAGGCGCACCGATATGCTGGGAGATTGGATATACAAGATCCCCTTTTGGTGCCACTTCAACAATCGCCTTGTCTTTTGCAAGGTTTTTGCCATCATCAGGATGAATACCACCCTTAAATGTCAACAATGCCATTCCTTTTTCCTTCCTTCCTTTTAACTCTTTCTATACTATACATGAAAACACACAATTTTTCCAGTCAATCAGAATATTCCATTGTATATTTTCACAAACAGTTCGTTGTTTTTTTAACATATAAAAGATAGAGACCTACCAGCCTCTATCTCATCTATTTTCGCTATGATGTTTTGAATTATTCTTCTGTAACATCCTCACTGACTTCTCCGCCTTCTACCGCTTCTTCAGCCGGTTCTAATGCTTTCATGCTCAAGCTGATCTTTTTCTCAGCTTCGTTAAGATCAACGATCTTGGCTTCGACTACCTGTCCTACAGACAGAACATCAGATGGTTTGTCCACATGTGCTCTGGAAATCTGAGAAACATGAAGCAGTGCATCTACGCCCGGTGCAAGTTCTACGAATGCTCCAAAGTCTGTCATTCTTGCAACCTTTCCTTCGATCACTTTGCCAACTGCATAAGTCTCAGAAGCATTTGCCCATGGGTTTGTCTCTGGGAACTTGAGGCTTAACGCAATCTTTGTATCGTTGATATCTTTGATCAGGACATTTAATTTGTCACCAACCTGGAATACTTTCTTCGGATTTTCTACACGGCCCCAAGACATCTCTGAGATGTGAAGAAGTCCGTCTACGCCGCCAAGGTCAACAAACGCACCAAAGTCAGTTACGTTCTTAACTGTTCCTTCTACTGTATCGCCAACTTGAAGTTTTGCGAACAGCTCTTTCTGCTTCTCAGCTCTCTCAGCAACAAGAAGCTGTCTTCTGTCACCGATCACACGGTTTCTTCTTGGATTAAACTCGCTGATCACGAACTCAATCTCCTGATCCTGATATTTGCTTAAATCCTTCTCATAAGTGTCAGATACAAGGCTTGCCGGAATGAATACTCTTGCCTCGTCAACAACTACGCTTAAACCGCCGCCTAAAATCTGAGCAACCGGTGCTTTCAGCACTTCGTGATTCTCATATGCTTCTTTTAATCTTTCGTTACCCTTCTCAGCAGCCAGTCTCTTGTATGTCAACAGCACCTGACCTTCTCCGTCATTAACTTTTAAGACTTTTACAGTCATAGCATCTCCTACTGATACGAGAGTTGTCAAATCTACATTTGGCTCGTTAGTATACTCATTTCTCATGATGATACCATCTGCCTTGTAGCCTATATTCAGGATGATCTCATCCGGTTTCACGTCGATAACAGTACCGTCTACAACCTCTCCATTTCTAATTGTCTTAAAAGACTCTTCTAACATTTGTTCAAAAGTTAATTCTGACATTATTTTGAACCTCCTCAATTATATTGTTGGGCGTGGATGCCCCTGCTGTAATACCTACTGTTTCCACGGACCTTAATTGATTCATATCCAAATCGTCAAGTGTCTGTATGTAGTACGTATCCGCGCATGCATTGCTGCAGATTTCAAATAACTTACGGGTATTGGAACTTCTCTTGTCTCCAATGACGATCATAGCGTCCACCCGCTTTGCAATGTCGTAAGCTTCTTCCTGACGCTCTTTTGTAGCACTGCAAATCGTATTTAAAACAGTTATATCATACCTCTTTTTCTCGATAATTTCAACTATATCTTTGAATTTCTTGTAATTAAATGTCGTCTGTGACACAATACAAACCGGTTGATTCTCATCTTCAATTGAAAAGTCCGCAGCTTCCTCCGTCGTTTGAATGATCGTCACTTGATTTTTTGCCCATCCTTTGATTCCTTCGACTTCAGGATGCTCTGCATTGCCTATGATCACAATATGTGCACCGTTCTCACTTTCTCTCCATACAATTTTATGGATTTTCTTCACAAAAGGACAGGTGGCATCTACATAGGCAATTCCACGTTCTTCCAGAAGATCATAAATGAATTTGGGTACTCCGTGGGAACGGATGATCACAATCCCTTCGGTCAGTTCCTTAAGTTCTTCCAGACTGTTAAGGACACCGACTCCGTGGCTTGCCATATCTTTGATCACTTCTTCGTTGTGAATAATCGGTCCATAAGTATAGATCTTTTCTCCACTGTGCTTCTCCACCTGTTCATACACCGTTTCCACTGCTCGTTTCACTCCGAAACAGAATCCTGCGGTCTTCGCAAGTTCTACGTTCATAATTTTTGTCTCCTTTTACAGATTCTTCTTAATCACACAGCTTTACAATTGCCGCTACCACCTCTTCAATGGTCATATGAGAGCTGTCTACAAGCACTGCGTCTTCCGCCTGTTTAAGCGGTGCAATCTCTCTTGTAGAGTCCCGTTCGTCTCTCTCGGCAATATCTCTTGCAATCTCCTCCAGATCACAAGCCACACCTTTTTCCACGAGTTCATCATAGCGGCGCTTCGCACGCGTCTCCACACTGGCAGTTAAAAAAACTTTCACATCAGCATCCGGTAAAACGCACGTACCGATATCTCTTCCATCCATAATAACATCTTCTTTTCTTGCAAGCTCCCGCTGAAGCTCCAGAAGCTTTGCTCTCACTTCCGGAATGGCAGAACTCTTAGACGCCATATTTCCAACTGCTTCCTCACGAAGCTTTGCAGTAATATTTTTCCCGTTCAAATACACTTGCTGCTGACCGTCTTCATAGCGGATTGTCACATCTGCATCCTTACATGCTTCTGCAATCTTTTCTTTTTCTTCCGCCTCAATCCCATTTTCAAGAAAATGGATTGCAAGCCCGCGGTACATTGCCCCTGTATCTACGTATACATATCCCTTTTCCTTTGCCACCAGCTTGGCAATGGTACTTTTCCCTGCTCCGGCAGGTCCGTCAATCGCTACATTGTATCCCATGTTACTCCTCCATCTATATTTCAATTTATTATCTTCAACGGTTTAAGTATAACCGATTGTAGGGACGGAGACAAGGTGGGAATTTTTAGACGTTGTGTCTCCATTTATTTTATACTCTTACTAATCAAATACAACATCCCTACTCCAACTGTTAACAGAAGTACTGCAACAATTAAAACATAATACATCCCTTCCATCACAAGAAGTTTCCGCTTCTGCCTTTTTGTCATACCAATTTTCTCCATAACGAGGAAGTCCTGTTTTCTCGCTATTATGCTTGTAAGCATTACATTTACGAAGTTCATCAATCCAGCGATCAGAAGAACCGCACTGATACTGCCAAAAAGGATTCGATTCCCTTGGATATATGAAGATGCCTCTGCAAGAAGTTCTGACTTATAGATGCAAAAAATACCTGCCTCTCCCACTTCTTCGCCGGACCAATTGATGCGCTTTATTTCTGCACGTCTCTGATTTTCTTTCGCCAAAATATTCTGAACCTCTTTTTTGACAAGTGTTTCTTTTCCCTTCTCTGCTTCAAGCTCCATATATAATGTCTTTTTTGTTGTCGGAAGCTTCTGAAAACCTTTTTCGCTCATAAGATACGTAAACATCCCTTCTGAATTATGCCAAGTTCTCGCTAACTCTGGAAAGTCTTCTTCCTTACTGTCAAGATAGCCTGCAATACCATACACTTCCGATTGCTGTCCCGTCATCATTCCTGTATCAATCATTTTTCTTCTTTCTTTTTCGGAACTCTTGGCAAATTCTTTCCATTTTTCTTCTGAAGGAAGCGCTTTAAAATACACCGGTTCTCCGATTCCTTCTTCTATCTCTTTTCCTCGATTTCTGCCAATCTGATGATCATGGAGAATCAACACACCCGTTCCTTTTCTGACACTTTCCATATCCGCTGGAATATGGTGTCTATCTACGTATCTTTCTAATTCCCCCAAATCTTTCTCGTTTAAAATCTGTACTGCGTTTGGAGACGCGTTTTCTACCATCTCATATTCCGTAGAAAAACCAACGCCTTCTTTTATGATTTCATTTTCCCGAACTACATTTTCCAAAGGAAGATATGCCTTTCTCGCCATACTCACATTCATGTAAGCTCCTTCCAATATGCAGGAGGCCTTTTTATTCACACCGTCTATCCCCAATAATTCATTTCTTACAGTTGTAGAAATAGGCGAGAACCCATCACTCTCATTATCATACAAAAGCATTGTTGCATCCCCTGTTGTTTCCATAGGATCTTTTTCCGCATCCTGACTTTTGTATTCCAGACCATAGCCTTCTTCCTGTCCGAATTTACTGAATGTTCCGGCAATTAGGAAATCGGGGCGTTTTTCAATCACTTTGGAGTAGTCACTTTCCCGTGTAATGACAAACGCACACAGAAACATTTCGATTCCGAGGAAGAGCGATAACACAGTCATCACAAATCTTCCTCTGTACCGTTTCACATTCTGCCACGCCATATACCACAGTTCTCCGTCTGCACTCCGTTCACTTTGATATTTCCACGTGTGGGCATTTCTCTTTCTTTTCTTTTTCCTTGTCTCACGCACATAATTCATGCTTTCAAGGCAGGATAGATTGACCATACGATAAATAACAATTCCACTGACCATCCCCGTTACAAGAACTGCAAAACAGACGGAAAGCATAAGAACCTTCCATTGAAAAATCTGAAATGTTACCGACCGCCCAAATGTTTCCATGTAAGAATTTCCAAGAATCCGAGGCAGAACAAATACTAACAATACAATCGAGCATAAGGTTCCAAGCGTCGTTCCTCGGATGAGGATACCGAAAATCTGTCGGAAATAAACACTTCGGATCTGTTTAATTGTAGTTCCAATCGTATTGAGAAGCCCCATTTGTCTAATGTCCTCTGCCATAGACAGACATAACACATTATAGACAAGGAAGAACATACCGCCCAGAATTATGAGTGCCTCCACTCCTGCCATACCGTAACCGCCCGCCATTTTTCGAAACGCCTCATAGGCGAAAGGATTTTGAACGGTGATGATAATATCTGTCCTCTCTCCTACAAGATCTTCATATAACTTTTGTTCTGTTTCTTCCCAGCTCATCCGATTCTTCGGACAAATCAAAATATCCGATTCCTGTTCAAGATCGCATCCAAGAGATGCCGCCTTCCCCTCTGAAATATAAGCCGCCTGCTCTTTTCTGTCTTTCACATAGCTCTTATACCATCCGCTTAAGACAAAGTGCTCCTGTCTTTGTTCAAAGAAACCGATGGTTACGGTAAATGAAAGTTTCATCCCTTCTTTTGGCTGAGCAATTCCTATTTCCTTTAACACATCGACAGGCAACATCATTTCCTGCTCTTTTGTCGGATAATGACCTTGGACATCTGTATATGCAGGTTTTTGAATGTACTCCCATGCATTTTGATCCACCGCCTGCAAAGTGCACAATCCGGAGGCGTCCGCTTTATTCTGCGAAACGCTTCCCACAGTAACTCTTCTTCCTGCCTTTTTCACATACGGAAGACCAAGTGCGCTGCTATATAATAACTTATCACCTTTCTCTATACAGGCTGATGCTGTTGTCCCCGCCTCTCTTACCGCCTTTAAGTATTCTGCTTCGATTTTTCCGGACGCAATTCCAAATACAATTGTCAGTGTGAGAATACACAAGCAGACTGCTGCTGTTAAAATGCGATTACGTCCTTTATTGTATCGGCTGTGAGTCTTGGCAAGCATTTCTGTTACAGAACTCATGCAATCCCTCCCTCACCTTCTCGTGTATGTATTTTTTCTTCTTTATAAATCTTTCCGTCCAAAAGGTGGATGATCCGATCCGCCATCTGCGCCACCTCCTGCTGATGTGTCACAACCACAATCGTCTGATGATATCGCTCTCCGCAAGTTCTGAGTAGCTTCATCACTTCTCTACTTGTCGCCGAATCAAGACTCCCTGTAGGTTCGTCCGCTAAGAGAAGCGCCGGTTTGGCAAGAAGCGCTCTTGCAATTGCTACCCTTTGCTGCTGACCTCCAGATAACTCCTTCGGAAGATTTCCGAGTTTTTCTTTTATTCCAAGAAATTTCACAATTTCCTCTAATAGCTCATCATCAATCTTGGCACCATCTAACCGAAGTGGCAGCACAATATTCTCATAGATATTCAGTATGGGCACCAGATTATATTGCTGAAACACAAAGCCAATATACTTTCTTCGAAAAACCGTCCGTTCTTCATTATTCATATCCCGAAGGCTTTGACCTTCAATCCACACGCCACCCTCCGTCGGAATATCCAAACCTCCCAACAGATTAAGAAGCGTCGTTTTCCCGCTTCCTGAAGTTCCCACAATGGCAAGAAATTCTCCTTCTTCTATAGACAGACTCACATCATCCAGCGCACGCACTTCATTTTCTTCTGTATCATAATATCTTTTCAAACCAACTGCTTTCACCATTTCCATGCCACGCCCTCCCAATTTCTAATTTATTTCAATATATCCCCGATCCATATTTTTTGTCAAACCACACATTTTCATATTATCGAAACGGAAGATACTCCAAAAACTTTTTTACTGCCAATGATATATTATCTTTATTTCTAAATGCCAATCCTATTTCTCTGTAAAGTGGAACATCCAATTCTCTCATTACAATGCGATACGGAATTCTTTGCAAAATTAATTTAGGTAAAATACTGATCCCTAACCCGTGTTCCACCATAGACATAATTGCATAATCATCCCACGTTGTGAAATGAATATTCGGCGCAATACCATGTCTTTCAAAAAATTCTGAGATTTCTGTCTTATCTCCTTTTTCCAATAGCATAAAAGGAGATTCTTCCAACGCTTCCACCGGAACTTTTTCAACTTCTGCAAGCACATGTGTCTCCGGCAAAACCACCATCATCGGATCTTTTTCTAAAAAAACAGTATCCAATTCCGGTAAGGTCGGCAGTCTAAGAAATCCAAAATCGACACGTCCTTCCATAATCCAATTTTCAATCTCTTTATCGTCACCCAAAAGCAATTCATAATCCACATTCGGATAATCTTTCTGAAATTCTAAGATTATATTCGGCAGCCAATGTGTTGCCACACTGGAAAAGGTTCCGATGCGTATGATCCCTGTCTGAAGCCCGTTCAATTCATCTATCTGTATCTGCAATTTATCATAATCATCACAAATACGCTTCGCGTATGGTAATATTTTTATTCCATCAGAAGTAAGACGTATTCCTGCTTTCCCACGTTCCAACAATGAAACATTCCATTCCTTTTCCAGATCTTGAATCATACGACTTATTCCAGACTGAGAGTAATTCAGCATTTCTGCCGCCCTTGTGAAACTTCCGCACTCTACCGTCTTTAAAAATGCTCTGTATTTTTTAATATTGACATTGATCACTATAACTCCCTCTTTCTATCTGATTTTATCATGAGTCTTATGATAAATATTCATTTTTGTAATTTATATTTTCATGATATACTGAAACAAATAAAATTGCAAATGAAAGGAAGTTTTAACTATGTTTTACGTCAGTGATATTTTTTCATCTGCACCTTCCGTTTTCAAAACAGATTTGCAGAAAAAAAACATACGAAGCCTTAAAAAAATTAAATATTCCATTTGAACGAGTAGATACAGACGAAGCTATCACAATGGAAGACTGTACGAAGATTAATGAGAAATTGAATATGAAAATGGTGAAAACCTTATTTCTCTGTAATCGGCAGCGAACACTCTTTTATCTATTTATCACAACTGCTGATAAGCCATTTTCCTCCAAAGAATTCAGTAATGCCTTAAATGTTTCCCGCGTTTCTTTTGCCCCCGCTGAATTAATGGACGAAATGCTTGGAACTACAATTGGCACAGCAACTGTTTTCAGCGCACTTTTAGATCTTGACCGTGATATACAAATTGTATTTGACAAAGACGTAGAAAAGGAAGAGTGGTATGGCTGTAGCGACGGAACTACAACCAGCTACATGAAGATCAAAACCTCTCAGATTATTGAAACATTTCTTCCGTACACCAAACACAAACCAAGACTCATTGATCTGTAATCTAATCTTTTTATAAATTCGAGACAAACCATTTGTATCTTTGCAATTCAAGCACTATAATAGATACCATAAGTTTAAAGGTATTGGGGGAACAAAGGATGTATGAGTTGACAAAGAAAGATTTTGAATTAATTGAACATGCTAAAAAGGTAATACAGGCGAACTATGATGAAACCAACGACCGTCATACGGTAGGCGCCGCTGTTCGCTGCAAAAACGGTCGGATATTCACCGGAGTAAATCTCCATTCTCTCCACGGAGCCTGCGCCGAACAGATTGCACTGGGAACAGCTATCACACACGGGGAAAGAGATTTTACAACTATCGTTGCGGTGAAGGGCGGAAAAGACGAAAAAATCATCCCTCCAAACGGAAGCGGACGTCAGCTTTTACATGACTACGCACCCAATTGTAAAGTAATTCTTCTTGTAAATGATGAATTACATAAAATTGCAGCAAAGAAATTACTGCCTTTTTCTTAATAGATTTTTGCACGAAAGGACCTTGAATAATAATGACATCAGACATAAAAGAAAAGTCAGAAGAACAGCTTGAAAAAAGAATACTATTACTTTCATTCCTAACCGGAGTCGGATTTGTAATCGTCGAACTCATATACTCTATCTACAGCCACTCCCAATCCACCCTTATGGATGCTCTCTATGATGCTTCCGAATTGATTTTTATTATATCCACGTTGTTTCTCACCCCGCTTTTTCATATGCCGGTTTCGGAGAAACACCCTTACGGATTCTTTCAATTGGAATCTTTTATTATTTTAATCAAAAATATTATGCTTATTTCTGTAACGCTCAGTGTACTAACCAGCGTTGCGGAAACTATGTTTTCCGGTGGAAACCAAGTAGATAAAGGACAAGTGTCACTTTTTCAATTCTGCCTCGGAGCCGTAAGTTTTCTCATCTTAATGATCATGAAGCTGATGAGTCGTAAAGTATATTCTCCTACGGTAAATGCAGAAATATTAGGATGGAAGCTGGATGTAGCATACAGCCTTGGCATGTCGATCGCATTCTTTATCGCTAAAGAACTGAAATATACGCCTCTTGCCTTTATTTCTCCTTACTTTGACCAGATTGTTGCTATTGCAATTATGATCTTTATGATTCCTGAGAGTATTAAAATGTTGATCGAGACTTTCCGCGAACTGTTCCTATTTTCACCAGAACAGGAAACCGTAGATAAAATCAAAGAAGTGTCCGGTAGTATCTTACAGGACTACGCTTTTAATCCTGTATTTTATGACATCGCTCGTACCGGAAGAAAACTATGGGTTTCTATCTACTTTCAAGTTCCCGAAAAATTAATTCGCGTACATGAAATTCACGAAGCCAGCCGTGAACTAAATGCAAGGCTGGCTCAAGAATTTCCAAATATATCCTGTGAACTTGTGTTGGATGACTCATGGAACTAAACGAGACAAGACACAAAAAAACTTTCTTCTATTGTTTAATAGTTTTCAGCTCTTAATTCGAAGTAACTCTGTGGGTGTGCACAAGTCGGACACACTTCCGGCGCATTTGTGCCTACTACGATGTGTCCGCAGTTTCTGCACTCCCATACGCTTACTTCACTCTTAGCAAATACTTCCGCAAGCTCAATATTTTTAAGAAGCGCACGGTATCTCTCCTCATGGCGCTTCTCAATAGCCGCTACCAGACGGAATTTCTCCGCAAGCTCCGGAAATCCTTCTTCCTCTGCCGTCTTGGCAAAGCCTGCATACATATCCGTCCACTCATAGTTTTCTCCTTCGGCAGCAGCTTTCAAATTCTCAGCTGTATCACTGATTCCCTTTAATTCTTTAAACCATAGTTTTGCATGTTCTTTCTCATTATCTGCTGTCTTTTGAAATAAAGCTGCAATCTGCTCATACCCTTCTTTCTTAGCAACAGATGCGAAGTAAGTATATTTATTTCTCGCTTCTGACTCTCCCGAAAAGGCATCTTTTAAATTTTGCTCTGTCTGTGTTCCTTCGTATTTGTTTTTTTCCATATTCTCCATCTCCTTTTCTAATATAACGTAATCAGTAACCTACTTTACTTTTATCATACCATTTAACCAACAAAATCACAACAAAAATTTTCAAATTTGCTACTTTTCATATTCTCTGCTACAATCTTTTTATGAATCAAAAAGCATTACAAAGGAGCATTTTTATGACAACATACACCCATCTATCCCCTTCTCCCTTAGGAGACCTTCTCTTGTCCGCTGACGATACAGGGCTTACCGGACTATGGTTTGAAGACCAGAAATATTATGCCGCCGGACTTACCTCTGATATTATCAATACGAAAACCTGCTCGGAGCACCCCATATTCACTCAAACACAAAAATGGCTGAATCTCTATTTTAAGGGAATGGAACCAGATTTCACTGTTCCTATTCACTTAACCGGAACTGATTTTCAAAAAAAAATATGGGCACTTCTTCTGGAAATTCCTTATGGTGAAACCACAACTTACGGAACACTCGCCAAGAAATATGCCCAAAAGCATGGACTTTCGCATATGTCTGCCCAAGCGGTGGGAAGTGCAATTGGTCATAACAAAATCGGCATACTAGTGCCCTGCCACAGAGTCCTCGGAGCTGACGGCAGTTTGACGGGATATGCCGGCGGACTGGATAAGAAAAAAAGACTCCTTCGATTAGAAGGAATCCTTCAATCATAAGCACTCTTTTCTACAATTATTTTAGGGACATACTGCTCATCGCGGTATGTCCCTGTCTCTATCATTTATTCTGTCATATTTAGATATTTAACAGATCACTGTACACTTTTAATGCACCGTCTGTCTCATGAGCAAGAACACGTTTTGCCAAAACTTTTCCAAGCTGTACGCCTTCCTGATCAAAACTATTCAGATTCCATACGAAACCTTGGAACATTACTTTATTTTCAAAGTGAGACAAAAGCGCTCCCATAGCTGCCGGAGTCAATTTCTCACCGATAATAATGCTGGATGGACGTCCGCCTTCAAATTTCTTGTTGTTATCTTCGTCATCCTTTCCGCATGCAAATGCTACGATCTGAGCCGCAACGTTCGCACAAAGTTTCTGCTGGCTTGTGCTTCCTTGAATCACAACATCTTTCTCCATCTGATTATTCTTAAATCCTACAAACTGAAGAGGAACAATATCCGTTCCCTGATGTAAAAGCTGATAGAAAGAATGTTGTCCATTTGTTCCAGGCTCTCCGAAGATCACCGGACCCGTCACATAGTTCACCGGCTCTCCGAAACGGTTTACGGATTTTCCGTTCGATTCCATATCTAACTGCTGTAAATGTGCCGGAAAACGACTCAGCGCTTGAGAATATGGAAGAACTGCAGTATCCGGATATCCCAGTACATTGCGCTCATATACACCGATCAACGCGTCTAACATTGCTGGGTTCTTTGACAGATCTTTTTCCTTTGCAAGTGCATCTTCTTCTGCCGCACCCTTCAAGAACTGTGCGAACACATCCGGACCAAATGCAAGTGAGAGTACAGCGCCGCCAACTGATGATGTAGAAGAATAGCGTCCGCCAATATAGTCGTCCATGAAGAATGCTGCAAGATAGTCATCACTCTTTGCCAACGGGGAAGTCTCACTTGTAACTGCGATCATATGTCTGGATGGATCAAGTCCTGCTTTTTCCAAAGCGTCTTTTACAAAAGATTCATTTGTCAATGTCTCAAGTGTTGTACCTGACTTTGACACAAGTACAAAAATAGAATGTGCAACATCAATCTTACTTAAAACTCCAGACGCATCATCCGGATCTACATTACTGATAAACTCAGCTTTCATTTTCCATGTATCATTTGCTTTTGCCCAATTCTCAAGTGCAAGATACATCGCACGCGGACCTAAGTCACTTCCGCCGATACCGATCTGAACTACCGTTGTGAACTTCTCGCCAGCCGCATTCGTAATCTCACCTGTATGTACTTTCTCGACAAATTCCGCAATCTTTGTCTGCTGCTCTACATAAAACGCACGCTTATCAACACCATCTGCTACAACTGCGTCTCCCAACTGTCCACGTGTCAATTGATGAAGTACCAGACGTTTCTCTCCGGTATTGATCATCTCGCCATTGTAGAGAGCTTCATATTTCTCTGTAAGCTGTGCTTCTTCTGCCAATTTCGCAAGCGCATTCAGGATATTGTCATCCACCTGCTTTGCCCCGTAATTATATGCAAGCCCCTCTGCCATTGGCACACTGTATTTTTTCACACGCTCTGCTCCATTTTCGCCGGACATAACTTCCGCAAGCTGAACCTTCTTTGCTTCTTCCAGCTCTTTAAATGAAGCAAGTGTATCTAAATTATTCCAAGTAACCATATCAGATTCCTCCTCATCACGAAAATATTCTTTCGCTTCTTAAAAATATTTCACACAAGATTATACTATCAAACTACTTCAAATTCAAGTAAAATGAGGATTTTGTATCTGTCCATGCGTCACCCTTCCACGTATGAAACTCAACGTGCCTTATACTTTCATAATATCCGCCAGTGTCTTACCGTCAAAATAATTATTTACAATTTCATAAAATTCCACCCACATCGGATATGTGCGGCATTCTCCTGACCTTCCACAAGGTTTTGCTCCCTTATCCAGACAGGCAACCGGAGCCAGATCTCCCTCTGTGAGCCGCAAAATATCTCCAATTCTACACTCCTCCGGTGGTTTTACAAGACGATACCCACCACCTTTTCCCTGAAGCCCTTCCAGAAACCCATTTTGCGTCAGCACCGGAAGGATTCTTTCCAGATATTTTAAAGAAATTCCCTGCCTCTGCGCCACTTCTTTCATCGGAACATATTTTTTATCTGCATGCTCCGCGATATCTGCCATCACCCGCAGAGCATATCTCCCTCTTGTTGAAATCATCATACGAAAACCTCCTTTAACCTACTGCAATAATACTACATTCCTGACAAAAATATCAAGTTTCATTCCGGCGGTCACATAATGGCATTTCAACAGTCCTACGACGATATTTCATCAGGAAAATAGCGGGGTAGACAAATATCTATCTCCGGTATCCGGTAAAAGTACAACAATATTCTTTCCTTCATTTTCAGGGAGTTTCGCAAGTTCAATTGCAGCATGAACGGCTGCTCCCGAAGAAATTCCGACAAGAACCCCTTCCTTTTGTCCTATCATTCTTCCTACCCGAAAAGCATCCTCTTCATCTACTGTTATCACACGATCATAAATATTCGTATTTAACACATCCGGTACGAACCCTGCGCCAATCCCCTGAATTTTATGAGCACCGGCTTTCCCTTCTGAGAGCATCGGTGAAGAAGCCGGTTCAACTGCAATGACCTGAATGTTAGAATTTTGGGATTTCAAATATTCACCCACTCCGGTCACGGTTCCTCCGGTTCCTACGCCTGCCACAAAAATATCTACTTTCCCGTCTGTATCGCAATAGATCTCTGGTCCGGTTGTCTCCCTGTGGATTTTAGGATTGGCAGGATTCACAAACTGTCCGACAAGAAAACTATCAGAAATCTCTTTTGCAAGTTCTTCTGCCTTCTCAATTGCTCCTTTCATTCCTTTGCGTCCATCGGTAAGAACAAGCTCAGCACCATATGCTTTCATCAGTTGTCTGCGCTCCACTGACATAGTCTCTGGCATAACAATGACAATCCGATATCCCCTTGCCGCAGCGACAGCAGCAAGACCAATCCCTGTGTTTCCCGATGTTGGCTCGATGATAACTGAACCGGTTCGTAATTTCCCGGAGTTTTCCGCCTCATCAATCATGGCTTTAGCAATTCGGTCCTTGACAGAGCCCGCCGGATTCAAATACTCCAGTTTTGCAATAATCTTTGCTTTTAGTTTATATTCTTTTTCTATGTGAGAGAGCTCCAAAAGAGGAGTTCTTCCAATCAACTGTTCTGCTGATGTATATATATTAGACATGATTTCTACCTCCTACTGCTTGAAACCCTTTTTCTAAATCTTCGATGATATCATCAATATGCTCGGTTCCGATGGATAATCGTATCGTATTCTCACGGATTCCCTGATCCAAAAGTTCCTCTTGACTCAACTGACTGTGCGTTGTAGTTGCCGGATGAATGACTAAACTCTTAACATCCGCTACATTTGCAAGAAGCGAAAAGATTTCCAAGTGATCAATGAATTTGTGTGCTTCCTGTACACCACCTTTTATTTCAAAGGTAAAGATAGACCCTCCTCCATTTGGGAAATATTTCTCATACAGATCATGATCTGGGTGTTCCGGTAAGGATGGGTGATTCACTTTCTCTACCAGGGGATGATTTTCCAAGTATTCAACTACTCTTTTCGTATTTTCGATATGACGTTCCAGACGAAGGGACAGAGTTTCTATTCCCTGAAGAAGCAAAAATGAAGCAAAAGGAGAAATTGCCGCTCCTGTATCTCGAAGCAGGATTGCACGGATGTAAGTGACAAATGCAGCCTCGCCGGCTGTCTTCACGAAAGACACCCCATGATAGCTTGGATTTGGCTCGGAGATTGCAGGATAACGTCCACTTGCTTCCCAGTCAAATTTCCCGGAATCCACGATGACACCGCCAAGTGTCGTTCCATGACCGCCCAAAAACTTCGTAGCAGAATGTACAACAATATCTGCGCCATGTTCTATCGGTCGAATCAGATAAGGTGTTCCGAATGTATTATCTACAATAAGCGGAAGTCCATGCTTATGGGCAAGCTCTGCTAACGCATCCAGATTCGGTATATCACTGTTTGGATTGCCAAGTGTCTCAACATAAATACCTCTCGTTTGATCCTGAATGGCTGCTTCTACTTCCTCCAGATTATGAATATCTACAAAACTGGCGGTAATCCCGAAGTTTGGAAGCGTATGTGCCAAAAGATTATAACTTCCACCGTAGATGGTTTTCTGGGCAACAAAATGTCCGCCATTCTGTCCAAGCGCTTCCAGCGTATAAGTAATGGCTGCTGCTCCGGAAGCGAGCGCCAGCGCTGCCACGCCGCCTTCCAGCGCCGCTACTCTTTTTTCCAGCACATCCTGTGTGGAATTGGTCAATCTGCCGTAAATGTTACCCGCATCTGAAAGTCCAAAACGAGCTGCCGCATGTGCGGAATCGTGAAATACATATGATGTGGTTGCATAAATTGGAACCGCCCTTGCATCTGTTACCGGATCCGGCTGTTCTTGTCCTACATGAAGCTGCAATGTTTCAAATCTTAATTTTCCCATATACTATCCTTCCTTTCTATCACCTACTCAAATGATAGGTATTAATATAATCCATATAGCCTACCTTGTCAATAGGTAATACAAAAAAGAATGTGAAAAACTCACATTCTTTTTTGCATTTCTTTTATTTAGATGCTTTTATTCCGATACTGCCATTCCCGCTGCGTAGGCTGTCGACCATGCAATCTGCAGGTTGAATCCTCCGGTCACTGCGTCAAGATCCAGCACTTCTCCGGCAAAATACAATCCCTTCACTAATTTGGACTCCATAGTTGACGGATCGATTTCCTTTACCTTTACACCACCCTTTGTGATAATCGCTTCATTATAGCCTCTCAATCCGGTCAATGTAACTGGCAGATTTTTAATCAGCGACATAAACTTTTGACGTTCCTCACTGGAGATTACATTTACCTTCTTCTCTTCTCCAATTCCGCTCAATTCAATCATCACAGGGATTAGCTTTGACGGGAATAATTTCCCGACAGCATTCTTGAACTGCCGGTTCTGGTTTTCTTCAAAATCCCGAAGCACCCGCTTCTCCAACTGTTCCATGGACAGCGCAGGCTTCAGGTCAATCATAAGTTTTAATTCTTTCTCTTTCAGTTTTTTCCCGATCACACTGCTGGCACTCAACATCAGGGGACCGCTTACACCGTAGTGTGTAAACAACATTTCTCCAAATTCATCATACAGCTTCTTTTTTCCATCAAAAATTGCCGTTCTTACATTTCGAAGTGACAGTCCCTGCAACCTTGGCACCCATTCCTCTTTTGTCGTCATTGACACAAGAGAAGGCATGCAGTCTGTAACCGTATGTCCATTGTCTCTGGCAAACCGGTATCCGTCTCCGGTAGAGCCGGTTGTCTGGTAGGAGAGCCCGCCGGTTGCAACAATGCAGGAATCTCCTTTGACAATACTCCCATCCATCAATTCTATATGGTCAAAACTTCCGTCTGTGGAAATCACCCTTTTTACACCGGTATGAAGATGGATATGCACTCCCAGTCTTCGCATCTCTGCTTCCAACGCCCGAATGACATCCGAGGAATGATCCGACTGCGGAAATACACGTTCTCCCCGTTCCGTCTTCGTCCGCACACCTATATTCTCAAAAAAATCAATCACATCCTGATTCGTATATCCATAAAAACTACTATATAAAAACTTAGAATTTGTAATAACCGAATCAAAGAGTGTATCCATGTCACAGGCATTTGTAATATTACATCTGCCTTTTCCTGTGATAAACAGCTTCTTTCCAAGCTTCTCGTTCTTTTCATAGACATGGACTTCCTGCCCTTGTCTTGCAGCCGTAATTGCCGCGAACATCCCTGCCGCACCGCCTCCGGCTATTAATACCTTACTCATCCTGCTTCTCCTTATCATCAGGCAGATGTTTGCCGGATAATTCCACCTTATTATCTACCATATTGAGTTCATCCTTACTGTACACTTGATACTCGTCCCAGATCTGTTCTAATGTCTCAAGTGTGGAAATCACTTCTTTTTGTTTTTTCATGCAAAGAGCTACCACAAGCGCATTTACCACACTAAGCGGAGCAACTAGGGAATCCACAATAGACGCCATGTCGCTTCTTGCGATCAGATTACAGGAGGAATAAAGTGTCATTGGTGAATGTACACTGTCTGTAAGGGTGATTACTTTCGCTTTGCGGTTGCTGGCAAACTCTAACGCCTTTAACGTACGCATAGAATATCTCGGAAAACTAATGCCAATGATCACATCATCTTCTCCGATACGGATCAACTGTTCAAATATCTCACTGGAACTATTTGTATTTACTGCAGTCACATCTTCGCAGATCAGATTCAGATAAAATCCTAAAAAGCTTGCAAGCGGCGCACAGCTTCGAATACCGATCACATAGATTTTTTTCGCATGAAGAATTGTATCCACTGCAAGCTCAAAGCTTTCATGGTCAATTGCTTCCATGGTCAGTTTAATCTTCTCAATGTCAGAATGAAGCACAGATGTAAGAATCTCTCCCTGACTAATCCGTCCATACGTCACTTCCATTCGCTGAATCGAGTTTAATTTCGTCCGCACCAATTCTTCTAACGCCTTCTGGAAGCCCGGGTATCCTTCATATCCAAGCGCCATAGCAAAACGCACAACTGTTGACTCGCTGACACCGACTTCCTCCCCCATCTTCGCAGCTGTCAAAAATGCGGCTTTATCGTAGTCTTCCCGTATAAAATCCGCAAGCTTCTTCTGCCCTTTGCTGAATTTTGAATATTTTTCATCAATTTTTTGAAGCAGTTCATTTTTATTTCCCATGATAACGTAATCCTTCTCTCAACCATAATTAACACTTTAATTATTATATAGCGAAATCTTTTATTGTTCAAGTATGCAGATTTCTACAAAAAGAGATTGTGTGATCTTAATTCCAACCACACAATCTCTCTGATCTTTGTTATTTCTTCTATATGTGCTTCACTTATACCGGATAACTTCCGTTTTCTGTGTCTGCCACTGTCTGATCCACTTTTGTCTGCTGCGCTTCTCTGTATTTAAAGAAGTCCGTTGCTACCTGTGGGAACAGTGCGTATGTCAGCACATCCTCATCCTGCTGGCTCCACTGTGACATCTCTTCTTTCAAAGTATCAAGCTCATCCGGAATCAGATCTGCCGGACGACAGGTGATGATCTCTGCGTCTTCGCCGAGAACTTTCTTTCTCACATCCTCGTTAAATGGTTTTACGGTTGCACCGTATTTTCCACTTAACACGTCCTTAGTCTCCTTAGTAGCCATCTTATATCGCTCGCCCATCAGCACGTTAAATACAGCCTGTGTACCGACAATCTGAGAAGAAGGAGTAACAAGCGGCGGTTCACCGAGATCCTTACGAACCTTCGGAACTTCCTCAAGCACCTCATAATATTTATCTTCTGCATTCTGTTCTTTCAACTGAGAAGTCAGGTTGGAAAGCATACCTCCCGGTACCTGATACAACAGAGTCTTAATATTCACTCCCATATTCTTCGGATTCAAAAGTCCGCTCTCAAGCGCCTCATCACGAATTGGTCGGAAGTAATCCGCAATCTCTGCCAACAGCTTCTGATCAAGTCCGCTGTCATAAGGTGTGCCTTTGAATGTCTCTACCATTACTTCCGTTGCCGGCTGAGATGTTCCCAACGCAAATGGTGACATTGCCGTATCAATGACATCCACACCTGCCTCTACTGCCTTCAGGTATGTCATAGAAGCTACGCCGGATGTATAGTGTGTATGAAGCTGGATTGGAAGATCTACTGCATCTTTTAATGCTCCGATCAATTCTGTTGCCTTATACGGCACAAGAAGTCCTGCCATATCTTTGATACAGATAGATGTTGCTCCCATGTCTTCAATTCTCTTAGCAATATCTACCCAGTAATCCATTGTATATGCATCGCCCAATGTATAGGACAGAGCAACCTGTGCGTCTGCTTTTTCCTTGTTCGCTGCTGTAACTGCTGTCTGAAGATTACGAAGATCATTAAGACAGTCAAAAATTCGAATAATATCAATTCCGTTTGCAACGGATTTCTGCACAAAATATTCCACTACATCATCTGCATATGGACGGTATCCTAAGATATTCTGTCCACGGAATAACATCTGAAGCTTTGTATTCTTAAATCCATCGCGGAATTTACGAAGTCTCTCCCACGGATCTTCCTTTAAGAAACGTAGCGAGGCATCAAAGGTAGCGCCGCCCCAGCACTCTACAGAGTGGTATCCCACCTGATCCATTTTCTCAATGATCGGCAGCATCTGCTCCGTTGTCATACGTGTGGCAATCAGAGATTGGTGTGCATCACGCAGGATGGTCTCTGTTATTTTAATTGGTTTTTTCTCTATTTCTGCCATGATTTCTTTCCTCCATAATTTTGTAAAATAAAATTACTCATCTTTTTATACTACTCCGAAGATTGCCATAAAGGTTCCGGCAGCTACTGCTGTTCCGATAACTCCGGCAACGTTAGGTCCCATTGCATGCATCAGCAGGAAGTTGGTAGGATCTGCCTCTGCTCCGACTTTCTGGGACACACGTGCCGCCATAGGAACTGCGGATACTCCGGCAGAACCGATGAGCGGATTTACCTTTCCGTGAGTTGCAATACACATCAATTTACCAAACAATACACCTGCCGCCGTACCTACAGCAAATGCTACAAGTCCGAGAATGACGATCTTGATCGTATCCCAATTAAGGAAAGCCTCTGCACTGGTTGTAGCGCCGACAGAAGTTCCAAGAAGGATAACAACAATATACATCAGTGCATTGGATGCTGTGTCTGTCAACTGTCTTACAACTCCGGACTCACGGAACAGGTTACCAAGCATCAGCATACCAACAAGAGGTGCTGTTGTCGGAAGGATCACACATACTACAATTGTAACGATGATCGGGAACAGGATTCTCTCAAGCTTGGATACCGGTCTTAACTGCTCCATCTTGATCTTACGCTCTTTTTCGGTTGTCAGAAGCTTCATGATCGGAGGCTGGATAACCGGAACTAAAGCCATGTAAGAATAAGCGGCTACCGCAATCGGTCCCATAAGAGCTGTCTGCTGCAATTTACCGGCAAGAAAGATAGAAGTCGGTCCATCGGCTCCTCCGATAATGGAAACTGCCGCTGCCGCCTTGTCGGAAAATCCCATCGCCATAGCTCCAAGATAAGCTGTAAAAATACCAAATTGTGCCGCTGCACCTAAAAGAAAGCTCTTAGGATTCGCGATCAAAGGTCCGAAGTCTGTCATCGCACCTACGCCAAGGAAGATCAACGACGGAAGGATTGCCCACTCATCCAGTTTAAAGAAATAGTAAAGCAGTCCGCCGGTTCCGTTTGCTGAATCTTCCGCATGCAACATAATATCCGGATAGATATTAACAAGAAGCATACCGAAGGCGATCGGTACCAAAAGCAGAGGCTCGAACCCACGTCGAATTGCTAAATACAGGAAAAAACATGCTACAGCAATCATGATCAAATTGCCCCATGTGAGACTGAAGAATGCTGTCTGCTGCACGAGGTTTCCCAATGTTTTTGTTATATATTCCATTTTTTAACCTCCAGTCGTGTCTGTTCCATCTAAGGAATCAGTTTCACATTAGTTTAATGTAGCTAACACTGCGCCTGCTTCAATTGCATCGCCCACTGCTGCGTCAATGCTTGCAACTGTTCCGTCTTCCGGTGCCACAACTGGAATTTCCATCTTCATTGCTTCGATAATTACAACAGCATCGCCCTTCTTCACACTCTGTCCAACATTTGCTTCAATCTTAAATACTTTTCCTGCTGCTCCCGCTTTCACTTCCACAGAACCCGCTCCTGCTGCTTTTGCCGGAGCCTTTGGAGCCGGCGCCGCTTTCGGTGCTGCTTTCGGAGCCTTCGGTGCTGCTTTCGGTGCTGCCCCTGCTCCATTTTCCTCTACGGTCACATCATAGACATTGCCATTTACTGTAATTGTATAATTTTTCATTTTGATTCCTCCTATTTTCACTATGAATTCCATTTATTAGACGGACGTCTTCGAATACTTCTTACTACGAATCCATCTGTTGTCGTACCTTCTGCCGCTGCGATCGCCGCTGCAATTACTGCAACAAGTTCTGTGTCATCAGTCATATCCTGCTCTTCGGATACCTCTTCTACAACAGGTTCTTCCACAACCTCTTTTTCCACTTCTTTTGGTTTCTTCTTCAGAGCATTTTCAATTGCCGGGATATATTTAAACAGGGAAATAATAAGGGAAATGAAAATCAATACTATAAATACAGTTCCCATTCCAAGCAATGTATTAAGTCCTGCTTTCTTTAAGATCTCTCCTGTAGAATACTGTGCATCTACCGTCATACTCTCAAGATTTAAGTTGTCATCAAAGATAAATGTAAGAGATGCGTCTCGATCTTTAAACTGTGCTTCTGTTGTTACTTTCAGTTCATCTTCAGAAGCTTCGTACACATAATCTCCATGTCCTACATAAGCACCGCATTCTTCCACGCCTGCTGTCCAGCTCTCCATTGCTCCCAGGAAGCTGTCCGGTGTATATGGAAGCCCTGCCTGCATCAATTGATACTGGATTTCATAATCTGATAGTTCGCCCCACTGCTCTATTGCTGCATCATCAGCAGAAGAACAATAGCTTACTAAGAATTCTACAGACTGTTCAACAGTTGCTTTGTCATAGTCAAGCTCTGCCTTTGTACTGGCACATCCTGTAAAACACAATATCGCAGTCAGAGTGCAGATTAATAAGCTTAATTTTTTCTTCACTTTGCCTCACCTCTCTAAACTGTTCCGTGTTTTTTCATGGGACGGTCTTCCCTCTTTGTAAATAACATTTCAAATGCTCCGATCACATATTTTCTTGTATCAGCCGGAGCAATGATCGTATCTACATATCCTCTCCTTGCCGCTGCATATGGACTGGATTGCAATTCTTTGTATTCTGTCGCTCTCACCTTTATAACATCTGCATCTGCATCTGCATACATGATCTTCGCTGCAAGTGCTGCATCCATCATTCCGATTTCAGAAGTCTCCCATGCATACACCATGTCTGCGCCTGTAGATTTGCTGTTCATGGCAACATAAGCGCTTCCGAAAGCTTTGCCTGTCACAACATTTACCTTCGGAACTGTTGCGTTAGCAAATGCATACGTCAATTTTGCCGCAGCTTTCGCCAGATGTTTCTCATCATACTCGCTTGCTGCAAAACCAGATACATTTGTCAGGGACAATACCGGAATATTGAAGGCATCACAGAACCCAACAAACTCTGCGGCTTTGTTCGCACCGTCTGCGGATAAGGAACCGTCAAACTGAGCGGCAATCTCTCCTTCTTCATTATATACAACGGAACGATTCGCAACTGCGCCGACTGTCATTCCATTTAATCGGATAAATCCAGTCACCATATCTTGTGCGAAATCTTTCTTTGTCTCAAAGAAAATCTGATCATCTGAAATCTGTGAAAGAGCAATCGCTGCATCCTCAAATGCATCTTCAATCCCTTCGCATACTCTGTTAAGATCATCATTACACTCATCATAAGAAGCATCCTCTTCATTATTACAAGGAAGCATACAGATTAATGTGCGGATATCTTCAAGAATTTCGTCTTCTGTCTTCACGCCATCCACAAGACCAACTTCTTTGCTTTGGAATGCCGCACTTGCTGTATCACACTTTTCAATACGGTTTCCTGCAATAGCGTTTGGAGAATTAACAAATAATCTTCCCTTTTCTTCCATAAATGTAAAGTCTGCAAGCGCCGGAATCAAGGAAAGACCGCCGCCGCACATTCCGAAGATTGCTGTGATCTGAGGAATCACACCTGATGCCATAGACTGTTTCAAATATAAGCCTCCGAAAGCTTCCAGTGCATCTGTTGCTTCCTGAAGTCTCAATCCTGCACAATCAATCAGTCCAATGACCGGAGCACCCATCTTCATTGCCATATCATAAATACGCGCAATCTTCTTCGCATGCATCTCGCCAATTGCACCATTTAATACAGATACATCCTGACTGTATACATACACCAAGTTCCCATCAATCACTCCATAACCGGTAATTACACCGTCTGCCGGAGTTTCTTTTTCCTGCATGTTGAAATCTGTATTTCTCGCTGTAACAGCACCGCCGATTTCAACAAAGCTTCCTGCATCAAGCATCGCTGCAATTCGTCTGCCTGCTGCATTTTCTGTTTTGTTGCCCATAGTCCAGTCCTCCATTTTTTATTTTAAATTGGGTTAATTACTTCCTTATTAAAAGTAAAACCAAATTTTTGCCAATTATATTATATCCTTTTTTATAGTGCTCCGCAATACTTTTCACTCTGTTTTGTCAAATATTTGACGTTCAAATTCTATTCTAAAAAATTTATTAACTTTTTCTTAAGTTCTCATTGTATTCATCTGTTTTATGTGTTATAATTCACAACGTGGGCTTGGTACATATACAATACATTTGTAAATTGCTAACAAGTTCAACAATATTTTCATTTTTAATAATTGGAGGGATAAAAAAATGGAAAAAGCAAAAAAAGGAAAACCATTTGGCTTTTACGTTTGCGCACTCGGATTTACATTTGAGCGTCTTGCATTCTACACAGTTAAATATCTGTTAGCCATTTGGATCGCAACAGAAGTTGCATCAGGCGGTCTTGGATTATCCGACGTCGAAGGTGCTGCTATGTCTGGTTCTTTCGTAGCATGGACATACATCACACCCATCTTTGGTGGTTACATCGCTGACCACTGGATCAGCCCAAGAATCTGTGTACCATTAGGAATGATCCTTATGGGACTTGGATATGTATGTACATGGAAAGCTGATTCTATGACACTTGTATGGGCAATGATCATTCTTGTATCAATCGGTACTGGTCTGTTCAAAGGTAACTTATCCGGTATCAATGGTCTTCTGTTCCACGATGCTGAGGAACTGGATGAGGCTTTCTCAATTCAGTACTCTTTCGTTAACATCGGATCATTCATCGGTACAACATTCATTGCTATGCTTGCTACAACAGGATTGTTCGGTATCAAGACAAGCTTCAACACAGTATTCTTAATCTGTGGTATCTTCATGTTCATCGATGCTGCATGGTTCATCCTGAACAGCAAAGCTCTTGGTGATGCTGGTAAGAAACCATTCAAAGTTGACCAGCGTGAATTCGACACAGCAGGTAAAAAAGAAGGTACTGATGCAAAACTTACATCCGGTGATGTTAAGCGTATCGTTGCGATTGTCCTTGTAACTCTGTTCTCCAGTATCTTCTGGATGGTTTGGTACATGGCTTACATGCCAGCTTACTACCGCTTCGGTTGGGGTGATGGTGCTGACTACTTGAACCTTGCTAACTGGTACGTTGGAAGCTTCCAGATTCCTACTTCTTGGTTCGACTCTGTAAACGCTTTAGTATGTATCATCTTAGGTCCTGTACTTGCTATGGTTTGGGCTAAAATGGCTAAGAGACCAAAGGGCGACATGAGCATGTTCAAGAAAACAGCTCTTGGTATTATGCTTGTAGGTGTTTCTTACATCGTAATGGTTATCGCTGACAAGATCGCAGCTGCTAACGGACAGTGTTCTGTATTCTGGTTAGTACTTGTATGTCTGTTGATGTCAGTTGGTGAGATGGTATTCTCCCCACTTGGTAACTCATTCATTTCCAAACTTGCTCCAGCTAAAGTACTTGGTCTGTTACTTGGTTTCTGGCCAATCGCAGTATTCCTTGCTCAGAAGATTTACCCAAGCTTATATGCATGGTTAAAGACTCTTGACTTCACAATGGGATACGGTGGATTAGCAGCAGTTATTATCGTTCTTGGTATTCTCCTCTGGGCATTCAGTGGAAAACTTGACGAAATGGAAAAAGCTGAATAATCAACAATTTCATAAAGATCGAAAAAGAGATTGCGCCAGCGGTCTCTTTTTCAAATGACAGATTTTTTAAGACATAATTTTATTTTAAGGAGGTTTTTGATCATGACAGTATCAGAAGGAATTGCAAAGCTTCGCTCTCTTATGGACGAAAAGAACATTGATGCTTACGTTGTTCCTACTGCTGACTTCCATCAGAGCGAATATGTTGGGGAACACTTTAAAGCGAGAAAATTCATCACTGGTTTCAGTGGCTCTTACGGAACTGCTGTCATCTGCAAAGATGATGCAGGTTTATGGACGGACGGAAGATATTTCTTCCAGGCAGAAAATGAAATGGCAGGTACCGGTGTACGCTTAATGAAGATGTTCGTAGGCGACACACCTTCTATCACAGAATATCTGGCAGACAAGATTCCATCCGGCGGAACTGTTGCATTTGACGGACGTGTTCTCTCTATGGGTGAAGGTCAGGAATATGAGGATGCACTTGCTTCCAAAGGAATCAACATCGACTATTCTGAAGACCTCATCGATGCGATCTGGGAAGACAGACCGGCATTATCTGACAAATCGGCCTTCTTCTTAGAAGAGAAATATTCCGGTGAAAGTGCAGCATCTAAACTGGAGCGCGTGCGTAAAGTAATGGCAGAAAAAGGCGCTACCGTACACGCAATTGCTTCTCTTGATGATGTATGCTGGCTCTTGAATGTACGTGGTGATGATATTGATTTCTTCCCACTGCTTCTCTCCTATGCCATTGTAAAAATGGATAGTGTTGAGCTCTATGTCGATGAGAAGAAATTAAATGACCAGATTCTCGGTGAATTCAAAAAGGCAAATGTAAATCTTCACCCATACAACGATATTTACGAAGATATCAAGAAACTGGATGCTTCTGAGACCATCCTGATCGATCCGATGAAGATGAACTACGCTCTTTACAAAAACATTCCTTGCCACATCGTTGAAGCTGCTAATCCGACCATTCTCATGAAGGCTATGAAGAATGAGACGGAGCTTGAAAATATCAGAGCTGCTCATATTAAAGACGGTGTTGCTATTACAAAGTTCATGTACTGGATCAAAAATAACTTCGATAAGGAGACTATTACAGAGTTAAGTTCTATTGAAAAACTTACTTCTCTTCGTGCAGAGCAAGACGGTTATATCCGTGACAGCTTCGAACCACTATGTGCTTACAAAGATCACGCAGCCATGATGCACTACTCTCCTTCTGAAGAGACAGATGTAAAATTAGAAAAAGGCGCTTTCTTCCTGAATGATACAGGCGGCGGATACTATGAAGGTTCTACCGATATCACAAGAACATTCGTCCTTGGCTCTGTCGATCAGCAGATGAAGAAATACTTTACTGCTGTTGTACGTGCAATGATGAACCTTTCCCGTGCAAAATTCCTGTATGGATGTTACGGATATAACCTTGACGTCCTTGCAAGAGGACCGATCTGGGATCTTGACCTTGATTTCCAGTGTGGTACAGGACACGGTGTCGGATACCTTGCAAATGTTCACGAACCACCGACAGGTTTCAGATGGTATGTTGTACCAAGCAAGAATGAACATCACAAACTGGAAGAAGGCATGGTTATCACAGATGAGCCTGGTATCTACGAAGATGGTCAGTTCGGTATTCGTATCGAAAATGAATTTATCGTAAGAAAAGGTGTCCAGAATAAATACGGACAGTTCATGCACTTCGAGACAATCACTTTTGCTCCAATCGACTTAGACGGTATTGATCCGGAAGAAATGAGCAAATCTGAAAGAGAATGGCTGAACAACTACCACAAAGATGTATACGAAAAGATCGGACCACATCTCACAGAAGAAGAAAGAGAATGGCTGAAAGAGTATGCAAGAGCAATCTAAGATATTGCTTACGAGCCCCGGGGGAAAAGTAAAATGTCCCCCGGGGCTTTTTGCAAGTTTACCCCGGGGGACATAAACATTATTTTTCATTTCTGAACTGGATCGGTGTCATATTATATGCTTTTTTGAACAGTCGGTTAAAATGTTCTACGTTCTGATATCCTACGCTGAGCGCAATATTTTCAACTGTCATATTGCTTCCTTTTAACAGCGATTTCGCTTTCTTCATGCGAATCTTTTTCACCATTTCTCCGAACGTGATCCCTGATTTTTCTTTGATGTATTTTGATATATATGGTTTTGAAAGATAGAATTTTTCTGCCAAATCTTCTAACGTAATATCAATATAATTTGCCTGAATATAGTTCATGATCTCGACCATTCTGGCATCCTGACAGCTTTTTGAATTGCCAAGCTCTTCTAATTTATTCACCGCAACAATCAGCGCCTCTATGGAAGCTTTGATAATATCAGGATCGATGCCGACTCCCCAGAAGGTTTTTCCTTTGCTTATGATGCCCACGTATGCAACTGCTTTGGAAGATGAACCTTTCGACTGAGAATGTTCTTCATAGAAAGTAAGTTCATAACTGATATTAAAGTATTGTTTGATAGCATTGCTTACAGCGTCAAGACGTCCATTTCCCATCGCAGTAACAACTCTCGTCTCTCCTGCATGATTGATCGTTGCCTCTGCTGTAATACCATCGCCCTGCTTAAAGTGACATTCATCTACATGGAATACCGGTTTCGTATTAATATAATTATCTGAAAAGATCTGATATACCCAATCCGGTGTTAATTCCTTATGTGCCTTATCAGATACATCTTTCACCAGATATCCGACTTCTGCACGCATTGCCTGAGGAAGGTTGATTCCATGGCTCTGTTTTAAAATGTAGTTTACGCCACCCTTACCGGACTGGCTGTTGATACGGATAACATCTGAATCATACTGTCTTCCGACATCTTTCGGATCGATTGGAAGATAAGGAACTGTCCATGTATCACACTGCTTCTCATCACGATAAGCCATTCCTTTAGCGATCGCATCCTGATGAGAGCCGGAAAAGGCTGTAAATACAAGGTCTCCGGCATATGGCTGACGCTCATACACATGCATTCTTGTAAGCCGCTCATAAGTCTCTCTGAGTCTTTTCATATTTGAGAAATCAAGTCCCGGATCAACACCGTGAGAATACATATTCATTCCCATCGTAATAATATCAACATTTCCGGTACGCTCTCCGTTTCCGAATAACGTTCCCTCAATACGGTCGGCTCCTGCCAGAACGCCAAGCTCTGCTGTTGCAACGCCGCATCCTCTGTCGTTATGAGGATGAAGACAAAGAATTACATTATCTCTGTATTTCAGGTGTTTATGCACATATTCCAACTGACAGGCAAATACATGAGGCATAGCATTTTCAACGGTTGTCGGAATGTTAATGATTGCCTTGTTCTCTTTCGTCGGCTTCCATACATCTAATACCGCGTTACACACTTCTACTGCATAATCCACCTCTGTGCCCGGAAAGCTCTCCGGACTGTACTGGAAAGTAAAATTACCATCTGTCTCAGATGCCAGCTTTAACAGCAGCTCAGCACCATCAATAGCAATCTTTTTGATCTCTTCTTTACTCTTTTTAAATACCTGTTCCCGCTGTGCTACCGAAGTGGAGTTATAAAGATGAATCACCGCATGAGGCGCTCCCTTAACTGCTTCAAACGTCTTCTTAATAATATGTTCTCTTGCCTGTGTAAGCACCTGTACGGTCACATCATCCGGAATCATATTTTTTTCGATCAATGTTCTCATAAACTGATATTCTGTCTCAGAAGCCGCAGGAAATCCAACTTCTATCTCCTTAAATCCTACATCCACCAGCATCTGGAAAAATTCTAATTTTTCTTCCAGACTCATAGGCTCGATCAACGCCTGATTTCCATCTCGCAAATCTACGCTGCACCAGATTGGTGGTTTTTCAATTGCGTCTTTCTTCGCCCAGTCGTACGTAACTTCCGGCGGCATAAAATAGGTTTTCTCATACTTCTGATAATTTTTCATGTCTCTTTACTTCCTCTCTATCACACATCTCAGTGCTTATTATGTTGAATAATAATTATCAACCTTGTTGTCTATTTTTAATACTCCCTTATCCTATCATATGCTTAAGGAAAAAGAAAGTGACATTTTTAATCATTTTAATTGATATATTTTAACATTTCGCATATTATCTTTCGGCTTCCAGAGAACGTTTCTTAGTAATCGTTACCGTCTCCTCATAGCAGGCAAAAATCTGTTCCACCGTCTTAGCCTCCGGTTTCGGTGTAACGATGCTTACAAACGGAACAACTACAAGTCCTGCGATCATTGCCACCGCTCCCGCATTGATCGGAGAGGCAATATAATGAAGAAACAGGTTAGAGACGGTAATACCTACACCTGTAATAAAGCTTGCCCATACAGCAGCCTTTGTCACGCGTTTCCAATATAATCCGTACAGAAACGGCGCCAAAAATGCTCCTGCCAGCGCTCCCCATGAAATTCCCATAAGCTGCGCAATAAAGGTAGATGGATCTAATGCAATCCATACGGATAATCCGATAAAGAACACGACTAAAAACTGCATCCAGCATATTTGTTTCTTTTCACTCATATTTTTCATAACATTGTCTTTTAAAAAATCCAGTGTCAGCGTCGAACTGGAAGTCAGTACTAAAGATGCCAGTGTAGACATAGAGGCTGATAATACAAGCACAACTACTATTCCGATCAAAAGATCCGGAAGAGACGACAGCATATGCGGAACAATGCTGTCAAACACCACACTTCCCGTCTCATCGTAGATTTCACTACTGTCAAAGAGACGTCCGAATCCTCCGAGGAAATAGCTTCCTCCTGCCACAACACAGGCAAATAATGTCGAGATCACGGTTCCTGTATTAATGGATTTTTCATCCTTGATCGCATAAAATTTTCCGATCATCTGAGGCAGTCCCCACGTTCCGAGAGAAGTCAGTATGATAACACCGAACAGATTCCATGGGTCAGGCCCAAAGAAGGAAGTAAATGCTCCCGGCTGTCCCATAGTAACCGGAAGATCGCTTGGAATCTCCGCCATCTTTCTGATCGCCTCCAGAAAACCACCCTGACCGCTTAACACTGCAGCGATCACCGCTACAATTCCGATCAGCATAATAATTCCCTGAATAAAATCATTAATGGCTGTCGCCATGTATCCGCCCAAAATTACATAGATTCCAGTAAACACTGCCATTCCCGCAACACAATAAGCGTAAGGAATGTGAAATGCCATTTCAAACAATCTGGAGAGCCCATTATAGATGGATGCCGTATATGGAACCAGAAAAACAAACACGATTGCCGACGCCATGATCTTTAATACTTTGCTCCCATACCGTTCACCAAAAAAATCAGGCATCGTTTTACATCCCAGATGCTGTGTCATAACCTTCGTTCGTCTCCCTAACACTACCCATGCCATTAAGCTTCCGATCACAGCATTACCGATTCCAATCCACGTACTTGCAATACCGTACTTCCAGCCAAATTGACCTGCATACCCAACAAATACAACTGCAGAGAAATAAGAGGTTCCATATGCAAATGCTGTAAGCCAGGGCCCAACTGACCGCCCGCCAAGTACAAATCCGTCTACACTGGCTGTATGCTTTCTGGAATAGAGTCCTACTCCTACCATGACTGCAAAAAATACGATTAGCAACGTTAATTTGATTCCCATACTGTTACCCTTCCTTCTCAAACTTCCTTTTATCTTTTTTATCATATTACTTTAAAGCGTTACACTTTAAAGCAATAAAGTTTACTGTCCTAGAATAGCATAATATTCCTATTGCTGTCAACTGCATTGTTATACAACCAAATAAAGCCGAAAAAAAGAGCAGATAAATTATCATCCACTCCTATTTTTCAGACACTATATTTTATTTCATCTGCTCAACACGTTCTTGAACAGTTCTCTGGAAATTCTCCACTCTCCTATTGTATGTTCCGTCCATGTATTCAGAGTGAAGCATGAAATCTGCTGTCGCAAGATTGTTAGCAATCGGAATATCGTAGACAACAGCAATACGAAGCAATGCTTTCACGTCCGGATCATGCGGCTGGGCTTCCAACGGGTCCCATAAAAAGATCATAAAATCAATCTGGCCTTCTACGATTTTTGCACCGATCTGCTGATCTCCGCCTAATGGACCGCTGTTATATCCCTTCACCGGAAGTCCTGTCTTCTCAGCGATCAATCTTGCTGTTGTACCGGTTCCGCACAAGAAATGTCCCTTTAAAATCTCTTTATTTTTATCGCACCATTCTACCAGCTCTTTTTTCTTGCCGTCATGAGCGACCAATGCAATATGCTTCGTCTTTCTGATTTCAAATGTTACATACTTATCATTCATTTCCTACTCCTCCCCTTCTGCTTCATAATATTTAATCAATGCCTGTGTGCCAAGATCTCCATATCCTTCTGATTCCAGTTCTTCATAGTTCGAAAGGACAAGACTTAACACTTCCAGGAAAAGATCACTCCGATTAGCCTCTGTCAAAGCAATCTTCATATCTTTAATAAAATGCTTGATAAAAAATCCGGGCTTGTAATCTTTCTCCAGAATCTTAGGTGCAAAGAGATCTAACTGCCTGCTTCCTGCCGCTCCTGTTGCTACTGATTTAATCACTGTAGGAAGATCAAGGCCTTTTGCTTTCGCATAAGTGAGTGCTTCACACACGCCGGACAATGTCCCTGCAATCATAATCTGATTTGCCATCTTCGCATGCTGCCCGCTTCCTGCTGCTCCCTGATAATTAATGTTGGTTCCCATGGCTTCAAATAAAGGCATACAAGCTTCATAATCTTCTTTATCACCGCCGACTAAGATAGACAGCGTTCCTGCCTTCGCTCCTGTATCTCCGCCTGTCACCGGAGCGTCTAATACACGAAAGCCACGCTTCTTTCCTTCTGCATAAATCTTCTCTGACAACATAGGGCTTGTAGTAGTCATATCAATAAGGTAAGCGCCTTCTTTTGCGCTATCTAAAATATTACCTTCTTCAAAATACACTTCCTCTACATCTGCCGGAAATCCCACAATCGTGATCACCGCGTCACAATCCGATACACATTCTTTGATGGTACTGTGGAATATGGCTCCCTCGCTGATCACATCCTCTACCTTCGCTTTTGTTCTGGCAAAAATATGAAGTTCAAAGCCAGCTTTCATCAGATTTCGCACCATAGATTTTCCCATAATGCCGACACCGATAAATCCAATCTTCTTCATCTGTCTACTCTCCTCTTTTTTCTACCACTTCACCCTGTCTCTTATAAATGCTTCCCGCAGGAACATAACCTCTTACGCTGGACAACGGATAAATATTCGTATGTCTTCCGACAACACTTCCCGGATTCAAAACTGTTCCGCATCCGACTTCCACTTCGTCTCCGAGCATTGCTCCGAATTTCTTTCTTCCGGTCTCAATTCCACCTTCCGGCGTCTTTACAACAACCAGCTTTTTATCAGATTTTACATTTGAAGTAATAGAGCCCGCTCCCATATGCGCTTTATATCCAAGCACAGAATCACCCACATAATTATAATGAGGAACCTGTACTTTATTGAACAGAATTACATTCTTAAGCTCTGTAGAATTACCGACTACCGCACCCTCTCCTACGATGGCATTGCCACGGATAAATGCACAGTGTCTTACTTCTGCATCCTTGCCGATGATTGCAGGGCCATGAATGTAAGCAGACGGAAATACGTTTGCCGACTTGGCAATCCACACATTCTCTTCCACCTGATCATACTCCTCTTTGGAAAGTGTCTTTCCAAGCTCCACAATAAAATCTCCGATTTTCGGAAGCACTTCCCAAGGGTAAGTTACACCATCAAAAATATCTTTCGCAATTGTTTCATTTAAATCATATAATTCATTTACTGTCAATTCTCTCATTGTTGTCTCCTGTCTTTCTTCTATTCTCAAGTTACTAAGTAAAGAATAGCACTTTTCCGGTTATTAGGCAATTATTTCTTCTTATAGAACTTCGCCGAGCGGTCATAACACGCCCGAAGCTGTCCTTGATTGTTAAGTCCCTTTACCCCCATTGTACGGCTCACGATAAAGTGATCCAGCTTCTGCATGTACTCTTCCGGCGTAATATCACCATCTGCCACATAAGTAAGCCCTTTCTCCCAGCTTGCTGTTAATTCTGGATTTAAAAGTGAACGAATAGAGTGTTCCACTACATCATAGATCATTTCTCCAAGCAGCGTCGGCGTCACAATCTGCGTCTTTTTATTTAAGGATAAATACTTAATGTGAAATAATTTCTTTAAAATATCTCCTCTTGTGGCGCTGGTGCCGATACCGCTTCCTTTAATCTGCGCTCGTAAATCCTCGTCCTCGATCAACTGTCCCGCATTTTCCATAGCAAGAATCAAAGAACCGGAATTATAACGTTTCGGCGGAGAAGTTTTTCCCTCTTTGATTTCAAACGCCGAAACCGGAAGCACCATTCCTTTTTTCAGTGCATTTACCCGCTTGAACATCTTCTGATCTGCTGATTTTTCCTGACTCTGGTTCTCCTCATTTGCCACCTTAAGATATCCTGCTTCAGCCAGCACCTTAAAATTAGAGAAAAACGATTCTTCTTTTACTTTTGTTGTAATTGACACCTTCTGGTACACCGCCGCAGGGTAAAAGATACTCAAGAAACGCTTCACGATCACATCATACACCTTCGCAGACAATGAAGAAACGCTCTTTAACGTCCCAATTCCCTGTCCGGTAGGAATAATCGCATAGTGGTCGGTAATCTGCTTGTCATTGACATATCTCGTCTTTGCCAGCCCTTTATGACTTCCAAAAGAAACAATTTCCTGAAGATAAGAAACTGCCGGCTCATATTTCATCAAACCGTTTAAGTTTTTATGAATTTCTTTTGCCACCGCAGTAGACAATACTCTGGCGTCGGTTCTTGGATACGTTACAAGCTTCTTCTCATACAATTCCTGTACAATGCGAAGCGTCTCGTCAGGACTGATCTTAAAACGCTTGGAACATTCATTTTGAAGCTCCGCCAAGTTAAATAAAAGAGGCGGATTTTTCTTCTCTTTTTTCTTCTCAATGGCTGTGATCTGACAGGTGACCGGCAACGGATCTGTTAAATAAGAAACCAGTTCTTCCGCCTTCTCCCTCTCTTTAAAACCATTTTCTTTATAAAGATCAAAAGACTCAAAATATCGAGAGCCTTCTACCGCTTTCCACTCCCCTTCAAAACTTTCGTCCGCTTCTCCGATGGTACTTAACACACGGTAAAATGGCGTCTCAACAAATTCACGAATTTCTCGTTCTCTTCGCACCACCATGCCAAGCACACAGGTCATCACACGCCCCACGGAAATAACGGAATATTTCGTATGAAGATAATCGGAAATGCTGTTTCCGTATTTCAGCGTCAATAGACGTGAAAAATTGATTCCCATAAGATAATCCTCTTTTGCCCTCAAATACGCGGAAGCAGACAGATTGTCATATTCTCCTAGATCCTTCGCCTCACGAATTCCCCTTAAAATCTCTTCTTCCGTCTGGGAATCGATCCACACTCGTCGTCTCTCTTTGCCATGTACGCCCGCCTGCTGCTCTACGAGGCGGTAAATATACTCTCCTTCCCGCCCGGAGTCTGTGCACACATAGATTGTGTCAACATCGGGACGATTCAGAAGCCCTGACACAATCTTAAATTGTTTGGAAACTGCAGGTATCACTTCATACTTAAACTGCTCAGGAATAAAAGGCAGAGTCTCCAGACTCCACCTTTTCAGTGACGGATCATACTCCTCTGGATAGCTCATTGTCACAAGGTGTCCCACACACCATGTGACAATTGCATCTTCCGATTCCAGATATCCGTCTTTTCTATTCAACTTCAATTTTAGCGCCTTTGCGAATTCCTGCGCTACACTTGGTTTTTCTGCAATGTATAATGATTTCCCCATGAAATGCTCTTCTACTCCTCAACTATCTGCTTCTACTTCTTAAACAGATGTTTTATCTTGTCCATGAATCCCGTCTTCTTTTGTTGTGACGGTTTTCTGGAATTCTGAAGGGCTTCTTCCATAAACACTGCCTGCGAGTCTATAAAAGGTTCTTGCTGTTCCCGCTTTCGGTAGATACCGTCGCTTTGAAGAACTCTTGCCTTAATGTTATCATTCAACATAACTTTCAAATAATGATTGATCTGACGCTTAATGTCTTCATCCAGAACCGGACAGGCAACTTCCACTCGTTTCTCCGTATTTCTCGTCATCATATCTGCTGAACCAATGTAGATTTTCTGTCTGCTCCCTGTTCCAAAGCTGAAAATGCGGGGATGCTCTAAAAATCGCCCCACTACACTGGTCACTCGGAGATTCTCGGTATAACCCTTCACTCCCGGAAGTATACAGCAAATTCCGCGGATAATCAAGTCTATCTTCACTCCGGCTCTCGATGCTTCCGATACTTTTTCAATAAAATCCACATCTGTAAGGGAATTCATTTTCATAATGATTCTTCCCTCGCTTCCCCTTGCGATTTCTTCATCCATAAGTGTAAGCACTTTTTGTTTTAAACTTGTAGGTGATACGATCAGATGCTGATAATCTCCGTCCAGATTACTAATGGACATATTCTTGAAGAATTCCATGGCATCCTTACCAATCTCCCGGTCGGCTGTCATAAGGGAAAGATCGGTATACATAGCCGCTGTCTTCTCATTATAATTTCCGGTGCCCACTTGCGTAATATACTGAATCTCTCCGCGGTTTCGATAAGTGATAAGACAAAGCTTCGAATGAACCTTATAATTTTCAAAACCGTAGATCACCCGACATCCTGCTTCTTCCAACCGCTCTGACCAGTCAATATTATTCTGCTCATCAAATCTTGCACGAAGTTCAATAAGAACCGTTACTTCCTTGCCGTTTTCTGCAGCGGCACAGAGATATTCCACAAGCCTTGCCTTCTTTGCAAGACGGTAGATAGTAATCTTGATCGTCATAACATTAGGATCTACAGACGCCTCTTTGATCAGCTTCAAAAATGGGTTCATACTCTCATAAGGATAAAAGAGCAACAGGTCTTTCCGGCGAATCTGCTTCGTGATACTGCCTTCCTGTACACGTTCCGGTTCCTGCGGTGAAAATGGCGGATAAGTCAATGCCTTTTTCATAGGCTCCGGAAGATTGCCGCTTATTGCAAATGCATAAGAAAGCTTCATCGGCATTTTCGTGCGGAAAATCTGCGTCGGTTTGATATTGAATTTCTCACAAAAATATTTTTCAACTTCCGGACTTAACTTTTCTGCCACTTCCAAACGTACCACAGCCATCCGGCGGCGTTTGTGCAATGTCTTCTGCATTAAATTACGAAAATCATCCGTAATCTCCAAAGACTCATCATCCGGTGAAATATCCGCATTTCTTGTAACACAGATATAATTTGCATCTGACACATGATAATTATCAAACACAAGGCATAAATACTCCATAATCACCTTTTCCATGCGGATATAGCGGATATCATGCCCCGGAAGGTATAACACCTCTGAGATAAACTGGGGAACGGGAATGATTCCCATCATTGTTTTTCCCCTGTCCTTATCTTTCTCCCGTAAATTGGCTGTCACATAAATCTCTTTATTCAACAAATGAGGAAATGGATGATTTGCGTCCACGATCTGCGGAGACAAGATTGGCAGAACCTGCTCTTTGAAATATTTTTTTACATACTTTCTTTCCGACTGCTCAAGCTCCTTAAAATCCAGTCCACATACGCCATAAGGATGAAGCTGTCTCTTGATCTCTCCGTATGTCTTATCCCGTTCCTTATATAAAGGCGCTACCGCTTCATAAATCTTCTCAAGCTGCTCGTCCGGCGTCATACCGGATCTGGCATCCTTCGTCTGTGAGTCCGTCTGTGCCATGTCAAAAAGACTTCCTACACGAATCATAAAGAATTCGTCCAGATTACTGGTGAAGATTGCTACGAATTTCATTCTCTCCAATAGAGGAACCGTTACATCTCTCGCTTCTTCCAATACTCTCTGGTTAAACTTCAGCCACGAAAGCTCCCTGTTCTGTGTATAATTCATAATATTCTTTCCCATAATACAGACTCCATTCTTTGCATTGATTTATAAAACAAACTCCTAAATTAATTGATTATTATCTTAACATAAGTACCACACCGTCTCAAGCAAAAAGCATGTTAACTTCTTGTTAAAACTTCTTTTCCAAACGCTCTGTAATCGCTATCAAAATGAAAGGCTGTACAAACACCAGAACGCCTATAACTATTGCCGGAATAATATAGCCCAAAGCAATAAAAATAACTGTCGCCAATGACATCAGCATCATATTCAACATATTAGAAATGTTGCCGGCTTTTTCACGAATCATAATATTACGTTCATCTTTTATATTTCTCTGATAATCAGCATCCTGTTCTAACATCTTTTCATGCATCACATTTACATGTGTCACAGAAAAAATTCCCGCAAAACCCATAGAACAGATTATTCCCCATACTGCCGAGTTTTTAAGAACAAATAATGCCACTAAAAATCCTGCCGCAACAACATATCCTAAATACCACAGCTTTCCTTTCTTCATATTGATTTTCCCTCCTCTGGTTCATAAAAAAATACATCTTCAATCTGACACCCAAAATACTTTGCAATTTTAAAAGCAAGAAGGATAGATGGATTGTAACGTCCATTTTCCAGAGAGCCTATGGTCTGCCTGGAAACCTCCAACACAGCAGCCAGTTCCTCCTGATTAATCCCTCTCTCCTTTCGCAATTCTTCTAATCTGTTCTTCATAACATCTCCTCTTTATGGAAAGTAAACTTTACATCTTTATATTAACATACATATTTCACTATGTAAAGTACACTTTCCGTTTTATATTCTTGGTCCAGAACATCTCATTAACAATAAGTATTAGAATCACCTCTAAAAAAGGGCAGAAATTATGTATAATTTCTACCCTTCTTATTGTTAGCAATTCTTAACGAAAGCCTGAGATATTGAAATGCTTCCAAAACCCCTGATTCGCACTATCTGCTAAAACAAACGCTTATTTCGCTTCAATATATCCTTTTGCTGTCAGCGCCTCTGCACAAAGCACTGCTCCGCCTGCAGCGCCACGTACCGTGTTATGGGAAAGTCCGACAAACTTAAAATCAAACATTGTATCTTCTCTCAGACGTCCGATAGACACGCCCATACCGTTTTCGTAGTCTACATCCAATATAACCTGTGGACGGTTATCTTCTTCTAAATATTGGATAAACTGCTTTGGCGCACTTGGAAGTTCTGCTTCCTGCGGGAATCCTTTGAAATTCACCAGTTTCTCAATCAACTGCTCTTTCGTTGGTCTCTTCTCAAAATTAATAAATACTGCTGCTGTATGTCCGTTTAATACCGGCACACGGATGCACTGGCAAGTAATCTTCGGAAGCTCTGCTTTCACAATCTCGCCATTCTCAACCTTGCCAAGTACACGAAGCGGCTCCTGCTCACTCTTTTCTTCCTCACCGCCAATATACGGAATAATATTCTCAACCATCTCCGGCCAGTCTTTGAATGTCTTACCGGCTCCGGAAATTGCCTGATAAGTCGTCGCTACAACTTCTTTTGGACCGAATTCTTTCCATGCTGCAAGACATGGAGCATAGCTCTGAATGGAGCAATTCGGTTTTACTGCAATGAATCCTCTTGTTGTACCAAGACGCTTCTTCTGGTCAGCGATCACTTCAAAATGCTGGGAGTTGATCTCCGGAACTACCATCGGAACATCCGGTGTCCAGCGATGTGCACTGTTGTTAGATACAACCGGTGTCTCTGTCTTTGCATACGCCTCTTCAATCGCTCGGATCTCATCCTTTGTCATGTCGACAGCGCTGAATACAAAATCAACGGTAGCTGCAACTTCTTCTACTTCATTTACGTTGTGTACGACCAGGTTTTTTACTCCTTCCGGCATCGGTGTCGTCATTTTCCAACGTCCGCCCACTGCCTCTTCATAGGTTTTTCCTGCGGATCTTGGACTTGCCGCAACTGTCACCACTTCAAACCACGGATGATTTTCAAGCAGAGAAATAAAACGCTGTCCAACCATTCCTGTCGCCCCTAAAATACCAACTCTTAATTTCTTCTCCATCTTTCTCTCCTCCTAATAATTCTTCATATATTCCTCATAAATCTTGATTGCCTGCTCCATTGCTTCTCGCCCAGGAGCTCCGATCGTTGTACGTTTATTTACACAAGTTTCCAGACTGATTGCTTCGTAAATATCCTCTTCAAACACTGGACATATCTTCTTATATTCTTCCAAAGTAAGTTCATCAAGCGGAATCTTCTTCTCAATGCAGGTCAAAACAAGCTGACCGACAATCCCATGTGCATCTCGGAACGGAACACCATGATTTACTAGATAATCGGCTGCGTCTGTGGCATTGGTAAATCCGTGTTTTGCACTTTCTTCCATTCGGTCTTTGTTAAACTCCATGGTCTTTAACATTCCGGTAAATAGGGCAAGACAGCCTTTCGCAGTATCAATCGCGTCAAATGCCCATTCCTTATCCTCCTGCATATCTTTGTTATATGCAAGCGGAATTCCCTTCATTGTAGCTAATAATGAATTTAAAGCGCCATAAACTCTTCCGGTCTTGCCTCTTACAAGCTCTGCAATATCCGGATTCTTCTTCTGCGGCATAATACTGCTTCCGGTACTGTACGCATCATCAATCTCTACGAATTTATATTCGTTTGTGTTCCAAATAATAATTTCTTCTGAAAATCTGCTCAAATGCATCATGATCATAGATAATGCGGACAATAATTCCAACAGATAATCACGATCCGACACTCCGTCCATACTGTTTAGTGTAGGTCCGTCAAACCCTAAGAGAACCGCTGTATATTCCCGATCCAACGGATAAGTAGTTCCCGCCAATGCACCGGAGCCCAACGGGCATGTATTCATTCTATGATAAATGTCCCGAAGACGCTCGTGGTCTCTCTTAAACATTTCAAAATATGCTCCCATATGATGAGCAAGGGTAATCGGCTGCGCTTTCTGAAGGTGGGTAAAGCCCGGCATATAAGTATTTACATGATCTTTCATAATACTAAGAAGTGCCTGCAACAATTCCTCCACAAGTCCGTCCAGAGCCTCTACCTCATCTCTTGTATAAAGTTTCATATCTAATGCAACCTGATCATTTCGGCTTCTTCCGGTATGAAGCTTCTTTCCTGCTTCCCCGATCCGATCGATCAGTGTTGCCTCCACAAAGCTGTGGATATCTTCATATTGATCCGTAATCTCAAGCGTTCCTGCTTCTACATCTGACAAGATTCCTTGAAGACCTGCCATAATCTTCTCCGTCTCATCCTCTGTCAGGATTCCCTGTCTTCCGAGCATCATTACATGCGCGATACTCCCTTTAATGTCCTGCGCGTAAAATCTTTTATCAAAAGAAATAGATGCGTTAAACTGATACACCAGCTTGTCTGTCTCTTTTGTAAAACGTCCGCCCCATAATTGTGCCATCTATCTTCATCCTTTCATAATTTAATGTGATAAAACATAATATGTATTCGATTGTACCACATTTCTGCATAAAATCAAATGAAAATGTATTATTTTGCAGTTTTTTTGGAAAATTCACACCCACAGTAATTCTGTCGGTAAAGTCCGTATTGCTTCGAAAGCTCAATGGAACGCTTATATCCATTCTTTTTCTTAAAATCCGACAGCAGATAGGATACCCCGTACTCTTCCGCAAGCTTTACACCAATCTCATTTAACTTCTCAGCATTTTTCAAAGGACTGATGCTAAGTGTCGTCGTAAAATAATCAAAACCTGCCTGTGCCGCAATTCTTGCGGTTTCACGCAGTCTGAGCTCATAACATCCAAAACAGCGCACGCCGCCTTCCTTCACTTCTTCAAGCCCTTTTGCCATTTCATAGAACTTTTCCTTATCATAAGGACCTGCCATGAATGAAATCGGATATTTCACATTCATCTCATCGATCAACTTCTGCTGTTCCCAGATTCTCTTCGTATATTCACTTTCTGGAAAAATGTTCGGATTATAATATAATACCGTAATCTCAAAATAATTACTAAGATATTCCAGCACATAACTGCTGCAAGGCGCACAACAACTATGAAGAAGGAGCTTAGGCACCCGCCCGTCATCGGATAGTTTCTGAACTAATTTATCAAGTTCTTTTTGATAATTCATCGATGATACACCTCCTTTATCACCTTTTGATTCTTCTGAAATTATAAACGTTCTGACACATTCTGACAAGCCCATGCCCTGCACTTATTTCTTATATTTACATAAACTAACTATATATTCTTCTTGTGGAGGCTATTATGGAGCAGGTACTGGAATTAAAAAATATCTACTACGCTTACCATACATTAGAGGGCGAAACACCCGCACTCACAGATATTTCTTTTACGATGAATAGAGGTGATTTTATAGCGATCGTTGGTCCATCAGGATGCGGCAAATCAACGCTGTTATCTCTGATCTCCGGTCTTATAAAGCCAGAACAGGGGTTTATCAAAATCAACGGAAAGCACCTGAGAGAAAGTACAACTAATGTAGGCTATATGTTGCAGCACGATGAATTATTTGAATGGCGCACCATTTATCACAATGTACTCCTCGGACTGGAAGTCCAGCATATGCTCACTGCACAGACACGCTCCAGAGCACATGATCTTCTTGACCAGTACGGGCTCAGTCGATTCGAGACTTCTCACCCTTCGGAATTATCCGGCGGTATGCGCCAACGTGCTGCACTCGTACGCACGCTTGTAATGGAACCGGATCTTCTCCTTCTCGACGAACCATTTTCGGCATTGGATTATCAGACCAGACTTACTGCCGGAGATGATATCGGACAGATTCTGCGACACGAGAAGAAGTCTGCTATTTTGGTAACGCATGATCTCTCCGAAGCGATTTCACTTGCCGACCGTGTCATTGTTCTGTCGAAACGCCCTGCCACAATAAAACAAACGATTCCTCTGATCTTTGACATAGAAAATGATACGCCGCTGAACCGCAGAAATGCGCCGGAATTTAAAACCTATTTTAATCTGATATGGAAGGAGTTAAACCGCAATGAATGAAATTTCTAAAGGTCAACAGCTTTATCTGAAAAGCCATCGAAAACACAAACGTATCGTACGAATTTCCCGTATTCTGATTTTGTTCAGTTTTCTCTTTCTCTGGGAATTTACTGCAAATACAGGACTGATCGACTCCTTCATTTTCAGCAGTCCGTCCAAAATTGCACTGTGCTTCTGTCATATGGCATCCGACCAGAGTATTTTCAGCCATATTGGTATTACACTCTATGAGACAATTGTAAGCTTCCTTCTCGTCACTCTTTTTAGTGTTCTGACGGCTGTTATTCTCTGGTTCAGCATCAAGCTGTCGGAAATTCTGGACCCTTATCTGGTCGTTTTAAACAGCTTGCCAAAATCGGCATTGGCTCCGCTTCTTATTGTATGGCTGGGCGCCGATAAAACTACCATCATTGTAGCCGGTATGTCCGTCGCGATCTTCGGAAGTATCCTGAACCTTTACACGAATTTTACTACCGTAGACCCCGGCAAGATCAAATTGATTTATACAATGAGAGGCAGCCGGTTTCAGGCACTTACAAAGGTCGTCCTCCCAAGCTCTCTGCCTGCTATTATAAGCAATATGAAGGTAAATATAGGACTTTGTCTTGTGGGAGTTATCATCGGTGAATTCTTAGCCGCGAAAAACGGGCTTGGGTATCTGATCATCTATTCCTCACAGGTCTTTAAAATGGATTGGTTATTAATGTCCATTGTTCTTCTCTGTATTATGGCAATGGGATTATATGCTGTGATCAATGTACTTGAAAAATGGTGCGAGAAAAGATTTTAAATGCTCTGTGCAAGTTGTATGACACAGAGACGGGAGATGCATCCGCACCTCCTGACTACATAGCACATGTTCAAAGGATCTATGAATTTCAATATTAATTTCTCAGGAAAAAAATGCTTGCAAATCTTTTGAAATGCGATATAATATTAGTTGTGACTGACATAACGTTAGTTTCTATATCTGCTGGAATAGCTCAGTCGGTAGAGCACTTCACTCGTAATGAAGGGGTCGTCGGTTCAAGTCCGATTTCCAGCTTTTCAAAAAATAGCGTAAAAAGGGACTTCCCAGTATTTGGGATAGTCCCTTTTGTTGTCACAGATATTTTTATTTTTATATTAGGCTAACTTTAGGCTAACTTTTTCGTATTATGATTTCTGACTTTCTGCCATATGAACCATCAACTGCTGATATGGAATCGAGATGTGATGTTCATCCAGCTGCTCTTTGATTTCTTCTAATATACGCCATTTTGCCGACCAGAAATCCTCATTCTTTGTCCAAGCACGCGCTCCTAATACAACGGAGCTTTCACCAAGCGCATCCACAAACACATTGATATCTTCATCCTGCAAAACAGCTTCATCATTTTTCAGAATAGTTTCAATGACTGCTTTCGCCTCTTTGATGCTTGCCTCATAGGAAATATCTACCTTCAGATCCAGACGCCTCTCATCTTTTGCAGTTGCATTGGTCAAACTATTATTTGTAAGTATTCCGTTTGGAATTACAATCGTCTTATTGTCGATGGTGCTTAATTTTGTATAAAAGATCTGAATCTCTTTCACTGTTCCCTCGTTTTTGTTTGTATCCTCTATAATATAATCTCCCACTTCAAAAGGCTTCAAAAGCAGGATCAGCACACCTCCGGCAAAGTTCGACAGACTTCCCTGTAATGCAAGACCGATTGCCACACCTCCGGATGCGATCAATGCCGCCACAGAAGCTGCATCTACCCCGAATTTCGTCGCAATGGAGAATAGCAGGATAAAATACAGAACTACTTTAAGAACGGAATCTACAAACTGCCGCACTCCTACATCCGCATTGGAACGTTCCATTGAATGTCTTACAATCTTTCTGATCCATTTAATAACAGCTCTTCCTACTAAGAAAAATAAAATTGCAAATAATACTTTAACTCCAAACCCAATGATATTAGGTATATTTTCCTGTAAATAAGCAGTAAATTGATTCATTTCTTCTACTGCATTTTTCGTTGTCTCCACCACTTCTTCTGCTGCTGTTGTTTCATTCATCTAGTTGTTCTCCTCTCTTTTTATCGCTAAGAGCGCACTTAGGTTTCCTCTCTTTACGCCCGTACTCCGGTGAGAAAATAAGATTTCCGGATTACAATGGGTACATAAATTTGTCACTGCGATCTTCTGAGCCCCAACACCTGCCTCTGTCAAAACAAGCTGATTTGCTTTCCAAAGATTCAGTTTGTATTTTCCGTTTTCCTTTTTATAAAATAATTGTGGCCAGACAGACTTCTTAAAACTCTTCTGAAACTCCTCAATCACATCGCCGCTCACTTCATAACAGTCTTGACAAATGGATGGTCCAATTGCGGCATAGACCTCCTCCGGTCTTATACCGTAAACTTCTTTCATTTTCTCCAAAGTAACCTGTCCCATTCGCCCAACGGTTCCACGCCAGCCCGAATGGCTCAATCCGATTGCCCTGTGAACAGGGTCTACAAAATATAACGGCACACAATCCGCATAGAATGTCACCAGACAGATCCCCGGCACATTCGTCACCATACCATCCGTCTCCATGAAACGTTTTCCCCGGTCTTCTTCTTTTACTACTGCAACATTCGTTGTATGTGTCTGGTGTGTATAAGTAAAATCTTCTACTTTCACTCCCAATGCACGGGCAAGTCTTTTCCGGTTCTCTTCAATGGCTTTCGGTGCGTCGCCTCTGGTGGTGCTGATATTCATTGTCGAACAATATCCTTCGCTTACACCGCCCATTCTCGTCGTGAAGCCATGCGTCACGAATTCTGTCTTTTCCAACAGGGGATACGTAAGAAGTGGAACTCCTTCCATGATTTTTTCTTCAAAAACCGTCTCTTCATTTTTGTATTTTAATCCGAATCCCATAATATCTCCTTATACTCCGGTATAATCAAATGCATTTTTTATAACCTGAATCTTGTCATTTAATATACTCACCACATCAAATCTGCAAGACAGCTCCATAGTTCCTTTCTTCGTCAGATAATAAAGCGCGCATTTTGAAATTACCCGTTGCTTTTTAAAATCGACTGCTTCCGCCGGATAGCCTTTCCCTGTTCCGGCGCGGTATTTCACTTCACAGAATACCAGATAATCCCCGTCCCTTGCTATAATATCTATTTCTCCCATACGACAGCGAAAATTATATTCTAAAATCTCATATCCTATGCTTTCCAAATACGCACCGGCTTTTTGCTCCCAATATGCACCTTTTTCTCTCTGATTTTCTTTCAACCACGCACCTGCTTTCCTGTATCATAACAGACGACTATTTCTTTTGCATATGTTTCCTAGGAAACAAAATTCTTAATAAAAGAGGCACGGTGGATCGGCGTAGGTCCAAGTTCTTTTAGTGCTGCAATATGCGCCTTTGTGCCATACCCTTTATTACTTGCCAGATCATATCCCGGAAGAACCTTGTCATATTCAACCATCATCCGGTCTCTTGTCACCTTAGCCACAATACTCGCCGCCGCAATGGACACACTCTTTGCATCGCCCTTGACGATTGGCACCTGACGGATAGAAACCTCTGGTATCGTTACAGCATCATTAAGAAGCACCTCCGGCTTAGTTCCGAGCTTTTTCTCCACTTCTTCAATCGCCGCACGCATTGCCTCATAGGTTGCCTGTAAAATATTGATCTCGTCAATCCTTGCCGGACCTGCCATCCCGATTCCAACCGCCAATGCTTTCTCCATAATTTCATCATATAAAAGTTCCCGTTTCTTCTCCGACAACTTCTTGGAATCGTTCAAATATAGAATTTGTACATCTGACGGAAGAACAACTGCTCCTGCCACAACAGGACCGGCAAGCGGTCCTCTGCCCACCTCATCGATTCCGCAGATATACTTGCAAGAAGCGTATTCTTTTTCATAAATCCGCATTGTCTCCAGTCTTTCCAACTCTTTTTGCAATTTTTCCTGCTGTTTTCTAAGTCTTTCTTCTTCACGCTTATTCATGCCTGATAACTCCCATTTTATCGAAAGGATAAATACGTACCCATGCTCTGCCGGTCAGATCTTCTCTCTTTAAGATTCCGACACTCGGATCGCGGCTGTCCAGACTGTGATTTCGATTATCTCCCAACACAAAATATTCCTCTTCACCAAGTGTAATCGGCTCACTGGCTGCTCCTGCTTCTATCATAACTTCCGCACCATAAATATCACTTTCCAGCAGTTCACCGTTGATATAAGTATATCCGTCCTTTACTTGAACTGTATCGCCGGGCAGACCGATGATTCGTTTAATATAGTAAGTATTTTCTTCATATTTATACGGAAATACTACAATATCAAAACGTTTTGGATCTTGGAATCTATAGGACAATTTATCGACGATCAGATTATCTCCGTCACTTAATGTTGTCTCCATAGAAGAACCGCTGACCCTTGTTCTCTGACCCACATATGTAATAATCAGATAGGTAAGTCCGATAATGATCAATATATAAAAAAGCCATCCCAGAAGTTCCCGCATCACACTTCCGACTCTGTTTTTTTTCTTTCGTCGCGCCATTTTATATGCTCCCCTTTTCAAATTTTTCTAATTCTATCATATTTCCTGCGGATATTCCAGTGTCAATCTTCCAAGCTTCCCGTTTCGGAAATCATCAAGGAGAAGAAGTGCCGCTTTCTCCGTATCCAGTTCATTGCCTCTTACAATACAGTTCCGGCTTTTCGCGATATGCTTTAATACAACATAATCGTCTTCATCCATCTCTATATCATATTTATCCGCCAACACTTCCGGATATGCGGTTCTTAAGAAATGAATCAGCTCTGCAGCCAGTTCTTCTGTCTGAAGAACTTCATCTTTGATCGAACCGATAAATGCAAGCTTGAGCCCGACTTCCTGATCTTCGAATTTAGGCCACAGTATTCCCGGAGTATCCAGAAGCTCTACTTGTTTATTTAACCTGATCCACTGCTTTCCTTTCGTAACTCCCGGTTTATTTCCGGTTTTCGCACATGCTTTTCCCGCAAGAGCGTTGATGAACGTGGACTTCCCGACATTCGGAATTCCGACTACCATGGCACGCACCGGACGATTTAAGATTCCTCTTTTTCTGTCTCTTTCAATCTTCTCTGCACAGGCTTCCCGTATAACTCCCTGAATCGACTTGATTCCGCCGCCTTTTCTGGAATTCACTTTCACCACCGAGAATCCTTTTTTCTTAAAGTATTCCGCCCACGCATCATTCCATTTGTCTTCTGCAAGATCGGCTTTATTAAGAAGCACCAGTCTTGCTTTGTTTTTACCCAATTCATCAATGTCCGGATTCCTGCTGCTCAAAGGAATACGGGCATCTACAAGTTCGATCACAAGATCGATCAATTTTATATTTTCCTGCATCATACGTTTTGCTTTTGTCATATGACCGGGATACCACTGAAAATGCATATTTTTTACCTCACAAATCCAAAATCTTTTTTCGGGGACACAATAAACCATGCTTTTCCGTAAATATAACTCCGTTTTACATTTCCTACGTCTGCATTTCGGCTGTCCTCACTATTTTTTCTGTCATCTCCAAGTACAAAATACTCATCCGACGCAAGCTGCATCTTCTCTGATACAATGCCAACGTCATTTATATCGGTTGTTTTATAATCTTCTTTTAGCTTCTCACCATTGATATATACATGATTTTCTATAATTTCCACGGTTTCCCCCGGAAGTCCGATGATCCGCTTAATATAATAATGGCTGTTTTCATTTCCCTTTGGCTTAAAGACGATGATATCGCCGCGCTTTGGTCTGGAAGCATTATATACAATACGGTTTACAAGCACTACGTCTCCATTTCGAAGTATAGGCTTCATGGAATCACCAACGGTACTGACCTTCTGCCCAAAATACCAGACTGATACAAATGCCAGCAGGCATACGACCGCTATTTTAAAGATCCACATACCGATTTTAGAAATTTGTTTCAAATGAATACGTTTCTTACGATGTTTTCTCTTTTTTCGAAAGTTCAATCTCTTCCTTCTCATAAGATCCCCTTATAACAGAAAAAGGACAATATACACATATGTACTTGTCCTTTTTACCTTGTTTCTTATTTTACTAATTCTTTTACTTTTGCTTTCTTACCAACGCGGTTTCTTAAGTAGTTCAGTTTCGCTCTTCTTACTTTACCTTTTCTTACTACTTCAACCTTCTCTACGTTTGGAGAATGCAGCGGCCATGTCTTCTCAACGCCCACTCCGTTAGAATTTTTTCTAACTGTGAATGTTGCTCTTGTACTTCCGCCCTGTTTCTTAAGAACTGTACCTTCGAAAATCTGAATTCTTTCGCGGTTTCCCTCTTTGATCTTACCGTAAACTTTTACAGTATCACCAACGTGAAACTCCGGTGCGTTCTCTTTTAACTGTTCTGCTTCAATATTTCTGATAATATCGTTCATTGTGTGTGACCTCCTTGTTTACTTGGATGTTCTTAATACATTCGTACCAGAGGACCATCTATTTTTCTTCACAACATGTTAAATGATATCATAAATCGTCGCAATTTGCAAGGATTTTTTCTGCGATCTCTCTTTCTTTTTCTGTAAGCTCCGCCTTTTCAAGAAGATCGGGGCGATTTCTTGCCGTGCGGATAACCGACTGTTCCCGACGCCATTTTTCAATATTGGCATGATGCCCAGACATCAGTACTTCCGGCACTTTTTTGTCGTGCCACATTTCCGGCCTTGAATACTGCGGGTATTCCAGCAGATTATCCTGAAAGCTTTCAAATTCCGCCGACACATCATTATGAAGTACCCCCGGCACCAGTCTTGAAATTGCATCTACCATGATCATGGCAGGAAGTTCTCCGCCTGTCAATACATAATCACCAATGGATACATAATCTGTCACAATCTCCTCAAGCACTCTCTCGTCAATCCCTTCATAGTGACCGCAGAGGAATACCAGCTCCTCTTCCTGTGCAAATTCTTCCGCCATCGTCTGATTAAAAGTTTTTCCCTGCGGAGACAGGTAGACGACTCTTGGTTTTTTATTCATCTTCTCTTCCAGCGCCCTGTAACACTGATACACCGGTTCTGCCTGCATAAGCATTCCGGCTCCTCCGCCATACGGATAATCGTCCACACTGTTATGCTTGTTAAAGGCGTAATCGCGGATGTTGACCGCTTCAATGGACAAAAGCCCTTTATTTACCGCCCGGCCGATAATGCTTGTACTGAGTCCCTGCATGACCATCTCCGGAAATAATGTCATAATATAAAACTGCATCTTCTTACTCCTCTACACAAGACCATCCATCAGATGAATCACCATTTTTTGACCTTCAACATCTACATCTAAGATGCATTCTTTGATTGCAGGAATCAGAACCTCCTCATGTGCGTGACTATCGATCACATACACGTCATTTGCCCCGGTCTCAATCACATCTTTTAAAATTCCAAAAGATGAGCCATCTTCTGTGAACACTTCCATCCCGATCATATCCGCAATAAAGTATTCATTTTCTTCCAGCTTCACTGCATCTTCCCTCGTCACAAGGAGCGGACACCGTCTATATTTTTCAATTTCATTAATATTGTCAAATTCTTTGAATTTAAGAATTACAAACTGCTTAAAGAATTTCGTGCTCTGCACTTCCAGTTCTATTTTCTCTTTCCCGGTATCAAGAAGAACTTTCTTAAGCTTCTTGAAACGCTTTACATCGTCTGTTGTGGGAAATACTTTCACTTCCCCGCGCACGCCATGCGGCTGCGTGATCACGCCAACCTGTAATAAGTCTTCCATATATATCTCCCTAAGATAACGATAAGGACAGACCCCATATCTGCTGTCTGTCCTTCCATTTCTAAATTAGTCTAAAATGTCAACAATAACTTTTTTGTCTTCCTTAGATGCCGCTGCTTTTACAACAGAACGGATAGCTTTTGCAATACGTCCCTGTTTTCCAATGACTTTTCCCATATCGGAATCTGCCACACGTACTTCCAGAACGGTCGCTTTCTTCTCCTCTCGCTCTGTCACAACAACGCTTTCCGGATCATCTACCAAAGCTTTTGTAATGACTTCTACCAATTCTTTCATACTGCACACCTCCAGGGCACTTTTTTATTTTTCAATGCCTGCTGCTTTGAAAATCTTGCTTACTGTCTCTGTTGGCTGTGCTCCTGTGTTTAACCATTTTTTAGCTGCTTCCTCATTTACAGAGATTGCGCTTGGCTCACAGTTCGGATCATATGTTCCGATTTCCTCGATGAATCTTCCATCTCTTGGTGATCTGGAATCTGCTACAACGATTCTATAGAAAGGAGCTTTCTTCTGTCCCATTCTTCTTAATCTGATTTTTACTGCCATGTTCTTTCACCTCCACATTTGTATCATTCTAAAGTTATTTATATAATGCGTGGTTTCACGCCTTATACCATAAGGAATTCCATCTTAAAACGGAAGACGGAATTTGTTTCTCTTGCCGCCTTTGCTAAAAGTCTTCATCATTTTCTTCATTTCTGCGAACTGCTTCACCATTCGGTTTACTTCGCTGATGTCGACTCCAGCCCCTCTTGCGATTCTGTGTTTTCTTGATGGATTCAAAATATCTGGATTTCTTCTCTCTTCTAATGTCATCGAGTAGATCATTGCTTCAATGCGTCCCATTCTCTTCTCAGCTTCGGCGGTCTGCTCATCGTCAAGCCCTTTCATTTTGCCCATACCGCCCATGCCGCCAAGTCCCGGAAGCATGCTCATAATACTGCCAAGTCCACCCATATTTCTCATCTGTTTGACACTTTCCAGATAATCTTCAAAGTCAAACTGGGCTTTCTTAAGCTTCTGATTCATCTCTCGTGCTTTGTCTTCATCAATCTGGGCTTCTGCTTTCTCGATCAATGTCAGCACATCTCCCATGCCAAGAATACGGGAAGCCATACGATCCGGATAAAACTGTTCCAAATCTGAGAGCTTTTCTCCCATACCTACATAGAGAATCGGCTTTCCGGTCACCGCCTTAACAGACAATGCCGCACCACCCCTGGTATCACCATCCAGCTTTGTAACGATCACACCATCGACACCGACCTTCTCATTAAAGTCCTTTGCAACATTTACTGCATCCTGACCGGTCATCGCATCAATGACAAGAATCGTCTGATGGACGGTTATGGTATCTTTGATCTCTTGAAGCTCTGCCATCATATCTTCATCAATATGAAGACGTCCGGCTGTATCAAGAATGACCAGATTATTACCGTTTTTCTGAGCGTGCTCCAAAGCAGCTTTTGCAATGTTCGCCGGCTTATGGTTCTCACCCATGGCAAAGACTTCTACGCCCTGTTTTTCTCCGTTAACTTGCAGCTGCTTGATCGCTGCAGGACGGTATACATCACAGGCTACAAGAAGCGGTTTCTTGCCTTTTAATTTATATTTTCCCGCCAGTTTTGCGGTGGTTGTTGTCTTACCTGCACCCTGGAGACCTGTCATCATAATTACTGTGACAGCGCTGCCCGGCTGAAGCTTAATCTCTGTGGTCTCAGATCCCATAAGTTTGACTAACTCTTCATTTACGATCTTAATCACCATCTGTCCCGGATTGAGACCGTTCATCACATCCTGACCGATTGCTCTTTCCTGAACATTCTTAATGAAATCTTTCACCACTTTGAAGTTGACGTCTGCCGCCAGAAGCGCACGTTTAATCTCTTTTAACGCTTCTTTTACATCATTCTCGGTGAGACGTCCCTTGCTTCTTAAGTTCTTAAATACACTTTGAAGTTTTTCTGTCAGACTATCAAATGCCATCCTATAACTCCTCTATAATTCTGTCCGCGATTTCGCGGATCTCTCGTATCATCTCATTTTCCGGCTTGGCGGAATCCTTCTGTCTGTCAAGCACCTGGTCAAGATTCTGAACTTCTTCCTTAATTCTCAGGAATCGTTCTACCAGATGAAGCTTCGTTTCATAGCCTTCCAATGTCTTCTGACATCTCTTTACAAGGTCGTGAACACCTTGCCGGCTAATCCCTGCTCCCTGCGCGATCTCGCTCAATGACAGATCTTCTAAAACAAACTGCTCATAGATCTCTTTTTGGTGTTCATTGAGAAGTTCACCGTAGAAATCATACAACAGCGCCTGTTTTAATATTTCATTCATGTTTATCACCTTTGTTATCTTACTAGGTCTTTTACATATTGTCAAGTGTTTTTTCTTGACACCTCAATTTTTTCTTCTTTTTTACTCCAGAAGCTGCTCAACCTGAAGAAGTCCCCAGCCCTGTGTCGTTTCAATCCTTCTGCTGCTTGACCGAAGCTTTAATTTTGCTTCTACATTGCTCATATCCGGGTATTTAGATAACAGAAGCGCCATTGCTCCGGAGACGACCGGTGCCGCCATAGACGTCCCGCTTTTGATTGTATAGAACTTTCCGGTCTTTTTCCATGCTCCGTTGCAGGAAATGATCCTACAGCCTGGAGCCAGCACATCCGGCTTAACAACACATGCTTCTGTAGGTCCTTCCCCGGAACAATAAAACCCCCTCTTCTCTTCTGCCAGAGCTCCTGTCGTAATCACTTTCCTACTGGTCCCCGGAATGGTGATGGTTCCTTGTCTGGGTCCGTAGTTTCCTGCCGCTGCAATGACAAAGAGACCTTCATCCCACAATTCTTCCACTTTTTTAACAATTTCCTCTTCCTTTCCTTTTTGTATGCCCACTCTTGCGCCCACAGAAATATTTACGATTCGAATCCCGTATTTCCTCCAGTTTGACTTAACCCAATCAACTGCCGCGCTCATTTGTTCCATACTTCCCTCCCCTTTTTGATCCAGCATCTTCACAACAACAAGCTCTGCCTTCGGAGCCATACCGGCAAAGACGCCTCCCGACATTCTACCGCTTCCACACAGAATCCCCGCCACATGCGTCCCGTGTCCGCTATCATCATATAATGTCTCTTTCCCATAGACGCAGTCTCGAAACGCTTTTACTCGGCCGGACAGATCCGGGTGTGGCGAAAGTCCGGTATCAAGAACAGCTATACCGATTTTGTCGCCCATATAACACCCATTTCTTATATCATCACACCAATAATGAATTGCCTGCTTTACTTTGTCCATAAAAAACAATCCTTTTTCATTAGGATATTCGGAAAGAAACAAAGTGGAATAACAATTTCAAATTGATTTCTCCACCGATTTATCGTAAGATAGTTATGTTCTGTATTGGAATACCGCGCCAAGACTTGAACACATGTCTTGATTAATATTAATAAGGGGAGGATATTATGGCGCACAAAAATTATTATGACATACTGGGAGTTTCTACTAAAGCATCACTGGATGAGATTACAGCTGCCAAAAATGCACTGGCAAAGAAATATCATCCAGATGTTAATTTAAAAGACGGAATTGATACAACCGAACAGATGCAGGAAATTCTGGAGGCTTACCGCATCTTATCAGATCCTGCCAAACGGAAAAAATACGACAAAAAAATGCAGGGACGTACCGCTGTCATGCAGACATTTGATCTTCAGCGGGACGAAGAACATCCTGAAAAGGAAGAAGGCTTTATTATATACTGGAGAGCCGCCGGCGAGCTTTATGACATCATTTTAGAAAGCGACGACCTGTTCCATCAAAAAGAAAACCGGCATCAGCTCGGAGCACTCGCCATGCAGGCATTAAAACCAATTCTTGTACTTCGTGCCGGTCAGATTCCTGAGAAATACTGGCATCCGGACACCATGAACTGGCTGCTCCTTGCTTCTTATAAGAATCGAAACTATACAACAGCGTTTTTACTTACTTTATATGATGAGCATACAAAGAAAGAAATCTCTGTAGTGGACAAAATGCGACTGCAAAAACAAACTATGCAGTATCAGCATTCCGTAAAAAAACTGCTCAGATATTAAACTATTATTTCACACATCTTCATCCAACGCATATTATGTTACTGTAAATAACCTATATGGAGGCTTTAACATGAGTGATTTAAGTGCTGCAAACTGCGGATGCGGATGCGAAACTGACAGATACTGCGGAGATAACGGATGCTGCAACAACAGTTGCCTGTGGATCATCCTTCTTCTCTTCTGCTGTGGCGGTGGAAATGGATGTGGCGGAAATCACGGTGGCTGCAATGACAGCTGTCTGTGGATCATCTTACTTCTCTTCTGCTGTGGCGGCGGAAACTTTTTAGGCGGCGGAAGCTGCTGCTAATGACCGTATAGTCAAGGGATGGAGTACATCACTCCATCCCCTTTTTATATTTCGTAGTTTCTTTTCTTTCTCCGTTCTTATTTTCATGTTCCTGCAAATCTTTTTCTCCATTTACATCAAGCCTCTTTTTCAACATACAATCCTCATCAATTTCATATACTGCATTTCCATCAATGATCAATTTTCTTCTCATCAATTTTTCCACCTTTCCGGAACTTCCTTTCTATTTAATATATGGAAAATCCTGTAATTAGTTTTCCCTTCTTTCATAAAATCCATTCCATCATCATATATATCTACAACGTTACTTCAAGGAGTGCTTATGGAATCAAAAACCACAAAACCAATGACGCCCTTTGACGTCCTTACAACGCCTGCTCATTTATATACCTTGAAATTGCTGCTTCCATACACTCCGCCTTCCATGCAGCATTTTTTTGCTATTTATATAAAGCTTCAGGAATTAACCTATACATTCCAACATTTTCACGGTTGTAAAAATCATTCCGGTCTTCCGCAGATTTTCTCCGATCTCAAATCTTATATGAGTCCGGAGGAACAGGAACAAATGGAAACGGTGGAGAATATAATGAATATGATGACACTGATGCAGAGTATGCCCAATTCTGCAGAGCCTGATCTCTCCGATCTATTCAGCAGCATGTTTGCGCAGGAAACTAAGGCAGAGGGCAAAAATATGGAAGGGAACAAGGAAAACAAAGAAGGAGATGCAGATTATGAACGAATGGATGAACCATCCACTAATGAAAGAGATCGATCCACTGAAGCTGGAGCTGATCAAAAAGGCGGCTGCCCAGACCAATGGGAAGACCGGCAAAGCTCTGGCACCTGTGATGATGACTTTGATTACCAGCGCTAAGAAAAACGGAATCCAATTCACAGGCGAAGAGATGGCTTTAATATTAGATGTTCTGAAAGACGGAAAATCAAAAGAAGAACAAATGCAGATCGATCAGATGGTAAAAATGGTCCGGCACTATATGAAATAACAGAAATCCGCCAAAAAGAAGAAGGGCTTTAAAACCCTTCTTCCTTTCTAAGCATACGTATCTCACGTCGTTTTTTGGCATTTTCCCATTCTTCCTTTTCTTTTTCTGTTGTGAGCACAAGTCCGGGAATCACTGCCGGTCTGTCATTTTCATCCAAACCTACCATTGTAAAATACGCGCGATTGATCAATGTCCGGCTGCCGTCATTTGCTTCAATATAGGTATCCACTTTCACTTCCATAGATGTTCTTCCTACATAAGTTGCTTTGCCGATGATCACGATCACATCTCTTTGATAAGCTCCGTGAAGGAATTTTAAATTATCAACAGAAGCCGTTGTCACATTCATTCGCGCGTGGCGTTTTGCAACAAGCCCTGCCACTTCGTCAATCCACTGCATGAGCACGCCTCCGAAGAGACGCCCGGACGCATTCAGATGATTTGGACGCACCATGTGCACCGTCTCTACTACAGATTCTGACACTTCTCTTTTATCTATACTCATTGATATACTCCGTTTCCGCATGTTTTCATGCTAATTTTTGTAAGGCTCTTTCATTATAACACAAGATTTGTTATACTGAAATTACTTTTGAAATGTAATAAAGGAGTAATCGCCATGAGAAATATAAAACTTACAATAGAATATGACGGAAGCCGATATCAGGGATGGGCACGCCTCGGAAAAAACGAATCAAATAATACGATTTCCAACAAAATTCTGGAAGTATTGAAAAAAATGACAGACGAATCTGACATAGAACTTTACTGCGGCTGTCGTACAGAGGTGGGTGTACATGCCTACGCACAGATTGCTAATTTCAAGACCGCCTCAGAGATGTCCATTCAGGATATCAAACATTATCTGAACCGCTATCTTCCTATGGATATTGCAATCATAGATGTGGAGGAAGTCTCTGAACGTTTTCATGCACAATTGAATGCGGTGTCTAAGACTTATGTATATCGCATGACGATCTCGGACGTTCCAAGCGTATTTGACCGCCGGCACACATACCACTGTTTTAAAATACCGGATAAGAACCTGATGCAGCAGGCTGCCCTTCTTTTAGTCGGAAAACACGATTTCAAAAATTTTTCCACTGTTAAGAAGTCCAAATCTACTATCCGTGAAATTTTAGACATTGATATTTACGGAGATATCGAAGAAATGCAGATCATGATTCACGCCGATGATTTTCTCCATAACATGGCAAGAATGATTGTCAGCACACTTCTTGATATCGGTCTTGGCACAAGAAAAAAAGACGTCATTGAAGATATCTTCGACGGAAAACAAGAGCCAAGCGCTCCTTGTGATCCGCGCGGTCTCTATCTTCAGGAAGTTGCTTATTAATTTCATATTCAGCAAAAAAGAAACTTAGATGGAAGGAAAAACCCCCGTTCTAAGTTTCTTTTTCTATTCCCTTTTCTACACTTGTTTACAGTATTTTTTCGAAAGCGATCCTTTCGTCTCCGGCCTCCGGACCTTCCGCAAGCTTGATTTTCCCGCAGCGGACAAAGCCTGCTTTCTCAAGCGCTCTCTGCATAGGCAGATTCCCCGGATGCGTATCAATTCGGACTGCTTTAAAGCCTGACTTCTCAGCCATCTCAAAACCGTATGAAAACATTTTGCCCGCAACACCTTTTCCTTTGCTTTCATCTGCCACGCACACCCGGTGCATCGAAGCATATTCTCCGTCTGTCAGCCATTTTCCATCAATTTCATAATAGGAAATGTCCGGTGTTGTCTGGAAGGCAAAAATGCCGAGAATCTCCCCTTCTTCAACAGCCAGATAAGTATATCCTTTTTTCACATCATCAAGCCATACCTCTCTGGACGGATAACCTTTTTGCCACTGATCAAGCCCAAGCCCCTTTAACTGTCTCTTTGCCTGACCTGTAATCTCACACATTCTGTCTACATGTTCATTTTTGGCAACAATAAACTTCATTGCTTTTTCTCCCTGATCATTGATTTGTTCTATTTATGCTTTCTTTATCCCGCATACATACGCCGTTCCGTCAACAACCCGGAATTTCACTTCCATTCCGGCAAATTCCATGCCATACACACGCTTTTCATCCTGCTGATAAGCCGGTCTCGGGTCCTGCATCAAAATCTGCTTCAACGCTTTTTGTTTCTCCTTTGGCACTTCATCAAGATATCTTTCCGGCACATGGACATTCAGTCCGTATTCTTTCACTTCATCTGCAAAGCCGCCTTTTGCTTCCGGATGCGCGTCAATATGAGCAAGATATGGTTTAATATCGTAGATCGGTGTTCCGTTCATCAGATCCGCACCTTCTACAATAAGAACCGGTCCTTCGCTCTTCCGAATCTCTACCTTCTTTAGACGCACACAGGATAAACCCACCGGATTAGGTCGAAACGGCGACCGTGTGGCAAAAACTCCCATTCTCTTATTGCCGCCCAGCCTTGGCGGTCTCACCGTCGGACTCCACGTGCCCCCGGCTATTTCAGAAAAACCCCAGATGAGCCAAAGGTGTGTATACTCTTCTATTCCTCTTATTACTTCCTGCTGACGGCAATATGACTCAAATACAATTTCCGCCGTTGTATCCACAAGCCCGCTCTGTCTCGGAATTCCGAATTTTGTCGGGAAATCACTTCGTATATATGCAATTGGCTTCAATTCCAAGTTCTGTTCTTTCATATCTATACTTTCAGCCCCCGATAGCGGTGAAACGCCGCATAGATTTCCTGTTTTCTTGGAAGAGACAGATTCCCGGGGATTGTTCCCTCTTCGCAAATTGCCGCGAAACCGTCTCTCATAAGTTCGCGGTAAACATGCTCCACAAGCTCTGTCACATTTTTCCTGCCGTCCATTCTTCTCGTTTCCATATCCCGCAAAATATATCCAAGACACGTAAGTTGTTCTGCATCTGCAAGCTGCTCCACATATCGAAGATCGATCTCCTCCCGATTCAGAGACACACCGTCTCGCCCCAGTGTCTTAATCTTAATTCTTCCCTTATGAAGCAGTCCCTGATTTTTCTTCGGACATCTGTGATCTTCCGGGATCACCGGCTTTACTTCCGGCAGAGAAAGCCTCGGATAAGCGCTTGCAGCCTCTTTTGCCTCAGCTGTAATCTCCTTTGGCTCATAACGATCCATCTGAATCACTGTATCTGCTGTTTCAAAATAAGCCCCCGAACTTCCGGCTACAAGAACGGTCGAAATTCCATGAAGTTCATATAAGTCTCTCATCCGCTCAATAAACGGCGTGATCGGCTCCTGATCTCTATGGATAACCTTCTGCATCAATTCATCTCTCACCATAAAATTCGTCGCGCTGGTATCTTCATCGATCAGAAGGGTATGTGACCCAGCCTCCATTGCTTCAATAACATTTGCTGCCTGAGATGTACTTCCACTTGCATCTTCTGTGGAAAATTGTTTTGTATCTTTTCCATTAGGAAGATGATTGATAAACATTGAAATATCCGTACATTTTATGCTACGTCCATCTTCTGCACGTATTTTTACAGCCTCACCTTCTGTCACCACATATTCCCGCCCGTCGCCGGATATATGTGGATACACACCCATTTCCAATGCTTTCAGCAAAGTAGACTTTCCATGATAACCACCGCCCACAATCAACGTAATTCCGGCTCTTAGCCCCATGCCGGTAATCTCTCCTTTGTGCGGAAGCTTCATAGACACTCTCATGGAATCCGGTGAGCGAAAGGCAACTGCATGCTTCATAGGTTTTGATGAAATACCCGATTCTCTCGGAAGAATTGCTCCATCGGCTACAAATGCAATAAGTCCCTGTTCCTTCATATGCTGCCGGATTGCATACTGGTCTTCGGATAGATCCACTGCTTTTTTCACTGCATTTTTGTCTTGATTCTTAAACAGCAATGCTCCTTCTACACATTTCGGAAGAAACTCAAATAAAATCTTAATCAATTCTTTCGACTGAATGCTTCTTCCGTTTGCAGGGAACCCTACTTCAAAGCGAACTTTCATATCTCCTGATTTTTCGTCGATCTCACAGGCACTTCTCTTCAAAATCTCCTGCCCGCATCTCGTGACAGAGATCATTCCACTCTTTCCTGATCCTTTTGCCTGAAAAGAATATTTTTCCACCCATTTTCCAAACCGGCGAATCAGGTAATCTTCCAGTGCCAGCTTCTTATGGGGCAGATCAAACAATTCCTTATCATACCCCGCCACTGACCCGGATACCTGAACATGGAGTTTGGACGGTGATGCAAAAGGATCGCCCTGCACATGTTCGATGCGCAGGACGTAATTCGAAAAACGATAACTTCCTTTTGTTCCTTTATATGCAGGATAGCCCTTCCTGTCAATTTCGTATAATAGTTGTTTTAACTCGTTTGCAGATTTCATCTCATACCCTTTCTAATAATTCTCAGCTTCCTGCCTTGTCATCCAGAAATGAATACCGGTCGTCGAATCTTGCCAGCGGTCTTCGTTAAAATCTTTCACTTCCACCCACTGTCCTCTCCGGTAAACAAAATTTTCATCAACCAAGGACCATGCTTCTTCATAATTTTCTTTAAAATCAAAGCTCTTGATCGTCAGAACTTTCGCCTTGTTACAGCGGCAAGATGGAAGTGTTGCGCTCGTTCTCTTGGCATCTGCCGGGATGAGCAGCTGCACCATCCGATCGTTGACACATTTCTTATAACCGAGAAAAGCCCCTGTCTCCGGGCAATGCATCCGAAACCATTTTGTATCTTCATTAGAAACAATTCCGTCAAGCTTCGCATACTCTAACACTGCGCCAAAGAGGTTTGCGCCTTCAATATTGCTCTCTCGCAAATCGCAATAACGAAAAGATGCCGTCTTAAGATTTGCATTTGTAAAATTAGCTCCGTGAAGAGAACAGCCGTCAAACAATGCGTTTTCCACACTGCTGTTTTCCAGATTCACATGATCAAGTACCGTATTCTGAAACGAACTCAACTCAAACTCCATATTACTAAGATCCATTCCTGTAAGATCCATATTCCAGATCTCCACTTCCCGAAAGCTAATCCTCACTCCCGGACTTCTATGTGCTACAGCTGCCTCCAGCTCTTCCTTGGATATTGCTCTCACTTTCCGCTCACCTCTTATCTTCACTGACAGTATTAATTTCTACAAATCTACGATTCTTGGACGATGATGTGTGTAAGGAAGAAACTTTTTCAGAAGATCCTGTGTTTTAAATTTTAAATGTGTCGTATTGATTCCTGTATTACATACAAAATATTCTGCTTCTGCAACTTCTTTATCAATAATCAACTGTACATAGTCATCCTCATCATTCAGAAGACCTACAACACTTGCAGAACCCGGCTTTGTTCCGAGATGCTCCCACATATGTTCCGGAGACGCAAAAGACATATGAGACACTCCAAGCTTCTTACTGAAGGATGCTGTGTCAAACGCTTTTTCCTCCGGCATTACAAGAAGGAAAAATGTAGTTTTCTTCTGATTGCAAAGAAAGACATCCTTTCTTACAGGTGCCTGAAAGACTTTCCCGATATCCGCACACTCTTCCATTGAAGATGCCGGATCATTATCTACTCTCTCATAGGCAATTCCTAATTTTTTAAATACTTTATATACTTCCTGCTCCAGCGGAACTCTCTCGCTGATATTCTCCGGTGGTGTCGTAACGATTTCACTGATATACATAAAATACCTCCATCTATTATATTTATCTATTTATAAACTCTTTGACAGTATTTTATCACAGATAGAGTACCGTTGCCAGACTCAAAATAACTGTGTATAATAAGCCTGTATTAAAAAATATAAGGAGTATGGGAATATGAGATATATTTTAGCATCTGCCTCACCGCGCAGAAAAGAATTGTTAGAAAAAATCGGAATCCCCTTTGAAATTTTCCCTTCTTCGATTGAAGAAAAGATTACAAAATCGATTCCTTCCGAAATTGTAATGGAACTTGCTTTTCAAAAAGCAGATGATGTCTTTCGTTCATTTATCTCAACTAGTAATCCAACTGAATCTCTTACCGTAATCGGCGCTGACACCATCGTTGTATATCGGAACGAAATTCTTGGAAAACCTGCTGATGAAGCTGAGGCGTTTGACATGCTGTCTATGCTTGCTGACCGCACTCACCAAGTATATACCGGCGTATCCATCATAACAAATGAAAATGGACAACGCCGCACCAATACTTTCTTTGAGAAAACAGATGTCACCTTTTATCCTATCCATCGCGAAGATCTTCTTCGCTACACCGCCTCCGGCGACAGTCTTGACAAAGCCGGAGCATATGGTATCCAAGGAGATTTTGCAATCCATGTAAAAGAAATCCACGGAGATTACAATAACGTCGTCGGATTACCGATCGGGCGGGTATATCACGAATTAGAATTTCTTTTCCATTAAATAAAAATGAGATGTTCTTACGAACATCTCATTTATTGCACATATTAGTTATACTTACGTTTTCTAGCAGCTTCAGATTTCTTTTTACGTCTTACGCTTGGCTTTTCGTAGTGTTCTCTCTTACGAATCTCCTGCTGAATGCCAGCTTTCGCACAGTTTCTTTTGAATCTGCGTAAAGCACTATCCAACGTTTCGTTTTCTTTAACGATTACATTTGACATAGTCTCACACCTAACCTCCCCTCCAGTCCTATATTGTGCATCATACGACTGTTCGGGTATTTTTATTGCACTACATAAGATTATATCACATATTTCATTTACGTCAACAACTTTTTCTCCAAATCTCGCCAGTTTTGTATATTTTTGAAAATATACGATTATTGAGAATCTCCAAACACCACTCTATAATAGTCTGTTTTTAAAATCTGATCCGAAAAACGGATCTTATTTGTCACCGTATTATTGATAGACTCTACATAGTTTTCATCTACTTTTTTACCCTTATTCGGTTTGAACTCATCCGTAGCAGCATTAAATGTTCCTTTATCTGTTTTCCACGAATAATCATTCCAAATAACAAGCGGTGGTGTATCAGAAAATACGTCTCTTCCCACAAGCAGTCTGGAATCATATTTTATTCCAAAAAGATTCATCAAGGTAGGCGTAATATCAATACTGTACGTCGGATCTTTGATTTCGCATGCCATATCCTTATTCTCATTTTCCAAACAGCCGGACCACAAAAGCCATGTGTTATGATCTTTTTCCCATGGAGTCTTATATTTATAGCCATACAGATCAGTCACGAAGTCTTCTGTATTTCCAAATGTTTTAGATACTTCAAGACCATACGGATAATGATCTGACGTCATACAGATCACTGTGTCATCTGCAATTCCCGCTTCTTCCAGCTTTTCTACCATAACAGTAAGTGCCTTCTCAAGTTCCAGCTGATAACAATAATAATACAAAGTCGTATCTTTAAGGCCATCACCCAAAACTTTCTTAACGGTTTCCAGATTTTCTTTCACCTTCACATTGTCTTTTTTATAAACACAGTGACCGCTCACCGTCATATAATAAATACTGAACGGTTGTTGATTCATATATGTGTCCATGGTCTTATCAAACATTACACTGTCACCAACCCAAGAACCTGTAATGTCTTCCAATCCGTTTCCTTCTCCAAGGAAATCCGCATAGCCGAGATTTTTATGAGTAAGCTGTCTGGAATAGAAATCATATGCTCCGTTATGGTAAGCACAGCTATGATATCCTTCTTTCATAAGCTGTGTTCCCATTGTGTAATAGTTCAACTTATCTCTTGTTTCCTGTATTGTCTCTACACCGTCAATGGGAATCAACCCTGTCAAAAAGGAATACTCTCCTGTAGACGTACTTCCGCCCCAGCTTGGCTGATAAAAATCCGAAAAATAAATACCTTTATGCGTTAATCTGTAAAGCGTAGGTGTCAATTCTTTACTTATTACTTGATCTGAAAATGCCTCTGCACAGATTAAAATCAGATTCTTCCCTTTGAAGAGCCCTGTATATTCATTTTTCTCAGATGGCGCAACACTATTCACATACTGATGCATAGATTTTAATGTCTCATCTGATTCCGATTCGCTTAATTTGGCAAAATCAACATCAGAAACATTTTCACCATAATCTTTATTCTTTTTACTGTTCTTTCCCTCTGCAACGCTGGTTTCTTCAGCGAATTGATTTGCGGCATCATTTCCGAAAATTGCATATTTACTGCTCAACTTCACGCCTGTCAATAAACCAAAGTTTTCAGTCGCCTTATTAAATTCAAACCGGCTTTTGTACTTATCTTTAGCGCCGAGATGGGACGCTGCAAATGAACCCACGCCGGTCAAAACAAACGCACATAAAAAGAGTAACACCGTATAAGGAATCTTCAACCGCCTTGCCGGAAGTTGCTTCTTTCCAAAAATAACATAAAGAATCCCCGGAAGTAAAAAAAGCAGTATGACCGGAATTCCTGTAAATATAGATCGGAACAGATCACTGGAAAATCCAGTCATAACACCGCCCGCTCCCTTTACAATCGTTGCAAGCGTCATATACATCTGCCAGCTTTCTCTGACCAGACATTCCACAATAAATAGAATCCCTACGCCAAAAAGAATTGCTATACTTATGCGCCGATTAATCTTTTTCGAAAATAATGATGCGACTCCTGAACAAAAGAATCCTGTTCCGACGGCAAACAGCAGCATATATGCGAAACCTTTAAATATTCCTGTTTGTCCAAAAATCCGAAGAAGCAACTCAAAATATAAAAATACAATAGGAAACATCCACGCATGTGATAAATATCTCACGAGTTTTTTCCGGAAGCGGGCAGCCGCCCGCTTTTTCTTCTGATACTCCGGATCGTTTTTCTTTTTAATTTGTCTTCGTTTCCATCGTTTATAACGCCTTTTTATAAGTTTCCCCCAAGAAGTTCCGATTGCCCCTCCGTTTTCTTCTTGTCCCTTCATTCCTTTTATCCTCTTGTGATTCTATCAGACGGTTTTCTTAAGAAAGCTGTTCTTTTAACACTTCTGATGCTTTTGCCAGCGCATCTTTAACGCCTGCCGGATTCTTACCGCCGGCCTGAGCCATATTCGGACGGCCGCCTCCGCCTCCGCCCACACAGGCTGCACAGGCTTTAATAAGATTTCCTGCGTGTGCACCTTGGCTGACTGCCTCTTCTGTCGCCATTGCCATAAGATTCACTTTCTCTCCGGCAGCAGACACTAGCAAGATCACACCTTCGCCAAGTTTTTCTTTCAACTGATCTCCAAGGTCTCGAAGTCCGTTCATATCAACGCCTTCTACACTTGTTGCAAGTAATTTCACACCTTCGATTTGCTGAACCTGATCCATGACATTTCCCATGGCATCCTTTGCCATTTTACTCTTCAGACTCTCCACTTCACTTCCCAGTGCTTTATTTTCTGCCATCAGATGCTGAATCTTATCTGCAAGCTGTTCCGGTTTTGCTTTCACAAGCTTTGCAGCGTGGTGAAACTGTTCTTCCACTGCGTGATAATAATCCATAAGCCCTTTTGATGTCAATGCTTCAATACGTCTCACACCTGCGGCAACACCTGTTTCAGATATAATCTTAAACGCCATGATCGCACTTGTATTATCAACATGAGTTCCGCCACAGAACTCTTTGGAAAATTCTCCCATACTTACCACACGAACTACATCCCCATATTTTTCGCCAAATAATGCAGCAGCGCCAGTCTTTCTTGCTTCTTCGATCGGCATATTTTCTGCTTTTACAGGAAGTGCTGCACGGATCTGTTCGTTGACGATCTGCTCTACCTTCTGGATCTCTTCCTCCGTCATTGCAGAGAAATGTGTAAAGTCAAAACGAAGTCTGTCTGCATTCACAGAAGAGCCTGCCTGTTCTACATGACTTCCGAGCACTGTACGGAGAGCTTTCTGAAGAAGATGAGTCGCGCTGTGATTGTTTGCAGACAGTCTTCTTCTCTCTGTATCAATTTTAAGAGTCACTGTATCGCCAAGCTTTACCATACCTTTTACTACATGGCCCTTATGTCCGATCTTACCACCGGAGAGCTTCATAGTATCTTCGACTGCGAACTCAAAATCCTCACCTAAGATCACACCGGTATCTGCTTCCTGTCCGCCGCTTGTAGCATAAAATGGAGTCTCTTCCACAAGAATCGTTCCTTCTTCACCGTCTGACAGCGCATCTACGATTTCTGTATCAGTTGTAAGTACTGTCACTTTAGACTCGCAAACTGGCTCATCATATCCCACAAAGGTACTGGTAATCTCCGGATCAATTTCATCATAAACATTGGCTTCTCTTCCGCTATAATTATGTTCACCGAACGTTCCCTTTGCTTTTTCTTTCTGCTCTTTTGCTGCCTTCCGGAACCCTTCTTCATCAATAGAGAATCCCTTTTCTTCCAAAATTTCAATTGTAAGGTCAACAGGGAATCCGTACGTGTCATAGAGACGGAATGCCTCTTCACCGGACATAACCTTCTCATTCTTCTGCTCCATTTCTTCTACAGCCTGTGCAAGAATAGAAAGACCCTGATCAATTGTCTTATTGAACTGCTCTTCTTCTTTTACAATTACTTTAAAGATAAATTCTTTCTTTTCTTCCAGCTCAGGATATCCATCCTTAGATCCCTCGATCACTGTCTCTGCCAGTTCTTCTAAGAACTGTCTGTCAATGCCGAGAAGACGTCCGTGACGGCTTGCACGACGAAGCAGGCGGCGAAGCACATATCCTCTTCCGCTATTTGATGGCAGGATTCCGTCAGAAATCATAAATGTCACAGAACGGATATGATCCGTGATCACTCGAAGAGAAATATCCTTTTCCGGACTCTCTCCATATTCTACACCTGCAAGACGACATACATGATCTCTTAATTCTTTCATTGTATCGATATCAAACATCGAATCCACATCCTGTACGATACATGCAAGACGCTCTAAGCCCATACCGGTATCAATATTTTTCTGCTCTAACTCTGTATAGTTATTATGTCCGTCATTGTCAAACTGTGTAAACACATTGTTCCAGATTTCCATATAACGGTCGCATTCACATCCTACTGTACAATCCGGACTTCCACATCCGTATTTTTCTCCACGGTCATAATAAACCTCAGAACATGGACCACACGGACCGGAGCCATGCTCCCAGAAATTGTCCTCTTTGCCAAAACGGAAGATACGCTCCGACGCAATTCCGATTTCTTTATTCCAGATCTCCCACGCTTCGTCATCCTCTTCATAAACAGACGGATACAAGCGATTTGGATCAAGACCTACCACTTCTGTCAAAAATTCCCATGTCCAATGGATGGACTCTCTTTTGAAATAATCTCCAAAAGAGAAATTACCGAGCATTTCAAAAAACGTACCATGTCTTGCAGTTTTACCTACATTTTCAATATCACCTGTACGAATACATTTCTGACAAGTAGCCACACGTTTTTTCGGTGGAATTACCTGACCTGTAAAATATGGCTTCAACGGTGCCATACCGGAATTGATAAGAAGAAGACTCTTATCGTTATGTGGTACGAGAGAAAAACTCTTCATCACCAGATGCTCTTTGCTCTCGAAAAAGTCAAGGAACATCTTTCTCAATTCATTTACTCCGTATTTCTGCATAATTTCCTCCTGATTATCTAGTTTAATTCAATCTCTGCAAGTTCTGCCGGCGGAAGCTGTTTAGAAGATGCTTTTACAAAATCTTTGATCTTCTTCTGGGCCTTTGCAACCGGAATATTTGTTCCTGCGCCAGCTACACATCCACCCGGACATCCCATACCTTCAATCAAACAGCCATTCATTTTGCCAGCCTTGGCAAGTGCCAATATTTTCTTACACTCTGCAAGTCCTTCTGCATGTTCGATACTTACTTCTACACCCGGATAATATTCTTTTACACACTTTTCGATTGCTTCTGCGACACCGCCTGCCACCGCATAGCCTCGACCTGCTCCGGTTGCATCGTGGAAGGAAGACTCCGCTTCGTATTTTGTAAGATCGATTCCTTTCGCATTAAACATTGCTTGAAGTTCTTCAAATGTAATGACAAAATCTACATCACTTCGAACAGAACGTCTCATAGCCTCTAACTTTTTCGCCGCACATGGGCCAATAAATACAACCTTTGCTTCCGGATGCTTCTGCTTGATCGTACGTGCAGTTGCCACCATCGGTGTCAATTCCTGAGAAACTTCATCAATGAGATCCGGGAAGTACTTCTTCGCAAGCATTGCCCAAGATGGACAGCAGGATGTCAATAGGAATGGAAGCTCTCCTGTCGCCACTTTTTCCACATAATGATGCGCTTCTGCTACAGCTCCGATGTCCGCTCCAAGCGCCACTTCATAGAACTCTGAGAATCCAAGTTCCTGAAGCGCTGCTTTTAAGTTTCTCGGCGTAATATTATCACCAAACTGTCCCGCATATGCCGGTGCAATTTCAGCCACGATCTCCTCGCCGGACTTCAACGCATGTGCCAACTGGAAAATCTGTGATTTATCGGAGATTGCACCAAATGGGCAGCTTACCATACACATACCGCAGGAAACACATTTATCACTATTAATTGTTGCCCGTCCCATGGAGTCTGTCGCTATCGCGCCAACTCCACACGCTTTCGCACATGGACGCTCCTTTTTAGAAATTGCATCATATGGACAGACAGATTTACATTTTCCACACTTAATACATTTTTCCTGATCAATATATGATTTCCCATTTACCATGGAAATCGCGCCCTTCGGGCAAACTTCCATACATGGATGAGCCAGACATCCTTTACACATATTACTGACCTCATATCCTCTTTCTTCACAGGCGGCACAGGCAGATGGAATCACCTGCATAAGCGGCGGCTCATAATATTTATCAGAAATATTGCTTGCCTCCACGCCGGAAGTCAACGGGCTTGGTCGATTCTGCGGTCTTAAGGAAAGTCCCATAGCAAGTCTCATTCTTTCACGAACGATCGCGCGGGCACGGTAAACGCTGTCACGATATTTCTGCGTCTCTTCTTGAACCATTTCATACGGAATCTCTTCCATTCTGTCTTTTAAAGTCTCATCATCTTCTTCAAATCCAAGTCTTGCAACTTCTTCAAATACTCGTCTGCGAATTTTTCGAACTGTTGTGTCAAGTCCTCTCATCATAAATGATCTTTCCTCCTCGTTTCCTTTTTCTTTCTTCTCTGTAAGTTTCTTTATTATAATAAGAAAATCTTATGTTCCTTACATACTTTCCGCATATCTTCCGGCCATATACTCGCCTGCACTTCACCTACATGCGCTCTGTCCAAAAGAAGCATACACAATCTGGACTGACCGATACCGCCTCCGATCGTATACGGAAGTTCTCCATTTAACAGTGCTTTGTGATATGGAAGTGCTCTTCGATCTTCACAGCCTGCTTTCTTCAGTTGTTCGTCCAGAGATTTCTCATCGACACGGATTCCCATACTGGATATCTCGAGTGCAGAATTCAAATGTTCGAACCAGAATAAAATATCACCGTTTAACTGCCAGTCATCATAATCCGGTGCACGTCCGTCATGAGGTTCACCGCTTGCCAATTTCTCTCCGATCTGCATAAGAAATACACAACCATATTTCTTTGTGATTAAATTTTCTCTTTCCTTCGGAGTCTTATCCGGATACATGTCTTCTAATTCCTGTGATGTGATAAATGTCACATCATCAGGAAGATGTTTCACTGCTTCCGGGTATTTATACCATACCTCGTGTTCCATATGTTTGATCACTTTGAAAATTGTACGTACCGTTTCCTTCAATGTTTCGATCGTGCGCTCTTCCTTTGTAATCACTTTCTCCCAATCCCACTGATCCACATAGCAGGAATGGAGATTGTCAAGATCTTCGTCTCTTCGGATTGCATTCATATTGGTATACAACCCTTCCCCCGGCTGGAAGCCATAATCGCGCAGCGCCATACGTTTCCACTTTGCAAGAGACTGCACAACTTCTACCTCTTCATTCGGAATTCCATGAATGTCGAAGTGAACCGGACGTTCCACACCGTTAAGGTTATCATTCAGTCCACTCGCCTTTGATACAAAAAGAGGTGCTGAAATACGCTCCAGATTCATCTCTCTTCCAAATTCCTTCTGGAAAGTATCTCGGATATATTTTATTGCTTCCTGTGTTTTACGCACATCAAGATGCGGATCATAATGTTCCGGTAAGATTAATGCCATTTACTTTTCCTCCGTTTCTCTATTCTTCTCTTTTTTCAAGACTCGCTGCGCATAATACACAGACTGCATTGCGTCTTTTCCGTAGAAATCTGCCCCGATCATATCTGCATACTCTTGATTGAGGACAGCACCACCAACCATAACTTTACACCCTGGCTTTAATTTTCGCAACAATTTAATTGTATCTTCCATACTAACTACGGTTGTTGTCATCAATGCACTTAAGCCTACAAGCTCTGCCTCTTCCTTGATCGCAGTCTCAACGATCACCTCCGGCGCAACATCCTTCCCAAGGTCTATCACTGTAAAACCGTAGTTTTCAAGCAGAACTTTCACGATATTCTTCCCTATATCATGGATATCGCCTTTGACCGTTGCCAAGATTACTTTTTCTTTCTTTTCCTGCTTCTTTCCGCTTTTTTCCATCTCATCTTTCAACACTGCAAAAGCAATCTTTGCGGCGTCTGCGCTCATAAGAAGCTGAGGAAGAAAAACCGTTCCTTTCTCGAATCCTTTGCCTACTTGATCGAGAGCCGGAATCATTTCTTCATTGATGATCGCCAGCGGCTCCTTAGTTTTTAACAATTCTCTTGTCCCGTGATGTGCTTCTTCTTTTAATCCCTTCCGAATGGCTTCTGCCAGAGATATCTCTGAAGGTGCAGTCGTCCCTCCGGCGAGGACTGGCGTCTGATTTCCATATTTTTCAATATAACATTCACAATTTTTGTCATAATTCATAAGCGCGCAGTACGAATAATACGAGCGCATCATATCCTCAGACAATGGATTGATGATACCGGCGCTTAAGCCCTGCTGCATTGCCATCGTATAAAAATTAGAATTTACAGCCGGGCGATAAGGCAGACCAAAAGAAATATTAGAAACTCCAAGCACCGTACAGACGCCGTATTCTTCACTTACCCGCTTTAATGCTTCCAGCGTTGTCTTCGCGCCCTCCGGTTCCGAACTGATTGTCATGGCAAGAACATCTACTACAATATCTCTTCTTGAAATGCCATACTTCTCTGCCTCCTCAATGATCTTTCCCGCAATGCGTACCCGGCCTGCTGCATCTGATGGAATTCCATCTTCGTCAAGCGTCAACGCTACCACTGCACCTCCGTATTTTTGTATCAGCGGGAACACCGCATCCATTGATTCCTGCTTTCCATTTACGGAATTCACCATTGGTTTTCCATTGTAATAGCGCATAGCTGTTTCCATGGCTTCTATATTAACGGTATCGATCTGAAGGGGGAGACTGGTAACACTCTGTAACTCTGTCACTGCTTCTCTCATCATCTTAACTTCATCAATATCCGGAAGCCCTACATTGACGTCTAAGATGTGGGCTCCGGCGTCCTGCTGTGCAATTCCTTCCCGTAAAATATAATCCAAGTCATGTTCTTTCAACGCCTGTTTGAATTTTTTCTTGCCGGTAGGGTTAATTCTCTCTCCTATGATTACCGGACGATCACCGAGAATTACGGCATTTCCATAAGAGCATACTATGGTTTTTTGTGTAGTGCCGGTTCTTTTTCGCTCTTCAAACGCTGAAGATTTTTTTAATCTGTCTGTCATCGCCTCGATATGTGACGGTGTGGTTCCGCAGCATCCTCCGATCAGTGCGGCGCCTCTCTTTACAATTTCCTCCATATATCCGGCAAATGCTTCGGGTTCTACATCATAATAAACTTCGCCGCCACGCTGTTTCGGAAGCCCTGCATTCGGTTTTACAATCACAGGAAGAGACGTATACTCCATAATCTCATCCAGAATCGGAAGCATCTGTTCCGGGCCAAGACCACAGTTGATTCCAAGCGCATCCACATGAAGGCCTTCCAATAAAGCAACTACTGCAGGCACATTGCCTCCTGTCAGAAGCTTACCCTTCTCATCGAAGATCATTGTGACAAACACCGGAAGCGAAGTATTTTCTTTGGCAGCAAGAACTGCCGCTTTCACCTCATAGGTGTCGCTCATTGTCTCAATATGAATCAAATCTGCGCCTGCCTTCTCCCCGATCATCATCATTTCCTTAAATGTATCATAGGCTTCATCAAAAGACAGATCGCCCATTGGCTTTAAAAGCTTTCCGGTCGGCCCTACATCCAAAGCCACATATGTTTCTCTTCCATCCTGCACGCCAAGGCTGGATGCCTTTTTAACATTTTCTATAGCATGCGTTATAATTTCTTCCAATTTATACTTGGAATCAGTATATTTTAAAGCATTAGCACCAAATGTATTTGCAAGGACGATGTCGCTTCCCGCCTCAAAATATTGACGATGGATCGACACCACATCTTCTGCATGTTCTACATTCCATGTTTCAGGAAGTTCTCCCGGTTTTAACCCTTTTTCCTGAAGCAGGGTTCCGGTTCCTCCATCAAAAAACAGCAGTTCTTTTCCTAATCGTTCTTTTAACATCCTCTGTCATTCCTCCAGTCTTCGATATGCACAATTCGTCTTTTCGCAGCTTGCACAGGACTGCTTACGGTCACAACTTTTTTCATTTCTTTTAAGACCGATCACTGCTGTCACTGATTTCAGCGGCGTAAGCATGTTTCCTTCTGTCATTGTCAGCCCAATCTTCTTCGGTGCATCCAGAATCTTCAAGATTTCTCCCTGATGTGCAATAGAGAAGTCTCCGTATCCGGGACTGAACCGCGGACGCAGTCCGTACTCCTCTACACTTAATTTCTGTGCCAGATTCTCCTGCCAGTCATCCAGATATTCTTCCAGCATAGCTGCCGCGCATGCCTGCAGCACAACTGTTTTCGCCATATTAGTGTATGTATATCGCTTCATAAGCTGATCCACCTGAACTCCAAGCGTAGCTCCCAGAAGAACCACTTTCTCACAGCCACACAGATTTTTCGCCAGATTCTTACTCTGAATCTTTATATTTTCAATTCCCATGCAATCGTCACCGGACATATGAATATTAAAAATGCGATAGATCATCCTTTTTTCTACAATCCGGTCAAGCTCATCAAATGCTTCCAAAACCAGCGAGAATGTCTGATTATCTATCGCATGCTTTCCATATCCCAAGTAACGAATTGCTTCTCTCGTTCTTGTATCCATATCTTTCCTTTTATCTTTTTACAATTTCTGATAAATTCTCCATGATAGCTGCTGCTACTTCCGGTTTATTCATAGAATATACATGAATATGATTGATTCCATTTGCGATCAGATCAATGATCTGATCTGTTGCATATGCAATTCCCGCCTGCTGCATAGCTACCGGATTATCTCCGAAACGGTCGAGCACCGCACGAAATCTCTCCGGGAGAATTGTGCCTGACAGCGAACAGATTCTTTTCATCTGCTTGCCGTTTGTAACCGGCATAATTCCCGGAAGAACCGGAACCGTAATTCCTTGTTCACGGATACGATATAGGAAATTATACAATATATGATTATCAAAAAACATCTGAGTTGTGAGGAAGTCCACCCCGCAATCTACTTTTTTCTTCAAATTGGCAATGTCATCCTTCTTATGCTCTGTTTCAACATGCCCTTCCGGATAACATGCTGCCCCGATACAAAATTTACCTTCTTTCTTAATATCCTCGATCAATTCACTTGCATATCGATACTGATTCGGAAGAGGAAACGAATCATCTGACGGGATATCTCCACGCAGCGCCAGAATATTTTCTATCTTCTCCTCCTTTAAGCGCCGGATCACTTGATGCACTTCCTCCTTTGTAGAGGATACACAAGTCAGGTGCGCAAGACTTGTCACACCAAGATCATTGCTGATATGAGAAGCAATACTTACCGTGTTCTTACTGGTGCCGCCTCCGGCTCCGTAAGTAACACTGATAAAGGATGGCTTTAATGCAGCAATCTTGTTTGTGGCAGACAGAACACTTTCATAGCCGGCATCTGTCTTAGGTGGAAATATCTCAAAAGAGATACGAGGGTTCTTATCTTTTAACAGGTCTCTAATCATCATGTTACTCTTCACCTCATTATTTTTTCTTCTGTGTCTTCTGTTTCGTGTTCTATTTACATGCTTTCATATAAATCTTCGTAATGTTTTGCAGATGTCTTCCATGAGAAATCTTCTTTCATGCCACGCTCAACAATTTTATTCCAGTCACGCTTCTTGTCATAATAGATACGCTCTGCATAACGAATCGTTCCGAGCATCTCATGCGCATTGTAGTTTGCAAAGCTGAATCCGGTTCCTGTCTTATCGAATTCATTATAAGCCTCTACAGTATCTTTCAATCCGCCTGTCTCTCTTACGATCGGAACAGTTCCGTATCTCAGGCTCATAAGCTGACTCAAACCGCAAGGCTCGAACAGGGACGGCATAAGAAATGCATCGCATGCTGCATATACTTTATGAGACATTGCTTCTGAATAATAAATATTTGCGGAAACTTTCCCCGGATACTTCCATGCAAAATGACGGAACATATTTTCATAACGCTCTTCTCCTGTCCCGAGCGCCACAATCTGCACCGCATCCTGACAAAGCTCGTCCATCACATAGGCTACAAGATCAAATCCCTTCTGATCTGTCAGACGGGAAACAATACCAATCATCATTGTTTTGTGGTCTTTTTCCAGCCCCAGCTCTTCTTGAAGCGCTGTCTTATTTTTAATCTTTTCTTTTCTGAAAGTATCTACGCTGTAATTTTTAGCTATGTATTTATCTGTTTCAGGATTATAATCCTCATAATCAATACCATTTACAATACCGGAAAGGCAATTAGATCTTGCATTCATAAGACCTTCCAGTTTCTCACCGTAAAATGCGGTCTTAATTTCCTGTGCGTAAGTATTACTTACCGTTGTGATTCTGTCCGCATACACAATTCCGCCTTTCAAGAAATTCGCATCCTTATATGCCTCCAGCTTATCCGGTGCAAAATAATACTGCGGAAGACCTGTAATATCTCTTACTCTCTTTGTATCCCATGTTCCCTGGAATTTCAAATTGTGAATTGTCATCACCGTCTTGATTCCTCGATACCACTCATTTCCATAGCGGAAATTATCAAGGAACACCGGTACGAGTCCGGCCTGCCAGTCATGACAGTGGATGATATCCGGTCTGAAATCGATCATCGGAAGTGCACTCAAAACCGCTTTAGAGAAAAATGCAAACTTTTCAATATCTGCATACATATCTCCATATGGTGCAAATCCATTGAAATAGAACTCATTATCTATGAAATAGAATGTTATTCCATCATACTCTAATTTTAAAATTCCTACGTACTGCTGTCTCCAACTTAAATCCATGTAAAAATGTGTTACATATTCCAGTTTTTCTTTCCACTCTTCTTTCATGCACATATATTTTGGAAGCATTACTCGTACGTCATACTTCTCTTTGTCGAAATATTTTGGCAGAGAACCGGCCACATCGGCTAACCCTCCTGTTTTAATAAACGGTACTGCTTCTGAAGTTGCAAAAAGTATTTTTTTCATTGCCCTTCCTCCCTACTCTCACGATATATTCCATTATACCGTATTTTTTTCAGAAAAAAAAGCCCTATCTGGTTTTATATTCCAGTCTGATCGTATCCGAGATCAGTGCAATGAACTCTGAATTTGTCGGCTTCCCTTTCCCATTGCTCACAGTGTATCCAAACAATTCATCAAGTGTATCTAATTTTCCTCTGCTCCATGCCACTTCAATCGCATGGCGAATCGCTCTTTCCACGCGGCTCGCTGTCGTCTGATAAAGCTTTGCCACCGTCGGATACAGCACCTTCGTAACCGCATTCAGCACATCCATATCCTCCACAGCCATCATGATGGCATCTCTTAAGTAATGATAACCTTTGATATGTGCCGGAATTCCTATTTCATGGATCATGTCGGTCACCCGCGTTTCCAGATCAATCTCTGTTTCCATCCCTGCCGGTTCATTAAAGCAACTTGTCATATGTAAATCGTGGTGCCTTCCGGCACCCGCACTTTTAATTCTATTTAAAATCATTTCATTGTTAAATGGTTTTAAAATATAGTAGCTTGCTCCCCTCTTAAAAGCATCTTCTGTAATTCTTTCCTGTCCGATTGCAGTAATTACAATAAAATCCGGTCGTTTCTTCAGTTCTTTGTTTTCATTTACAAGCTCCATAACACTAAGTCCGTCCATCTTCGGCATAATCAGGTCAAGAAGCACAACATCCGGCTGTTTTTCTTTGATCAGTGTATAGGCATCTTCTCCATTATTCGCCTTCCCTACCAGATTCAAATCTTTGTCCTCATCAATCATTTCGCCAAGTAAATCCAGAATTCTCTCATTATCATCGGCAACCGCTACATTTATTTCACTCATTTCGTGAAATACCTCCTCTCTTTTAACAAAACTCAATAAAAACCGTCAGCTGCCATTATATAGTTTCACGATATTTAAAATCAAGAAATTAATGTCGTAAAACATTGACACTTTGCGACTATTTTTTTAGAATTTCGAACTTTTTTTCGCAGTATTATTTCTTCTTCCAGTCTATATCTATGTCAAAACAGCTGAAATATGCAATATTTTCGTCTTTCCCACTAAAAGAGAGTCCAAAATATGTCGAATGATTACCATCTATTCTTTATTATTCTACATTTTTTTCACAAAGTTTTTTGCTGTTTCAAACTCAGTTCGCCAGCATATTTTCAATAAAGATCCCATACCCTTTTGTCGGATCATTGACAAACACATGAGTCACTGCCCCCACCAGCTTCCCGTCCTGAAGAATCGGGCTCCCGCTCATTCCCTGTACAATCCCGCCTGTCACATCCAGAAGTCTTTCATCTGTCACTCTCAAAATAATTCCTTTATTAATTTCTTTAGAATGGATATCAACTTTTTCGATCTCTATCTTATATTCTTTTACTTCCCCTTCTGCGGCGCACAGAATCGTAGCAGGTCCTTCTTTTATTTCTTCTTTCCCTGCGGCTTCCACCGGTGTCTGATCGGAAAATAAGGTATCAATACGCTGAATAGTACCGAAGATCCCCGCTTCGGTATTCTTCGTGATTTTCCCTAAAATATTGTAATTGTTATATACTATGATTCCTTCCATTCCTCCGGGCGTCCCCGTTTTCCCTTTCTGAATATCTTTGACGCTGGTGGTATACACAGTTCCGCCTTCTATCTCCAGCAATTTGCTCGTATCTACATCATGGATTCCGTGCCCCAATGCTCCAAACCGACTGTTTGCATCTAAGTAAGTCACTGTCCCCAGTCCCTGCGTATTGTCTCTCACCCAGATTCCCAATTTATATTTATCTTTTTCACAGGAAACGGCTTTTGTCTTAACCTTAATTGAATCCTGATTTCTGTGAAGAGTAAGTATGACATCGTCATTCGACAGTTTTTCAATTTTCTGTATCAATTCATTTTTTGTATTTATTGCTTCGCCATTGACCTCTGTAATATAATCTCCCGCTTTCACGAGATGCTCAGACGGATTATGTTTTTCTCCGTCAATCCCTTCAATCGCATCCGTTCCAAGTACCATAACTCCATTTGTCTCAAGATAAATTCCTATCGGCATCCCTCCCGGAATTACCATTGTTTTATCTGTTGTCGCCGCGCTTACTTCTCTTTGAAGTTTTCCCTGCTCTGCCTCAATCAGATAATAACTTCCACCTACAACCATTGAAAAAGTAACGATCATAATGAGTATCTTTCGATACCAGTATTTTCTTGTATTCATGTTTCTTCTCCTCCCGATTCAATAAAAAAAGAAAGATACCCATTTTCAGATATCTTTCTTATTATGTGGAGTTTTCTTATTTTCAATCAGATTTTCTTAATCTCTTTGGCAAGCTGCTTCATCTCTCTTGCATTATCTGCCACCGCATCTGTGATCTTCGCACCGCCAAGAATTCTAGATAATTCGTCCACAGATTCTTTTTCATTCAGTCCACGGATAACCGTTTTTGTTGTCTGATCTGATACAACTTTTTCAATCATATAATGCTGATCTGCCATCGCTGCTATCTGTGCAAGATGCGTAATACAGATCACTTGATGATTTTTACCGATGACCGCCATCTTCTCTGATACTTTTTGCGCAGTACGCCCACTGATTCCTACATCGATTTCATCAAAGATCAATGTCTCGATTTCATCACGATCTGCCATAACGGTCTTGATCGCAAGCATAATTCTTGAGAGTTCACCTCCCGAAGCTACGTTCACAAGCGGTCTTACCGGCTGTCCCGGATTCATAGAGATCATAAATTCAACATCATCTATTCCTGAAGTACCACATTCCTGCAGTGTCTCAAAATGAATTTCGAATTTAACATCCACAAAATTCAATTCCTGCAGTCCTTTACAGATTGCTTTTTCCAAAATCTGCGCCTGTTCTTTTCTGGCAGCAGACAATTCCTTGGCACAGCGGACAAGCTTTTTCTTTTCTTCTTCACATTGCTTCTTTAATCCGGCAACATAATTTTCATAGTCTTCTAATTTTTTAATCTTTTCCTGAAGTTCTCCATAGTATGCCAAAATATCTTCAATTCTATTTCCATACTTCACCTTCAGACGATTAATCTCGTTAAGACGCGTCTCTGTTTCATATAATTCTTCCTCAGAACACTGACAAGACTGCGTATAATCTGACAGTTCTCTGTTAAAATCATTCAGCAGACTGTCCACTTCCACCAACTGTTCATAGAGCTGTGAGGCTCTCTCATCACATTCCCGGATCTCAGAAAGGGCACGGATTGCCCGGCTTAAATTTTCACTGACACTTTCTGAACTCTCACTTGTGTACTGATAGGTTTCTTCCGCACCGTCTGAAATCTTCTTGCTGTTCACCATAAAACGATAGGAAGACTCCAATTCTTCGTCTTCGCCTTCACGAAGCGCCGCATCCTCAATCTCCGATACCTCAAAGCGCATAAAAGAAAGCTCTTTTGCTCTGCTTGCCTCATCCATGTCTGCTTCTTCCAACTCTTTGCAGGCATTCCGGTAACTTTTATATAGACCGGATACTTCTTCTTTTAATTCACTGACCTGACTTTTTGCAAAAGCATCTACAATGCCAAGATGATTCTTCTTATACAGAAGCGATTGATGTTCATGCTGACCGTGGATATCGATCAACACCTCCGCGGCTTCCTTTAACAGTGCCATCGGAACCGTCTCTCCGTTAATACGGCTTATGCTTCTTCCCTCCATCAGCCTTCTGGACAAAATGACGCAGCCCTCTTCCGGGAAAATATCCATCTTCCTTAACTTCTCTTCTATCAGACGGTTTTCAATCAGAAAAGTAAGTTCTACGAAACCGTAATCAGCGCCTCTGCGAATGATATCCTTTGTGTATCTGCCGCCGAGGGCAAGGTTCACAGAACCGAGAATAATCGATTTTCCTGCTCCCGTCTCTCCCGTCAATATATTTAAACCATGTTCGAATTCAACTTCAATCTCGTCGATCAGAGCGAGATTCTTTACATACAAACGTTGTAACATGCTCTTCTCCTATAATACAATCTTGCTGATCTTATCCATCACCGTGATCGTATCTTCAATACTTCTCACCGCACACATAATGGTGTCATCACCGGCTATGCTCCCTACAATTTCATTCCATTTCATCGCATCCAGAGCAGCGCATACAGCCATTGCCATACCCGCAACTGTCTTGATGACAAGAATATTCTGAGCCATGTCCATTGACACATATCCATCCCGTAAGATTCGAATATACTTTTCACTCATTCCATTCTCACTTGTCTGATGAACTGCGTACCGCTGCTTACCATTGTCTGCCGGAATCTTTGTAAGCTTCAGATCTCTGATATCTCTGGATACCGTTGCCTGTGTCACTTTAAAGCCTGCCTCATTCAAATAATCTGCCAGTTCTTCCTGCGTCTCAACCTGATATTTGTTGATCAACTCGATGATTTTTGCATGTCTGTTTACTTTCATAGTTTTCTAATTTCCTTTCATCTTTCTGCGCATAATTTCCAAAAAGCTTACTTTACTTAATTTCATGATTTTTGTACACGCGCAGGCTTTGTGTATCTTCATCCGGTCTCCGGTAAATAAAGTCACCATATCCGCACCGTCAAATGCCACGGACACTTCTTCTACAGAGCCATTCCGTCCTTCTCCGATCTCAATCATAATTTCATCCTCGCTGGACAACACAATGCTGCTTGTATTAAGCGCATGCGAACAGATCGGAGTAATTACGATCAATGATGCAGTAGGTTCCACAATAGGGCCGCCCGCAGACAAATTATAGGCTGTTGATCCGGTCGGTGTTGACAGGATGATTCCATCCGCTTTATAGGAATTCAAAAGCTCTCCATTTACAAACAATCGGAAATGAATCACACGAAGCGCACCTTTTCTGGAAACAACAATATCATTCAGCGCCACATTGGAGTCTCCATTCTGAAATTCTCCTTCCAACATCATACGCTCTTCCAGAGAATATTCTCCGTTTACGACCTTCTCAATTGCCTCATCAATATGATTAAGTTCTACTTCTGTCAGATATCCAAGCGTGCCCATATTAATACCGAGGACCGGAATATCCCTTTCCTCCAGCACACGAGCCGCCTCAATAAAGCTTCCGTCTCCGCCGATGACAATTGCACAGTCGAGCTCCTTTGGAACCGCCTCACGGATAATCTGCTTATTCTCGTCTTTTTCACAGATCACACATGTCATACCCGCCTGTTCAAGGAGATTTTTCACGTGATCTGTAACTTTATATTCTCTATCTTTTCCGTCATTTGTAACAATCAAAAAATGTTTCATTTTTCTATCTTTTATGCCTTTGTCAATGTCTCAAAAGCCGCATCCGCCGTAGCACGGATATCTACTTTTGAAGCAATACAGGCATCTCCCTTAGTTTTTTTCAAATGTACCAGATACTCGATATTGCCTTCCGGTCCGCGGATCGGAGAAAATTCCAGATTTAATACATCAAATCCGATAGAAAGCGCATATTGTATCACCGTTTCGATCACTTCCAGATGTGTGCTTTTCTCCCGGACAACACCTTTCTTACCAACCTTCTCACGCCCCGCTTCAAATTGCGGCTTAATAAGAGCAACGATTTCTCCATCCTCCGACAGATAATCAAAAATCGGCTTCAGCACTTTCGTCAACGAAATAAAAGACACATCAATGGAAGAAAACTGCACTTCTTCTCCGATATCCTCCGGCGTAACATACCGGATATTCGTCTTCTCCATGCAGACAACCCGATCATCCTGTCTGAGCTTCCAATCCAACTGCCCACGGCCTACATCTATAGCAAATACTTTCTTCGCCCCGTTTTGAAGCATACAGTCTGTAAATCCTCCCGTTGAAGATCCTACGTCTGTACATGTCTTGCCCTGAACCGTGACATCAAAATTTTTCAATGCCTTTTCCAGCTTCAGTCCCCCTCTGCTTACATACGGAAGACTGTGCCCACGCATTTCAATCTTTACTTTCTCCGGAAATGTAGTTCCGGCTTTGTCTTCCTTTTGATCATCCACATACACATTTCCGGACATAATGATTGCTTTTGCTTTCTCTCTGGACGGTGCAAGATTTCTCTTTACCAGTAAAACATCTAACCGTTCTTTCATCTTTTCTATAACTCCTTATATGCCTTCATGATTTTCTTCACCATTGTCTCTTCATCAATTCCGGTTTCTTTTCTAAGCTGGTCAACACTTCCGTGCTCTACATAATCGTCAGGAAGTGCCAGCGGCAATACTTTTACATCCAGACTCTGTTCTCCGGCAAAGGAAAGCACCTGCATACCGTAACCGCCCGTCAATACATTTTCTTCCATCACGGCGATCAATTTATGATTTTCAGCTAATTTCGTAATGCATGCTCCATCCAGCGGCTTTACAAAACGTCCGTTTACAAGCGTACAGGAGTAGCCTTCCCTCTTCAATGACTCCCGGACTTTCACCGCCTCACTAAACATGTGACCCATACTTATGACAGCAATATCCTTCTCTTCATAAATCATTTCGCTCTTACCGCAAACGACAGGGCTTCGGAATTCTTCATACTGATCATACGCCGCTCCTCTTGGATAGCGGATTGCGATCGGACCCTCATGCTGAATCGCGAATCGAAGCATATCTGCAAGTTCCCATTTATGTTTTGGAGATAACACAGTCATATTCGGAATACTGCTCAAATAAGACAAGTCAAAAATTCCCTGATGCGTCTCGCCGTCACTTCCCACAAGGCCGGCTCTGTCTACTGCAAAGACAACCGGAAGATTCTGAAGCCCCACATCATGGATCAACTGGTCATATCCTCTCTGCAGAAAAGAAGAATATACTGCAAACACCGGCTTAATTCCCCCTGCTGCTAATCCGGCAGCAAAGGTCACCGCATGCTCCTCTGCGATTCCAACGTCGAAAAAGCGTTCCGGAAACATTCTCTGGAACCTGGAGAGCCCTGTTCCATCCTTCATCGCGGCTGTAATGGCAACAATATCTTTGCGCTTCATAGCCTCGTCACACATGACTTTGCCAAATATATCCGTGTAACTGTCCTTACCGCTCTTTGCCTTTACTTCTCCGGTTTCAATCTGGAACGGACTGATCCCGTGGAATTTACTCGGCTCATTTTCAGCCGGCTCATAGCCTTTTCCTTTTGTTGTCAACACATGGATCAATACCGGACCCTCAATTTTTTTCGCCTCTTTAAAGGCACGGCAAAGCATGCTGACATCATGCCCCGGCACCGGTCCTAAATAGGTAATGCCCATATCTTCGAAAAACATTCCCGGAACAACCAGCTGTTTAATGCTGCTCTTTGTTTTGCGGATCTGTTCGATCAGAGAATCACCGACAACCGGAATCTGCTCCAGCGTTCTGGTTACTCCCTTTTTGAGACCGGTATAAAAATCTGCGGTACGGATCTTATCCAGATATTTTGACATTCCGCCTACATTTTCTGAAATAGACATATAATTGTCATTTAGAACAATAATAAAGTTCGTATCTAGCTGTGACGCATTATTCAATGCCTCATAAGCCATTCCTCCGGTCAGAGAACCGTCACCGATCACAGATATCACGCTATGCGATTCTCCTCTTAGATCTCTCGCCTTCACAAGCCCAACACCTGCAGAGATGGAAGTGGAACTATGTCCGGTGTCAAACGCATCACAGTCGCTTTCCTTCCTCTTTGGGAACCCGCTCATTCCGCCATATTGGCGCAATGTCTCGAATCCTTCTTTTCTTCCCGTCAGGATCTTATGAGTGTAAGACTGGTGCCCCACATCCCAGATAATCTTATCATCCGGAAGATCGAACACAAGATGCATTGCCATTGTAAGCTCCACCACACCTAAATTAGATGCCAGATGTCCTCCGGTTCTGCTCACCTTATCTACAAGAAATTCGCGGATCTCCTGTGCAAGCTGCGGCAGTTCTTCTCTTTTTAGATTTTTAATATCATTTGCCTTTTGAATGCGTTCCAGCATATCAAACGTCCTCTCTATTTATCTCGATGTATGAGTGCCAATAACAACTCTTCAAGATATGTATTTTTTCCCGGAAGCTTTCTAAGAAGCGTAATTGCTTCTTTTGATTTTTCTTCCACAATTTTTGCTGACATTTCCACGCCATACAATGTCACATACGTTGTTTTTTCATTTTTTTCATCACTGTGTACCGGTTTTCCAAGCACTTCCGTCGTGCTTGTAATATCCAGAATATCGTCCTGAATCTGAAATGCAATTCCTACATTTTTCGCGATCCGTTCTACGATCTTTACCTCTTCCTCGGAAGCGCCCCCTAATATTGCGCCAATCATCATAGACGCCTCTATAAGTGCTGAAGTCTTCAGTTCATAGATCGTATCCAACACTTCACGGCTTACTGCATTTCCGGTCTCTTTTACATCTATGACCTGACCGCCGATCATTCCATAGATTCCGGCTTTTCTTCCGAGAACAGCAAGCGCTTTCCCTATTGTCAAAGCTTCATCCGGCTCTTCTGTAAATGATTGAAATGCAATTTCAAACGCATAATTAAGCAGCGCATCTCCTGCAAGAATCCCCATATCCTCTCCGTACACGACATGTGTCGTTTTACGGCCTCTGCGGTACTCGTCATTATCCATAGCCGGAAGATCGTCATGTACAAGCGAATAAGTATGAATCATCTCGATTGCCGCCATGAATGGATGAATGGCTTTGGAATCCCCGTCAAACAAACGATATGTTTCCTGCATCAACATAGGGCGTAGTCTTTTTCCTCCCGCCAAAAGGCTGTAGGTCATCGCTTCCATAATTAATTTCTGATATCCCTGCTGTTTTGGCAGATACTGTTGTAGGATTTTTTCAATTTCTTCTACCTTTAATTTCTGCATCCCCGAAAAATCAGTTTTCGAACTCATGTGCCTCTCCTTTATCATCTAAAATGAGCATTTTCTTCTCTACTTTATCAATCTTATCATTACATGATTTTAACATATTCATGCCTTTATGATACAGGTCAAACGTCTCTTCTAAAGAAACGTCCCCTTGTTCCATTGTCTTAATCACAGATTCAAGCTGTGTAAACATCTCTTCTAATGTTTCTTCTTTCTTATCCATGCTGCTCCTTTCGCACATCCTCGACTTTTGCATGTATCACACCATCAGTCACGTGAATCGCAAGAACCTCTCCCGCTTGCACTTGCGTGATACTTGTCACTGCTCTCCCCGAATCACCCTCCACATAAGAAAACCCCTGACTCAGCTTGTGAAGCGGCGACAAGCTCTTCATACGTTCCACATAGATGTTCCACTGCACTCTTGCATCCTTTATTGCCTGCTCCATGTAAAATCTCAGCTTATCTTCATAGTCCACCAGACGCTGTCTGTTCTCTCGCAACTGATTTTCCGGATGAAGATAGCGAAGCTTTGTCTGATATTCACGAAGCTTCAGTCTTGCCATCTGCGTTTTGACTTTTATCTGACGGAGGAGTCTTTGCTGATATTCATTGATCCGATATTCCATCTGATAATAATCATAAACTGCCAGTTCCGCTGCTGCCGACGGAGTCGGTGCACGAAGATCTGCTACATAATCAATGATTGTCGTATCTGTCTCATGTCCTACTGCAGATATCACAGGCGTCTCACAGTCAAACACCGCTCTTGCAACCATCTCTTCGTTGAACGCCCACAGGTCCTCCATCGATCCTCCGCCTCGTCCCACTATGATCACATCTACGCCCTGCTTATCCAACAGCCGGATTCCGCGCACAATACTCTCTTTTGCCCCTTCGCCCTGCACAAGAGCCGGATAGAGATATAATTGTACAAACGGATTTCTCCGCCCCGCAATATTCATAATATCGCGAATTGCCGCGCCGGTAGGTGCCGTAACGATTCCTATGTTCTTCACATAAGCCGGAATCGGTTTCTTATACTCCGGTGCAAACATTCCCATCTCTCCAAGCTCTCTCTTTAGCTGCTGATATCGTTCATAGAGAACACCTTCTCCATCTAACCGTATCTCTTTTGCATAGAGCTGATAAGAACCACTTCTTTCATATACGCTGACAGAACCAAACACTATGACCTGCTGTCCTTCCGTCATACGAAAAGCGAGCCCGCCTCGCTGCCCGGCAAACATTACGCAGGCAATCGTTCCGGACTCGTCCTTTAACGAAAAATATATATGTCCTGAGGTGTGATATTTACAATTTGACACTTCACCTTTGACATAGATACGGTTCAGCATATAATCCTGAGTAAACATATTCTTAATGTAAGCATTTACCTGTCTTACCGTATATACATTCTGTGCCATCGTTCACCTCTTGTTAATCTGCAAGCTTTGCAAGTACTCCATTTACGAAAGAAGGACCTTCCTCACCACTGTACTTCTTGGCAAGCTCTACCGCTTCATCGATCGCTACGCCCACCGGTACATCCTCGTCCCACTTCATCTCATAGACGGCTACCCGCAAAATACTTAGATCAACTTTGTTCATTCGGGTTGTCTTCCACCCTTTTACATTCTCATTGATGACCGCATCAATTTCTTCCGTTTTTTCCGCAATCTTCTCTGTCTTTGTGCGGATATATTCCAAATCCTGTTCTCTAACCTCTCCAAGCTGGTCAAAATACATCTCAAACTGTTCCGGCATCTCATCTGTCTTATTGAATTCGAGCCCGAACACCATCCTGAAGATATGTTCTCTTAGTTCTGTTCTCTTCACTTATGCTTCCTCCAGCACTTCCACTCCGGCAACGCGAATATTAACATCAGCAACTTCCAGACCAGTCATATTCTCAATCGCTGCTTTTACTCGTTCCTGCACTTTTCCGGTAATGTCCTTAATACTGCAACCATACTTTAAATTCAGCGCCAGAGAAACGGTAACGATTCCCTCCAGCACATCAACCTTTACCCCCTTGGATAAAGACTTCATTCCAAGCTTGCTGATCAGCTCTCTTGTGGCTTTACCTGCCATAGAAGCAACTCCTTCTACCTCCATCGCCGCAAGACCTGCGATCACAGCAACTACTTCATCTGCAATCTTTACTTCACCCACTGTAGCATCGGTTTTTATTGTATAGGCATTTCTTTCTTCTCTACTCATCTATTAAACCTCCTGTCTGGTTTTCACTTCTTTTTATTATAACAAATTTCTATTCTTTTGCAAAGTCTCGAAGTATAAATATTTTACCGTCCAAACTCAGACAAGATCAGCCCTTCGTTTCTCTCCTGTGTCATACGGATACTCCATTCATTGACAAAGAGAAGAAGCGGACGATCTTTCAGATCTTTGATCTTCTTCATATCAGAAGTACCGGACAGCTTATCCATGTCCACATCTTCATTTTCAATCCACCGGATATACTCATATGGAAGACTATCCATTCGGATTTCCACGTTGTATTCATTTTCCAAACGGTACTTCAGCACATCAAACTGAAGAACGCCTACCACACCTACGATAATTTCTTCCATTCCGGTATTGTATTCTTGGAAAATTTGAATAGCACCTTCTTGTGCGATCTGGTTGATACCTTTCATAAACTGTTTTCTCTTCATCGTATCCACTTGGCGCACGCGTGCAAAATGCTCCGGCGCGAAAGTCGGAATACCTTCATAGGCAAATTTTGAAGGTGATGTGGTCAAGGTATCTCCGATGGAGAAGATGCCCGGATCAAACACTCCGATAATATCTCCGCCATACGCCTGCTGAACCATATGACGCTCACTTGCCATCATCTGCTGCGGTTGGGAAAGTCTTACTTTCTTACCTCCCTGAATATGGAACACATCCATTCCCGCTTCGAACTGACCGGAACAGATCCTCATAAACGCAATTCGGTCACGGTGCGCCTTATTCATATTCGCCTGAATCTTAAATACAAACGCTGAGAAATCTTCCTCCTCCATCGGATCGATCGCACCTTGATCGGACGTTCTCGGAAGTGGTGAAGATGTCATTTTAAGGAAATGTTGAAGAAATGTCTCCACACCGAAGTTTGTAAGTGCAGAGCCGAAAAATACCGGAGACAATTCTCCTTTGCTTACCAGTTCCTGATCAAAAGGCGCGCCCGCTCCGTCTTGAAGTTCAATCTCTTCTTCCAGCTGCACGCGCTGCGAATCGCTGATCAGCCATGCAAGCTCCGGATCGTTAATATATACTTTTTTCACATCTCCCTGTGTGGTCCCTTTCTGTGTGTCAGAAAACAATTCCACCTTCTTTGTCTCTCTGTCATACACCCCGCGGAACTCTTTACCGGAACCGATCGGCCAGTTGACAGGACAAGTCGCAATCCCAAGCTCATTTTCAATATCATCCAACAGCTCGAAAGTATCCATAGCCTCTCGATCCATTTTATTGATAAACGTGAAAATCGGAATGTGTCTCATAGTACAGACCTTAAATAATTTTCTTGTCTGTGCTTCTACACCCTTTGATGCATCAATCACCATAACCGCAGAATCCGCCGCCATCAAAGTACGGTACGTATCCTCAGAGAAATCCTGATGTCCCGGCGTGTCCAATATATTAATACAAAAATCTCCGTAATTAAACTGCAAAACAGAAGATGTTACAGAGATTCCTCTCTCTTTCTCAATCTCCATCCAGTCAGATACTGCATGCTTTGCTGTAGCCTTACCCTTTACACTTCCCGCCTGATTGATGGCGCCTCCGTACAATAGAAATTTCTCTGTCAGCGTTGTTTTTCCCGCATCCGGGTGAGAAATAATCGCAAATGTTCTGCGTTTTCCAATCTCCTGTTTGATTTCTTTTGATAATTGTGACATATATTTCAACTCTCCTAAATATATTATATCCGCATAAATACGCTATTATTTAGTATATCATACCTTAGTTCAATGCTCAAATCTTTTTTCTTGTCAAAATCTATCTAAAATATCTATTTAAATGTTTATTCCATGTTTATTCCATAGAAACATAACAGCGCAATTTTTTATTACATAAAAAACATGCAGAAGATCTTCCCACTCCTGCATGCCCAGTCATTTTATTTCTCTTTTTTCTCGCTTTTTACTTTCTCTGTATGGATCGGCGTGATCACAATGTTCTCTGCTGCCACCCCTGTCTTTCTTGTAATGATATCTTCTATCTGTGCGCGGTTTGCATCACTTAATTCCGAAGCATTCACGACTACGTCCGCAGAATCTTCCGACAGACTTACCACTGCTTCTGCGAATCCTTTCGATGCCAGCAATGTCTCCGCTGCCACCTCTTTTTCCGACAGATCCGTCATGGCTACCATCTGATCGAGCGCTTCTTTTTTCTGCGCTTCACTGAGCGTATCATTATCAATGATCTCCTGTAAGGTTTCTTTATTCTTGGCACGCACCTGTTCTCTTGTCACTTTTGCTTCTGCAACAACAGCGCTTGCTTCCCCGCCGGTCAACACTGCCTCTCCGGGCGTACCTTCTACACTTCCGTCTTCTTTCGTCTCTCCATCCACACTTTCAATGTCCTCCGATGATGTCTCAACATCTTCTTCTGAGATATCCAAAAGCTCCTGACTTGCCAGCTCTGCGCTTGTCTGCGTTGTCTTCTCTTTGTCCTGGAACAGCCTTCCGGAATAGTTTAAATATCCTGCTGCCGCGATCATAACCGCCAATGCAGCAATAATGATCTGATTTCTTTTAAAAATATGTTTCACTTGTGTTCCCTCCTGCTCTTTCTTATTTTTCACTCATCTTGATTATTCTAATCTTATGCGTGTCTATGCCAAATAATGCCTGTGCAGCCTCAGTAATATTTTTCTTCACCACTGCATCATCTCCTCCGGCTGCAAGCACTACGACTCCTTCCACCTGAGGTGTCAGTTCTTTGCTTACGTATGGATGTTCCTGATCTGTTTTCCCTCCATATACGGTTGTCTCATCATTGACAATATTTGTCGTTCTCCGATTTCCTCCGGCACTGTCCTCTTCTGTTATCGTCTCACTCTCTCCATTCGTGTCTTTCTCCACAATTTTCTCAGAGGAAGAAGCAAGTGTGATCATAACCTCCACCTCTCCTGCTCCTTCCATACGGGAAAATAGCTCTTCCAGATGAACCTCCAACGCTTCTCTATAAGCTTCCTCATCCCAAAGATTCTGTTCTCCCTGCGAAGAACTTGACTCTTGAGATATCCCTTGCTTTTCTCCCTTCTTCTCTGTCGGAAGACTGATCACAAGCAACAAAATACCTGCCAGCAACAGAATCAGAAGCTGATCCTTTTTGAGATGCTTCAACTCCTTGATCTTTCGGTAATCCGGAGGCTTCCATCTCCATCTTTTCTTATCTTCCAATTTTAATCTCCTCCACTTCTGCAATACCCTCCCGCATCGGGGCTTCCCTTATCCCTGTGCCTGTGAATTCTTCCTGAATATCTTCCATCTTCTCCGTCCATTCTCTATAGTTCTCTTCCGGATCGTTCATCCATCTGTCCACATCAGTCTGAAAAAGCTGTAAGACCGGCGACGCCAACAAAAGCACAAGTATCAAGCCTGTAAAAAAGCGAATATATTTCTTATATCCGGAATCAGGAAGCGCATGCAGTACCGCAGTGACTAAGATAAGATAACACGCCAGTTGCTCCAGCCAGTTATAGATTGCCTCTTTCATTTTCTCCCCCCTTATACATTTCCGGTAACCGCCGATACGATTACGATCGTAACCAAAAAGAGAAGTCCCACCGTAAATACAACTTTGATCAAAAGGCGGCCTCCTTCGCTGACGCTTTCTATGCATCCGATCACTCTTTCGTTAGACACAGGTTCTAACAGTGCCGCCGTCAGCTTATACATCAGCACAATGCATCCGATCTCTACAATCGGAATCAGGCAAAGAGAGACACAAATAATCGCTCCTGTCATTCCGATTCCATTCTTCACTAACACTGCCGTACCTAGTACAACCTCTGTGACTCCTCCGATTGCGTCCCCAATTCCGGGGATTGCCTCTGCACTTCTTGTAAGCGTACTCCTTTTTACCATATCGACTGCCGGGCTAATGAGACCTTGTACAATATTAAGTCCCACAACCAACGCTAATACAGTTTTCAAAATCCACGAGATTGCTATTTCCAGAAGTTCTGACAGACGGTTTAAATATTTCTCTTCCGACAAAAAATTCAGAACCTTTACCATAATATAAATGTGGATACTCGGAAGTACAATTTTCCCAATAATCATTTCAACAAGATAGATCAAAAACAATACTGCCTGATAAAATGCAGATGCTGTTACACTCCCTCTGGCAATCGACACTGCCAGAAAATAAAGCGGGCAGAAAGCTCCCATGAAAGACGTCAGGTTTTCTATCCCATCACTCACCCAATCCATAACCGCTCCGAATGTATTAAGACACAATGCCAACAAAAGCAAATACATAGCATAAAAGCTGATTTCTGCAATCTGACGATTTTGAAACACGCTCGAAAACTGATTGAGCACTGCCGCAATGAGCGCCAGAAGGATGATCTGTATCAAATTCTTTCTTGCGCTTCGGAATGCATAGAACACTTGATCTCTTACCATCCGATTCAAAAGACTTGCTGTCGCTTTTGTATCCCCTGAAATTAACTCCGTCACGGTTTCTTTAAAATCCAGACGTTCTTCCGGGAAAAGCTCCTTTAACTGTTCATTCGTTTCTTGAAAATCCAGTTGTCCCAATATTTCCTGCAACGCTTTCTCATCCAGTGATTCTGTCCGACTTTCATTTTCTTCCTTTGCCCACACCTGCATCTGCCCTGCCAGCATCCACAGCATTAAGATACAGATGAAACAAACCGAGAATCTTTGTCTTCTTTTGTGTCTTGTACTTCTCATGTGAGAAACTCCCGTATCGTCTGCAGCAGAGCAAGTAATATCGGCATGCTCATCACAAGAATCGTAAGCTTCCCCAGAATCTCAATCTGTCTGGCAATCGTCTGATAGCCCGCATCCTGACAGATACTCGCCGAAAACTCTGCCACATAGGTAATGCCCAGCATCTTCAGAAGTGTCCCCGCAAATATCTTATTTAGCGGTGGGAATTCTCCGATAGTCTTTATGACCTCAAGTATCACATTCAATTTCCCTAATATCTGAAAAAAGATAAGGATACTAAGCGCTGCTCCCAGATAAATTCCATACTCTGCTTTTCCGCTCTTAAACTGCACTGCCAACAGAACACCGGCAACAGCCAGAGCTGCCACTTGTATCACATCCATCCTTCATCCTTCTTTCTACAGTGAAAATAGCCGTTTGATCGACTCAAATAATTCATATATGTATGGCACGATCCAGAACAGCACAAGAAGAAGCCCTGCAAGGCTTGTAAGGAATGCCTGTTCTTCTCTTCCGCTATGTTTTAATACTTGACTTAAAACTGACACAAGAATTCCCACCGCGGCAATTTTAAAGATAAGATTTACATCCATGAGCCCCTCCTTTACAGTAATAAAATCACAAGAAATATTCCGCCGATCACCCCTATGCTGCGGCACAGTTTCACCTTGCCATCCTTCGTTCTTCCCAATTCTTCCAACGTCTGCGCCAGCTGTTCCTGATAGAGCGACAACGTCCTCATCTGAAATTCCATATCTGCATTTCCGATTTGACTTCCAAGTGCGCACAGCCTGCTGATTTCTCTCTCCGGAAAATGAAGATCTCCCAAATGTTTTCTGACTCCCTGTTCCCACAGTGTCGAAAATGGCTTTCCATCTCTCCGCTTCATTTCTCTTTCCAGCGACAGCAGCCATTTTTTATATGGATCTCTGCTTTCCCTTCCGATTCTCCCTGCGATATCACCAAGCGGTGCCCGCAGATAGCGAATCTCACTCTGCATCTGATATAACAGTCTCTGCAGATACAGCAACTCCTCATATACTCTCTGAATCTCCGCTCCTTTTTGTATCCCCAGAAGCGCTGACGTCCCCAACACACAGATACTCCCAAGCACCTTTAACATAGTTGTCCGCCTCGTTCATCGTAGATCCCCGCGATCTGACCTGCCTTTCCTGTTCCGGACAAAACGATGTACCGTTCAAATCTCCTCTCTTTGATCATCTGTCCGATAAGCGGTTTCTTCCGCAGTTCTTCCATTGAACATCCGTGAATCGTAGCGATCATTTTGCACCCACAATGCATTGCATATTCAATCGCGCTAATATCCTCTCCTGTTCCTATCTCATCTACCGCAATCACTTCCGGCCCCATCGAACGGATTAGCATAATCATCCCTTCCGCTTTCGGGCAGCCGTCCAGAACATCCGTCCTCATTCCAAGCTGATTCTGTGCAACACCGAGATAACAGCCGCCAATCTCCGACCGCTCATCAACGACGCCCACCGACCTTCCGGAAATATATTCATTTCCTGTAGATATCTGTCGGATCAAATCCCGGAGAAGTGTTGTCTTCCCACATCCCGGCGGCGATACGATCAACGTATGATACAGATTCTGGTTGGAGGTGATATACGGTAAAACAGCGTCTGCGCACCCCAGTATCTCATGCGACATTCTTACATTAATGGAAGAAATGTATTTTAAGTTTTTCACCTTCCCATTTTCTACGATTGCCTGTCCTGTCATTCCGATCCGGTGTCCTCCTTCTATTGTGATAAACCCCTGCTTCATTTCCTCTTCATATGCATACAACGAATAATCACTGATATACTCCATCATTTCTCTCATTTCTTCTCTCGTTACAAAATGAGGTTGTCCTTCTTTCTTTCCTGCCAGCAATTCGCCGCCACGATATAGAAGAAGCAGCGGTTTCCCTGTTCGAAGCTTAATCTCCTGAAGATACCGGTAATCCAATCCTTCCTCTTCTATTAATCCTCGTATTTCACGAGGCAGTACATGAAGTATTTCCTTTTCTTTCATAGCTTTGTCCACCTTTCTAACTCCATGTATATGAGAAACAGATAAAAATATGACTGCTTTTTATACATAAAGAAAGAGCAGATTTTACTCTGCTCTTCTATCTTGACACAATCTTTCTTATCCTTTTTACTCTTCAAATTTCTGTTCATCCACGCGCTTTAGCATATTTAAAAATCTCGGATCATCCTTTAGGAAGGCTGTATGTTCATCTTGATAAATTGCATTTAAAATCATAGTGCGCATCATATCTCCCAAGCGTTTCCCTTCCTGTTCCTCTTCCTCCGGCTTAAATTCTTTGTAATGGTAAAGCGGAGATTTCATTGGTTTCCAACCTTCTTTTAGAGTAAGTAAGATTTTCTCCAACACCTCAAGGAATTCATCCCATCTTTCAAGTTCGGTATACAATTCGAATCTGGCTACATACCAGCCATATTCCCACATGTCAAATCCTTTGGACGTTTCCTCGTATCGTTTCACAATATACTCAGCATCTTCTATTCGTCCCTCTTTCAGTGCAAGTTCCATCAACATAATAAGAGATGCGTAAATATCAGAAACTCCGGAGATCAAATGCCCTTCTGTCAATTTTCCGGCCTCTTCATATTTGCCTTGATCAAACAAAAGATTTGCCTGTATCTGCTCTTTATCTACAAAATTTTTGTCCGGCAGGCTGTCAAGAAGCTGTTGTGCTTTGTCATATTCCTTACGTCCCCGGTATTTGGAAATCAGCATCGATCTTGCTTGATCAGAAATGGAAGAATCGTCACTTTTTGATGCCCCAAGATATAATTCCTCTATCCATTTCGTCACCTTTTCTTCTTTACTTTCCGCCTTTCCAAGAAGTAATAATCCTTCCAGAGTTGCTCCCACATTCAGCATCAAATTATAAGACCTTGGATATTCCTTCACTTTTTCATATGCCTCCCGATATGCTGCTTCAAAGCCGTCTTCTTCCGCAACCTTAGACAAGCGGCTTACAAATAATTGAACTTCCATCTCCGATAAATCCTCATGAAAAGACAGCAATGTATTTAAATCTACTCCGAGAAGTCTCGCAAGCGGAGAAAGAAGCGTGATATCCGGATAAGAAGCGCCCTTCTCCCATTTATTTACCGCAGGAGCAGTAATTCCTAAAAGCTCTGCCATCTGTTCCTGCGTATATCCTTTTTCCAGACGTTTCTCCTTTATAATTTCATTTATTCTCATCATTACAAAATCCTTTCTTTTAAAATTCAAAATGCATTTTGTAATTTTAATATACCATCTCCTGCTGATTCCCACAATTGAACTATTTTTAAGTTATAATTAAAATATTTAACTATTAGTTATTTCTTCTTGTTTTACAATTCCAGCAATCCGCTGATGTCTTTGATCACATAATCTGCGCCTGCTTCTTTGTACACTTCTGCCACACGTTTACATTCTGCCATTCTCTCCGCCGGTGACAGGTCATCGTATTCTTCTTTTGTAAGTCCCATTACTGAGCTTCCTTCGATCACTCCCACAGAGAGCACGCCTGCATTCTTTCCTTCTTTAATATCGGCTACCGTATCTCCGACTTTGATTACCTTCTTTACGGAGGACACTCCCAGCATTTCTATATTTTTGAAAATCATATACGGATACGGACGTCCAATATTACCTACGGAATTCGGGCTCACCCACAGATCCGGCTCATATCCATTCTGCTTTGCAGCCGGTACAACAATATTCATCATTTCGTCTGTATATCCTGTTGTCGAACCGATTTTTATTCCACGCTCCCGAAGTTCCTTAATAGTATGAACCACATGAGGCTTCACATCTGCAAAACGAGGCAGGATCTCCAGTGTCTTTCTCTCCATAATCTGATAAATATCATGTACATCTTCCTCTGTCCAGTTCCTATGATGATTCTCTTTCCATAGTTTGTCAATTCTCTCCATACTCATCATTGTGCGGATATGATCGATCTTGAGCATCCCCATCGGTTTTCTCACTTCTTCCATCGTCGGCTCAATTCCATAGGCTTTGAACGCCTCAACAAATGCCTGCACGGGTGCAAAACATCCATAATCCACAGTTGTTCCTGCCCAGTCAAAAATCACTGCTTCTATCTTTTTCATCTGTTACACCTCCATACCGTGAAGCTTGAAAAACTCACGAAATATCTCAACTAATCTCAAAATATCTTCTCTGTAAATTTCACCAATATTGCCGATTCGGAATGTATCTGCCTCTGTTACTTTTCCCGGATAAATCGCATATCCCCGCTCTTTGATAAACTCATACATCTCTGCAAAAGAGAAATCATGACTGTCAGGATAGAAAAATGTAGTGATGATCGTTCCCTGGTGTTCTGCATCTATGTATGGCTGAATGCCAAATTCTTTCATTTTCTCGATCAGAAGGCGGTTATTCTCTTCATATCTCTTTGCTCTCGCCGGAATGCCGCCCTCTTCCTTCAGCTCTTCTAAAGCTTTTGCAAATGCCAGTACCACATGCGTAGGGGATGTAAATCTCCACTTTCCATCCACACTCATAGTCTTCCACTGGTCATATAAATCCAAAGAAAGACTTCTTGCTTTCCCCTCGCTTGCTTCCAATTGATCTTTTCTGCAAATAACAAAGGAAAATCCCGGAACTCCTTGAATACATTTATTTGCGCTACTTACAAGGAAATCAATTCCAAGTTTTTGCACCTCGATATCCACACCTCCAAAGCTGGACATGGCGTCTACAATAAATGTCTTCCCTTTTCCCTTTACTTCTTTTGCCACAGACTCAATATCATTTAATATTCCTGAGGTCGTCTCACTATGTACCATTGCCACATGTGTAATGGACGGATCTTTTTCCAGCAGTTCTTTTACCTTTTCCGCAGATGGCACTTTATTATAGTGCTCATTATAAATCATATACGGAATTCTCTGATGCTTCGCAATATCTTCCATTCTCTCACCATATGCTCCGTTGGCGGCTATCAGCAATTTATCATTGTCGCCAATCACACTGGATAATACAGATTCCACTCCGAAAGTTCCGCTTCCCTGCATCAATACTACCGTATAAAGGTTTCGGTCAGCATGTGCAAGATCTAACAGCTCTTCCCGGATTTTCTGTGTAATCTTTTTATAGTCATCATCCCATGTACAATGGTCAAAAAGCATCTCTTTCTTTACAGATTCCGTTGTCGTCAATGGTCCTGGTGTCAATAATTTATAAGTATTCATTTCTACTTACCTCTCTTTATTTACATTCTTCTGATAATTCCTGATGTTTTTTCAACAGATCTACACTTAATTTTTCTTCAAATACCTTTGGGTTTCCTGATGTATTTGCAGCATCCACGGTTTCCCCTTCATACAGTGCGATAGGATACGTCTCAAGAAGCTCCTCTCTTCCGCTTTTGATGATACATTCTGCCATTTTCATCGCTTCCGGATTGGTATCTTCTCCTTTATCTACAACTGCGACAGACTCTGTCAAAGTAAAGTTTCCTTCTGTCGGATCTACATAATCAATTGGAAGTCCTTCTTCCTTATCTGCCACAGCCTGATGTCTCAATCCAAAACCGATTGCAACCTCTCCGGCGCGCACCTTCTTGATCGGACCGGAACCGGAATCTTCAATATGTGCGCCTGCATTTGCATAGATGTCCGTCAAAATCTCTTTTGCACCGTCTTCTCCATATTCATTGATAAGTGCCTGTATAAGGAGCCATGCTGTAGATGAGCTCTGAATATCTGTCACAGAGATCATATCTTTATAAACAGGATCTGCCAGATCTTTGATGGACTTTGGCACCGGAAGATTATTCTCTTTCAATACTTCAGTGTTATAAATAATCGCGCCTTCCTGTGCAGTGATCGGCGTATAGTAATCCGGATACTCATCTAATGCTCCGGTATCGAATTCCAGATCCTTAAACATGGCATGCTCTTCTTCTGAACTTTCCAGATAAAAGCTGCTCATTGTTACCAAATCCGCTTCAATCTCCGCACCTTCCGCCAGAAGTTTTCCCCCAAGCTCAGAAGTTCCGAAAGTCTGTACAAGATATTTTCCTTCATAACCATTTTCGTCTAAGGCATGCTGCATAGCAGCTACTGCTTCATCGTCTGCATTTGTGTACAGAACCACCTGATCTTTTGATGCATCTTTATTATTTCCACACCCTGTCAGAATTGTTCCCGTAAGCATCGTTACTGCAAGCCCTATCACAGCCGCCTGTTTCATTCTCTTCATATTTTGAGTTCTCCTTTTTGTTTTCATATTTGAGTTCTTATATTTCCATTTTTGTGCCGCAAGATAGCCAAACAGCAGCTTCGCCACAATATTCGTAAATAAAATCAACAACGACAGCACAAAAATCTCATTAAACTTAGCAAAATGCTGTAGTTCCTTAATCTTCGTCGTAATCACCATTGTTCTTGCACCTGCCAGAAATATCACCGCACTCACAGTGACCATAGCATTTACAAAATAATAACTGAACACTTCAATCAAAGACGATGCCGCATTTGGTGTCACCACACGCAGCAAACTCTTCATCCAACTATCACCCATAAGCTTCGCAGTTTTCTCCCATGACAGGTTCATTTTAGAGAGCGTATTTTTCATCATCATATAGGGAGTTGCAAAAAAATGGACCAGATTACATAAGATCATAATAGCAAATGTATTCTGAAGCGAGGTTCCGGTAAAACCAAGCATAAACGCGATTCCCAGCACCATCCCGGGAACAGTATTCGTCACTGAAGCCATTCCTTCTACTACCTTTTTTGCCTTCGCCGGCAATTCGCTTCTTGCCGTCACAAGCGCTGCGCCATAAGCCATCAAAGTTCCAAGTACTGCTGTCAATCCTGCTGTATAAAGTGAATTTTTGTACACTGCTGTCAATCCCTGATTCTGAAATACCCGAACAACGTTTTCGGTTGTAAATGTAAGATCATACGGCCAGCCTTTTACAAACGGTACGATAAATATAACTCCGAATATCGCAAACACCAGCAGCAAAATCACCCCTGTTCCACTTGCGCAGACTACATCTCTTAAACGGTTTTTTTGATTTTCAATGACTGATACATTGGTGTACCGGATATTATAACGTTCCAGATAATTTATAATTAAAATACTCACAACCGAAGGCAACAACATGATCATCGCAACCACAGCACCGTTATTGAAATTCGGAACGCTTCCAAGCATCTGATTGTAAAGCACTGAAGCTGCCACTTCAAACCTTCCACCGACAGACGCCGGAATCCCAAAATCGGTAAAACTTAAGAAAAAGCATTGGATGAAGGAAACGGTTAATGTGCCCGCCAACGGTCTTAGCACCGTTGTCACAAAAGTATGAAAAATATTATCTCCCATTACTCTTGAAACAACTGTGAACTTTTTATCCACATAACCCATCGTGTTATTGATCAGCAAGAACGATACAGGCAGTGTATAGATTACATACCCGATCATCAGACCGTTGATTCCATAAATATCAAACAGTTGTCTGCCAAACAACTTAGTAAACAGCCCCTGTTTTCCAAAAGAGTAGATAATTGCAAATCCATAGGTAATCGTCGGAAGCAGCATAGGAAGTACCGCCAGCATTCTCACAACTTTCTTAAATCTTTGATTTACATTTGTATAGTTGACCGTATAAGCCATCATAAATGCAAGCCCCGTAACAATCACTGAACTAAGCGAAGAAACAAAGAAACTGTTTCCAATACTTTGTACAAAATCAGGAGTCTGAAACATTTCTTTATAATGGATAAGCCCTGCTCCCACATCACTCTGAAATGATTTTACAAGCAGTAAAAAAACCGGGTAAGCCAAAAATACCGCAAAAAGAACCGCCAACATCATCCATATGATTTTAACTTCTATGTTCTTATTTTTCCTCATCATACTATACCGCCTGCCTTACCGGCTTTAATTCCAGTCCTTTGCCGAACAGACTGAAAATATTGTCACGCTTAATCTCCAGCTGATTTAAGATAAATTCCCTCACAAAATTGTTAGAAGGCGTGCGGATAATTTCCTCCGGTTTCCCATATTGTGAAATGGTTCCTTCATTGATGATCAGTACGCGATCAGAGAGTGTCAATGCTTCTTCCGGATCATGAGTAACAATAATGGTTGTCAGATGATACTCTTTTGCGATTGTTTTGATTCTGTCTTTGATTGATTCTTTGATCACACCGTCCAATGCACTTAACGGTTCGTCAAGGAGAAGGATCTTCGGCTTCATCACCATTGTCCTTGCCAGCGCTACTCTTTGCTTCTGTCCACCTGATAATTGATCGATCTTTTTATCAAGATGATCATTTAATCCGAGAAGCCGGATCAGATCCTTAACCTCTTCCTCTGTAGAAATGCCGGGTTTATTTTTCAGTCCATACACAATATTTTTATAGGCATTCAGGTGCGGAAACAGTGCATAATCCTGAAACACAATATTAAAACTAGGTTGAAAATTCATTTGAAATGACAGGGAATGAGAGTACTACGATAGTTT
>ENA-ORSX01000046-ORSX01000046.1-human-gut-metagenome-genome-assembly--contig:-NODE-46-length-171528-cov-5.533763_pt1 | contig 171528 bp, 125 predicted proteins | sample MGYA00241904_ERZ509172 | MGnify/ENA primary metagenome ERZ509172 (study PRJEB26280, sample SAMEA2338795) | human gut metagenome | biome: human gut; feature: human-associated habitat; material: faeces... | reverse complement strand
GGTTTCCTTTCCCCTCCCCCGCACCCCCTCCCCTATCCCCCCAAACTTTTTGACTGGTGAGGAGGCCGCATGACGGGAATCCCGTCAGCGGAATCCCCGCGCCGGACAGCACTATGGAATCAGCCGCCATCGATTACGCCATGAAAGCGCTCTATCTGGTGCTCATGTTGTCGATGCCGCCCATCATCGTGGCCTCGCTCATCGGCATCCTGTTGAGCCTCATTCAGGCGATCACCCAGTTGCAGGAACAGACGCTGACCTTCGGCGTCAAGCTGCTGGCCGTAGTCCTGACCCTCTTCATCATGGGGGGATGGCTCAGCGGTGAAATCCTTCGCTATGCGGACGATATTTTCAGCCGTTTCTACATGATACGCTGATTGGCGAGGGCCGGGGAAGACCCCGGTGCGAAGAAGAGGGCTAGGATAGGGGGAGACAGCGGCATCGCCGGGCGGCACGTTGCAAAGCGGCCTGCATCTTCCACGGAGGCTTCATTTGGATTATCAGGCACTGTTCAACGAACTGCACCTTTTCGAGCAACTGCTGGCGCTGCTGGTGGGGATGCCCCGGCTGTTCATGCTCGTGCAGGTGGCCCCGTTCATGGGCGGGAACATCCTCACGGGGCAGTTGCGGACGACCGTGGTTTTTGCCTGTTATCTCATACTGCACCCCGCCATCGTCGCCAGCCTCCCCGAAACGCAGGGCCTCTCTCCTTCCACGTTCGCCCTGTACGGGGCCATCCTTGTCAAAGAAACGCTCATCGGGATGCTTCTCGGCTACCTGTCCGGCATGTTGTTCTGGACCATCCAGTGCGCGGGCTTCTTCATCGACAACCAGCGCGGCGCGTCCATGGCGGAAGGGGCCGATCCGCTGTCCGGCGAACAGACTTCGCCGCTCGGCTCGTTCTTTTTCCAGAGCGCCGTCTACCTGTTTTTTTCCACCGGCGCATTCCTCGCCCTGCTTGGCGTGGTTTACGCCTCTTACGAAATCTGGCCGGTCACGCAGCTCATCCCGCTCAGCGTGTTTAAGGACATCAACCTGCCGTTGTTCTTCGCCGGGCGCGTGAGCTGGCTCCTGCTCATGATGCTTCTGCTCTCAGGCCCCATCGTGGTGGCCTGCCTGCTCACCGACGTTTCGCTCGGGCTCATCAACCGCTTCGCTTCACAGCTCAACGTGTATGTGCTTGCCATGCCCATCAAGAGCGGCGTCGCGGCCTTTCTGATGCTGTTCTATTTCATGATGCTGCTGTCGAACGCGACAGGATTGTTCGATGGGGTCAAGGCCGATTTCGAGCAGCTCAGGAGGCTGTTGCCGTGAGCGACAAAACCGAACAGCCCACACCGAAACGCCTCCGCGAATCGCGAGAGAAAGGGGATGTGTGCAAAAGCCAAGACGTGCCGTCGGCCCTGACCGTGCTCGCCTTGTCCGTCTATATTGTCGTGATGGGGCGGCAGCTGCTGGAATCGCTGCTGGCGATGATGGAGCTGCCCATGAAACTGTTGTCCACGCCCTACGCCGAGGCCGCGCCGCGCGCCGCCGAAGCCACGTTCCACATAGCTGTTTCTATCGTCGCTCCGCTCGTCGGCCTCGTCATGGCCGTGGCCCTCGTCGCCAACCTCGGACAGGTCGGCATACTGTTCGCCTTCAAGGGGGCCATGCCCAAGCTCGAAAACGTAAGCCCATCCAAATGGTTCCAGAAGGTTTTCTCCATGAAGAACCTTGTGGAGTTCCTCAAGAACATCATCAAGGTGACGGTGCTCGGCGTTACCGTCTGGGTTGTCATGCGGGATCACCTGCCGACGCTGTTCGCCATCCAGCGGGGGACGATCTGGACCATGTGGGAAGTTCTCGGGATGGCTGTCAAAGACCTGCTGCTCATGGCGGCGGGCGTCTTCTGCGTCATCGCCGCCGTGGACTATCTTTTTCAGAAATGGCAGTACACCAAGAACCATATGATGTCGAAAGATGAAGTCAAACGGGAGTACAAGGAGATGGAGGGCGACCCGCAGGTGAAGGGCAAGCGCAAACAGCTCCATCAGGAAATGCTCTCCCAAAACGCGCTGGGCAACGTGCGCAAAGCGAAGGTGCTCGTGACCAACCCGACCCATTATGCCGTGGCGCTTGATTACGAAAAGGACAGGACGCCGCTCCCGGTTATCCTTGCCAAGGGCGAAGGGTTCCTCGCCCAGCGTATGATACGGGTGGCGCAGGAAGAAGGCATCCCGATCATGCGGAATGTGCCGCTGGCCCGCAGCCTTTTTGAAAACGGGACGGAAAACGCCTACATCCCCAAGGATCTCATTGGCCCGGTGGCCGAAGTACTGCGCTGGGTGCAGTCTCTCCAGCGGCAATGACGAACGCACAGGAAACAAACGTGAAGCAAGAACCTCTCTCTGAACAGGCGTTTCTGGATACCCTGATCAACCTTTGTGACGATCTGGCTTGGGGCCGCCCCGCCAGCGAGGACAGGCTGTTCGCCCTCACCAAGGAAGGCGCGGGCCCAAAGAATTATGTCCGGCTCGCGGAAGCCTTCGGCATGATGCTGGTCAAGGTGGAAAGCCGGGAATACCACCGTTCGCAGCTCATTGCGGATCTGAAAACCCGCAACGCCGAGCTGGAAGAGGCGCACAGGCTCCTCGCCGAGCGCAACACGCATCTGATGCGGACCATTCAGGAAAACTACCAGACCAAGAAGATCGTGGGCCAATGCGAGGCCATGCGGAAGGTCATTCAACTTGCCCTGACCATCGCCCGCCGCCCCATCAATACGCTTATCCTCGGCCCCACCGGGGCTGGGAAAGAAGTCATCGCCAAGGCGATCCATTTCAACTCGCCCCGGCGCGAAGGGCCGTTCGTGGCGGTCAACTGTACGGCCATCCCCGACTCGCTGTTTGAAAGCGAGATGTTCGGCATCGAAAAAGGCATCGCCACGGGCGTCAACGCGCGTAAGGGCCTCATTGAGGAAGCTTCGGGGGGCACGTTGTTTCTCGACGAGCTGGCGGACATGACCTTGCCCAATCAGGCCAAGCTGCTCCGGGTTTTGGAGGAGCGCGAAGTCCTGCGCGTGGGCAGTTCCAAACCCGTGAGCGTGGATATCAAGCTCATCGCCGCCACCAATGCCAATCTGGAAGAAGCCGTCCGCAAGGGCAACTTTCGGGAAGATCTCTATTACCGCATCAATGTGGCGGAAATAAGGGTTCCTCCCCTGCGCGATCGCGGAGATGACATCCTTTTGCTGGCGCAGCTTTTTCTTGAGCGCCATTGTACCTATATGGGACGGCCTCGGCTTTCGCTCTCTCCCGCCGTGTGCAGGCAGCTTCTGCAATACGGCTGGCCCGGTAATGTGCGTGAATTGAATAACGAAATGGAACGCGCCGCCTCTCTGACGATCGGCAACCGTGTGGAGCTTTCCGATCTCTCCACGCGCATCGTGCCGGATGAAGTCAGATGCCACCTTCTCGAAACGGAACCGCTCATCAGCCGGGATGGGGCAGATACCCATCAGGCGGAGACGCCAACGGCGCAGAACTACAACCTGCAAGAAATGGAACGCAAACTCATCCTTGATGTGCTGAACAAAACCGGCGGCAACAAGAGCAAAGCCGCGGAACTGCTCGGCATCACACGGGAAGGCCTCCGGAAAAAACTCCTGCGCATGGGCATCAACGACAAAGAGCCCCCTCACGGCGACGGCAGGGCTTGACATTCACCGGCCTGAACACCTAAAACAATACGTTCCTAACGCGCGCCCGTAGCTCAGTCGGATAGAGCGACAGCCTCCTAAGCTGTAGGCCACAAGTTCGATTCTTGTCGGGCGCACCAGAATGAAATCAGGCAGTTATAGATAATAATCTATGACTGCCTGTTGTCGTCTCTTCTCCCCTATTTCTCCCCTTTACTGCTCTTTGTAGCTTATTTCTCCCCCGAGTGTGAGCTGTCACGCAAAATGAGAATTTCCGTCACGCAACTTGAGAACGTGCCGAAGCGTTTCTAACGCCTTGGCATGTTCCTTGCTAATCAATGTTCAGAAGCCGTTCTGCACTCAATTTTACATAGTCCGGGGAAAGTTCCAGATACACTTTCGGCCTGTCAACATAGCCGCGTGGGCCGTAGTTCCACCCCCCAGAAAGGGGTCAAGCACGGTCCCGCCGGGCTTCACGATTTCCATAAGCTCTTGCAACAGCGGCAAGGTTTTTCCGGTAATAAGCAGTCTTTGATTTTGATATTTTTATTTACACGCATAACCATCCGTGTTATTATACTAATTAAAGATTAACTTTAAAAAATTATTGATTTTTCCTCAAATGAGGAAATAGGGCCAGCCTTGGGAATATTTTGTTCCTTGTCTTGCTGATAAAACAAGCGACAATATATCAGTACATATTTTATACATTTTTTCAAATAATTATGAAATATTCGTTCATACATAAAATAGTTGTTCCTAACACAATTCTTATTGTCGATGATGATGAAATGAACCGTGATGTGTTGGGGAATATTTTTTCTGCGTCTCATTCCATTGAAATGGCTGAAAATGGAAAAGAGTGTCTCAATAAAATACTAGAATATGGACAAAAATTTTGTGCTATCCTTCTGGATGTGGTCATGCCTGTAATGGGTGGTATTGAAGTATTGAAAAAACTTAACAGAGATGGCGTTGTTGATCATATTCCCGTCTTTCTTATTACTGGAGAAACAGATACGAGAATCATCAAGCGAGCATATGAACTCGGCGTGATGGATGTCATTTCTAAACCTATTTCTTCGTATATTGTGCAACGCCGGGTTAATTCCGTTATTGAATTGTTTACGGCACGTAAACGACTCTCCAGTGTGGTGGGCCAGCAAAAGGATCAGCTTTTGAAACAGGCCAAAAGAATCCTGAGGCTGAACATGGGGATGATAGAGTCTCTTTCAACAGCCATTGAATTTCGCAGTGGCGAGTCCGGTGAGCACATCCGGAAAATACATGACATCACTAAGCTGTTCCTTGAAAATTCTCCGCTGGGCAAAGATTTTTCGACGGAGGAAATTGAGCATATTTCTTTGGCCGCAATTATGCATGACGTTGGGAAGATTTCCATTCCTGACGCCATATTGAGCAAGCCAGGCCGCCTTACCCCCGAGGAGTTTGAGATCATGAAGACGCATACGACACAAGGGGGACAACTTCTGGAGAGAATTCCACAGATGATGGAACTGCCGTTTTTCACATATGCCTACGATATTGCCAAATACCATCATGAGAGATGGGACGGACGCGGATACCCGGAGGGGCGCAAGGGCGACGATATCCCTTTATGGGCACAGATAGTCTCCATTGCAGACGTATATGACGCGCTGGTCAGCCCACGGTGTTACAAGAAGGCATTCAGTTTTGAGGTGGCCCTTGGCATGATTGTCAGCGGTGAATGCGGCGTGTTCAATCCAAACATATTGGCATGCTTTCGGGAAATTGAGGGTAAGCTTCGCACTCTCTATGGTAGCGGCCCGGAACGATTGTACGAGTGAGGCAAAAAATATGGATCAGACAAGAAAGGCAAGACTTGAGGCGGGCGGAATTATGGTGGACGAAGCTCTTGAACGCTTTATGGGAAATGAGGCTATGCTTGAGCGTTATTTACAGAAATTCCTCAGCGAAAAGAGCTATGTCATGCTGCGGGATTCCCTAGCCTCAAACGATTGGGAAGCGGCTGGCAGAGCAGCGCACACGCTGAAAAGTGTATGTGGTACCATAGGATGTGAGGCCATGCAGGAGCTTGTGATTCTGCAGGAGCGTCATATCCGCGCCGGAGAATGGAAAGAAGCCGTTGATATGATGCCAGAGATATCCAACAGCTACGAAAATATTTGCGGTGTGATCCGGGCGTAGCGTACAGGGTATTGAGCAGAGGGACGTATAAAGGGATATTGCGTACTGCCGTATATCTAAAATATTAGGCAATTAAATGAAAAGCTACAGCGGAATACCATATACGATGGGAAAACAGGCCGCAGACGATGTAAAGACACAGCTTGTTGGTTTTATAAAAATACCCAAATGGCTGCTTGGACTCTGTCTTATTACTGTTTTCTATATTTTGTTTGTCTGTTTCTCCATGTATAAAATAGGCGATTCAACAACGCAGCTCTATGAGTATCCCTATACTGTCTCACGCAAAGCGCAGGAAATGAAAACCGCCCTCTATGGCATGCGAATCTCTCTGCCATCTCTTCTAGTCACACCCGGCATCACCATTGCCGAAATAGATAACCTCCTGCGAGAGCAGATGGCGATGCAGGATAAGTCGCTGGAAGAGATCACACTCAAGTTCCGGGGGAATGAGAAAGAACTGGCTTATCTGAAAAGATGTATGGCTGAATTGCGGGAAGCCCGAAAAAATATGGTCAATAACATGTTGGGCAACCTGGATTTTCAGTACATCAATGCCTATTATGCCCGTGAGGTTCTCCCACATTTTGAAAAGGTGGATAACCTGCTAGGTAACTTGGGCGATGCCGCCGAACACCGTGGTAATGCAATCTTGGCGAAAATGGACAAGCTGAGAACCTTTTCTATCATTGCTACGCTGCTTATGGGAATAAGCATAATCTTGCTGATTCTCCACACCCGCAAACTGGAATGGGATAAATACAAGGAGAGCGCATACCGCGAAAAACTCCTCAATCTGCTTGCAGCCAACATAGATGAAATATTTTTCATTTCACGCGAAGATAAATCTTTTGAATATGTGAGTTCAAATAGTGAACGCGTCATAGGCGTATCGCCTGAAAAATTTATTCATGATTCCAGCAAATTATATTCCCTTCTAGCGTGTAAGGATAGCGACTGGTTACGCGCAGTGTTCGACGATACGTCCTCAAATATGAAGGAACGGGACGTCGTGCTTGGTGAAGAGGGGCGCCGCTTCAATATCCGGGTGTATCCCATATTCCTAAATGGTGTTCTGAGCCAACGCATTATTGTATTATTCGATCAAACTAAGGAATTTGCCTATCGACAGGCACTGAGTGACGCTCTTGAGAATGCCCGCAACGCAAATACCGCCAAAAGCAATTTCCTCTCCCACATGTCTCATGAAATCCGTACGCCGATGAACGCCATTATCGGCATGACGGCCATTGCCTTGACCCGGCTTGACGATCGAACCCGCATGGAGGATTGCCTCACCAAAATAGCCCTGTCCTCACGCCATCTGCTCGGCCTTATCAACGACGTGTTGGACATGTCCAAAATCGAAGGCGGCAAGCTCACCATTGCTCATGAGCCGTTCAATTTTAAAATGTCTCTACAAGGAGTTATCAATCTTATCCAGCCTCAAGCGCTGGAACGCGGACTGGATTTTGAGGTGTCCCTGTCCGGGGTTGATGAAGAGGAGCTACTCGGCGACGCACTGCGACTTAACCAGATTCTTATCAATATACTGTCCAATGCACTCAAATTCACCCCGGTCGGGGGCTCCATACGGCTGGAGGTACACCAGCTCCACAAAAAGAACAATAATGTGCAGTTCCGCTTTGTTATCCGTGATACGGGCATTGGTATGAGCCAAGAGTTCATAAAGCGGCTTTATACCCCCTTTGAACAGGCCACATCCTCCACCGCTTCAAAATTTGGTGGTACCGGGCTCGGCATGGCCATTACCAAAAATCTTGTTTCTTTGCTGGGCGGTACGATATTTGTGAAAAGCGAGGAAGGCAGGGGAACCGAGTTTACTGTGGAACTCCCCTTTGGCCTGAGCGGACGGCAGTTAGAAAAAGGCAAAGGCGAGCTGGAGCCACTCAAAGTGCTCGTAGTGGATGACGACTACGGTACCTGCGAGCACGCCTGCCTGTTGCTGGATAAAATGGGACTTCGTACCCGATGGGTGCTCAGCGGTGCGGAAGCCGTGAAGGTTGTGCAAGAATCCCATGTCAGTGGTGATGATTACGACGTATGCTTCATAGACTGGAAAATGCCGGATATGGATGGCATGAAACCCGCCCGCCGTATCCGTAATGAAGTCGGGCCGGAAACTCTTATCATCATTATCAGCGCCTATGACTGGGGAGCGATAGAAGAAAAGGCCCGTGCCATTGGAGTTAACGGATTCATCGCCAAGCCCTTTTTCGCTTCCAATCTTTACAATACGCTTACTTCATTAACACGGCGAACGGCTCCGAAGAGAGAAACAGAAGTTTCCGCCCCCCCGGAATCAGAGGCGGAAACTGCGCATCAGCATTATGACTTTACGGGGAAGCATATACTGCTGGTTGAAGACAATGAATTCAACCGTGAAGTCGCCCAGGAGTTTCTTGAAATGACAGGGGCCACGGTCGAAAGTGCCGAAAACGGTTCAGAGGGAGTAGCTCTTTTTACGGCCTCGGAAACCGGACAATACGACATTATTCTGATGGATGTGCAGATGCCGGTCATGGATGGCTATGAGGCGACACGAACCATTCGCGCTTCGGTACATCCTGACGCGAACTCCATCCCCATTCTTGCCATGACGGCCAACGCCTTCAGCGAAGATGTAGCTGCCGCTGTGGCGGCAGGCATGAACGGGCATATAGCCAAGCCCATTGATGTGACGGCACTTTATCGGCTACTCGCTTCGCATTTTAAGTAACAATGCGTATTAAGGGAAGGAAAACAGAGTATGCAGGAGACACGGAGGTGTCCCATGCGTACCCTGTTTTCCTTTCTTTGAAAATAACGAGTCCGGACCCTAAAGCCGTAATGCAAAGGGATGACATCCTAGGATGTCATCCCTTTTCTCGTGCCGGGCTATCGCTTCATCTTCGCCCGCAGCGTCGTATAGTGGATTCCGAGAAGCGTTGATGCCCCGCCCTTTCCGGTCAGTTTTCCATCCGTCTTTTCGAGCACGGCCTCAAGGTAGCGCCTTTCCAGTTCTGCAAGCGTAGGCCAGCCGAGCTCCTCAAAGAGCGACGTTGGCTCGCGCCGTTTTCGCTTTACGCCAAAAACAAGGGGGCGCATCACCGATCCGGAACGGCTGTCGATAAGCGCCCGCTCCACTTCGTGTTCCAGCTCCCTGACATTGCCGGGCCAGTCGTAGCCGTATAGTTTGTCCAGTTCGGCCTGACCGGGCTCCGGGGGCATCGTCGTGCCCATTTCCTGCGTCTTTGCGGTGATGAAGTGCCGGACGAGCGGAAGGATATCCACCTTGCGCTCTCGGAGCGGCGGGATGCTGAGCGGATACACCGACAGGCGGTAGTACAGATCCCGGCGGAACGTCCCCTTCTCCACCATCTCTTCAAGGTCACGGTTCGTAGCGGCGACGACACGCACATCGACGGGAATGGCGCGCGGATCGCCCACGCGCTGGATGATCTTGCGATCCAGCACCCTGAGGAGCTGTACCTGCGCCGTCAGCGGCAGTTCGCCTATTTCGTCGAGAAAGAGGGTTCCCCCGTTGGCGAACTCGAAATAGCCGCTCCGCCGGGATTGCGCCCCGGTGAACGCCCCTTTTTCATAGCCGAAAAGTTCGCTCTCCAGCAGCGTCGGAGCGATGGAGCCGCAATTCACCCGCACAAGCGGCCCCCCGTTCCTGCCCGAAAGCTCATGGATGGCCTCCGCCACCAGCTCTTTGCCGGAGCCGGTTTCCCCGGTCACGAGTACGGTGGTCCGTGTGGGGGCGACTTTCTCGATACCCTGCCGCAGGGCGGCCAGCCCCGTGCACTGCCGGATCCGCTCGTAGCCCGTGAGCCTTTCCTGAACCTCCCCCACTGCGATCGGGATATCCGTAAAGGCGGCGGCAAGCTCCTCCGCAAGCGGGGCGATGAGGCGGCTTAACGGCTCTATATCCTCTTCTTTGAAGCTGTTTTTTTCATTGGACCAGAAGTTGATCAGGAACGTGAACGATCCGCGCGCGAACAGCGGAAGGCGCAGCAGTGCCGCATGGGAATAGAACGGCAGCTCGGTAACGGACGGATCGATCTTCAGCGCTTCCCTCTTGAACGATTCGAGATCGTTCAGGAGGAGCGGCTTCGAAAGATCGCTCCCGTGCGCGATGATGGGGTAACTCTTCCGGCCCTTCCCGGCTTCACGCACCCGGGTCAGGCCGTTGGGCAAGGTGTCCGCAATGGGCACGAAGACCCGCAGATCAGAGGAACCGCTCACAATATTCAGCCTGATAATGGGAAATATTTCCCGTATAAGCTGAAGGAGCAGATGAATCGAGCCGTCCAGCCCGCTCGTCCGATACAGCAACCGGCACGACAGCCCGCCGGAATCAAAAAAATCCATTGATTCCTTTCCTTCCATCATATGAAAAGAACTTTCTTTTTGTCCTGACATGCCCATATCCCCCCACGCTCTACTTTTGAAGCGAATGTCCTTTATATTGTATTTTACTAACATTATCTATTGCAAAATACAATAAAAATGAAGACACGCCCGCTTTAACCTATTGTTCTTTTTTATACAAAATAACGGCACGGTCATTGCTTTATCAGAATCGAATCATCCGTAAAGAGCAGTTATCATACTGCGATATATGCAAAACATTCCAAAAAGGAGTTTCCCCTATGCCTCCGCTGATCGACCGGGAAAAGTGTACCGGATGCGGCACTTGTGCCGAAATCTGCAATTCGAGCCTGTTCGTGTTTGACCGCGGCGTCGACAGATTCCCCCGCATCAAATTCCCAGAAGAATGCTGGCATTGCGACTCCTGCGTGCTCGACTGCCCCGTCGGGGCTATTTCCCTGCGCATCCCCCTGTCGTACGGCCTCATGCATGTCGACGCGTCCACCCTCACCACCAAGGAGGCCAAGTCATGATCCCCGTCAAGCCTGTAATCGAAGCGGATCTCCTCATCGTCGGCGGCGGCATCGGCGGCCTCATGGCGGGCATCGCGGCGGGCAAGGCCGGATGTAAGAACGTCGTCATCATGGAAAAGTGCCATGCGCGCCGCAGCGGTTCCGGCGCGACCGGCAACGATCACTTCAACTGCTATATCCCTTCCTATCACGGCGACGACATCGAGCCCGTATTCAAGGAAACCATGCAGAGCCTCGTGGGCCAGCTCAAGGAACCGAGCCTCATGCACAAATTTCTGGAAAAGAGCTTTGAGCTGGTGCAGATGTGGGATGCTTGGGGCGTGAACATGCGCCCGACCGGAGACTGGGAATGCAAAGGGCACGCCCTGCCCGGCAAGCCCCGCGCATTCCTGAAGTATGACGGCTCCGACCAGAAGAAGGTGCTTGTCCGCGAGGCCAAGGCGGTCGGCGTAAAGTTCTACAACCATCATCCCGTGGTGGAACTTGCCCGCGTCGGCGACCGCATCGCCGGGGCGCTCGCCGTGGACATCAGCACGGAACAGCCCGCCTTTGTCCCGGTCCGGGCCAAAACCGTCCTGCTCGCCACAGGACTCACGCACCGCCTGTACATGAACGCGTCCACGCCGGGCTTCATGTTCAATACGGGGCACTGCCCCAACTGTGCGGGCGGACAGGGCCTTGGCTGGCGCGTGGGCGCGCGCATGGTCAACATGGAATTCCCCTATACCCACGCGGGCCCCAAGTATTTGCAGCGCTGCGGCAAGGCGACGTGGATCGGCGTCTACCGCTATCCCGACGGCAAGCCCATCGGCCCCTTCGCCACCAAGTCCGATCCGCAGTACGGGGACGTGACCAGCGACATCTGGAATTCCGTCTTTGAAGACGTGATGCGCAAGGGCACCGGCCCCGCCTACATGGATTGCTCCGACGCCACAGACGAGCAAATGGCGTACATGCGCTGGGCCATGACCGGCGAAGGCCTGACCGCCCTGCTCACCTATATGGAAAAGGAAGGGATCGATCCGCAGAAGCACGGCGTGGAATTCATGCGCTACGAGCCGATCCTCCACGGGCGCGGGCTCGACGTTTCCGATGAGGGGGAAACCTCCGTACCCGGCCTTTTCGCGGCGGGCGATCTCGTGGGCAACGGCGGCTGCGGCATCGCGCTGGCGGCCTATCTCGGATGGGAAGGCGGAATGGCCGCCGCGGCACAGGCCGCCACGGTCGATTTCCAGCCCGCCGAGGAAACCGAATCCATCAGGAAGCGCATGGAACTGCTCTCCTCGTTCATGGATCGCCCCGAAGGCGCGGACTGGAAGGACGCGAACATGGCCCTGCAACAGATCATGAGCGACTACGCCCCCGCCGGGCCAGCCAAGGTGCGTTCCGAAACGCTGCTCAACGCCGGACGGGATTACCTGAAGCAGCTCCGCCATTCCGCGGAACGGCAGATGGGCGCGACGTGTTCGCATACGCTCATGCGGGCCGCCGAAGTGCTCGATCTCATGGACTGCGGCGAAGCGATCATGAACGCCGCGCTGGCGAGGCAGGAAACCCGCGCCAACCATGTCCGTTCCGACTTCCCCTTCACCAACCCGCTCCTTGCGGACAAGTTCCTCACCGTGGGCCTTGAAGGCGATGAGGTCGTCGCCCGCTGGCGCCCCATCCGCCAGCCGGTTTCCCGCTAGCTCCGAAAAAGCGGGGAACGCCCCGGCGGCGTTCCCCGCACGGCAAAAGCCTCCCCCGCGCCGAGCCTTTCCGCCCTTCCGCAATCATACCCTTGGAGCCGCCATGTCCGCCCCAGCCACTCCCGCACTCTGTAGGCAGATCGCCTTCTTCGCCCTTGGCCCGCTTCTCTGCTTCCTTCTGAAAGACCTTCCCCCGCTTGAGGGGATGAACCCCGACGGCATGGTCTGCCTCGCCGGGTGCGTCTGGCTCATGCTCTGGTGGATGACGGAAGTCTTGCCGCTGCCGGTCACTTCGCTCATGGCCGTTCCGATCTTCGGTTTCCTCGGCGTCATGGCCCCGGACAAGGTTTTCGCCACCATCGGGCATCCGGCCATGATGCTGATCTTCGGCGCGACCATCATCGTGGGCGTCTGGAAGGAAAGCAACCTGATCGAGCGCTATGCCTACTGGTGCTTCAACCTGCCCTTCGTCAGGGGCAACCCCGTCCGTATGGTCCTCATCTTCACTTTCGGGGCGGGCGTCATGTCGGCCATAGCCCCCAACATCCCCCTGACCATCCTGTTCATTTCCATTGCTGTAGCCATCGGGAAGTCCTGCAACCTCGCGCCCGACAACAACATGATGCGCTCCCTGTGCACGCTCTCGGCCATCGCCCCGGCCCTCGGCGGCGTGGGTACGCCCCTCGGAGGCGCGCCGAACATCGTGGTCATCGCCATCGTGGCGACCGTCCTCGGGCACGACATCACGTTCTGGGAATGGTCGGCCCTTGGTATGCCTCTGGTTTTCGTCACCCTGTTCGCCTGTTTCGCCATCACGGCGCTCCTGTTCCCCGTGGGCAAGGCCGGGAAAGGCTTTTCCATGCCGGAAGGCTACCTCAAGAAGAAGCTTGAGGCCCTTGGCCCGGTCTCGGCCCACGAGCACGCCGCCATCTGGATCATGGTGGTCGCGCTGGTGCTCTGGTGCTCCGGGCCGCAGATTTTTTCCGCGCTCGGGCTGGAAGAGGAAGCGCGGATGATGACAGCCCCGGTGATCGCCGTGCTCATGGGCGCTTCCGCCTTCCTCGTGCCCATCCGCCGGGACCGAGAATCCGGCAGGCTCATCTTCGCCATGAACTGGGATCAGGCCGTCCGCAACATCGGGTGGGGCATCATCGTGCTGCAGATCGGGGCCATCGCCTTTGGGCAGGTGCTCCTCAAGGGCGGCGTGGACAAATGGATGGCCCAGTGCATCCAGATGTTTCTGGGCGACATCCACGGCTTGCTGGTCTGGTTCGCTCTGGTCTTCATCACTGGGTTCTTCTCGCAGATCATCATGAGCCTGGCGGTCATCCCGCTCATGCTGCCCATTACGGCGGGCCTTGCCGGGATTTACGGATTCGATCCCCTGCTCGCGTGCATCTCCGTCGGCTTCGTCAGCAACCTGACCACCATGTTCCCCTTCTCCTCCGTCGCCGTCGCGGCGGTCATCGCGGGAAGTGAAGGCTACGCGCAGCCGAAGGACTTCATCATCAGCGGATTCCTCAATACGACCATCGTCACGGTGATCACCTTCGGCCTGTGCTGGCTCGTCGGCCCGATGGTCTTGTAGGCGCGCGGGCTTTCGGCGGGAATAACCGGCGTGGCCCGCCCGATTCGGGAAACTGAAGAGGCCGTTCCTGTGGCGGGACGGCCTCCTGTATCCTCATTGTCGTTTTTGTAAGCGTAAACAACGCCGTGGAGCTGAGAAGCCGGCGTCCGGGACGCCCCGAAGGGCATCCTCCCGATACGCCTCCGGCTTCAATCCTGAACGGATACGTCCTTCGCGGCGTCCGCTTCGAGAACCCGCCTCAGGCTGCTGTAACTGATCCCCAAAGCCCTGGCCGCTTTTCTGCGGTCGCCCGCACAGCGCCGCATCTCCTTGCGGACAATCTCCAGCCGGTACGCGGCAAGCTGTTCCCCCAGCGTCTCCTCCTGCGGCGCCTTGTCGAAGAACTGGTTGCGATGGCGGAATATCTCCTCAAAACAGGCGAGGCTGGAACTGTTGTCCCCGAGCAGGACAAGGTAGCTTTCCATGACCGACATGAGTTCGCGGATGTTCCCCGGCCAGGAATAGCGCCGGATGGCATCCAGAATGGCCGGGGTGACGACGGAGGCGTTTTTCCCATACCGTTTGAGGATGTTGGCGATAAGGAGCGGTACGTCTTCCAAACGATCCCGCAGGGGGGCGACTTCAAGGCAGACGCCCGCCAGACGGAAATACAGATCCAGCCTGAACGAGCCCGCCTTGACCAGATCCAACAGCTGTTTGTGCGAGGCGCAGATGACCCGCACGTTGACGGGAATGAAGCGATCGCCCCCTACGTGCATGACTTCCTTCGCATCCAGCACGCGCAGGAGGCGAAGCTGCACGGCATGGCTCATGTCCCCGATCTCGTCAAAAAAGAGGGTGCCGCCGTTCGCCAGTTCGAAAAGCCCCGCTTTGCCGCCGCGCTTGGCTCCGGTAAAAGCCCCCTCCTCATAGCCGAACAGTTCGCTTTCCAGCAGCGGGTCCGGCAGGGCCGCGCAGTTGACCACCACAAAAGGCTGCTTGGCCCGTTTGCTGGCGGCGTGCAGGGCGTGTGCGACAAGTTCCTTGCCGGTGCCCGTTTCGCCGTGGATGTAGACCGAGATGTCCGTGGGCGCGTAGCGGGCGATGTTTTCTTTCAGTTTCACGACGCTGGCCGACTTGCCGATGATGTCCCGTGCCGTGTAGTTGGCCACGAGCCCGCGCGAATGGAGATCCGTGTCGATCTTCCTGTTGATTTTCTGGAGGTTCTGCACATCATGGATGAAGCAAACCGCGCCCGTCGTCGACGACGACATGGCCAGCGGGAACGTGTTGATGAGCAGCTGCCTGCCGTTGATGGTCACCACCCGGTCTATGAACGGGGAAGAGTGTTCCAGCACTTCATCGAGAAAGAGCGGCGGGAAGAAACGGGCGAGTTCATGCGAAGCCCCCACACGCAGCAGCTTGAGCGCCTGCGCATTGTGGAAAACGATGTCCCGTTGTGCGCTGAGGCAGATCACACCCTCTTTCGAGTAGTGGAGCATCGCCTGGATGTTGGATCGGTTCGTCTGCTCCATGCGCATGTTTTCGGCTATGGTAATGGCCCGGCTCACCGCGTTGCGGATATTCACGGGCTGCGGCTCGTCCAGAAAAATCTGCCCGCCGAGGCGGCTGACGATCCGCGCCGTCCCGCCCCCGCCCACGAAAACCCGAACGCCGCGCGCCATCGTTTCCTTGATCCGTTCCTCGAGTTCTTCCTTAGTGTCGTAGCGGACCGGGATAATGCGCATACCAAGCAGGGATTCCATGAACTCGATGTCGCGGGCCTCGTTGATGTGCGCGGTGAGGGCCACCGTATCCGAAAGCTTCCTGGCCCGGCTCAAGCCTTTGATGATGTCGATCTCCGAACGCTCGACGAAGACCGTGCGGCGTCCGAATTTTTTGAAGACGGCCTCACGGAACCCGCCGTGGCACAGCAGGACTTCGTATCCCTCTTCGAACAGGCGCCGGGCGTCTTCGAGCGCCGTCTCGTAGCTGGTCACCTCAATGGATATGTTCCACCCGAGAAGCAGCGTTTCCCGGTACACGATATCGGCGACGAGCCTGGAATGGACAAGCGCCGCAATCCGGTATTCCTGTTTCACATTCGGCTCCTGCATGGCAAAAACGGCCTTTGATTTGAAGGGGTACGGGAAAATATGCTCAAAATTGAGCATCATTTGCTCAATTATGAATCTACACGCCCGATTATCTGATTGTCAATAAACTCATAACCATACAACATATCATGCAATCGGCTCCCGGAAAGGCCTTGGCATGGTTTCTGCTTGTTCAAAAGGGAACAGGATACCGCCGCCGGACGCAACCCGTTGCGCGTACGGCTCAAACCAGTCAAAGGAGCCTCCCCATGAAGCGTTGTTTTGCCTTCTTGCTGACGGTTTTCGTGGCCCTTTCCCTGACGGCCTTCGCCCATGCCGGAACCTATCCGGACAAGAGCATCAAGATCATCGTCCCCTTCAATCCGGGAGGCGGCGGAGAGCAAGGCGCCCGCCTTCTCGAAAAGGATTTCAAGGAAGTGGTCGGCCAACCCCTTTCCTTCATCTACAAACCCGGCGGCACCGGGCTCATCGGCATGGTGGAGCTCAGCCGCCAAAAGCCGGACGGGTACACCATCGGCATACACTCCTATCCCCTGCTCATGCTCGACATCATCACCGGCCGCGCCGGGTACACGCTGGACAGTTTCGATTTCATCTCCCTGCTCTGCCTTGAGGAAGTCTATCTGGCCGTCCGCGCCGACAGCCCCGTTTCCAGCGCCAAGGAACTCATTGAGCGCGCCAAGTCCGAGCCCGGCAGGATCAACCTCGGCATCTGCGAAATCATGGGCCCCACGCATATCCCCGCCCTGCGCCTGAAGGCCGACGGCGTGCCTTTCAACCATGTGCCCATCGACGGCGCGGGCAAGGTCGCTCCCGCGCTCCTTGGCGGGCAGGTTGAAGCCGCCATCGTCCCCTCCGGAGGCGTCTCCGGTTCCATCAGCAAGATGAAGGTGCTCGCCGTATTCGCGCCCGAACGCAGCAAGCGCTTTCCCGACGCCCCCACCATGAAGGAGGTGGGGTACGACATCAACAGCGCCGTGGGCCGCTACATCGCCGCCCCCGAGGGTGTGCCCGCCGAAAAGCGGAAGGTGCTCGAAGACGCCTTCAAGACCATCCTTTCCAACCCGGAAGTGATCGCGCGTTATGAAAACGCAGGAACCGTGGTTGCATGGAAGTCCGGCGAAGAATTGCGCAAGATGTTTGAAGAGTACGAAAAGGAAGGCCGCGCCATGGTCGAGTTCTATCAGAAGACGCAGAGCAAGTAGCCCGCCCGACGGAGCGGCTTTGGGCCGCTTCCGGATCCACCTTCTTTCCTGAGAGACGTCCCATGGATGCAGTCCCTTCCATGCTTGAGTATATTGTGCGGGGCGCGGCGAGCGCCGTGCTCCCCATGAATCTGCTGGTGATGTTCATCGGGCTCGTCGTCGGCATCGTCGGCGGTATGCTTCCCGGCATCACCACCGTAACGGCCGTGGCCCTGTTTGTCCCCTTCACCTTTTCCATGCCCCCGGACATGGCGCTCATCGGGCTCGGCGGCGTGTTCTGCGGGGCCATGTACGGCGGGGCCAACGCCGCCATCCTCATCAATACGCCGGGAACACCGGGGTCCATCGCCACCTCGCTGGACGGCTATCCGCTGGTCATGCAGGGCAGGGCCGAGGAAGCCTGTTACATCGCCCTGCTCGCTTCAGTCCTCGGCGGCATTTTCGGGACCGTCGTACTCATGCTGTTCTTTGAGCCGCTGTCTGTCATGGCCCTGAAGTTCGGCTCCGAAGCCTTTTTCTGGATGGGGCTGTTCGGCCTGTCCACGCTGGCGGCTATGTTCCCCGGCAATATCGCCAAGGGGCTGCTCGGCGGAGCCATCGGGCTGGCCCTGTGCACGGTGGGCCTCGACCCTGTGATGGGTATGCCCCGGTTCACCTTCGGCTGTTTCGATCTGGTGCAGGGCCTCGACATGGTCGCCCTCATGATCGGCCTGTTCTCGCTCTCCCAGATGTTCGTCATGCTGGAATCCGACGAGAAGTATATCGTCAAGATGGAGCGGCAGGCGCACGCCTTCAAGCTCGCCGTCGTCGATATCCTCAGGCATTTGAAGCTGCTCTCCGTGGCCTCGGCCATCGGGACCTTCATCGGCGCGCTCCCCGGCGCGGGCGGCAGTGTGGCCGCGCTCGTCTCCTACAATGAGGCCAAGCGGTGGGACAAGGACCCCGACCGCTACGGCAAGGGCGCCGTGGAAGGCATCCTCGTGCCGGAAAGCGCCAACAACGCGAGCGTGGGCGGTTCGCTGGTCCCCCTGCTCTCCCTCGGCATCCCCGGCAGCGCGGCGGCCGCCGTCCTCGCCGGCGGGCTCATGGCGCAGGGGCTGACGCCCGGCCCACAGCTCATGGAAAAGAACCCCGAGATCGCCTATGCCTTCATCGTGAGCATGATCATCGCCAACATCGGGATGCTGCTCATCGGCTACCTGCTGGTCCGCGTGTGCACGCGTATCCTCGATGTGCCCAAGCTGCTGATCATCCCGGCTGTCATCTCCATCTCGTTCCTCGGGGCCTATGCCCTGCGCAACAGCATGTTCGACGTCCTGCTCATGATCCTGTCGGGCGGCATCGCCTATCTGCTGCTCAAGGCGAAGATCATGCCCGCAGGCATCGCCCTCGGGCTGGTGCTCGGGCGGATCATCGAAGAAAACCTCATTGTGACCCTCTACCGCACGCAGGCGGAGAACTCGCTCGCCGATCTGCTGGTCTTCTCGCCCCTCGCCGCCGTATTCATGGCCGCGTGCATCCTCGCCATCGTCATCCCGCTCTGGCTGAACCACCGCAAGCAGGGCAAGGGCATCGCCCTTTCCAGCCTGCGCCCGTCCGGAGCGTGCCTGCGCCGCTACGACTTTTGGGTCGTCCTTGCGATCTCCGTCGGCGGGGCTGTCCTCCTGCGCCAATCCTACGCCATCGAAGGCATTTCCGGCTACTTCCCGCAGGCCGTGTACGCCTCCATCGTGGGTTTGGGGCTCTTCATCATGCTGATGCAGATCTTTTCCGGCACGGCGCGGAAGCCGGAAACCGTGCGTCCGGGCTGCTACTGGAGCATCTGCCTGTACCTCGGGCTCATGGGCGTCGGCTATCTGCTCATCGAACCGCTCGGCTTCTACGCCGCCACATTCCTCTGCATCGTCGCCATGACCGCCTACGGCACGTTCTGGCTCTCCGGGCGCAAGGCCGACTTGCGGGGCATCGGTTCGGTACTGGCCTATTCGCTGCTCCTCATCGCCGTCGAGTACGGCTGTTTCTCACTGATCATGGAAGTACAGACCCCCACCGGGCTTCTGTTTTGACGCCCCGCACAAAGGATCTCTCGTATGGACATAATGGAATTGAGAACACGGCTTGAAGAGGCCCCGCGCATCCCGCTCGGCGTATGGCCCACGCCGTTCATGCCGATGGACGGGCTGCGGGCCCGCCTCTCCGCCGAGGGGATCGAATGCCCCCGGCTCTGGATCAAACGCGAGGACATGACCCCCCTCGGCGCGGGAGGGAACAAAATCCGCAAACTGGAGCACGTGCTCGCCAAGGCCCGCGCGGAAGGTGCCGACGTGCTGCTGAACACGGGGGAGGTGCAGTCCAATCAGGTCGTACAGACGGCGGCCTCAGCCGCACACCTCGGCATCCCCTGCGAGCTGTTCCTCGGGCGGACCGATCCCCCGCTCTCCGAGGACGACCAGGAAACCGGGAACATCCTGCTCTGCCGCATTTTAGGGGCTCAGGTGCACCTCGTACCGCCGGGAGCCGACCGGGGCGCGGCCATGTGCCGCCGGGCCGAGGAGCTGAGGGCCGAAGGGCGGCATCCCTACATCATCCCCCGCGGCTCCTCCACGGCGGAAGGGGCGCTCGGCTCCCTGCGCTGCTTTTTTGAGCTGCTCGATCAGGCGCAAGCCAGCGGCTTCACACCAGACGCCATTGCCGTCACGGTGGGCAGTTCGGGCACCACGGCGGGGTTCCTCGCCGGCGCGCACGCCCTTGCCCTTTCGGGCGGGCCGGACATCCCCCTCTACGCCTTCGACACTTTCGGTACTGACTACCCGGTGCAGGCCCGTGAACGCATCATGGCGCACGCCGAGGAATGCTGGGCTTCGCTCGCCCTGCCCGGAATATGCGGGGAAAGGCTGCTGCGCCTCTCCTGCGATTTCGTGGGGCCGGGCTACTCCCGCCCCTACCCCGGCATGATCAAGGCCGTACGCCTCGTCGCCCAGAGCGAAGGTATCGTTCTTGATCCCAACTATACCGGGAAAAGCATGGCGGGCCTGCTCGACGCGATCCGCAAGGGCGCGTTCACGGCGGACCAGCATGTCGTCTATCTGCATACAGGCGGACTCCCGGCGCTGTTCGCCATGCGCCGCCACTTCGCCCAACCGCTTTTACGATAAGGAGCCTTGCATGAGCCTTACTTCCAAAAACAACGAAAAGATCGGTGCGGTCAACCGCGGCACGCCCTGCGAATCCGGACTGTGCAACTTCTGCCGTACGGACTGTCAGGGCCGCTGCGAAACGTGGCTGAGTTCGCTTCTAGGGCGCAGGACGCTGGTGCCCCGCGACTACGGCAACGCCACCATCGGGACCGAAAACACCACACACGTGGGCGTTTCCTACAATGCCCTGCGCATCCGGGGCCGCGTCTTCGGCGGGGCCGGGCTCGACCCGGAAAAGGCCCGCACGGGCGACGCGGCCTATTGCGACGCCGATCTGACGACGGCCGTGGGCTCCAACGCCAAGTACCCTTGCGACTATCCGTTCCTCATCGGCGCGCTGAGCCGCAATCCCGTGGTCGACAAGTACTGGGACAGCTTCGCCGTGGGCGCGGCCCTGTGCGGCATCCCGCTGGTCATTGGGGAAAATGTGGGCGGCGGGGACAACAAGACCGAATTCAATCCCGACGGCTCCATCCGCGCCCTGCCCGATCTGGACCGCCGCATCGCCGTGTACAGGCGCTATTACAATGGCAAGGGCGCGCTGTTCGTCCAGCTCAACGCCAATGACGCCTATAACGGCGTGGCTGAATACGTCGCCCGCAAATATGGCGATTTCGTGTGCGTCGAAATCAAATGGGGGCAAGGCGCCAAACCCATCAACGGCGAAGGGCTGATCCGCGATCTCGACTACGCGCGGTTCATGAAGAGCCGCAGCTACTGCCTGCGCCCGGATCCCGAGGATCCGGCCGTACAGGAGGCCTTCCGCGCCGGACGCGTCAAACACTTCACCCGCTACACCGGCCTCACCTACCCCGCCCTGTCCACGCCCGAGGCCGTGCTCGCCGAAGTCGCGGCCAAGGCGGAACAGCTCCGGGCCAACGGCGCGGCACGGCTGGCGCTGAAGACCGGGGCGTTCGGGATGCCCGATCTGGCGCTGGCGATACGGGTGGCCTCCGAGCTGGATTTCGAACTCCTGACCATCGACGGCTCAGGCGGCGGAACGGGCATGAGCCCCAACGACATACTGGACAACTGGGGCGTCCCCTCCGTCCTGCTGCACGCCAAAGCACATGATTACGCCTTCCTGCGGGCCGCCGCCGGGAAGAGGGTGGTCGATCTCGCCGTGGGCGGCGGGCTCGCCAAGCCGAGCCAAGCATTCAAGGCGCTGGCTCTCGGCGCCCCCTACGTCAAGGCTGTATGCATGTCGCGCTCGTTCATGATCCCGGCCTTCCTCGGCTGCAACATCGAAGGGGCCCTGCACCCCGAACGCCGGGAACGCGTCCACGGCGCGTGGTCGGCGCTTCCGAAGACGGTCCTCGACATCGGCGATACGCCCGAAACCATCTTCGCCGGATACCATGCCCTCAAGGAACGCCTCGGAGCCGACGAAATGGCGCATATCCCTTACGGAGCCATCGCCATGTGGACGATGTGCGACAGGCTCGGCGCAGGGCTCCAGCACCACATGGCCGGGGCCCGCAAGTTCGGCATCGGGCACATCGACCGCACGGACATCTGCGCCGCCAACCGTGAAACGGCTCAGGAAACGGGCATCCCCTTCATCACGGAACAAGACGACGAGCTGGCACGCCGCATCGTGCTTGGCTGACAAGGAGAGGCTTTCATGCTGGATCTGCTCTTGAGCAACGCCCGCATCGTGGACGGGACGGGCAACCCCTGGCGCAAAGGCTGCGTCGGCGTGCGCGACGGGCGCATCGTGGCCGTGGGTTCGGCCCACGACATGCCCGAAGCCCGGACGGTGCTCGACATCGGAGGCAACATCCTGTGCCCCGGCTTCATCGACAGCCACAGCCATTCGGATTTGAGGATAATAGATGAGCCGTTGGCCTTGCCCAAAATCATGCAAGGGATTACCACAGAGAACGTAGGCCTCGACAGCATGTCGGTGGCCCCCATCAGCGACAAGAACAAGGAGTCGTGGAGCACGAGCATTTCCGGGCTCGACGGCGTAGCCCAGAAACCGTGGGGCTGGAACGGGTTCGCCTCCTATCTCAATGCGCTCGACGCCGCGAAACCGAGCGTCAACCTGAGCTCCTATGTGGGGCTCGGCACCGTGCGCCTCGACGTCATGGGCATGGAGGACAGGCCGCCCACCGCCGAAGAACTGCGCCTTATGGAAGAAAGCGTGGCCCGGTGCATGGAGGAAGGCGCGCGCGGCATTTCGGCGGGACTCATCTACACGCCCAACAAGTACCAGTCCACGGAAGAACTCGTCGCGCTCGCCAAAGTCGCGGCCCGCTACGACGGCATCCTTGACGTGCATATGCGCAATGAGGCCGACCACATGGCCGAGGCGTTGGAAGAGGTCATCCACATCGGGCGCGAAACCGGCATCCGTATTCTGGTGACGCATTTCAAGCTGCGGGGGCGCAGGAACTGGGGGAACGCCCGCAGGCATCTCGACACCATCGACCGGGCCCGCGGGGAAGGCATCGACATCGGCATCGCCCAGTATCCGTATACGGCCAACAGCACGTTCATGCACGTCGTCGTTCCGCCGTGGTACCACAGCCGGGGGACGGACGGCCTGCTCAAAGCCTTGGCGGAGGAACGCGAACAGGTCAAAAAGGACATGCTCACCACCGAAGGCTGGGAAAATTTCTCGCAGGTCATGGGCTGGGAGAACATCTACGTCTCCTCGGTCGCCAGCGAAAAGAACCTCTGGTGCGAAGGCAAAAGCGCCGTGGCCCTTGGCGAGGCCCTCGGCAAGTCGCCCGAGGACGCGGTGCTGGATCTGCTGATCGAGGAAAACCTTGCCGTGGGCCTGCTTGGGCACGGCATGTGCGAAGAGGATGTGATGGAAGGCATGAAGCACCCGACCATGTGTCTGATCACCGACGGCCTGCTGAGCGGCGGCAAGCCGCATCCGCGCACATATGCGGCCTTCCCCCGGTTCATCGCCCGTTACGTGCGGGAAAAGCGCCTGCTCACCCTTGAGGAGGCCGTGCGCAAGATGACCTCCAGCACGGCGCTCAAACTCCGCATGAAACGCAAGGGCTTCATCATGCCCGGCATGGATGCGGACATGGTGGTGTTCGGCGAAGACCGCATCCGCGATGTGAATACGTTTGAAAATCCGCGAGTCTATCCGGAAGGCATCGATTACGTGCTCGTCAACGGCGAGATCGCCGTCGATCACGGCGTCCATACGGGCGCGCGTCCCGGCAAGACCATACGCGACTGACCATGCCACCGGCGGCGCGGCCGTTTCCCATCGCGGGGGACGGGCCGCGCCGTTTTTTCGTTCTTCAAGGAGGAAACCGTCCATGTCGTACAGCCCCACCCTCGGCTCCGTGTTCAACCGCACGAAAATGCGCGATCCGTCCCATGTCTGTTCTTTTTCCGGCATGTGCGCCATGTGCACCGCCGACTGCATCGGCAGCTGCGAGATCGGCCTGTCCGCCGTCCGGGGCATGGAGACCGTATATCCCACCACCACGGGGGAAAACCAGATCGCCTCGGAAAAGGTCTATCCCGTCGATTATTCCCATTTCAACATCAACGGCAGAGCGTTCGGGGCAATGGGGGCTCCGCTGGACGCCGATCGCGCCACCATCTACCATGTGGGGCTCGAACGGGAGATCGGCACCCTCAACCCCGTGAAGCTGGCGCTGCCGATCATCCTCCCCGCGCTCATCAAGCTCAACTGGCCCGACTACTTCGGCGGCGCGGCCATGGCTGGCGTCAACGCGGTCATCGGCGAGGGAGCCGTAAGCAAGGACCCGACGCTTGCCTACGAAAACGGCAAGGTCGTCCACGCCCCGAAACTCCAGGAAATGCTGGACGCCTTCAACAAGTATGACCGGGGATACGGGCAGATCATCCTTCAGGCCAACTATGACGACGACGCGCAGGGCGTGCCGGAATACGCCATCCGGGAATGCGGAGCCAAGGCCATTGAATTCAAATTCGGGCAGTCCGCCAAGGGCACGCAGCCCGCGAACCTTGTGCCGACGCTCGAAGAGGCGCTGAAGAAATGCGGACAGGGTTTTCTTGTCCTGCCCGATCCGCGGGATCCCGGCGTACAGGAAGCCTATGGCCGCAAGGCGTGCCCCGCCTTCCACGTCTACGGCCGTCTGCCGATCTGGAGCGACGACTATCTGATCGGCCGCATCGCGCAACTCCGCGACATGGGCATGACCAACGTGTATTTCAAGATGGCGGGTTTCGATCCAGAGGATCTGGAGCATGTCCTCCGGCTGGCTTCCAAGGCGCAAGTGGATATGGTCACCTTCGACGGCGCGGGCGGCGGCTCCGGCTACAGCCCCTGCAAGATGATGAACGAATGGTGCCTCCCCACGGTCGTCATGGAAAGCATCCTTTACGGCATCCTCGACAAGCTGACCAAGGAAGGCATGGAACTCCCGCATGTGGCGATCACGGGCGGCTTTGCGACCGAGGATCAGGTGTACAAGGCGCTGGCCCTCGGCGCGCCCTACGTCTCCGCCGTGGGCCTGTGCCGATCCAGCATGGCGGCGGCCATGAGCGCCAAAAAGATCGGGGAGCTCATTGAAGCGGGCAAAGTCCCCCCGGAACTCGCCCGTTTCGGCACGACGAAGGAAGAGCTGTTCAGCGATCTTCCCGAGCTGCGGGGGCTCTACGGCAGCGCGGCGGACGGGTTCTCCACCGGGGCCGTCGGAGTATATTCCTACCTGAACCGCATCGCCTACGGGCTGCGCCACTTCGCCGCCCTAAACAGGAAATTCGACGTAAAGCACATCGAGCGGCGCGACGTCTTCCCGCTCACCCGCGATGCCAAGGAACTGCTTGACGGGACGTGGCTGCGGTAGCCTCCCCTTCAGTTCCCTTTTCCGCGCAGGCGGCACCGACACGTCCCTTGGTGCTGCCTGCCATTTTTTTGTGCCATCCGTATGAAACGAAAAAAGGGCCTCCGTGCGCCTTGCCCATCCAACGCGGATAACGATTCGACGATACCGAACAAAGGATACTTCTCCGCAAGATGCGCAAAAGTATTGCCGAAGCGTCCGAGTTCCGGCACATTTTACCTGACGCCGTTTCGGGCGGCGGGGAGGGGGTCCATGAATCACGAGCAGGCCATGTTGATGAAGTCTTCGCGCGTAAGCGATTTGAATACGCCGTGGGAACAGGTGCTGCACCTCGCCTCCCGGCGCGTCTTTCCCAAGCGGCACACCATCGACGTTTCAAATACGGAATCGCCCTATTTCTACTATATCCTTTCGGGGACCGTACGGCTGGCCTATGTCGGGGCCAACGGCGAGGAACGGACGATCCTGTACGCCGGGGCGGGCACGCTCATGAACGTGCCGACCATCATCGCCGGGGACATCAAGAATACCGTGGTGACCTGTACGGAACGGGTGGAGGCCGCGATTTTCGACGCCGGGCTGCTGACGGATCGCGCGTTCGCCGCCGCCCATCCGGATTTGCTGCTCAACCTTATCCACTCGCTTTGCATACACCTGGTCATCCATTCGCAGCACCTCGGCGACGCCTCGCTTGTCGGCACGATGGGCCATGTATGCAGGGTGTTTCAGGAAATGTCCCAGAAGTACGGAGGCAGGCCGCGTTTCAGCCCCGACATGACGCAGCAGGAGCTCGCGGCCCTGCTCGGCATCCACCGCACCACACTGACCCGTATCCTCTGCCGCCTTAAGGCGTTGAACATCATCGAGAAATATACCAAAAACGATCTGCATATCCTCGATATGGAAGCGCTCGACAGGCTCGCTCGCGGCGACAAAAGATAAAAAAAAACAAACGGACGACAACAAGGCCTTTTCTAAGGCCTTGTTGTCGTTTTCTGGCTTTCCGGAAACCGCAACGTATTTGTTACGATATTTTTATTCTTTTTATTTCAATATAATATACGACAATAGCCATTCAAATCATACAAATGATGCAAACGCACTATTTTGCACAAGCAAAACCTCCGATAAGGAACGCACGGTTCAACGTTCCTTCAGGGAGGTTTTGGAATGGCGACTCCTTTGGACTCATTAGGCATCGTGCATGAAACGGACGTCCTGATTCTTGGGGCGGGAGCCTCCGGGTGCGGCGCGGCCCTTTCCGCCAGCCGCCACGGCCTCCGCGTGCTTCTGGCCGACAAGGGCAAACTGGAGAGCTGCGGCTCCCTCGGCGGCGGCAACGACCATTTCATGGCGGTGCTGAATACGGACGCCCCCGGCGACACGACGGAAACCATCGTCGACTTCTACTGTACGCCGACCAGCGGCTATTCCCCCAGTCAGGTCCGGCAGTGGGTCGAGGCCATGCCCCGAATGATCGAAGTGCTGAAGAGCCTCGGCATCGAATTCCTGCACAACGCGGACGGCTCCTTCTACCGTACCACCGGATTCGGACAGCCCGGAAGCTGGTGGACGCACATCAACAACGGCAAATACATCAAGCGCCGCCTCGCCGGGCTTATCCGTTCGCAGGGCGTCGACGTGCTGGAATATGTCCAGTGCACCAAGATCCTCGTGCAGGACGGAAAGGCCGTCGGCGCGGCGGGTTTCCACGTCCTTGACGGCACGTTCCACATCATCAGGGCGAAAACCGTCATTTCGGCCCTCGGGCGCCTGAACGGGCGGGTTTCCGTCAACTCGTCCCTCAATCCCTTCAACAGCGCCTTCTCCCCCTTCATTACGGGAAGCCAGATCGCCCTGCCCTATGAGGCCGGGGCCCAGATCATCACGCTGGATACCGAACAGGAAGCCACCCTTCTCCCCAAGGGATGGGGCTGCCCCGGCATGAACGGCATCACCAGCAGCGGCGCAAAGGGCATCAACGCCCTCGGCCAGCGCTACATGGGCAAGTACCACCCCATGATGGAAATCGGCCCGCGCTACCTGCTCATCCAGGGGACGCACCGGGAACTCACCGAGGGGAACGGGCCGCCCTTCGTGCTGGATCTTACCCACATCGACAAGGATATCCTGCACCACCTCCAATACGACAGTATGCCCGGCGACAAGGAAACGTGGAACGACTACTGCGCGCAGGCCGGGATCGATTTCAGCGCAAAGCCTATGGAAGTGGAGCTGTCCGAGCTGTACATCAACGGGATCCTCTACCTGAAGGACAACTTCGAAACCCGTACCGTCAATGGGCTGTTCGGAGGAAGCGTGTTCAACGATTTCTCGGGCTCCATCTGCAGCGGCTACATCGCCGGGGATCATGCGGCGCGGGCCGCCGGTTCGACGTATACGGAACTTCCCGAACCCGACGCGGACGAGCTCGGACGCGAGAAACGGCGCGTCTTCAAGCCTCTGGGCGTCTCGGACGGCATCCGCCAAGACAAGTTCGAAGCCGCCGTCAGGCAGGTCATGGACTACTATATGGGCTACGTCCGCAACGAGAAGGGAATGTCCACCGCCCTTGAAAAGTTCGCGCTCATCGAGTCCGTGGAAGACACGATCATGGCGAAAAACCTGCACGAGCTTTTGCGCGCGCACGAGGCCATGCACCTCCTGCGGACGTGCCGGCTCACCACGCTGGCCACGCGGGAACGCCGGGAAACCGGGCGTTCCGTCTACCGGCGCACGGATTATCCCGACATGGACCCCTCGCTCAACAAATTGCTTGTTCTGGAAAAGGATGCCGACGGCCCCAAGGCTTTCTGGGCCGGGGCCCCGCAAGCCTGACGCGGAAACCAGCCCGGAAGCGCCTCTCCCGCGCCGGGTACGGCCCGTTTCCCGCCGCAACGGGGCCACCAAAGGCTCCAGCGGCGACAGAACCCTTCTTTTGAAACAAGGAGTCTGGAATGCCTCCAGTCTTTAGCAGAGAAACAACCCGCGTTTCCGTACAGGACGCCAGCCACGCCGGACAGGGCCGGACGTCTCCCTGTGAATGCCGTTGTCCGGCAGGGAACCCTATTCAGAAAATGGAACGGGCCCTCGCGGACGGCAACGAGGCCCTCGCGCTGGAATACCTGCGCGCCCGCAATCCGTTTCCCGGCGTAACGGGCCGCGTATGCCCCCATCCCTGCGAAACCGGCTGCAACCGGAATTCGTACGATGAAGGCGTGGCAATCCGCGCGCTGGAACGGCATGCCGCAGATTACGGCTCCGCCTTCCGGCGCATGAAGTCCCTTCCCTCGACCGGAAAACGGATCGCCGTCATCGGCTCCGGCCCCGCAGGGCTGACCTGCGCCTACTTTTCCGCCCTGCTCGGGCACACGGTGGACGTCTTCGAAGCTTCCCCCGTCGCCGGGGGCGTGCCGCGTCAGGCCATCCCGGACTTCCGGCTGCCCAAGGCCGTGGTCGACCGCGAGGTAGGGCTCGTCCTCGGCCTCGGGGTCAACATCCTGACGAACACCGCCGTCGGGCGGGACATTTCCCTTGCCTCGCTGCTGGAACGCTATGACGCCTGCCTCATCGCGGCGGGCAACGGAAAGGAGCGCCGTCTGAACATCCCCGGCATCGAACACGCGCTCCCGGCCGTCCGGTTCCTGAGGGAATCGAACCTCAACCGCACCCGGCTCGACGGCAAACGCGTCGCCATCCTCGGCGGAGGCGGCGTGGCCTTTGACTGCGCCTTCACGGTCAAGCGGCTGGGAGCCGCCGAAACCCATCTCGTCTTCCTTGAAGACATGGGCCATGTGCGCGTTCCCGCCGAAGAAATCCGGCAAGCCGAAGACGAAGGCATCCGCCTTCACCCTTCCCATCTGGCGAGCGCTGTGCACTGCGGAAACGGAACGGTTTCCGGCGTGACGGCCGATGCCGTCTCAGGCTTCCGGTTCGACGAGCGGGGCAACCTCAGCGTAGACCGCATCCCCGGCAGCGTGCTGGAACTGGAAGCGGACATCGTCATCTGCGCCAGCGGCCTCACGGCGGCTCTCGATTTTCTGGACGCCGTACCGGGCGTGGAGCGCACCCCGCGCGGTTTCATCGCCGCAGCTCCGGAAACGGGCATGACCTCGAAGCCGGGCCTGTACGCCGCCGGGGAATGCGCCTCCGGGCCTTCCCTTGTCTGCGCCGCCATCGGGGAAGGGCGCCGGACAGCCCTTGCCATGCACGCATTCCTGACCGGGACGGACGCCGCGCCCCTGGAAGCTTGGTTCGACGACGAAGGGCTGCTTGCCCTGCACCCCTCGGCGGGCGGAACCGAACAGCATGTGGTGGCCTTCGAGGAAATCGTCAACATCGGCTACCATGAGAAAGCCCCGCGCAACCCGACGGAGCGGCTCGCCGCACGGGAAACGTGGCTTGCCTTCGAGGAGCTGGACAAGGGGCTCTCCCTTGAGGCCGCACGCGCCGAGGCCGCACGCTGCCTACACTGCGGACACTGCCAGTCCTGCTGGCAATGCGTGGCGAGCTGTCCCGGCCTTATCCTCAAAGAAGGCGAACACGGCCCCGAAGTGGCCTACCCCGACGAGTGCTGGCACTGCGGCTGCTGCCGCCTGGCCTGTCCCGGCGCGTGCATCTCGTTCCGGTTCCCCCTGCATACGTTCCTGTAAGGAGAGGCCCCGGCTTTCCCCTCCGGAGAGCCGGAACCCCGGATTCAACCTTGCACCATCACGGGAGTTCCTATGAAGAGTTTTTTGGTTCTGATTATGGCTTCGGTGCTTTTCGCCTCCGGGATGCCGCCCGCCGAAAGCCGCGCGGCTGAAGAGTATGTCCTGAGCCTCAACCTGCCCATCCCGCCTATCCATAACCGCTGGCACTTCGCCCTCAAGCAGTGGACCGAAGAGCTGAACAAGCGCAGCAACGGGCGTATCCGCGTCGAACCCTATTTCGCGGAAGCCCTCAGCAAGGAAGCCGACGCTTTCGAATCCGTCAAGGACGGCATCTCGGACATGGCCGAATTCAGCTATGACGTGGCCGTGGGGCAGTTCCCCTTCCACGAGCGCATCTTCACCCTGATCCGTCCGAGCATGTCCCTTGAAGATCCCACGCCGTGGGTACTGGAAATGCAGAACGCCTTCCCCGAAGTCCAAAAAGAGCTGGACGGGGTCAAGGTCCTGTTCTCCCACGCCCTGAGCGTCGGTATGCTCATCGGCAGCAAGGAGCCCATCACCAGCCTCGCCGATTTCAAGGGCAAGAAGATCAATGTGCTCGGGGACTATCAGGTCGCCAACAAGCTGCGCGCCTTCGGGGCCTCGGTCGTGAACATCCCTATGGCCGATGTGTTCATGAGTATGCAGCAAGGCGTCATCGACGCGACCTCCTGCGACTACGATCTGCTGGTTTCCCGCCGTCTGGGCGACGTGGTCAAGCACGTCACCCTCGTCAACACCACGGGGCTGGTCTTCGCCGTCGTCATGAACAAGGACGTCTACGACGGGATGCCGGACGATCTCAAGCAGGTCGTCGACAGCGTGTCCGGGGAATACGGACGTACCCTCTTCAAGGCGTTCTGGGAAAAGAAGCAGTACGAAAGCCTGAACACGTGGGTCTCCGACATGGGCGGCACGCTGCATGTCCTCTCGGATGCCGACTACGCCGAAGCCGACAGGCTGACCGAGCCCGTCATGCGGGAATGGATCGACATCGTGACCAAGGCCGGGCTCCCCGGCAAGGCCATCGAAGCGAAGTTCCGCGAACTGGAAACGCGCTACGCCAAGCCGTGGAACCAGTCCCACTCCATCGACATCGCCGGCAAGAAGTAACCCGGCCTCGGGGGGACGGGGCGTTCCTCCGGGAGCGCCCCGCGAGCTTCCCGCCACGGTGGATGTTCCTCAGACGCGACTCCTCTCCAACAAGGAAACGAAGTATGGAAAGCACGCATACCCACGGAACAGGTTTTCTCGACAGGGCCACGGCCGCGCTGCTCCCGGCGGAAAGCCTCTCCAAATGGCTCAGCGCGGCGGGCATGGGCGTCTTCATGCTCATGGTGTTCCTGACGTTCGTCGACGTGTTCCTGCGGTACTGGTTCGGCAAGTCGATCAACGGCACAGTGGAAATCACGGAACTTATGATGGTTATCGTAGTCTTTTCCTCCATCGCCTACACGCAATGGCAGAAAAGCCACGTCACTATGGATATCCTGACCTCCAAGCTGACCGAACCCCGCCGGGAGCTGCTCGCCGTCGCCACGACGCTGTGGTCGCTGGCGACCATCGGTTTCTGTTCCTATACGACCGCCCGGTATGCGGCTTCGACCTCGTCGGTCACGCTGGTACTGCGGATTCCGCTTACCCCATTCATCGGGCTCGCGTCGTTCGGCTTCGCCCTGCTTGCCGTCACCCTGCTCCACGATCTGCTGAAAGCGCTTTCGGAAGCCTGCCGCCGCGCCGGGAACCGGCAGGCCCTCCTCGCCCTCTGCCTCGGATGCCTACCCATGCTCGGCGCATGGTGGGTCGCCACGCACAAGCTGCCCGGCATGGGCAGCGTCGCCGTGGGCGTGCTTGGACTCGTCTTCCTGTTCGCCCTGTTCTTCCTCGGTATGCCCGTCGCCTTCGCGCTCATGGCCACAGGCCTCACCTTCATCGCCAACCTGCGCGGGGTTTCGGCGGGCTTCACGACACTCGGCAAGTCCATGTACGCTACGGCCAGCAGTTACGCATGGTCGCCCCTCATGTTCTTCATGCTCATGGGCTATCTGTGCTTCCACGCCCGGTTTGGGGAGGACATCTACGGCTGCGCGCGCAAATGGCTCGGGCACCTGCGCGGCGGGCTCGCCGTCGGAAGCGTGGCCGCCTGCGCGCTGTTCGGGGCCGTCGTCGGGGACGTGCTGGCGGGCAGCATCGCCATGGCCGCCATCGCCCTCCCGGAAATGCGCAAACACGGCTACAACGACGAGCTCGCCGTGGGCACGCTGGCCTGTTCGGGGACCATCGGCTGCCTCATCCCGCCGAGCACCACCTTCATCATTTACGGCGTGCTGGCGCAGCAATCCATCGGCGACCTGTTCGTCGCGGGGATCATCCCCGGCCTCCTCTGCGCGCTGTGCTTCATGGCCGCGGTGTGGCTCATGGTCTTCCTTAAGCCGGGCCTCGCCCCGAGACTGCCCAAATCCCCCCTCCACGAGCGGATGGCCTCGCTCAGGACGGGGCTGCCCATCATGGGCATCTTCTTCCTCGTCATCGGCGGCATTTACGGCGGCGTGTTCACGGCGACCGAAGGCGGCGGCATCGGAGCGTTCGGCACGCTGCTGCTCGCGCTCTGTATGCGCCGCATGAACGGAAAAAACTTCATCGCCACCCTGCACGATTCGGCCAAGTTCATCTCCATGTGCTTCACCGTCCTGTGCGGGGCCATCGTGCTCAGCTACTTCATGGCCATGACGCGCATCCCGATGGTGCTCGCCAACAGCATCGCCGCGCTGGACGTCGCCCCCATGCTGGTCCTGTTCGCCATCGTCATGACCTTCTGCATCCTCGGCTGTTTCCTGCCGTCCATGCCACTGCTGCTCATCTGCGTGCCGATCTTCGTGCCCATTGCGAAGGTTTTCGGCTGGGATCTGATCTGGTTCGGCGTCATCATCACGGTTCTGGACAACATGGCCTCCATCACGCCGCCTTTCGGCATCAGCCTCTTCGTCATGAAGGAAGTGGCGGGCGTGACGCTCGGCGCCATGTACCGCTCCGCCGTTCCTTTCGTCATCGCCCTGTTCGTCTGTCTTCTCCTGATCGTCCTGTTCCCCTCGCTGGCAACCTATCTTCCCACGCTCATGAACGGTTAGCGTACGGCGGACCAGCCTGAAACAGCGGAAAGCCCCGTGCCGTGCGGGGCTTTCGTTTTTGCCCGGTGGAAGCCACCCCGATCCCCAACAGGCTCCCAAAGGCCCGCGCAAGCTGGACATGGCCTTTTCCCACGCCTACAATGGGTTCTCAACTGAACAGGGGGTGAACATGGCGCTTTCTCAATCGCAAAAGATCATTGCTTTTCTCGAAAAACATCGGGGCGGGAGCTTTACGGCCCGGCAGATTGCCGAAGCCATCGTGCAGCAGTACGCTTCCGACTACGCCAAAAAGCGCAACAATCCCCGTTTTGCGGATGACAAGGCATTTCTTTCGCAAATCATTGCGGAAATCGGATCACAGAAAGACACGCTCAAAAGGCTCCGCCCCACACTCGTATGGCAGGACAGGCCCAAGCCCCGCCGCTACTGCATTCCATTGGAAGAGACGCAGGAGGCGCGGGATACGGCCCAAGGTGAAACCTGTGAACGCGATGAGGAGAGTTGCGCCTGTGAAGAACGGGCCCTGCTGGAACAGGAGCTTTACCCGCTTCTCACCAGCTATCTCTGGTCGGAGCTGCACCTCTACTCCATGCGCATCCGGGAAGGCCGCTCCCACAATACGCGGGGAAACGGCGGCAACCAGTGGCTCCACCCCGACATCGTGGCGATGGAGCCGGTGGACAAGGCATGGGGGAAACACGTCAAAGCCTGCGGGCACGCCAGCGGCAGCACCTGCGTCCGGCTCTGGTCGTTTGAAGTCAAAAAGACGCTCACCGTCGCCAATATCAGAAAATGCTTCTTTCAGGCCGTCAGCAACTCGTCCTGGGCGCACGAGGGGTATCTCGTCGCCACGGCAATAGCCGACGACCGGGTGGAACAGGAGCTCAGGATGCTTTCAGCCCTGCACGGCATCGGGGTTATCCTGCTCGATCCCGAAAATCCGTCGGAAAGCGAAATCCTGCTCCCCGCACAGAAAAAGCCGGATGCCGACTGGCAATCCATTGATCGCCTCGCCAAAGAAAACGGAGACTTCCACGAGTTCATTGAGCTTGTTTCCGTCTACTTCCAAACCGGGACGCTGCGGGAAAAGGATTGGGACAACAAGACGGCCTGACGAAAGCTTTGTTTGAACATTTGAACAGTGGTGTTTCATTGATAAACATGGAGAAAAAAGATGCGCGACGAACTGATGTCCGAAATCATCAAGCTGGAATGGGACATGTTTTCTCATGTTTCGAATGTGGGAGGCCCGGCCTCCTGCCAGATGCGGCCCGACACCTTCAAAATCATGCGGAAGAGCCAGGCCGCCACATGGTCCGATGAGCTGCTCGCCAGCTATCTGGAAGATCTGAAAGCCGCCACGAGGGAAGGCAGAAACATCATGACCGAGAAATACGCCCGGATGATGGAATCCACTTTCCCCGAAGAATACCGGAAGCTGGCGGCATCCCTTCCGTCCGTCGACAAGGAAACCCTGCAGAAGATAGAAGAAATCGTCGCGATCAGCGTGGGATGGAAAGCCGAGCTGTTCGACCGTTATCCCCGGCTGAGCGGCAAGGGCCGCCCGCTGCGCACCAGCGAAGACTCTGCAATGGAAACCTCCTTTGAAACGTACCTGCGGGGAGAATTGAAGACGTATTCAGCGCACACGATCACGCTCCTGCATGAACTTACCTTACGGCAACAACAGGATGGCGTGAACGGCGCGGCGCTGAATCTCCTCAATCAGGTGCAGCAGTACGGATATGCCACGCTCGAACAGGCCGAAGGCCATCGCGCGGGAGCCTGACGGCGTTCCCGGCTTCCCTGAGGGCGCAGCCTTACCTATTTGCCTTTTCCAACTTGACGCGCCTTCAGAAAGGCAAGCCGCTCGTAAAGCGAACAGCCGAGATCCCAAGGCCCCTGACCGTAGGGGACGCCGGCGGCCTTGGCGGTCATGGCGGCTTTCAATTTTTCCGGAGTGACGGGAAGCGTGGCCACCCGCACGCCCACGGCATCGGCTATGGCGTTCAGGATGGACACGTGACCCGCACTCTGGAAGCCTTCCGCGCATCCGGTCGAACCGTGCGGCCCGTTCTCGCGGTACGTCTCGTGAAACAGCACGTTGAACGTGTCCGGAACGTCATTGCAGCGAGGAACCCCCGCCCCTCGCATGGTCGCGTGCTTCTTCATGTCCTCGTAGTTTTCGCTCAGGGCAAAGCCGATGGAGTGCGAAAAACCGCCCCACGCCTGCCCGAGCACGGCCTGGCGGCTTCCGATCACCCCAGCGTCGGCCACAATCGTCGCGCCGAGGACACGGGTCTTGCCTGTGGCGGTTTCGACAGCCACTTCCGCCATGAACAGCACGTAGTTCTGGGCAATCGCGCCGTACCCGTGCCCTGTATCGGGATCAATGTCCGACCATTCGGCGGTATGGACGCCACGGTATCTGGTCGGAATGCCCGAACCGCGCATTTCCTGCCATGTGCGATACGTCCCGTCTTCCTTGCGCATGGCGGCGAGCAACTTGGAAGCCGCGTCCAGCGTAGCCATGCCGACGACATGGTGCGAACGGCTGCCCGACGCCGATCCCGTATCGGGGCAACACCCCGTATCGTTGCGGACCAGATGGATGGCCTCCGGCCTGAGCCCCAAGGGGCGCAGCGCCTCATGGACATGGATCAGGCTTCCCGTATCCGCCCCCTGCCCGACGTCGGCCCATGTGCTGTAGTGCGTGACCGAGCCGTCCTCATTCAGCTCCAGATCGATTTCCGCGCGATCCGGCACTTTTGAGACGTGATACCCGCCCCACGCAATGCCCACGCCGCGCCTGTGCTCCGGCGTGCTTTCCGCCCGGGCCTTTTCCACGGCCTTCCGGTAGTGCGGGCGCAGCATGTCCATCATCGCCCGCATGGGATATTCCCGGTAAGGGACGGACGTGGTGCAGGTATCCCCTTCGCGGGCGACGTTGATATAGCGGAACTCGAAGGGGTCCATGCCGATCCGCTCGGCGAGCATATCCACGATCTGCTCGCTCGCCGTGTAGGTCTGCGGCGAGCCGAACGCCCGGAAAGCCGTCCCGAAATTGTTGTTGGTGAAGGCTGTCCGCACCAGGCCACGGATGTTCGGGATGGCATACGGGTAGCCGAAAAAGCGGCAAACCTTCGTCGTCAGCGCCCCCGCCATTTCACTGTATGCGCCGTGATCGATCCCGGCGAGGAAATCCATTGCCGTCAGCTTTCCCGCTTCGTCGCACGCGAGGCGGACATTGGCGTACACGGGGGAACGCTTGCCCGTCGTGTGCTGGTGTTCGGCGTAACTGAGCACGAGGGAAACCGGCGCATCCAAGGCCAGCGCGCAGGCCGCCGCCAGTGCGGTATTGCCCGGCGACATGCTGTAGCCGAAGCTGCCGCCCGCCGGATTGCCGAGGATCCGCACCTTTTCCTTGGGCAGCCCAATAGCCGGGGCCATCTGGGCGATGTTGCCGTACAGGTATTGCCCCTTGCACAGGATGACTACGCCCCCGTCCTCCGGGTAAGCCAGAACGACATCCGGCTCCACCGTCAGATGAGGCTGCCGCGACGTGCCGAAACTTCCCGCAACCGTATGGGCGGCATGTTCCAAAAGCCCTTGCGTGTCCTCGCCCTTGTAGACGGGCTGTTCCATATAGATGTTGGGGGTGTTTTCATGGATCGGGAACGCCCCTTCCGCAGCGGCTTCCATGAAGGTCATGACGGCGGGAAGCGGCTCGTATTCCACCCGGACCCGTTCCGCAGCGGCCCGCGCCTTGTCCCGGCCCGTCGCCGCCACAACGGCCACCACGTCCCCGTACCGGCGTACCACCCCGTCACAAATGACCGGGCGATCGAGGCCGTCGCACAGGCTGTGCACGGTGCCTTGCGGCGCAACCAGCCGGTTCGTGCCCTTTACGTCCTTCGCGGTAACAACGTTGACGACGCCGGGCATGGCTTGGGCTTCAGCGGTGTCCAGAGCCCGTATCCGGGCATGTTCCCGTTTCGCCAGCACAACCGCCAGATGCAGCGTGCCTTCCGGCATCTTCCCGGAAATGTCGGCCCCGAAGTCGCATGCCCCGAGTACCCGGGAAAGCGCCGTGGGCTTCGGGAAATCCGAACCGTACAGCCGACCGTCTTCCGGCGGGGAAAACGTGATGTCCTCCATCGTCTTTTCGCCGCGCATCACGGCGGCGGCCTCCATCACGGCGTCCACGATGGGCTTGTATCCGGTACAGCGGCAGACGTTGCCGTGCCGGGTAAACCATTCCCTGACCTCTTCCCGGGTCGGATCGGGATTGCGCATCAGAAGCCCTTTGGCCGACATGATGAACCCCGGCGAACAGAAGCCGCACTGCACGCTCGCATACGTCATGAACGCCCGCTGCAACGGATGAAGCCGTTCCGCCGAGCCGATGCCCTCAATGGTTTCGACTTTCGCATACGCCTTGACCTGCTTCATCTTTTTGACGCAGGAGCGCGTGACCTCCCCGTCGAGCAGCAGCGAACAAGCGCCGCAGTGCCCCGTCCCGCACCCGACTTTCGTCCCGGTGAGCCCAAGACGCCGCACCACGTCGGCAAGGGAGTCCTTCTCCGGCTCACAAAGGATTTCCCGATCTACCCCATTGATGTTCAAGACGATTCTCTGAATGGACACGGTTCCTCCTCTGTGAAAGGGTTGGATATTTTCCAGACAAGGCGGATTGCCCTTCTCTCCCGGAAGCTGGAAAGAGAGGCAATCCGCCTTCGCCGCGCCTCAAGCGGCACGGCTGCCCTCCAGCAAACGGGCGCTACTTGCCCACGAAATCCGTGATGGGCGGACAATCGCCGGAACACATCACCTCAATGAGGGTCGACGTTTCCGACAGGCGGGCCTGTTCAAGGGCGGGCAACAGTTCTTCGGCATGTTCGACGCGGATGCCCTGAAGCCCGCAAGCCCGGGCGAGCGCCACATGATCGATGGGAAAGATGTCCACCGAAGTGCTGTTCTTGCCGTAACGGAGCTTTTCGGAACACTTCACGTATCCCAAAATGCCGTTGTTCAGCACGATGAGAGTCACTTTGAGGTTGGAGCGGGCCGCGACTTCCATCTCCGACCAGACATGCGCAAACCCGCCGTCGCCGGTAATGCAGTAGATGGGAGCTTCCGGTTCGGCGACGGCGGCACCCAGCGCCATCGGCAGGCCCCAGCCGAGCCCGGCCATGCCGCGCGGCGTGATGAACCGCATCCCGCTGCGCAACGATACAAGGTTGTTCGTCGCCCAGATGGAAGAGAAGCTGGCGTCCGCCACAACAATGCTTTCCGGCGTGAGCACGGCCTGCAAGGCCGCCATGACCTGCGCGGGATGGAGCGGCTCACCGGCGTTGCTCAGGAAGGAAGCCATCTCCGCATCGTGCGCGGCGCGTCCGGCGGCGATGCGTGCCTCAAGCGCCGCGCGTGCCGTGCGCCGTTTCCCACCATCTATCGTTTTCATGACATCCGCAAGGGCTTCGAGCGTGAGCCGCGCATCGCCCACAAGCCGTATGGCTTCGTAATTACGGCCTACTTCGCCGCTGTCCATGTCTATATGGGCAAACACGGCATCGGAGGGGTACAGCGTCCACGAGTCCGTCGCGTTCTGGTCGGTCCGCGTGCCCACCAGCAGGATGAAGTCGGCCTCCTCAAGGATGGGCCGCTGGTGGCGTCCGGCGGAACCGGGGCCCGTGGCGTTGGCGAGCACGCCGAGCGAGAGCGGGTGCCGTTCGTCCACGCCGCCCTTGCCCATCACCGTGGTCGCCACCGGCAGGGAGAAATGTTCCTGAAGCCCGGCAAGGGCCGCGCACGCCGAGGAAAGGTGCACTCCGCCGCCCGCGACGATCACGGGGTTACGGCTGGAAAGCAGACGTTCCGCCACGCCGCGCACGGCATCCAGAGGAGGCATGACCGGATCAAGCGGATAATGGCCGAGCGGGATGCCCCGCTTTTCGGGCTCCGCAGGCATACCGAGCATGTCGTTGGGGAACAGGAGCACGACGGGACCGGGCCGCCCGGAACAGGCCACCGCGAAGGCCTGATCCACATAATCCTCCACACGGTCCGCCGTATGCACCCGCCTCGTCCACTTGGAGCAGGCCGAGAACAGACGGACATGGTCGAATTCCTGAAACGCATTGCGATCCTCATTCTTCAACGGGATCTCCTGAAGCATGACCACAAGCGGAATCGAGGATTTCAGCGCTTCCGCAAGAGGGGCCACCACAAGCGTCGCCGCAGGGCCGTTCTGGGCGATCATGACGCCGGGGCGCTTGCTGACGCGGGCATAGCCGTCCGCCATGTAGCCGCCGCCGTTTTCGGTACGGTAGGCGATCTGGCGCAATCCAAGTTCCTCAAAGGGCAGGCTGAGGCCCTGCGGGAGCCCTTGCCCGAAAAATTCGCGGAGCCCGTGCCGCAGGAGCATCCTTCCGATGCTGTGCCCAACCGTATTGTGCTTTTCAGTACACGATGCCATCTGCTGTTCCTTTGAATGCCGGACGCGACATCCGGCGTTTTGGGGTATGACTCAATGAAAACAAACCGCCTTCGACGGCGAGAAGCCATGCTTGGAAATCGGAAAACCTCAGTGCGTGTATTCCAGTACGGAGACCTCCTTGCATTTCTTCCGCAGCGCCTGAAGGATGGAATCCCTGTTGGGACAGGGGAACCCGTTCGGATTTCCCTTTGTGATGCATGTGGCGAGAGCGATGGCCTGCGCCCCGCGATCCATGAGGGTCTGCGCCCTGGCAATGGCTTTGCTGCCGGGACAGCCGCCGCAACTCACAAAACCGACGATGGTGCAGTCACCCAGCGTTTCGAACGCGCCGGACTTCTTTTCGACTGCGGCGAAGTCGCCCGTTCCCGGACAGAGATCTTCCGTCTGCTGGCAGCGGATAATGCCTACTTTCATGTCAATTCCCTGATGTCTGGAGTGAAAAAAGGACGCGGATTCCCTCCCCTCGCTTTCACAGGAAAGCGAGGGTTCCCGATATGGCCGCAACAGTCCGGTCAAGGACGCCTACGGATGGTTACTTCTGGGGAAGGGAATGCTTCAGGATTTCGCCATAGGTGTTCAACTCTTCATCGTACAGCCTGCGGAAGGCTTCGGAGGACATCCAATGCGCCTTCGTCTTCAGCCTGAGGGCCTCCTGCCGGAACGCTTCGCTGTTGACCACTTCGGACATAACGGTTTCGAGCGTGCGCAACACGTCCTCGGGGAGGCCGCGCGGCGCAATGACGCCCTGCCAGTGGGAGAAGCGGGCGTCCATGCCCAGTTCCTTGGTCGTGGGGATGTCGGAAAGGTTCTCGCTGCGCTCGTCGGCAAACTGCACCAGCCCGTACACATCGAACGTGGACAGCGACGCGGGCGCATCCGCATGAAGGTGGGTCCGGCCCGCCATGATGTCCTTAAAAATCTCCCCCCCGCTGCGGTAGGGGATGAAACGCAGCTTCAAGCCGAAGTGCTCGGCAAACTGCAGCATGGGCACATGAGTCATGTTGCCGGTAGCGGTGATGCCCACGACGTACTTGTTGGGGTTCTTTTTCGCCATTTCGATAAATTCGTTGACGTTCTTCCACGGGGCGTTCTTGGCGGTCATCAGAACCACGGGCTGGCTGACGGACGTGCCTATGAAGTCGAACGCATCCGTCCCGTAGGGAAGCTTCATCACATGCGGCTGCAAACACATGGTCCCGGTGGGCACATAGCCGAGCGTGTAGCCATCCGGTTTGGCGGCGGCCACCTGCGCCACCCCGAGCGTGCCGCCCGCGCCGGAGACGTTCTGCACGACGATGGGCTGCCCGAGCTTCTTTTCCATCATCCCCGCCAGCAGGCGGGCCGGGATGTCCGTGCCGCCGCCCGCGCCGAACGGGACGACCAGCGTGATCGGGTGTTCCGGATAGGCGGCCAGCGCCCCGGTAGCCGCGAGCATGAACGCGCAAAGGAAGAGAAGGGGCTTTTTCATCATCTGGCGGATCATACGGCTCTCCTTTTCTGTTATAGATTGTGGACCGGCTGGGGGGAACCGGGGGATATCACCGCTTCGCGCGCAGTGCCCTGTAATTCTGGACTTGCGGGACAACGAGGAGCAGGAAGGCCATCCCGAGGAGCACCATCGCTATGGGGGATGCGGAAACGAAGGCCAGCCACGAATCGTCGCCCTTGAACAGCATCATCTGCCCTATACTCATTTCAAACTGCTGCCCCAGCACAAGGCCGATGACCAGAGGCGGCAGGGGAAATTCCATGCGGCGCATGAAATAGGCCGCTATGCCCATGAACACGGTGACGAACACGTCAAACAGGTTGCCCCGCGATCCGTATGATCCGAGGATGCACAGCACCGCGATGAACCCCATCAGCAACTGCTCGGGAATCCTGAGCAGGAAGGAAAACATCCGGGTCGTGATGACGCAGCTCGGGTACATAAGCAGGTTGGACAGCATGAGCACGGCGAAGGTGGCGTACACCATCTCCGGATTTTCCGTCATCAGGCGCACGCCGGGGGTCACGCCGTGAATGGTCAGGGTCGCCAGCATGATGGCGGTGACGGGGTCGCCGGGGATGCCGAGGGCCAGCGAGGGGACCAGCGCCCCGCCCGTGACGGCGTTGTTGGACGATTCCGCGGCGATGATGCCGTCGGGCTCGCCCTTGCCGATATTCTCGCGCCGGGGCGAGGAGCGGCGGGCCTCGCCGTAGCTCAGGAAGGCAGCGGTCGCGGCGCCCGTTCCGGGGAGGATGCCCACGAACGTGCCGATGAGGGAAGACTTCACCAGCCCGGACATCCGGCCTCTCCATTCGCCAAGGGACGGAAACTGAACCCGGCAGGAGGTGCCGTTTTCCACGCGGGCCTCGCGCCGCATCCGTTCGACGCGATCCAGAACCTCGGAGAGCGCGAACACGCCGACAATGACCGCAACAAGATCGATGCCGCTGTTCAGTGCGAAAATATCGAACGTGAAACGCGATTCGGCGGAAAACGGCGACATGCCCACACAGGCGAGCAGCAGCCCGAGCACGCCCATGGCCAGCCCCTTGAACTGGTTGTTGGCCGATACGCTGGAAATGCAGGTCAGGCCCATCAGGATCAGGGCGCACGTTTCAAGCGGCCCGAACTGCAAGGCGAAAACGGCGATCTGCGGCGCGGCGAAAGTAAGGATTACGCACGAGAACACGCCTCCGAAAATAGATGCCGCCAGTGCCCAGCCGATGGCCTTTCCGGGCTTTCCCGCCCTCGCCATAGGATAGCCGTCAAAAGCCGTGGCCGCGGACTGGGGCGTTCCGGGCGTATTGATGAGCACGGCGGCAATGGAGCCGCCACAGATGGAGCCGCAGTAGACCCCGAGCAGCAAGGCGATGGCCGATACGCTCGCCATACCGAAGGTGAAGGGCAGGCAGATCGTGATGGCGACCACGGACCCCAGACCGGGCAGCGCGCCCACGATCATGCCGAGCATCACGCCCACGAAATTCATTGCGAGGGTAAAAGGCGAAAGAGCCGCCAACAGGGAATCAATGAAAAGCATGTTTTCTCCTTCTCTTTGCCGACGCGGATCCGAAAGGCGGACGGCCCGCCACCGTCCGAAACACGACCCTTTCCTCTAAAACAGTATGCCCATCGGAAGCGGGAGTTTGAGGACATACCAGCATAGCGACCAGATGACGGCCGTTCCGCACAGGTTCGACAGCAGCAGCGAAGGCAGCTTGCGCCACCCCATCGCATAGCCGATGCCGCAGGCGGCGAAGAAGCTCGTCACGCCGAATCCCATGTGATCCAGCAACAGCGCGTAGGCGACGAGGATCCCGGAAACCGCCGCCGTCCTCGCCGAAAACAACGGAATGTCCGAGTCGCTGCGGCGGTGCGACGGCACCAGCACGATGCAGCATCCCACAGCTATGAAAAGCCATGTGAGCGCCTTGGGATAGTCCATCGGGTGAATGCCTTCCGTCGCATTCGCCTGCTCCAGCCCGAACGCCTGCGAAAGGAACACAAGCCCGAGTGCGATCACAACCAGTCCGCTGATGAGGTTTTCCCGTGCGATTTTCATGTGTCTTCACCCTTCTGGCTGGAAGGCCCGTTTTGCCATGCCCCGCCGTTCGCGGGTTCAAGGGAGGGAGACGGAAAACGGGCGTTGATGGTTTCAAGGCTCCGCAACACGGCCAACAGCCTCGCGTCCCGATGGCGCAGCACCTCTTCGGACGTGACGCCCGAGTAGCCGTAAAATCCCTTTCCGCTTTTGAACCCCAAACGCCCTTCCCCAACCATCCGTTCCAGCAGGGGAGGCGGCGTCTCATCCGTCGCAAGCCCCATAGGAACCTGACGGTAATTGCTCAACACAAGATCAAGTCCGGTGAAATCCAGTCTGGACAGGTACCCCATCACGGCAAGGCGCGCGCCCAGACAGACGGAAACGGCATCGTCCAACGCCGCGGCGTCCGCCACGCCGTCGTCGAGAAGCTGGAACAGTTCCTGATTGATGGCCCGCTGGATACGGTTGACGATGAAGCCCCGCGCAAACCGTTTGAGCACCACCGGTTTCATGCCCATTGCGGACAGGCAGGCGGCGAACTGGGGAACGAGCTGTTCGGGATTGGAAGGATGGCCGACGATTTCGACGAGGGGAATGATGTGCGCGGGCACAAAATAGTGCGCCATGATCAACTGGGGATGCAGGACGGACGGGGCGTGCTCGAAGATGTCGAGGACGGAGGTGTTGCTGGCTATCAGGGCCGAAGGGGACACGACGCCGGCCAGTTCCTCGTAAAAACGGCGCTTGATGTCCACCCGTTCCGAAATGACCTCAATGACGAGATCCGTCCGGGCCGCCGCCCCGAATCCGTCCTCCGCAAACCGCAGCCGGGCCATGACGCTTTCCGGCGTTTCTCCTCCCAGCTGCTCGGACTGCGTGCCCGCAAGTCGGCGGATGGCCCGTTCCGCCCGCTCCAGAGCGTCCCGGTCGACGTCGGTGAGGGTGACGGCATGTCCGCCGCGCGCGAACCGCAACGCAATGGCATGGCCCATCGTACCGGCTCCGAAAATGACCACGTTCCGAAAAAGCATACGGCTTCCCCCTGTTCCCGATTTCCGAAAAGGACGGAGCAACCTTTGCCCGCTCCTGTCGACAGCCTTATGAGCAAAGCCTGTGCCATGCCGTATCGTGAGAATAACGTCATAGGGAAAAGGGGGATGCGTTCTTTCGTTTCCGGGGGGCGGCCTCCGCTTTGTTCAAATAATGGACGGTATCCATATATTGAACATTCCATCCATATGCAGGACGGTCAAAACCGAATGTTGTATTGTTTCAGCCTGAGATAGAGCGTCGAGCGTTTCATGCCCAGAATGCGCAGCGCCCCCCGGTTTCCGGTGATGCGCCCGTTGGTGATCTTGAGCACATGCTGAATATACCGGCTCTGCAATTCGTCGAGCGTCGGAAGGTTCTTGAAGAGATCCTCGCAGGGTTCCTGACGAGAAGTTCCGTCCGCTTTGCTTTCGGCGTGGGAGCTGAGATCAAAGGAGAGGCGGCCTCCCTGATGCAGGATGACCGTACGTTCGAGCACGCTTTTCAATTCCCGGATGTTCCCGGGCCAGTCATACTGCAAGAGCGCCTCCAGCTCCCTCTCGCTGGGCTGCTGGATATCCCGGTGATACCGCCTCGAATAGCGATCCAGAAAGAACCGGACAAGCAGCCGGATGTCTTCCTTGCGCGACCGCAGCGGCGGAATGGTCAGGGGGACGACGGACAGGCGATAGTACAAATCCTCGCGGAAGTGCCCGCTCCGCACCTCGGCCCACAAGTCCTTGTTGGTGGCGCAGATCAGGCGGAAATCCGAATGCCGTTCCTCCTCTCCGCCAACGCGCATGAACCGATGATCCTGAAAGACGCGCAGCAGCTTGATCTGCATGGGGGCCGGAATATCTCCGGCCTCGTCGATGAACAGCGTCCCCTGATGCGCCATTTCGGCCAGACCTATTTTCTGCCGGATGGCCCCGGTGAACGCGCCTTTTTCGTGGCCGAAGAACTCGCTCTCGAACAGGCCGTCGGGGATGCTGGCAGGATGCACCGGGACAAAGGGGCCTGTCCTGCCGCTGCAATCGTGGATGTAATGGGCCAGCAGTTCCTTGCCCACGCCGGTTTCCCCGAGGATCAGCACCGGGGCGTCGGTCGCGCCTATCTGGCGGCCGTGCGACAGCAGGCGGCGCATGATGGCGCTGCCGTGCAGCAGGATTTCCGGTGTATCCCGGTAGGGCTCGGCCTGCGCCTGTTCCTGTTCCCCGGCGGCAAGGCGGGCCGGTTTCGGCTTTCCGGCTTCGATTTTTCGGAGTTCGGACTCAAACAGCAAGGTAAACGCCACCTGATCGGCGTTAGGGATGCCGCGCAGCGTTTCCAGCGCATACTCGCTTTCCAGCCACAGTACCCATCTGGCCTTGGCCGTCTCCAGCGGAAGGCTCAGGAACACATGCCGCTCCTCGTCCAAGAGCAGGGGCTTGTTCTGCTGCACTGCGTAGATCTGTGAGACTTTGGAAGATATCTTGCCTGTGTTCAGTTCCACGGCGCTGATGTTGCACGCGGCCCGGCACGTCAGCAGCCCGCCGCTGGAAACTTCCAGCAAGGCGGCGCGTTCGGCACCCAGCTCACAACCGGCGATGTGCGTCATCTGATTGATGTATTGCGAAAAATCCGTGAGATTGCGTATGGATTCCAGCGCTATCCGGCAGTTTTCGAGCAGCGTTCCACCGATGCGCGCCGTACTTTCAGGTTCATACGGCGATGCGCCGCTTTCCGGTGCAAGCCCCTTTTCAGCGGCCCGAGCGGGGAGATCATGAAGACGGGCAATGCGCCGCTGCGTAACGGCGATTTCCGTCGGGTTGCCTATCGCCGTAAAACCGCGCAGGCTCTCCGCCAGCAAGCTTCCGGCCGCTTCCTTGTCGCCGCTTTCCGCGAACAGGCGCGTCGCTTTGGCACGGAGCGCCCCCGCCCTCAGATGCTCGTTGTAGCTTTCGATCGCCCGCTGGATTTCCTCATCGAGATCAAGCCCCCGGACGGGCGGCAGCCCAGCCTGCTCGTAAGCCGCCAGCACGTCGAACATCCACGGATAGGAATAGATGGGGCGGCGGAAACCATACCGCAGCGCGATGTCCATCGTCCGCTGCATCGCCGCGTGCGACGCTTTGATGTTCCCCTGCGTGTAATGATAGAACGCGAGCCCGCGCATACCCCATACGGCGATTTTGGTTTCCGTTTCGGGATTGACCATGCTGAGCACGTGGTCGATGAGCTCCAACGCCTCCTCATGCCTCCGCATGTACAGGAGCACCATCGCCAGCTGCCCTTCCCACCACAGGATCTTGAAACGGTTCTGGCCGAGCTCCGCCGCCCTTTTGGCCGCCTCGAGGATGCCTACCGCCTGATGGAAACGCCCCAGATACACGGCGGACGAACTCGTATACAGCGAGAACATTTCCGTCTGGAACCGGCATTCCCACAACTGCGGGTACTGCAAGGCCACCTCAAACGCGGCGAGGGCCTCCCGGAAATGGCCGTGCCAGAAGTGGAACATGCCCACAAAATACTCCGCCTGCCCCCGGGCCCCGGCCCTGTCCAGCTCAAGCAACGACGTCTCGCATTGGGCGTGCAGCTCATGCATACGCTGCGCCGAGCATTCCGCCGCCATGTTTTCAAGGCTGGACTCCACCAGATGCAGCAAGGCCGTCATGCGGGCGTCCCCCTGCTCCTTGGCTGTCTCAAGGGCTCTGGCGGCGATCTCCCTTGCCTGACGATGGCTTTTGGAGAGATACATGGAAATGTCGCAAGCCGCGAGCGCCAGCTTCATGAAGGCCTGTTTCTGACCGGAGGCGGCACCCGCAGGGCTCCATTGGCCCAGCAGCCGCAAGACGAGGCCATAGCAGGCGACGGCCCCGCTCGACTGGGAACTGTTCAACAGCGTGTTGATGAATCCCAACAGAAGGGTACAGGCTTCGAGGTTCTGCCCTTCGTCAAGGGCGGAGGCCACATCAGCGATCTCGGCGCACACCTCCCGCCATGCGTTCCTCATCTGCAATTCCGCAACGCCCCGGGGCGTTATCATGATTCGGGCGGGGCGATCCGGGTCGGACTGGAGCAGGCCGCCCTCCTTCAGATCCGCGATGATCGGCTCAAGCTCCTCCAAGGGAACTTTCAGGATCTGGGCACAGGCCTCCGCGCCGAGGCCGCTAGTGATCAACGAAAACACTTTCACGACGAGCAGGGAGAAGGGAGAGAAGTCCATTGCAGCCTCCTGTGATGCGCCTACACTATCCAACATATGGACAGTCTGTCTATCATACAGATTTATCTATATATTGGATGGAAAAACAGCGGGGCTTTCCTACATCCCGGCGGGACTTCTCACGAATCTTTTTGGAGCCGTTTTTGCAAGGAGAAAATACGGCCTTTCCGGCTGCGCCAGAAATATTCCAAGTATACCCAAGCCCAAACAAGGAGTCCAACATGTCCGAACAGCGTCCCGTCGCCATCGTCACCGGAGCGGCAAGCAACATAGGTCTGGCCTGCACGCAACGCTTTGCGGCGACGCATACGGTCATCATGGCCGACATAGCCGAAGCGACACAGCAGGCGGCGTCCCTGCCCCATGCCGTCGCCGTGCGGGTCAACGTCGGAGAGTTTGATTCATGCCTTAATCTGGCTACGGAAGCCCGGAAATACGGGCGGATCGATGCCGTCGTGCACAGCGCGGGCATCACACGCCCCGCCTGCTCCATTCTGGATATGCCCGTGGAAGAATGGGAGAACGTCATCAAGGTCAATCTGACCGGGGCCTTCTTTCTGGCCAAGGCCTGCATCCCTCCGATGCTGGAAGCCGGGCAGGGAGCCATGGTGTTCTTTTCTTCCCGGGCCGCCAAAACGGGCTTTGCCGCCCTCGGCAGCAACGGCGCAAAAACCAAGGCGCATTACTGCGCGTCCAAGGCAGGGGTCATCTCGCTCGTCAAGTCGCTGGCAATGGAGCTTGCCCCCTACGGAATCCGGGTAAACGGCGTAGCCCCCGGCCCTGTGCAAGGAACCATGATCCCCAAGGAATCATGGCCGGTTATCGCTGAGAAAGTGCCCTTGAACCGTCTCGGGACGCCGGAGGAAATGGCCGAGGGCGCGTGGTTCCTGTGCTCGCCGCAAGCCGCGTTCATTACTGGGCACATCCTGGACATAAACGGCGGCACCCTCATGGACTAGCCGCCCGCCGCTCGGAAGGCGCACAGGGCACACCCCAAAACGGATTCAGGTCCGCTCCCGCTTCCTCCGAACAGCCGACACCCCGCTTGCACGCAAAAAGAGCGGTCCCTTCGTCATTCGATCTTGGGGCCGCTCTTCCCATATGCAGATCCATAATCCCCCTTTCTTCGCTCGAAAGATAAATAGAGAGTGAAAAGTCAACAAGCTAGAAAGATTCCTTAGCTGAGAAAGCCGAAATCCTCATCAAATCTATTGATCCGCGCCCGGAAAACTGAGACGATGCCTTTGCTTTTCAATGTAGGCACATCCTTTAAGCCGCCATCTCATAACTATGGCGTACAATCGCATAGTGGAATACAGTTATGGAGTTGGAAGTGCGACCCATATACTGTCCCGAGGCGAGGTTATTTCTATCCTCGCCTTGTTTAGTCTATACTGTATTTGATTGTCGTTAAATAAAACCATTCCGTTGTATACGGCAATAAATTATTGAAACACCTATTTTACTTTTTATATAAAAACAATATATTTCTTTTATCCGTTATCAAAAACGCTTTTTCTTAATGGGGTAAAAAAACGGATCATAAAAAGATATAATCCAAGTCAACGATTAACACAGAATACGCTACTCCTGTTAAAGCATCCTTTTTCAGAGAATAAAAATATTATTTATCGCCATATTGGGGTTGTTTCCATTTTTCTTCTTCACTCTTCAACTACCATCTGGAACAAAATTTTTTTCTATTGAAAGAATAAATATCTTTTATCCTGACAGAATCGTATGAGAGAAAAAAGATTTTTTAAAAATATATTACCTATATTCATGGTTTTAATAAATCTTGCACTATCTGTATCGGTAGTCTTTCTCATGCGTTATGTCCAAAATTTGCTGAATTCGGACGTAAAAATCAATTTGGCGGAGATTGTGACCCAGAACAAGGACGCCATCACCAGCAGGTTGATGATGAACGTCAACTCGCTGGATATCACCGCAAACAAACTTTCCGATAGGTTGAAGGCCGAGAAATCTTCCGGCAAGCTCAAGACACAGGACCTCATCGAACAATACGCCAAAGAAAACAACACGGACGATCTGTTCACTGCGAACAGGGACGGCATGGCCTTGTTTGATGGCGGCCGGAAGCTGGATATCTCGGGGCGGCATTATTTCCGCCTCGCCGTCGACGGCATCCCCAATATTTCAGACAAGCTTATTTCACGCATCAACGGGGATGAGGTTTTCGTCATCAGCGTGCCGCTCTCGTATAACGGGGAAATCGTGGGGACCATACAAAAGGTCATTACATTCGAGGAAATGTACAGGATATGTTCCCTCTCCATCTTTTCCTCACAGGGCTATATGTATGTAATCAACCGTGAAGGATACGTTATCCTTCACTCGGCGCATCCCAAGTGTGAGCAGAAATCCGACAATTACTTCCGCGATCTCTATGGAGCCGGCAACCCTAAAGCTTCCGAGCAGATGAAACGGGATATCCGGAACAACCGCAACGGGTTCATTGAGACGACGATAGCCGGGAGGGAAATCTTCTCGGCATATACTCCCATAGAAAAAATCCACGACTGGTATTTGATTACAAGCGTGCCGAACAATGCCGTTTCTCCCAACGGCAATACCGTCATCAGTATTTTCTATTTCATTCTGTTCGTCATCGTAGTTATCTTTACCTCAAGCCTTACGTATTTCTTGTGGTACAAGAACAAGCAGCGCGCGCAATTGGAAAAAATTGCCTTTGTCGATACGGTTACTCTGGGTGACACATACAATAAGTTTCTTGTCGATGCGCAAGGGATACTGACCCAATGTCCCCATAAGAAATTCCATATCATCAAATTTGATATCGACAACTTCAAATACATAAACAACTTTTACGGATTTGAATTCGGCGATCGCATTTTACGCAAAATCAATGAAAACATCAGCCAGCAGCTGAATGCCCACGAACTGATCGCAAGGATTTACAGCGACCATTTTGTGATCCTGCTTGAAAACGCCGCGGAAGGACGGCTGAACGCCCTGCTCTCTTCCATCGAGAATGAAGAGATAACCCTCTATTTTTCAGCGGGTATTTATTCCGTCACGGACAACACCGAAAGCATCAACCTCATGGTGGATAAGGCAGGAACGGCCGCCCGCTCGATCAAGGGCGTACTGAATAAAAAATTCGCCTATTACACCAATAAATTCGAACAGCTGACGATCCATAACGAGCAGCTGAAGCGCGCCGTGAAGCAAGCGCTGAAGAACGATGAATTCATCCCGTACTACCAGCCCAAGGTAGACATCAACAGCGGCATCCTCGTAGGCGGCGAAGCGCTGGTGCGCTGGAAGACCCGCGAGGGCAAATTCATCTTCCCCAACGAATTCATTCCCATGTGCGAACAGACGGGCCTTATCGTCGAACTCGACATGATCATGTACGAAAAGGTCCTCAACTTTCTGAAATCATTCATCGATCAGGGCATGGCGTGTGTTCCCGTCTCGGTGAACTTCTCGCGCCTCCACCTGCTGGACAACGACTTCCTCAGCAAAATCGTCAAGAAACAATGTGAATACGGCGTGCCCGCTCATCTTATTGAAATAGAACTGACTGAAAGCGCCATATTCGACAATATCGACACCATCTATGCCTTTACACGGAAAATGCACGCCAACGGATTTGCAATCGCTATGGACGATTTCGGTTCCGGCTATTCCTCGCTCAATATGCTCAAGGACATCCCCATCGATGTCCTCAAAATCGACAAGGGCTTCCTGAGCGAAGCGGTGGACAACAACAGGCGAAACATCATCTTCTCGTCGATTGCCGATATGGCGAGAAAGCTGAATATCAAGGTTGTCGTCGAGGGCGTGGAACACCTTGAAAACGTGCGCTTGATGAAGGAGTGCGGCTGCTCCATAGCACAGGGCTACTACTTCGCAAAGCCTATGGATGAGGAAAGCTTCCGTAACGTATTCAAAGAAGGTCGGATATGCTGAAGAAATGGCTGTCCTGCATATGTGCGGCGATTCTGCTTTTAGGCTTGGGCGGTTGCGAGGACAGCAGCCGCAAGGTAAAAATCGGCGTTTCCATCGGTTCCGGAGGCGCGGCGCGCTGGCAGAAGGACATGGCGTTCATGGAGGAACGCGCCAAAGCCCTCGGAGCGGACATCGAACTGCGGCTCAGCCTGCCGGACAGCCCCAAAACACAGACCGAGGAGTGCCTTGAAATGCTCTCCGACGGTATCGACGTTTTGATCATCACGCCGAGCAACACCCGCAAGGTCGACGATGTCCTGATGTACGCCAAACAGAAGAACACCAAAGTGGTTTCCTACGCGCGGGCCGTTATGGGGGGCAGCGTCGACCTTTTCGTCGGGTACGACTGCTATAAGATCGGGCAGAACATGGGGCAGCATCTGACTGAAAAAGTCTACCACGGGGACATCATTGTCCTCAAAGGCGACGTGAACGACTTCAACACGCCGTTCTTGTATTATGGAGCCATGAAATACATCAAGCCTCTGATCGAAAGCGGCAAACTCAACATGGTTCTGGATGCGTACGTGCCCAAATGGTCCCCTGCTGAAGCCAAGAGGCTGGTCAAGGAAGCCGTCGCCGCAAACGGCAACCGTATCGATGCGATCTTCGCCTCCAATGATCGCCTCGCCGGGGCCGCCGCCGAAGCGCTCGAGGAGCTCCACGTCACCAACCATGCCGTCATCACCGGCATGGACGCGGAACTCTCCGCCATCAAAAGAATCCTCGCGGGCACGCAGGACGCGACCATCTACATGGACCTGAGGGAACTGGCGTATGCCGCCGTGGACGAGGCCTACAACCTTGCCACGAAGAAAAAGGTCAACGTCAATTCAGAACTGGGCAGCGACGGTAGCAATAAAATCAATGCGTTCCTGATCAACGGTAAAGTCGTGACCAGAGAAAACATCAACAAGGTGCTGATCGAACCCGGCCATTTTACGAAGGAAGACATTTACTCGGAGTAAAAAGCGCCTCCCGGTGCGGTGTGCCTATCCGGAACCGTCCTTTCTCTTTTGCGCGAGAACGGAAACGCTTGTAGGCCTATTCCTCCGTGCACCTATGATTGGGGCGGGCTCAAGAGCGAACCCGCCCCTTTCAAACATGTTTCCCTCCGCGTATTCACCGATACGCTTCCGCCAGGAAGCGGGGATGCCGCCGGCGAACTGCCTTTCCCCCCTGACAGCGGGCCGACACGGTTCTCATGCCCTGCTTCCAAGGGCAGTTGGGAGGCTTGTGGGCATCCCCTATATGATGCCATACGGAAACATCCACCTCCAATGGTGCATCCCTCTTCATCGCTCAAAACGATTTCCCGCCTCAACATGTCCCACACGCTTGACCAAGAGGCCGTGGGCGAGCGACAACGGAAACCGCCGAAGCGCCGTATGGGTTAACCTGCGGCAAGACACCGCCGTAAGAAGGAAACCCGCTTTTCCGCATACGCCCTCATATGGCGAGGCTTGCGGCTTTTCCGGTGGACATTGCAAGGAGTTTTTGATGCAGCTTTCCGCGTTCCCTTTTTCGACCATTCTCTTTGATCTTGACGGCACACTTGTGGATAGCGCGCCGGACGTTCTCGAAGCCATTGCCGCGGTCCTGCGTGACGCGGGCGATCCGGTCCCTCGGATGGAGCTCTCCATCATCGGCCCACCGCTGGAAGGTATTTTCCGTGAAGTCTGCCCGGACGCCGACGACGCGAAAATCGCCCGGCATGTGGCCGCATTCCGTGACCTCTATTTTGGCGGCACCTTCCCCCAAAGTACCCCCTACCCCAGTATATTCGCGTTGCTTGAGCGTTTGCGGGCCAAAGGCTGCCGCCTGTTCGTCGCTACGCACAAACCGGAGGCCGCCGCGCAAAGGATGCTTACGCTCAAGGGGTTCATGCCCTTCCTCGAAGGCGTCGGCTGCACGGATTCCCTGCCGGGCCGACAACTCTGCAAAAAGGATATCATCCGCCTCCTCATGGAGCGCCATGCCCTCGATCCCGCTTCAATGGTCATGGTGGGAGACACGGCCCTCGATATCAGAGGCGGCAACGAACAGGGCATAGCCACCATCGCGGCCCTGTACGGCTATGGCGACAAGGCAAAGCTCCTCGCTGAGCGCCCGCGCTATCTGACCGACGATCCGGAATGGCGCACGCTCCGCAAGGCAAAGTAGCCCATACAAAATAAAGAAGCCGTCCTTTTCCCGCTCAGAGAAAGGACGACTTTTCGTTGTTACGATGTATGACTCTGCCCTGTTCCAGCGGGCGTCGGTTTTGGAAGAGGAGAGGGATTTTCCGTGCAAGGATATGATATCCGGAGCCACCACCGGCCCTTCGGCACACTCTGTTACCGATGCAACACCCCCGCATGGAACGCTACATGTAAGGGAAGTTCGTCAAGCCAATATGTCCAATCGTGAAGGCCGGGCGCTTCCCGGTACTGATAGGAGAACCCGCCCCGGCGGAGCGTATCCCGAAAGGCGCGGTTCTCAGGCACGACATACGCGTCCTGCTGCCCTGTGGTGATGAGCATGGCGGGCATCCCGGCGGCCTTCGACCGTTTCAGCAGATCTTCGGCGGAATAGGACTGCCACAACGCCTTGTTGGCGTTCATAGGGCCGAGCACGTCGCGGATCTTCCATTGATCGGGATGCCGGGTAATGTCCATAACCCCGCTCATGGAGCTGACCGAAGCGAATGTGCCGGGATGCCGCAGCGCAAGGACAAAGGAGCCATGCCCGCCCATCGACATGCCCATGACGCCGCGTTTCGGCAGCACAGGGAAAGCCCGCTCCACATACGGCATCAACTCGCGCGCGAAAAAGCTCTCAATGCGGCTTTTCTTCAAATAGGGGCTGTCCGCGTACCAGCCTGTGCGTCCGCATGACGGCGCGATGAACACCAGCCGCTCGCGGGTCGCCAGCTTCGACAACAGCGCCCCGGCCCGCGTGTTCCAGACGCCCGCATCCTCAAACGCGCCATGCAGCAGATACACGACAGGGAACCGCTCGCCCGGCTTGCGGTCGGCGGGAAGGAAGGCGTAACAGGGAACCTTCCCTCCACGGAACACGGAGTCCACAGTGAACGGAATGCCGCCCTGCTCCGCGGAGGCCTCAGCGACGGCAGGCAAAGGGGACTTCGCCGGTAGGGGAGAAGAAGATGATGGGGAGGAAGGCAGCGCCTGAGGCACGGGACGTTCCGCCGCCTTGTTCTTGCCAAGAAGAAGTTCCTTTTCGACAACAGGTTCCACGGCGGCGGACAGCATGGCTCCACCGTCCTCGGTCACATGCACCATATCCTTATAGCGCAGCCGGACATGGCGTCCCTTGTCGTCGACCTTGAATGTCGTGTAGTTGCCCTGAGCGTCGGCCAGCACCTTGACCGTATCCACGAAGGCGGCATGATACGTCTCGCAGGCTTCCTTTTGCAGCTCGCTCAAGCGGCGGACGCGGGTCGAATACGGTTCCTTGCCCATGACGGGCAGGCCGACCCATACGGCCTTGGCACCCTTGGCCGTGGCCACGGCAAGCAGGCGTTCGGCGCGGCTCCGGTAAATCGTCTTCCACGATTCACTGTCGGCGTGATGGCGCTTGCGGTTCTCGTCGATGATGTCCTGCGGGTCATTGGCCCCCATGCAGATCACGACCATATCCGGGTTGTACTTCGCCACCAGCTGCTCAAGCTGCGCGGGCCAATCGAAATAGTCCTGACGGCTGAGTCCGGTCGAATATTTGCCTTCGCGCACCACTTCCAGATCCGGGCGCTTGCGCAGAGTACGCTGGAGCACGGGCCCGAACCCTTCCATCATCATGGAGTCGCCCACGAGCAGCACCAGCGGCTTGCGTTCCGTTTCCGCGTGAACCGGAGGCGGCGGAACCCCTGTTTCCGGCTGCGCCCCGGGAGTCTGCACGGCCTGTTCAGGTACGGCGGCGGGAGGGACGGAAGCGGGAATCTCTTCGACCTGGGGCTCCGGCTGTGCGGGAGAAGCCGCCTCACGGGAAAAGTCCGCCAGCGCATCGGCTACGGGCCGCTGCGGGGCCGTGCTCGGCGCAGCGGATACGGACGGCCCTTTGACGGTCCCAAGAGTTTTATCCGTGTTGAACGCGGTCACCAATCGGGTTTCCGCCTCCGAAAAGGCGGCGAGGCCCGTCGCTTCGGCCACGCCCTTCACCGTCTGCCCTACCACGGCGGCGGGCGGAAAATCGATGCCGACCCGGTCCAGAAAGCTGGAGAAACGCGTCGCGTCCAGAAAAAGCATCAAGACGAAGGCCAGCGCGTATACGGCGCAGGCACGACCGGACGTGAGCGTTCCCCGCTCGGATCGGAAAGGGTTCTTCATGCACGGCCCCTCATGAAATCAAAATTGAAAATAAATGAAAGGCATGACGCCATCCGGACCCATCTTCAGGATAAAACCGCCCACGAGCGCAAGGACCACGGCCTGCACGGCCCACGGCAGGCGCTCCTGCGCATCCACGAACGCGGCGAACAGCCTCGCCCCGAAAAGCTGCAGCGCCAGACCTATGAGCACCGCGGGGATCACCAGCAACGGGAAACCTTCGCCGGGCTGCCCGAAGACAAAGACGCGGCGCAGGATTTCAAGGCTCCGCTCCATGTCTTCCGCCCGGAAAAATATCCACAGGAAGGACACGAAGTGGAACGTCAGCAGCCATGCCGCGCCCACGCCGCACCAGTGCAAAGCCGGGCTGGGCGTGAACCCATCCGGCCAGAAACGCTTTTTCAGTTCATGGAAGGCATGGACGACGGCCAGCCCCACCCCATGCATGACTCCCCAGACCAGAAAACGGATATTCGAGCCGTGCCACAGCCCGCCGAGCGCCATCGTGATGATCAGGTTCAGGTAGCGGTTCCCCCGGCGGCTCCCGCCAAGCGGGATATACAGGTAGTCGCGGAGCCACAGGGACAGGGTGATATGCCAGCGCCGCCAGAAATCCTGTATGTTCAACGCAAGGTACGGTGAACGGAAGTTCTCCGGCAGGCGGAACCCCATGAGCCGCCCCACGCCGATCGCCATGTCCGAATATCCTGAAAAATCACAGAAGATCTGTATGGAGTAGGCATACACGGCGGCGAGGATCGTCCACGAGGAGTAAAATTCCGGCGATTCGAACACGTCGCGCACGATATGCTCGGACAGGTAGCTGGCGATCACGACCTTCTTGAACAGCCCGCTGAGGATAAGCGCGAACCCTTCCTGCAAGTCGCGGGAATCCCATGTCCGGTGCCCAAGCTGCGGCAGGAACTGCCGGGCGCGCATGATCGGCCCCGCCATGATCGTGGGGAAGAAGGACACGAACAGCAGTACGTCCAGAAACGCGCGCGGCGGCTCGTCCGGGCAGCGGTAATGATCGATGGCGTAGGACAACCCCTGGAACGTGTAAAAAGACAGCCCTACGGGGAACAGGATCTCCATCGAGGGCAACGCATGGCGCAGGATGCCGGTGTCGAGCCCGGCGGCGCTTGCCAGCGATTCCAGCCCCAGAATGAGGAATTCATAATACTTGAAGAACGCCAGCAGGGCCACATGCAGGGCCACATCCAGCGCGATGACGCCTTTCCGTTTGCGCGGCTGCCCCGAAAAACGGGACATCAGGTGGACGGCCCCCCAGTTGAGCACCGCCACGGCCAGCAGCAATGGGACAAAGACCATGCCCGCGAGCGCATAAAAAAAGAGATTGCAGACGAGCAGAAACGCCCTGTATTCCCCTTCCCTCTCACGCAGCAGCCAGCCCGCGACAAGGACGAACAGGAAAAAGGTTGCGAACTCCAGCGTAACGAAATTCATCTGTGCCTATCCGGGCAAAAGGTCATGCGCAAGGGCGCGCGATCTCCGCACGATAGCGAAAACGCACGCCCCTTGCAAGCAAACCGCCTCGGCGTTCTCACCTATCCGGCGAAAAACGCTGGCGTTTTCAAAATCCTATCGAGGAAGCAGCAGAAACACCGCTCCCCGGTTGTCCAGATAACTGGCCGTGTGCGTCGCCGTTTCTCCGTTGCCGCAGAACAGATCCACGCGGTTGCGCTTGATCGCCCCGCCCGTATCCTGCGGCAACGTCAGCGCGTTGAACGGGACACTGTGTTCGCCTCCCTCGTCGGGCAGCGTGACGTTCATCAGCGTCAGCAGCCCGTTGGGCAAGACGCTCTGGTCGGTGGCCACGCTCACCCACGGCGTGATCCTGCGGCCCATGCTGCCTTTGGAACCCGAAGTCCCCGGCTTACCGAGTTTGAAGAACACATAGCTCGGGTTCGTGTCCAGCAGGTCCGTCACCTGATCGGGGTGCGCGGCCAGCCATTCCCGGATGGAGAACATGCTCACCTCTTCCCGTTTCAACAGCCCCCGATCGACCATGACCCGGCCAAGCGCGACGTACTTGTGCCCGTTCTGCCCGTCGTACAGCACAGAGCGCACCGACCCGTCCTCAAAACGCAGCCGTCCTGACCCCTGAATCTGGAGCATGAAGATGTCCACCGGATCTTCCACCCACGCCAGTTCCAGCCCGCGCCCCTTCAACGCGCCCTTGCAGTCGATGGCGTGACGGGTGTGATAGGGGCGCTTTTTGCGCAGATCCGGAGGGGATTTGTAGATAGGGTATTGGAAACGCCCCTTGCGGACGTGGGACGCCGGGATCTCCGGCTCGTAATAGCCGGTGAAGCCGAAGTCCGGGCCGATGCGAACCCAACGGAAGTCGGAAGCCAGCACTTCCGGGGCCTTATCAAGGAAAGGAAGCAAACGCAGCAAGCGTTCGAGCCCTTTTTCCATCTCGCCGTAGGTGACTTGAAGCGAAGGGTAGTTCACGGCCACACGGGACGAAGGTTTCGCCCGCACGTAGGCAAGGCTCTGCTCCACCGCGAAACGCATATCCTTCCATGAGCGCATACCTTGCCGGGCCGGAGCCAGCCCCCGTGAAAGGCGCTGCGCCTCAGCCTCCGAAACCGGGAATACGCCGGGGGTTTCCAGCGGCGCGACGCGCACGGCCTCCGGCACATCAGGCTGGACGACATCAGGCCGGGTTGACTTCCCTCCGCAGGCGGACAACAACAAACACAGCAGACAAGCCCCAAACAAGGAAAAACGGCGCGACACGGCGGACTATCCTCACGCAACAGGTTGAAAAACAACAAAGCCTTTGCTGTGTACAGTATCCTCTCACCCGATGCAACGCCTTGCTTCGCCGGGTCCGGCAAAAAAAGTTTTCTTTTTTTGCAAAAAAAACTTGACGGAAAGCGCTGTCCGTTATAAACACTCCCTCGTTCTGCGGGAGTAACTCAGTGGTAGAGTGCAACCTTGCCAAGGTTGAAGTCGCGGGTTCAAATCCCGTCTCCCGCTCCATATATTTTCGCCCTTGCTCGCCTTAAGGCTGGAGCGAGGGTTTTTCTTTGGCTCCGCTTCCTCAGGGGAAGCGTTATGAAATAGATGCACAACATTCCCGTGTACGGCCTGCAACAATCCTGTTGCAGCGCCATTTCATAGACGAACATTTTATTACGTTCATGAAGAAGGCTCGGAAAGGCGACTTTCCGGGTCTTTTTCATATGGTGCGCAAAGAATCGGGGAAGGGGGGCGGTAATCGTTAGCGGCTGGCAAAAATGGGGAAAAGCGTTTATTCACCGCGACATGGCAAATGAAAAGGGCCTCCCCGGAGGAAGGCCCTTAAAACGTCACCGTACGGCAGACCGCTAGACGAGACGGCCGATGTTGTCGATGCGTTCACCGGGCAGGAGCAGGACGGGCGGCACATCGATCAGCGTATACGCCCCGGAACGCCCGGACTGGGCAAGGCGCACGGCGGCGCGGGCGCTGGACACGAGGACCTGAGCGGTCAAAGCCGGGTTGTCGATGCGCATGTCGAACGTGAAATGCTGGTTGGCGGTGAGCCCGGAAGCGCCGACGCGCTCCATCAGCACGCCGTGGGAGGCGTCCGCCACGCGGGGCAGCTCGTCCTTGGTCACCTGCCGCACATCCAGCGGATCATGGCTGAAATAGGGGTCGGCCTGAATCGCGGCCTTCACGGCCTCAAACGTCGCACCTTCCTCAAGCACCACATAGACGAGGCGGGAATGACGCCCGCCGCCCAGAGGAATGGTGATCGAGGTGGCGTCGGCCACGCCGGCAATGGCGCGGGCGGCTACGGAGTGGCCCATGGAACGACCGCGTCCGAAGTTGGTGAAGGTAACGCCCACAGGGGCCATCGCCTCAAACAGGGCGCGCATCACGGAGTCCGTGCCGGGGTCCCATCCGGCGGCGGTGATGGCCACGGCCTTGCCCTTCACGGCCTGCGCTTCAAGCAGGCCGATGGTTTCGACAATCCGGTCGTGGATGTCGAAGCTGTCCACGGTGTTATAGCCCTTGCCGAGCAGATCGCCCGCGACTTCTGGGATCTTGCGGGAAGGGGCGCACAGCAGCACGACATCCGGCTTGCCGGACACGGCTTCCAGATCCGCAAGGCTGGCGTATTCCGGAACGCCGCGCAGATCGTGCGCATCCTTTCCAAGGGATTCTTTCCGGCGAATGACACCCACGCAGGTGAAATCGGGCTGGATTTCCAGCGCTTCGATGGCGTAACGTCCGATATTGCCCAAACCCATAACGGCAGCTTTTATTGGCATTTTGGCCTCCAGATAATGAATATCTTCAAGTAAAACACGAAATTCCCGTCTTGTAAAACGGCCTGAATCAGGCGTTTTTCTTCAATTTGAAGCGAATTCTGAGGCGTCCGGCCTCTTCAGCGCCCTGCGGCGGGGTAAAATCGTGCGAAACCAGCCGAAATGCGCCGACCTCGGATGTATTTTCAACATGCTCCCCGATGCAGGGACAAATATCATAATCGCCCACGGTCACGATGCGGACCATCAGCTCCTCTTCGCCTTCAAGATGCGCCGGGAGCCGACCGAGATCGACCAGCTTGCCCGCCTCTTCGCGGGGGAGCATCTCCGTCCGCACCGGCATATGCTGTGCCAATACCTCGTTGATCCTCCGCTCCAGTTCGGCGGCCTCGGCGTCTTCCAGCGGACGAGGAAAATGATAATCACATTTAGACTTGTCCGCATTCAAATGCGAACTGAACGAACGCCCGCACCCGAACATGCGCATCATCGTCTGGTTCAACACATGTTCCGCCGTATGCATGAACGGATCATATTCCTTGCTCACAGGAACTCCTTCTCTTCTAAAGTGCTTGAAACAGCCCCACCCTACCCGATCCCTTCCCCGGAAACAATCCGCACGCATATCCCCCGTCGCTTGAAATCCGGCGGTGTTCCCCGTATGCTGGACAGCCCAACATCAGGACGATCATGAGAAAAACCGACCTCTTTCCCGAAAACGACTCGCCCGGCTGCGAACTGCGCGAGCCCGAACGCCCCATTGACGCGCCCTACGCCGTGGATATCCCCGCCGTGCCCACCGCGCTCGGCGCTCTGGACGCCGCCTCACGCGCCGAATTCTGGGCGGCGCTGGCCCTTTCGCATACCGACGGGCTCGGAGCCAGAAGCCGCAAACGCCTTCTGGATGCGTTCGGCTCGGCATTCGAGGCCGTGCGGCGCGCCAACGACTGGCGCGAAGCGGGCTTGCGGGAAGATCTGATCCGCGAATTCCGCTCGGAAAAATGGCGCGAGCCCGCCCGGAAAGAATGGGACGCAACACGGAAACTCGCCGGAACCGTCCTGCTCTGGACCGACAGCCGCTACCCAGCGCTGCTCAAGGACTTGCCGGATGCGCCGATACGCCTCTACTGCCAAGGGGACATGAGCCTGCTCGGCAATCCCTGCGTGAGCATCGTCGGAACCCGGACATGCAGCAGGGAAGGGATCCGCGCGGCGCAAGCCATAGCCAGCGGCCTCGCGGCCTCGGGCATCACCGTGGTTTCCGGCCTCGCCATCGGCATCGACAAGCAGGCACATCTCGCCGCCCTCGATCTGCCGGGCGGGACCATCGCCGTGCTCGGCGCGGGCCCCGATGTCTGCTACCCCAAAGAAAATGACGGACTGCGCCGGTCGATCATCCAACGGGGACTGCTCATTTCGGAATACGCGCCCGGAACGCTTCCGGACCCCCGGCATTTCCCCATCCGCAACCGGATCATCAGCGGCCTTTCGCTCGGCGTCGTAGTCGTGGAAGCCGCCCTCCGCAGCGGCAGCCTCATCACCGCCCGGCTCGCGCTTGAGCAGAACCGCGCCGTCTACGCCGTGCCCGGCGGCATCGGCTCGAAATATGCCGAAGGTTGCCAGAAGCTCATCCGTGATGGCGCGCAACCGATCTTTTCCTTCTCCGACATCCTTTCGGATCTTTCTGCCCAACTCAAAACGCTCCTCCCTCAGCCGGATTCCGCGCCACGGCCTTACAGCCTCGACGTGCCTCAGGAGCCTTTCCAGCCCGCTCCCGCCGCCCCGCCTCCTCTCAGGCAACCGGACCGCAGCACGCTTGAGGGCCGTATCCTGACGCTCATCGCCCAAAGCCCCCGCGCCATCGACGACGTTTGCCAATCGCTTGGATGTGATCCCGGCGAAGCCGGTTCCACGCTCATCATCCTCGAAGTACGCGGCCTGATCCGCCAGCGCCCTGATCTCCGCTACGCGTTGACCTGATCGCCGGACCGCCGTTTATCATTATAAGGAATCTTCGATGCCCACCCCCGCCCCCGCAATGCCCCCGCTTCCGCAGGATGTGGAACAGTTCCTGACGTGGATGAACGATCAAAAAGGATTTTCCCCGGCCACGATCTCGGCGTACCGCACGGATCTCCTCCAGTTCGAGGAGTGGCTCCACCGTGAGCAGCACTCGCTCGCCCGGCCCGGAGAGCTGGAAAAATACCACTTTCAGGACTATTCCGCGCATCTTTTTCATGAAGGCCAAGCCCGCAGTTCCATCGGCCGCAAGCTTTCGGCCCTGCGCTCGCTGTTCCGGTATCTCATGAAGATGAAGAAAATCGACAAGAACCCGGCAAAGCTCGTGCGTAACCCCAAGCGGGAACTCCGCCACCCCACGGCGCTGAACGTGGATCAGATGTTCACCCTGCTGGACGAAGCCAGCGTGGAGTCCGGCGGCGCGGCGGGCCTTGATGGTTCCCGGCAGGCCGAGCAGGCGGTCACGGACCGCGAGCACGCCGGGCACACCCGCGATCTGGCGCTGGCGGAACTGCTCTACGGTTCCGGGCTGCGTATTTCCGAAGCCCTCGATCTGGATGTGGACGATGTGGACCCGGCAAGCGGTTTCATCCGGGTCATGGGCAAGGGTTCCAAGGAACGCATCGCGCCATTGAGCGATACGTCCGTCAGGGCGCTGTTTCTCTGGCTCAGGGTGCGCGCGCTCATCGCCCCGCCCGCCGAAAAAGCCCTTTTCGTGGGCAACAGAGGCAAGCGGCTCAACCGGAGGCAGGCGGCGCGGATTCTCGACGAGATCCGCAAAAGCGCCGGGTTGCCGCAACATCTGTCGCCGCACACCCTGCGCCACACCTTCGCCACGCACATGCTGGAGAACGGCGCGGATATGCGCTCCGTACAGGAACTGCTCGGCCATGCCAGCCTTTCCACCACCCAGCGCTACACGCACATCACCCTTGATCATCTTATGCGCGTCTACGACAAGGCGCATCCCCGCTCAAGCGTTCGGGGGAAGGGCGGTGAGGAAGGGGAGGATGTCTGATGTGGGGGAGGGGGGAGGGTTGGGGAAGGGAGGGAGGAGCCTCTCCTCAGAAAGGTCCTCCCTTCCCCAATTCTTACTCCTCTTCACCCACGCTTTCCCCCGTCCCCGCGAAACGGCGCAGCTCGGACCAGAGGGCATCGACACCGCGCATGTCCTTGGAGGAAACGGGAAGGGGCATGATGCCGTTGAGCAGACGGCTCCACTCCTGCTGGCGCCTGCTGCGTTCGACCTGCGTGCACTTGTCGGCCTTGGTCAGGACGGGCAAAAGCGGGATGCCGTGCTCGCGCGCGAAGTCCGCGAGATCACGGTCCAATGCCTGCGGCGGAATCCGGCAGTCGAGCAGCAGGGCTAAGGCCTTGAGCGTCGGGGTGTTCGTGAGGTAGTATTCAATAAGCTTGGCCCAACTCTTGCGCTCTTCCTGCGAACACTTCGCATAGCCGTAGCCCGGAAGATCGACCAGAGAAAAGCCGTCGGGGGCGACCCTGTAGAAATTGATGGAACGCGTCTTGCCCGGCGTCGCGCTGATCTTGGCAAGCTGCTTGCGGCGGGCGAGGGCGTTGACGAGGGACGACTTCCCCACATTGGAACGCCCGGCAAGCGCGATCTGCGCTTCCTGACGCTGCTCGAGCACGGAAAGCTGTTCCTGAAGCTGCGGCTTGTTGAACGTCGTCGCCTCAAGGGTCAGTGTGGGGGGAGTCTCTTTCATCATACGGGAACCTCCGGTGTATGTTGACAAGCGCGGCCTGATGTTCGACAATATCGAGTTGCAGTGGCAAGGCTATCCTGCCGCAGCGTGAAAAGCAATCGCGGCAGCCGTCCGATTGCTCCGGATAAGGAACAAGCGGGGGGCGCGGAGCACTCCCTTGGTACGTATTTGATATTCAGCACTGTTTTTGGAGGCAGCATGTATTCTACCACGGATTTCCGCAAGGGGCTTAAAATCGAAATCGACGGGACTCCCTTCGAAATCATCGAATTCCAACACTTCAAGCCCGGCAAAGGCGGAGCTATGGTACGTACCAAGCTGCGTAACATCCTCAACGGCCGAGTGCTGGACAACACCTTCCGTTCCGGCGAAAAGGTCGACCGCCCGAATCTCGAATCCCGCGACATGCAGTTCCTGTATCACGAGGGCGAACAGCTCGTGTTCATGGACATGACCACCTATGATCAGATGCACATGGACGCCGAAGCCACCGACGGCAAGGCCAACTACCTCAAGGACGGCCAGGAATGCCGCGTGCTGCTCTACAACGAAAAGCCGCTGGACATCGAAATCCCGGCATCCCTCGTCCTTGAAGTCACCGAGACCGAACCCGGCGCCAAGGGCGACACGGTGAGCAACGTGACCAAGCCCGCCACCCTCGAAACCGGCGTCGTCATTCAGGTTCCGATTTTCGTGAACATCGGCGACCGCGTCAAGGTCGATACCCGCACCAACGGCTATCTCGGCCGCGAATAATGCTTTTTCCGGCCCGGGACCCGCTTCCGGGCCGGATGATTCCCCGCTTCAACACATCGCCTTATATCTCTATCATGCAGACAAAACGGAGAGCGCCGGAGGAGGTTGCCATTACGGACGGACGCAAGATCGCCCGGGAACTGTTTGGGCTTTTTCTTATTTTCTGGGGACTGCTGGTGCTCTTGAGCCTGGTGTCCTTTGATCAGAACGACCCCAGCATCAACCATGCCGTGAGCAACCCTGCAATCGTCAAAAATTACGCCGGGCTCTTCGGCGCGTACCTCAGCGGGCTTCTGGTCGATATTTTCGGGTTCGCCGCGCTTGTCTGGCCCCTCGTCTTCCTCGCTTGGGGAGCGGGCTGCGTCTCCACATGGTTCACCATGCCGTGGTGGCGCTGGTTCGGCTTCACCCTTCTGGCGGCTTGCCTCATTTCCCTCGGTGCGGCCTGGAACCTCGGCATCGGAGACGTCCGGGGCGGAGGTATGCTCGGCATGAGCCTCTATACCAAGTTCACCACCCTGTTCAGTCCGGTGGGGTCTTCCCTGATCTGGCTGTTCTTGTTGTTCATCTCCCTTGAGATGGCCTTCGGCATCGCGTGGATCGCGCTTATCCGCAAGGGGTGGGGTCTGCTGAGAGAACAACTGAGCGGGACGCCCTTCTCTCTCGACGACCTGCCGGAGCGCCTCTCCAAGGTATCCATGCCCAAGGTCGCCCTGCCCAAAATCGGGTTGCCCCACAAGGACAAAAAAGCGGAAGGGGAAACGGCCGCCGACGTCATCGCGCTGTTCGACATCCATGAGGAAGAGGAAAGGCCCGCGCCCAAGCGCGAGGAGCCGCTCAGCATGGATCCGCCCTTCTCCCTGACGCCTGAGGAAACGCCCGCCGCGCCGAAAAAGGACGCAGGGGATCCGCTCAAGCTCTGGGAACCGCCGTCCGAGCACGACACCTTCGATTTTCAGCCGGAAGAACCGTGCGCGGGAACGGGAACATTCGCGCCGCAGGTGAACATCCACTTAGCTTCGCCGGCGGATGCCGCCGCCAAGGGCGTGAACCTTCTCGCCGGGGAAAACCCGCTGCTGGCACTCACCATTCCCGAAACGCAGCCCGCCCCCGCGCGGCCTCAGGCGGAACCGCAAGTTCAACCCGTGCAGCCGTATGCGGCGGAGCAGCAGGCTCCGGTTCAGCCTGCACAACCCCACGCGGAAGAGCCGCAACAGACGATTTCTTACGCCCCGGAGCAGCCTCGGGATACCTTTACGTTCGCGCCGCAGCAGGATGCCGCCCAGCCCGTTGCCCAGTGGCAGCAAGCGCCGCAGCCGGTACAGGCTGTCGCACAGCCGACAACTCCAGCCGCGCCAGCTCAGCCCTCCGTACAGGCGGCTCCGGCAACGTCTCAGGCTCCGGCCCAAACCGCGCAGCCCCGCATCGACGCGCCCGTGGGAACGGCTCCCGCCGCAGCGAAACCGGTCCTGCGCAAACGCTCCTATCCCATGCCTTCGCTGGACCTGCTCCAGCAGCCGCAGCAGAGCGATTCCCTGCCCTCGCGGGAAGTGCTGGAGGAACAGAGCGCCGGCCTGATGAACTGCCTCGCCGAATTCAATATTCAGGGCGAACTGGTCCGGGTGACGCCCGGCCCGGTGATCACGCTGTTTGAAATCCGCCCCGCCCCGGGCGTCCGCGTGGGCCGGTTCACCAACCTGACCGACGACCTTGCCCGCAGCCTCAAGGCCGAGGCCATCCGTATCCAGGCCCCTGTGCCGGGATGCGACACCGTGGGCGTGGAAATCCCCAACCTGAACCGCTCCACCGTCAACTTCCGCGAGCTGATCCAGTCGGAAGCCTTCCAGAGTGCGCCGTCCCTGCTGACGATGGCCCTGGGCAAGGACATCGAAGGGCGCCCCGCCGTCCGGGATCTCGCCACCATGCCCCATGTGCTCGTCGCCGGTACGACGGGCTCGGGCAAAAGCGTATGCCTCAACTCCGTGCTGGTGAGCTTCCTCTACAAGGCATCGCCGGATGAGGTGAAGCTCATGATGATCGACCCCAAACGCGTGGAAATGGCGATGTATGCGGATCTGCCACATCTCGTGCATCCCGTGGTGACGGAAACCTCCCTCGCCAAGACGGCGCTTGAATGGGCCGTGGCCGAGATGGACAGCCGTTACGACTGCCTCGCCAAGTTCGGGGTCAAGAATATCAAGGACTACAATAAGAAGCTGGCTTCGTTCGGCGACGAAAGGCCGCAGGAATACGCGGACCTCAAGCCCATGCCCTACCTTGTCATCGTCATTGACGAACTGGCGGATCTCATGCTCACGGCGGGCAAGGACGTGGAAGGCTGCCTCGTGCGCCTCGCCCAGCTTGCCCGTGCCGCGGGCATCCACCTCATCGTGGCGACGCAGCGCCCGAGTGTGGATGTGGTGACGGGCCTCATCAAGGCGAACTTCCCGTGCCGCGTCTCGTTTCAGGTCGCCAACAAGTACGACTCGCGCACCATCCTCGATACGGCCGGAGCCGAACAGCTCCTCGGCAAGGGCGACATGCTGTTCAAGCCTACGGGCGGCAAACTCCAGCGCCTGCACGGTCCCTTCGTCACCGACGACGAGGTGCAGGCCGTGGCCGATCACTGGAGACGCCAGTGCGCGCCGCAATACGAGGTGGATTTCACCGAATGGGGCACGTCCCTCGCGGAAAACGCCAAGGCGTCCTCCGCTCCGGCTTCCGGGCCGGGCAGTTCGGATGAGGAATCCCTGTACGCCGAGGCCGTGACCTTCGTGCAGGAACAGGGCCGCATGTCCATTTCCCTGCTCCAGCGGCGTTTCCGCATCGGCTTCAACAAAGCCGCACGCTTCGTCGAACGTATGGAGGAGGAAGGCATCCTGCCGCCCGCTTCCCGCGCCAACAAAGCCAGAACCGTGCGGATGGATTGATTTTTGAACTGGGAAGGAGTGCGCGTTCTACACGCCCTTTCCCGGGCCTGCCCTCCTGCTCGCGCCCATCGGCGGCTGGAGAACGTGCGGCGAACGGCCCTTTTTGAGAAGGGAACGCACAAAGGGCACCCTTCACGGGCCCGAGCAGGTTTCCCAGAGTACGGCGGCCATAGTCCGCCGATCGTTGCGGCAAGACAGTTGATGCGTTCCGTATCAGACACTCTTTTTCAGGAGATCATCATGCGTTTCCCGACCCTTTTTGCCTGCGCCGCGGCCCTGCTGCTGATCAGCGCGGGCGCTTCGCACGCGGCGGCTCCCGCCATTACGGGAGAGATGCAGAAAAAATATGAGTCGATGCAGTCCTTTACCGCTGAATTCACCCAACGCCTCGTCCATCAGGAAAGCGGCTCCGAGGAAACCCGCCAGGGCACCCTCGCCTTCCAGAAGCCGCTCCGGGTCCGCTGGGAGACCAAAGCCCCCCATGCGGAACTTTTGGTCATCACGGACAAGGACGTATGGGACTACCTGCCCGACGAGGAGCTGGCCTACCAGTATTCGCCGGAAGTGGTCCACGACTCCCGCTCCATCATTCAGGTCATCACCGGCCAGAGCCGCCTCGACAAGGATTTCACCGTCGAGGCCGAGCCGGACGACAACGGACTGGCCGTGCTCCGGCTCTACCCCAAAGATCCTTCTCCGCAGCTTGTGGAAGCGCTCCTCTGGGTGGACAAGGGCACGAAGTTGATCAAGAAGGCGCAGATTCTGGACTTCTACGGCAATACCAATGAAGTGGCCCTGACCTCGCTGACGCCCGATGCGTCCATCAAGGCCGGAACCTTCCAGTTCACGCCTCCTCAGGGCATCACCGTGGAGAACCTGATGAATCAGGACGCTCCCGAACGCCCGCTGCTGCAATAACGCCCTAGCCCTGCGAGGTGTCCATGTCCATCGGCTCCCGGACGCATGAAGAATTCATGGAAGAGGCCCGTGCCTTTCACGGGTATCCCGCTCCCGGCCTGATCATCGGCGGCTACATGGTGGAGCTTGCCAAGCGCCACATGCCGGAAGGCGTCCTGTACGACGCCGTCAGTGAAACGGCCCACTGCCTTCCCGACGCCGTACAGCTGCTTACGCCGTGCACGTTCGGCAACGGCTGGCTTCGCGTCCTGCCCTTCGGCATTTACGCGGTGACCCTGTACGACAAAGCTACCGGCGAAGGCGTCCGCGTCGAGCTCGACAACGACAAGCTGGAGCCCTACGACGCCATCCGCAGCTGGTTCCTCAAGGAGCGCCCCAAGAAGGAGCAGGATACCGAACGGCTGCAGGCCCAGATCAAGGAAGCGGGCGAGTCGATCCTCTCGTTCCGCAAGGTCCGCATCCGTCAGGACATGCTCGGGCACCGTTCGTTCGGGGCGATCACCCGCTGCCCGCTCTGCGGCTCCCACTCCCCCGCCTCCTACGGCGGGATCTGCCGCTCCTGCCAGGGACAGTCCCCGTATGAGGACGGCCCCGGCTTCGCCCTGTCGCAGCAGCCCCGTATGCCCGCTCCCGTCCCGATCCCGGTCGAGGAGGCGGTCGGCAAGCACGCCCTGCACGACATGACGCAGATCATCCCGGGCAAGGAAAAGGGGGCCGCGTTCGTCGCCGGGCAGGAGCTTTCCGCCGGAGACATCTGCCGCCTCCAGCAAATGGGCAAAAACCGCGTCTACGTTCAGGAAAACACGCCGCATCCCGAAGGCTGGGTGCATGAGGACGACGCCGCCCGCGGTTTCGCCCGGCTCATGCCCGGCGACGGCGTGGAAGTGGAAGCCGCCCCGCGCGAAGGCAAGGTCAACTTCCGGGCCACGCGCGACGGGATGCTGCTGGTGGACACTGAGCGCCTTGAGCGCTTCAACCTCGTGCCCGACGTGATGTGCTGTACGCGCCACAACTACAGCGTGCTCACCGCCGGGACGCGGCTTGCAGGAAGCCGGGCCATTCCGCTGTTCCTGTCCCGCCCCGGGTTCCTCAAGGCGCTTTCCGTTTTGGAAGACGGCCCGCTGTTCAAAGTCGTGCCCATGCGCAAGGCCAAAATCGGCATCCTCGTGACCGGGACCGAAGTGTTTCAGGGGCTGATCGAGGACCGTTTCGCACCCATCATCACCCAGAAAGCGCAGCAGCACCACTGCGAGGTGGTCAAGACGCTCTTTGCCCCGGATGACGCGGATCTCATCGTTCAGGGCGTGCGCGACCTGCTTGACGCCGGGGCGGACTTCATCGTCACCACGGCGGGCATGTCCGTCGATCCCGACGACCTCACCCGCAAGGGCCTCACCGAGGCGGGGCTTACGGACACCCTCTACGGCGTGCCCGCGCTGCCCGGGACCATGACCCTCATCGGCCGCATCGGCGGCGCGCAGATCATCGGCGTGCCCGCGTGTGCGCTGTTCTTCAAGACCACCGTTTTCGACATCATCCTGCCCCGTATGCTCGCCGGGGTGCCCATCACCCGCCTCGATCTCGCCAAGATCGGCAACGGCGGCCTGTGCATGGAATGCAAAGTCTGCACGTTCCCCAAGTGCCCCTTCGGGAAAGTCTGATATACGGCCCAAAAGTATGAAGGGAAGCCTTTCTTCGGAAAGCGCTTCCCTTTTTTTATGCGAACAGAGCGTCGGCGTTGCTGCAGTAGCGGTCCAGATCCGCGTCGCCGAGTTCCGCCTTTTCCTGGAGGTGCATCATGGCGTCGCCCGGATCGTACAGCGGGTAATCGCTGCCGAACAAGATGCGATCCTGCGGATGCTTGCGGAGAATGGCCTTGAGAAGATCGGGCTGGATGAACGGGGTACAGCTTGAAGTATCCAGCCACACGTCGCGCCCCACGAGCGCCTTGAGGGAGTGTTCCCACTGATGATACCCGCCGAGATGCCCGGCGATGCAGCGGAGGCGCGGGAAATGATCCAACAGCGCCGCCAGCTTGTACGGGCAGGAAGGATTCTTTTCCGGCGGTACGTTGTCCCCGATATGGAACAGGAAGATGAAATCGTCCTGTGCGGCCTCGAACATGGGCAGGAGCCGGGGATCGTCCAGCCAGAAATGCTGGAAATCGGGATGGAGCTTGAGCCCGCGTATGCCCGCCGCCTTCAGGCGTTCCAGCTGGCTCTCCCACGCTTCGTAACCGGGGTGCAGGGTGCCGAAAGCCGTCACTTCGGGGTGCTCGCGCTGGAGCGTAACGGCGTAGTCATTGGCCGGGACGACCTGCCCCGGCGTGGTGGCCGCACACAGCACCACACAGCGGCCTATGCCGGAACGCTTTTCCCGCAGCAGCAGATCGGCGATGGTCCCTTCGCCCACGCAGTCGAGCTGATAGGCTTCGTTAAGATGTTCCACCGCATGGCGGGCGATTTTCGGGTGAAAAGCATGCGTATGAATGTCTGTAAACATGATCCTGTCCGAAGGCTGATTCAGGGAAAAAGGCCCGCGTTCTTCCGCGGGCGCAGTTCCTGAACATACGTCCGGCGCGGCCCGTTGTCCACAGGCCGCGCCGGACGGCCTATACCCCGAACAGCCGTTTCACCGCGCCAAGCTGCGTATCGTCGAGCGCGCCGCCGTATCCCCGGGAAACGGGCTCCAGCCCGCCGAACTTGGCGGCGACGGCGGCCTTGATGGTCGTCACGAAGTCGTCGCCTATCGTATAGATGGACGAAAGCCGCCCGATTTCCCTGTGCGCCGCGCACAGATCCTCGAACTGCCCCGAGCGGAACGCCGTTTTCGCCTGCGTAAACAACTCGGGGACCACGTTGTTCAGCCCGGACAGCACACCGTCCCCGCCGTTCATCAGGTTGGGGATGAAATACTCGTCGAACCCGCACAGCACCGAAAAGTCCTCGCGCACCTCGGCCACGGCCCGCACGATGGCCCGCGTATGCGAGGCGCAGTCCACCGTATCCTTCACCCCCATGAACCGGGGGAACCGGGCGGCGAGCTTGGCGATCAGGGCCGCGTCCACGTCGCACCCCGTGCGCGCCGGGAAATTGTAGATGAGCCACTCGCCCTCGAAACGCCCGCCCAACGTATCGAAATACGCCTCAAGCTGGCGCGGGGTCTGGGCGAAATAGTAGTGCGGCAAGGCCATGACCGCTTCATAGCCTTCCGAATAGGCAGCATCCGCCAGACGCGTCATGTCTTCCATGCAGGTGCCGGACACGTTGGCGATCAGCGGCAAGTGGGTCATGGTCCGCGCCGCATGGATCAGGCTGACCCGCTCGTCCATGCTCAGGGCCGTGAACTCCCCGATGCTCCCCATCAGCAGGACGCCGTCGGTCCCGGCTTCCGACAGCCGGGAAAAATGCTTTTCCAGCGCGGCAAGATCAAGCTTCCCGTCCGCGTCAAACGGCGTGATCGAAGGGCACCACGCTCCCGTATATTTTTTCTTGTTTTCCGGCATGATTCGCTCCTTTGACCGCACTGTTGCACGAAGAGGGTGTTTCCAAAGCTTTCGGCTGATGGGGAGCGAGCGGCCGCGCAATCCCCCCATGCATGGGACGGCGCGGCGCGTCCGCGAAAACGGACAACTCCCCATCAGGCGAAAGCTTTGGAAACGGGAGGGGGAAGTCCCCTCCTCCCTGTCATTCCTTTACCAGCCGCCCATATGCCGCACCGTACAGGACGACGCAGACGAAGCAGCACAGCGGCAGGAGAAACGCCGCCGCGGTGTGCGTGTAGTCCGCGATCAGCCCCATAAAATACGGCATGATCGCCCCGCCCACGATAGCCATGATCATGTACGAGCCGCCGAGCTTCTTGCGGGTCCCGAGGTTCTTGGTCCCCATCGCAAAAATGGTCGGGAACATGATGGAAATGAAGAAGAACACCGCGATGAGCGCGATGACCGACACGTATTCGACGGCCATGAACACCACCCCCGTCAGGATCACGCATACGACGCCGTACACCGCGAGCAGTTTCGCGGGCGCGATTTTGGTCATGATGCCCGTGCTCACGAAACGGCCTATCAGCAGGCAGAGCATGGCGATGGACAGGAAGAACGCGCCTTGCTGCGCCGTGCCGCCGGGCCAGCACTCGATGTACAGGTTGATGAAGAACGCCCCGATGCCGACCTGCGCCGCCACATAGAGGAACTGCGCCGCCACCCCGGCGACGAATTCCTTATGGGCCAGCAGGGAATGTTTCATCATGGCCGCCTCGTCCGCCTCCTCGCTGCTCCGCAAATCGGGCAGTTCGGCCTTGGCGAACAAAATGACCAGCAGGATCACCACGCAGGCGATGCCCACATAGGTCATCCTGACGGCATCAAGCCCGCCTCCGCCGCTGGCCTCGTCGCCGCCGAAGAACAGCAGCCCCCCGAGCAGCGGCCCGGTGAATTGCCCAAGCCCGTTAAAGGACTGGGAAAGGTTCAGGCGGGTTTCGGCGGTTTCCGTGGAACCCAGCGCCGATGAATAGGAGTTGGCCGCCGTTTCCAGACATCCGAGCCCGAGCGCGATGACGAACAGGGCGAACAGGAAGAACGCGAAGCTTGCGACGCCCGCCGCCGGGACGAACAGCAAGGCCCCGATTGCGTACAGGCTCAGGCCGCACAGGATGCCCGCCTTGTAGCCTTTCCATTCCATGAACAGTCCGGCGGGGATCGCCACAACGAAATAAGCCCCGAAATACGCGGCCTGAATGAGCCCGGACTGGGCCTTGGACACGTTGAGCGTCACCTGAAAATGCTTGTTCAGCACGTCGATGAGCCCGTAGGACAGGCCCCACATGAAAAACAGCGTGGTGACGAGGATAAACGCCTTGCGGTATTGGGGACTGGTTATCTGGCTCACGGCGAACCTCCCTCAGCGGGCCGTCAAGGTACGGTCGAGATGCGTGTAGCCGCCGTCCACCACAACCCACTGGCCCGTGGTATGCGACGACAGCGGCGAAAGCAGGAACACAGCCATGTCCGCCAGTTCCTCCACCGTGGTCATCCGGTGCCCCAAGGGGATGTTGCGGACGATGGTTTCCAGCTTTTCCGCCGGGCGGGGGAATGTGTTCACCCACCGCTCATAGAGCGGGGTCCAGACCTCGGCGGGGACCACGGCGTTCACCCGGATGCCGTCCTTGAGATAGGATGCGGCCCATTCGCGCGTCAGGGACAAAATGGCCCCCTTGGCGGCGGTGTAGCCGCTGGTTCCGCCCTGCCCCGTGAGCGCGGTCTTGGAGCTGGCGTTGAGGATGCTCCCCTTGCTCTTTTTCAATTCCCCGATGCAGTAGTGCGCCATCGTGTAGTAATGGACGAGGTTGCGCTCAAGCGAAACCCGGAATGCCTCCACCCCGGTTTCGAGGCTGACGTTGTCGTTGCCCCCGGCGCAATTGATCAGGCCGTCGATACGCCCGTACATGGACACGGCTTCCTGAACGGCGTCCGCGCAGGCTTGCTCATCGGTCAATTCGATTTGGATGAAATGCATGAGCGGCTGGAGCGCCCGCACTTCGGCCCGGAAACTCTTTTGCAGCGGGCTGCGCCCCAGAATCACCGGAATCGCGCCCTCACGGGCCAGCGCAACGGATATGCCGCCGCCGATGCCGGAACCGCCGCCGGTCACGAGATACACTTTGTCCTTTATCCGCAAATCCATGACATGCTCCTGCGTTTAGAGATTGCCGATGCCGTACACGCGGCAGGCGTTGCCGCCCCATACGGCATCCCGCTCCGCCTCGGAGAGGGACGCCATGGCCTTCCCGGCCAGCCCGCACACCTGATCGTACGTTCCGGACAGCAGGCAAACGGGCCAGTCCGAACCGAACAGCAGCCGGGAGGGCCCGAAACATTCCAGAGCCGCGTCGAGGTATGGGAGCAAATCCCGCTCGTCCCAGCCGTGCCAATGGGCTTCGGTGATCAGTCCGGACAGCTTGCAGCTTACATGCTCCTGCGCCGCGAGCGGGGCGATGCGCCTGGCCCACTCCGCCGCGCTCTCATGCCGGACATCCGGCTTGCCGAGGTGATCCAGCACGAGCGGCCCCAGATCGTGCCGCCCGCAGAAGGCAATGGCGGCGGGCAGATCTTTCGCGTGGACCAGGACCTCGTAGACCTTGCCCCCCCGCTGGAGCGTTTCCACGCCACGGTTGAACCGCCCATCTTCCAGAAACGCCGAAGGAGACGGCTCGTCCTGCACCTGATGGCGGTATCCCTTGAGCACGGCGGACGAGGCCCGAGCCTCAAGCCGGGCTTCCAGATCGCCGGCCCGAAGATCGATCCAGCCCACGACCCCCAGAATCCACGGATTCGACGACGCCAGCCCGAGCAGGAAGTCCGTCTCCGCCTCCGAAGCCCGGGCCTGCACCGCCACCGAACCGCCGATGTGCCGGATGTCCAGTTCAAACCGCAGCTCGGCGGGCAGGAAGTCCCGTTTCAGGACGGCCATATCATCGCCGATCCAGCCGTATGCGGCCGGATCGAACCGCCAGAAATGCTGATGCGCGTCCACGCGCCATACCGTATCCATCGTCTTCCTCCTTCACAGGCCCCAGCGAAGCAGCCTTGTATGGGATCCCGGCCCCGTTTCATGCGGCGGCCCCCGCCAACGGCAACGGCCTCAAAGAAGAGGGGAACTCTTTCCGGAAGAGAGAGGCCCGTGTGGAGATCCCGTTCTCCGAAAGGCATCCCTTCCCCAGCCTTTCCGCCCGCTACAGCGACACCTCGCGCTTCCAGAACAGGAAATCATGCTGCCCGAGCCGATCGGCCTTGGTGGAGTACCGCCCGCTGGCGGTGTCGAGCACCTTTTCGAGCAACCGGTCAGCCGCCGCCGCAATGGGTTCCCCGTCAATGATCGGGCCGCAGTCAAAATCGATCAGGTCGCTGAGCCGTTCCGCCACCGCCGTATTGGTCGCCACCTTGATCACGGGCACAATGGGATTTCCGGTGGGCGTCCCCAAGCCGGTGGAGAACAACACCACGTTTACGCCCGCGGCCACGAGCCCGGTCACTGCTTCCACGTCGTTGCCCGGCGTACAGACGAGGGACAGCCCGGCGTCCGGCATGGGTTCCGCGTAATCGAGCACGGCGCTGATCGGGGCCTTGCCGCCCTTCTTCGCCGCGCCAGCCGACTTGATGGCATCGGTGATCAGCCCGTCGTGGATGTTCCCGGGGCTGGGGTTGTCGGAGATGGAAGCCCCGCAAGCGTTGGCGGCTGCCTCATAACGGCGCATCAGCTCAAGGAAGCGCGCCTTGTCTTCCTTACGGATGCAGCGGGAAATCATGTTGGCTTCCACGCCGCACAGCTCGGGGAATTCCGCCAGAGCGGACCCGCCGCCGAGCGTCACCACGCGATCCGAAACTTCCCCGATGACAGGATTGGCCGAAATGCCGGAAAAGCCGTCCGAGCCGCCGCACTTCACTCCAAGCTTGAGTTTCGAGAGCGGCACGGGGCGGCGCTCCACCAGATCGGCGTTCTTGAAATGCGCCAGCGTTTTGCGGACCGCCTCTTCCATCATCTTGACTTCGCTGGACCAGTCCTGTTGCCGCAGCAGGATGCAGGGCTTGTCGAAACCAAGGTTCCGCTCCCGCAGCGCCTCCTGAAACAGCCCGATCTGCGCCTTCTCGCAGCCAAGGCTGAACACGGTGAGCCCCGCCACGTTGGGATGGTCCGCGTAGGCGGCCAGCATCCGGCACAGGGTCCACGCATCCTGAGCCGTACCGCCGCACCCGCCGTTATGGGTGATGGCCCGGATGCCGTCGATGTGCGGGAAAGGCCGGGGCGCGAGCGCGCAGCCCGTGCCGCCCACCAGCGACCGCGCGAAGTCCGCCAGATGGTCCCCCGCGTACCCGAGCGTCCGTTCCAGCGCGTCACGCAGCTTCAGAGCGTTGCGGTTCTCACAGAACACCAGCGGGATGATGAGCCAATAGTTCGCGGTCCCCACACGCCCGTCGGGGCGGATCACGCCGTCAAACGTGCGGTTCGCCCAGCGGGAGACGTCCGGGGCCTTCCACATGTACGGAACGGCGTCGCTCAGGTCGACTTCCGCCGCGTAGTGGACCACGTTGTCCACGGTGATACGCTCGCCGGACTGGAGCGGGGCGACGGCCTTGCCCACGGGCACGCCGTACAGCGTAACGATGCCTCCCACAGGCACGGGTTCCCGGGTAAACTTATGCTTGGCGGGGACATCCGTAACCAACTGGATACGTTGCCCGTCGTTTTCGATGATGTCGCCTTGAGCCAGATCGCGCAGAGCCACAATCAGATTGTCTTTCGGATCGATACGGAGGATTTTCTGCATAGCCGAATCCTTTGGACGGGGACCCCGCCCGGCATGGCCCACGGACATTCCGCGCGGCGCGCACAAAAAAAGGAAAGCCGAACGGTACGCCCGACTTTCCATTTATAATTCGCTGAAATAAAAGATAAATGATTATATGAACGCGCTAACGCGCCGCGCGCTGAGAAATATCCCCGCGCCGAAGGGCCGCGAAACGGCCGCCTCCCTTGGGGGAGAAAACGCGGGGCAGGGTTTTACAGGGAACAGCTCCCACCGCCCGTGGTGAAGATGGACAGAGGCCTTTCCGTATAGATACGGAAACTGCCCGTGGGATCATAGTCGATGAACACCGCGCCCACCTGATCCATCAGCGCCTTTTCCATGCAAAAATGAAATTCCCCGACATCCTCGGTCACATCGCCTTCTTCCGGCTCATCCAGAGCCAGTTCAAAGTTGGTGCTGTGTCAGCCGCTGGAACCCTTTTCGATGCGGATCGTACGAGCCGCGTTACGCCCCCGGAACGTCCGCAGATCGTCGAGGACAGAATCGGATAGAGTGATCATAAGTATCGCCTCACTGTTGGATTGATGCCGGAACGGCCCGGCGGGGACCTTCCGGTTGCATCGCCAGCATATACGGAATACGCCCCGTTGGAAAGAAGCGGGCTGAGGGCAGGGAACCCCGCCTCGGCAGCCGGGTGCAAGCCGGAAGAAATGTTTCATCACCCTACCCGGCTCTTTTTCAGCAAAAAACGGTGTCCCCTTCCCGCCGACGCAGGTTCCGGCTTTACCCATCATCCGCGAACGGCTCCACGGGCACGCTGCGCCGCCCACATCCGTCCATGCGCAACAAGGCGACGCGACGCCCTCCGCCTCCCCTTCCGCAATGTCTCTAGGAGACTTCACCTCCGCTCTGGGATACCATCATCCAAGAAGAACCGGATCAGGAGGACGGCAATGAAACAACACGCCATAACGCTGGCACACGGCACCTATACGGAATTGAAAGACACGGAAGGCGCCAAGGGAACGGAAGACAAGCTGCTCTGGCTGGACATTCAGGGAACCAGCGAGGAGCTGACCCATTTTCTCAAGGAGCGGCAAATCCCGCCGTTCCTGAGGCGGCGCGTCCTGTCTTCGCAACGGTTCCCGTCGGTATTTTCAGGGAACGACTATGTGCTCCTCAGCGTCCCGGCCCGCAAAACATGGGTGCAGAAACGGTCCGTCTCCATCACGTTCATCCTGTTCGCGCAGGAGGTCATCACCCTCTGCCGTGACGAAGGCTACAATTTCGACGGGGAACGCAAACAGCTCACCGGGGACGACACCGCCAGCATCCGTTCCGCCTCGGACCTGCTCATCGCCCTGCTCGACAGCCTTGTGGAAACGAATATCTGCAACTTCATCGAAGCCCGCTCCCAGACCGAGAACCTTTCCCTGCATGTGGACAACGCCTCGGGCAAAATCTCCGAGCAGACCATCCTCGACACCCGCCGCCAGATCAACCACCTGGTCAACCAGTTCGAGGATTTCTTCTATGGCCTTGCCGATCTGCACGCGCTCACGCCCCACGCCATGCTCTCCGACGCCGTGCGCGAAAAGCTCCGGGACATCCGGGACGCCCAGAACCACCTCGCCAAGAATGCGCTCCGGTTGGTGACGCGGCTTTCCGAGCTGCTCCAGCACTGCCAGTTCGTACTCCAGCAGCAAACCGACCAACGCCTGCGCCAGCTCACGGTCCTCTCCGCGATCTTCATGCCGCTCACGCTGATCACCGGCGTTTATGGGATGAATTTCGCCTATATGCCCGAAACGGGCTGGCGATACGGCTATTATGCCACGCTGGCGGGCATGGTCTGGCTCGCCATTTTCCTGTGGATTACCCTCAAACGGAAGGGCTGGTTCCGGTAACGCCCGCTGGCGGAATCCCCCCGCGGAGCCGCCTCCGTCTGACGCGGGATGTTGCGGAAATCAACGCGAAGCAAAGGCCAGCATGAGCGCAAGCCCCAGAAAGATGCATCCGGCGATGCGGTTCATGAGCATTTGCGCGCGATCGGAACGGTTGAACCATGTCGCCATCCTGCCCCCGAGCGCGGCGATGGCCGTAAAGACGATGAGGCAGGCCAGCTCATACAGGCCGCCGAGCGACAGGATCTGGAGCGTCGGGTGGCCCCGTTCCGGCTCCACGAACTGCGGCAGTACCGCAAGGCAGAACAGCGTCACCTTGGGGTTGGTGATGTTGGAGAGGAACCCCCGCCGGTAGAGCGTACCGTATCCGGGAAACAGAGACTGGGTGAGGAAGGCCCGGAACACCCCGGACCGGAAGGATTGCCACGCGAGGTACAGCAGGTAGGCCGCGCCGAGGAACTTCAACGCCGTGAACGCGGCCTCCGAGGTCTGGAACAGAACGGCCACGCCGAGCGCGACGGCCAGCGTGTGCCCGAGCAGCCCGGTCATAAGGCCAAGCGTCGTGAGCACACCAGCCCGCATCCCGTACAATGAGGACTGCGTCAGCACGATGATGACGTCCGGCCCCGGCGTCATAGCCATCAGCAGTGATGCCACAAAAAACGCACACGTCGTTTCGAAAGAAAGCATACGACCTCCGCAGGCGTTGCTCTACCGGAAAGCCCGAGGAGTTTCAATCAAAGGAAGAAGCACCGCAGAGCCCCGTTTCAAACACAAGGCACGGGCGCACCTCTCCCTTCCGCCTTTTCCGGAGCGTCCACAAAAGATCGTACGGCAAACAGCCGGGGGTGCGTTCCCCCGCCCATCGGCACAGAGCAAAACATTCCCACATGCGGCCTTACAAAACCGCCCAACCCGCTATATCCGGGGGGCCGTGAATCATCCCTCCAAGGAGCCGGAGGCGTTGCCTTTCATCAAAAAGTCACGTTCGAAAACGTCCGGAGGCACGGGCTTCCCGAACAAGAACCCTTGTATAAAATCAAGCCCCATCGGCCGCACACGGTCGAATTCCTCCTCGCGCTCGACGCCCTCCAGACAGACCTTGATGTTCACGTCATGGCAGAGCGCCACCACAAAATGGATGAACGTGGCGTCGAACTGGCTGGTCAGGATGTCGCGGACAAAAGTCCTGTCAATCTTGACCACATCCGCGGGGGAATTCTTGAGCATACCGAGCGAAGAATAGCCCGTGCCGAAATCATCCATCGCGATACGGATGCCGAGGTTTCGGATGCTCTCGAACACAGCCCGGATACGGATATTTTCGCGGATCATGCAGCTTTCCGTAAATTCAACCGTCAGATTCGCGGGGGACAGGTCCAGCCGCTTCAAGGTGTCGTTGATAAACGGAACCATGCTGTTTGAAACGACTTGCAAGTATGAAAGATTGATACTGATCTTAAGATCAGGACGGCTCTTCGTCCATGCCTTGCACTGTGCTGCGGCCTCCCGGAATACCCACCTGCCGAAGGGGATGATGAGCCCGCTCTGTTCCAACAGGGGGATAAACTCGCCGGGCGACACAGGGCCGTATTTCGTGCACGTCCAGCGGGCCAGTGCTTCCGCGCCCACCACATGCCGCGTATCCACGGCTATCTGCGGCTGGTAGACAAGCTCAAACCCTTCGAACTGCCGCTCGATGCTCTCGCGCAGCAATTCCACCAACTCCAGCGAACGCATTTCCTGTTCGAGGATGGCGCGGCTGAAAAAGACGATCCGGTTCCTGCCGAGCTTTTTGGCGTACTTCAGCGAATGGCTGGCATACTCCGACAATTCCGTATAGCCGGAGGCGTCCTCGGGATAGCTCGCGCTGCCCGCCGAGATGGTGCAAAAATACTTCTTGCCGTCGTATTCCTGCTGGGAACGGAAACTTTCCGAAAGGGAGCGGTACAGCTCCATCATTTCAAACCGTTCCCCGCTCACCGTGATGCCGAATTCGTCACCGTCCAAACGGTATACCGAAGCCGAAAGCGGGAGCATACCCTGAATCCGCTGGCCGATCACGCGCAGGATCTCATCCCCGAAGTTCTTGCCATACAATTCGTTGATATGCTTGAAGCCATCCAGACCGAGGACGAGCAGGTGCAGGGGATGCTCGGGCCGCTTCTCCAGCATGGACTCGATGTCCTCTTCGAATTTCAGCTTGTTGAACAGCCCGGTCACGTGATCGATTTTGTTCTTCTGGCCCAGATTGGTGATGAACCCGGCGAACAGGCTCGGCTCACCGTCCTCATCACGCTCCAGATAGCCCCGGCAGCGGACCCAGATCCACTCGCCCTTACGGTTTTTCGCCCGGTATTCGACGCAATGGAAATCGGACCGCCCGTCAGCGATGACCTGATTGGCCTCCATGAAGGCGGCCTTGTCGTCCGGGTGGACCTTGCTTCCCCAGACGGCGGCGGCATTTTCCACGATGGACTGCGGGAGGCCGAACTCCTCCACCATCGACGGCGAGTAACGGAATATTCCGGTCTTCATGTTGGAGACGAAGACATAGGAATCGGTGCTTTTCACCAGCGCGTTGTACAGGCGCAGCGAATCGTACTCGAGAGCTTCCGGGGGAATATCCCCACCACCCACTTGCTTCTCGTGAAGCCGCCGTTCCGCTTCGCGGATATGGGCGCGTTTCTTTTGCTCATACATGCTTTCGTCAGCTTTTGAGAGCACATCGGTCACCGTCATCCCACACCCCGGCATCACCTTGAAACAGCCGAAACTGAACTCCAGCGAATAGGGGAGACGGAGCTGCTCCCTCCGTGCCTTCAGCCGTTCCAGCACGCCCGTTACCAGCCCGTCCACGACGTGGCGATTGGTATCGTGGAACAGGACGACGAACTCGTCCCCGCTGAGCCGGAAGCACATGTCCGGCGCGTGCAAGCTCCGCTGCATCTCCTGCGCGATGGTGCGCAATGCGCGGTCGCCTTCCACATGGCCGTATAGATCGTTGATTTCCTTGAGCCTGTCCAAATCGAACATCCCTACGATCAAGGAAGCCTCTTCCCTGTCGAGGCGTACCAGCGCGTCGGCAAGCGCGGCCTTCCCCGCCCTGCGGTTCAAAAGCCCGGTCAGTTCGTCGTAGTTCGCCTCCTTGTGCATGCGGAGGGAATTCGTAATATCCACAGACTGCTGCAAGTGTACGAGGGAACCGTCCGTCCAGCGCATCAGGCTGTCGCTGTTGTCATAGATCCGCCCCGTCAGCGTGTTCCGCTCCTCCCACCGAAAGACCTGATTCTGATTCGCGTCGGCCATGAGCCTGTCCACAGGGCAGAACGGGCAGCGCCCGTTCATCCCGGATTGCAGCACCTGCCAGCAGATACCCCCCTCAGGATGTTCGAGCTTAAAAACATCCTTCATGAATTTATTCATATACAGGATGGCGTCCGTGTGGGGATCGGTGACGTACAAACCGACTTTCACCTGATCCATCGCCGCGTTGAGCACGCCGATATGAAACGATTGCTGTTCGCAATGTGCTTTTCCCGCGAAGAAAAACCCGAGCATGGCGCACACAAGCCGTAAAAAATCCTGCTCCCGATCCAGCCACTCCGTTTCTCCGGACTCCCTGCCGACAAGCAGCAAGCCGAGCGCATCGGCGTCGCAAGCAATGGGCAGCGCCAGCCAGCTGAACTTTCCGGCCGTTTCCTCCGGGAACAACGCGGCGAGCGCCTCCTCCGAAAACAGGGTATCAAACGTCTTGGGGAACTCTTTTCCGTTAACGGCACGGAGCATCAGCGCTTCGGGCAGATGCTGCGCCCCGCTCCAGCACGCCGTCTCGCACACGCCTTTTTTCCCTTCCATGCGGACGATCGCCAGCGCATCCAAGGACAGGATGCCGCCGAGCGCCCGGACAAAAAAAGGCAACAGTTCCTGAAGGGGTTTGCCGTACTGGAAAAACGGCCTGGCGCTCTCCAAAAATGCGAATACGGCTGTACACATCTGTTCCATGCTCTATACCTTGTTGTTATCTTCTCGATGCAGCGGTCAGCTTCCCTCCCCTGAGAAATCGGCACGCTCATCCGACGGGGCTCCGCGCTGGTACGGGTTTCTTACACCGTTATTCTACGTGTTCAAAAATCATTAGTCTAGCCGGAAAAGTTGTTTTGTTACGATATGTCATGGACGCCATGCAAGAAGCTTCCGGATGCCGCCTTTCCCCGCAACACGGACACCATTCTCCTCTTGCATGTCATCCCTCCGGAGGAAGCGTTACCCGGAAAAGCGTTGAGGACGATATCGTTGCTACATGGAGACGCAAGAAATGCTCGTATCAACCCCTCCTAACAGTCCAACATCTCTTTGTTTTTACAAAGAGAAACGGAGTGCCTCAAACAGAGGCAGCGAAGGGGAACTGAAAGGAGACTGTCAGTCTTTTTTTCATGTAAAAGAACGGAATGAACCCCATCCAGTAATGTAAATACATTTTGCAATTCATACAATGCGCAACATGTATGAATGTCGACATATAACAGTCAACGCGACACAAGCGCTGTAAGCCAATAAAGGGATGCCTTCCGAAGAATCCGCACCTGTTTTTCACCGCACGGAAAAACGAAACAGTTTTTTTGATGCCGCATACGTTTCTTTTTCGTATATTACGAGAATATTTTTTCCTCTTTTGCAATACGCTGTCTACCTGAAGCATTGTTTCCGCGCTTTTTCCGTATTCAAAATGCTAAAAAACTTTTTATGACGTTTTCGAAATATCAGAAACCGTTTTTTTGAGAATCCGTCTGTAAGCAACCCACAATTTGTGCGATCCGATGAGAGAACATCCCTTTCCCGTGAGAACGGCGTTTCAACATCTCATTGACAATCATTCCTGACGAGATTACCGGTTGTTCCAAACAGTACAAAGTCGGCAGACACAAGAACACGGGATACGGAATATGTACGCCAGCCAAAGAAACAGCCTCTCACCCACATGGCACATGCTGCTCATGGGCCTGATGAGTGTTATCCTGTTCTTTGGCGGATTGCTTACGTCCAATGATCACCCCGTGCCCATCGTCGACAACCTCCCCAACGAAGGCTTGTTGCGTCCCACGTCATTGCTGCCGTGGGAGTCCGTTGAGCTGTCTGAAACGCGCCTCTTGTTCCGGCATGAGGAAATGCAGGAGGTCAAGAGCCCGCAGCGCCTGAACCAGCCCACACCGAGCAATCTTCTGGCGCGCCATCACGGTTTCCAGGCGTTCGCGTCGGCCGTGCCCACGCCCGCCTTTGCCGAACGGATTCTCCCCGCCTACGAAAAGGCCTTCCTCCCCTATGCGGGATGGGACGGCCCCGTCTCCTTCGCCCTGCCCCCTCCCCTGCTCGCCTGACCGCGACGCGACGTCTCCCAGACCGGCCGATCTTCCCGCCGTCCCTTGCTGACGGGCGAACTCCTCTGAAAGGGAGTTTCTCCCCACCTGCGCCCCAAAAGGGGTGTCAGGCTCCGGCGAAACGACGACGGAGAGGCGGCTCCATGCCCCCGGTTTGCCCGACGCCACGCCGCGCCTATGCGCCCTCCGTGACTGTTTGATCCTGCAAACAGGTCTCGGGGTGCGGACAGCGATGGACAGCGATCGAGGAGCTCTTCCCACAACAAAAAGCAACACCGATCCATATGACGCGGGCGAGGGGCCCGCGGGACGCATCCCGACGGATGCAACAGGGGATACCGTTTCCCTTGAATTCATATATGAGGACCGCTCCTGAGCGATGCCGGACGGCACACGGGAGAGGGGTTAGAGGATACGATCGCGGCGGACGCCCGATCGCCGTATGTGCCACCTTCACCAACAGAGGTTTCGTATGAACGCTCTTACGGTGGTTTTCGCAGCCTTGTGTATCTTTGCGATAGGGTATCGTTTTTACGGCCTGTTCATTGCAAACAAGGTGCTGAACCTGAATGACGCCCGTGTGACGCCGGCCGTCAAGTACTCCGACGGCCACGATTACGTGGATACCAACAAGTACGTGCTCTTCGGGCACCATTTCGCCGCCATCGCCGCCGCCGGCCCCCTGCTCGGCCCCGTGCTGGCCGCCCAGTTCGGCTACATGCCCGGCCTGCTCTGGATTCTCATCGGCTGCGTGCTCGCAGGCGGCGTGCACGATATGGTCGTGCTGTTCGCCTCGGTGCGGCACCGGGGGCAGAGCCTCGCCTACATCGCCTCGCAGGAAATCGACAAGACGACCGGCTCCATAGCGGCGTGGGCCGTGCTTGCCATCCTCCTGCTGACGCTGGCGGGCCTGTCCATCGCCGTGGTCAACGCCATGCACAACAGCCTGTGGTCCACCTACACCGTGGCCGCGACCATCCCGATCGCCATCATCATGGGCCTGTACATGCAGATCTGGCGCAAGGGCGATGTGCTCGGCGCCTCCATCATCGGCGTGGTCCTGCTTGCCCTGTGCATCCTGACCGGACCTTACGTCGCCGCCCATCCTGAAACCTTCGGCTGGCTCGACATCGACAAGAAGCCCATGTCCATCCTGATCCCGGTGTACGGCTTCGCCGCGTCGGTCCTGCCCGTGTGGATGCTGCTCCTGCCGCGCGACTACCTGTCCACCTTCCTGAAGATCGGCACCATCGGCGCGCTGGCCCTCGGCATCGTGTTCGTCATGCCCGACTTCAACATGCCCGCGTTCACCGAATTCACCAAGGGCGGCGGCCCCATCGTCGGCGGCCCGGTGATTCCGTTCATCTTCATCACCATCGCCTGCGGCGCGCTCTCCGGCTTCCACGCCACCATCGGCACGGGCACCACGCCCAAGATGATCGGCAAGGAACGCGACGTGCTGTTCGTCGGCTACGGCGCCATGCTCGTTGAAGGCTTCGTGGCCATCATGGCCCTGATCGCCGCCTGCGTGCTCGTACCCGCCGACTACTTCGCCATCAACGCCCCGGCCGACAAGTTCGCGGCGCTCGGCATGTCCGTCGTCGACCTGCCCACGCTGGAAAAGGAAGTGGCCGAAAGCCTGATGCACCGCCCCGGCGGTTCCGTTTCACTCGCCGTGGGCATGGCCCACATCTTCGGCCAGATCCCGTGGATGTCCCACCTCATGAGCTACTGGTACCACTTCGCCATCATGTTTGAAGCGGTATTCATCCTGACCGCCGTGGATGCCGGCACCCGCGTTGGCCGTTTCTTCCTGCAGGAAATGATCGGCAAGGTCATCCCCAAGTTCGGCGACAAGAACTGGTGGCCCGGCATCGTCGTGACCAGCTTCCTGTTCACGGGCGCGTGGGGCTATCTCGTCTACACCGGCGACATTTCCAGCATCTGGCCCCTGTTCGGCATCAGCAACCAGCTCCTCGCCTCGGTGACGCTGCTCATCGGCACGACCATGCTGCTGCGCATGAACAAGACCAAGTACGCATGGATCACCGCCGCTCCCGGCATCTTCATGACCTTCATCACCTTCTGGGCGGGCATCTGGCTGATCATGTACCAGTACATTCCCACCCAGAAGTACCTGCTTGCCTCGCTGAGCGTGCTGGTCATGGTCATGATGGGCTTCGTCATCATCGGTACGCTGCGCCGCTGGTCCGTCCTGTTGAAGGAAACCAAGATCGTGCGTGACCCCTATGGCGATGAAGTGAAGGAAATCGTACAAGAATAGAGAGATCCGGAGAAGGAACCTTCTCCCCAAAGGGGCCGGTTCCTTCTCCCCACCCTCTCCAAAGCATTTCGTAGAATAGAGCAGCAGCGCGGCGTACAACCCGCCGTGCGGAGAGATCCCCAAAAAATCCCTCGTGGCATTTACGTCACGAGGGATTTTTGTGCAGCAGACACGAGCACGCGGAAGGCCTCCCGCGAAGGGTGGGGACGTCCCTTCCCGAGGACGCCGGAATCCGGAAGCGGCAAGCTATTCCTTCATATTGGTCATATACCTGTTCCAGAGGCGGACAGCCGCGGTCTTGGACACGGACCACTGGGTCGGGGCCTTCTCGCAGGGGCATTCCACACGCCACAAATCCGCTGTCCGTCCTTCTGGCCTGCACGAAACCAAGTGGGGTTTTTCGTTCTTGCAGTGGGAACAGGGAAGCATTTCCAAAAGTTCGTCTTGTTCAACCATAAAAACGGCTCCTCATCAGACCTTTCTTCCGTCCGAGAGCGCCCGGAAAAGAAGAAGCAGTAACCTCCCCTAAAATAGCTATGAACGGAAGGCCTGTCCAGAGACGGAAGGCGCACAGGGAAAGGCGCCCGCAACATTTCCGTTACGGGCGCCTCATTCCGGCGACCAATGGGCTCCGGGGGCACTGTCGTCACTCGAATCAGTGCAGCATTTTCTTGAGCGCGGCGGCGGCCTGCGCCACGGCGGCGCGTGTCGGCGTCGTTTCCGCAAGGGCGTTCAGCATCATAAAATCATGATGCGTATTGTTGTAACGCACGCAGGCCACATGCACGCCGGCCTCGATCAGCTTGCGGGCGTAGGCCTCGCCCTCATCGCGCAGCACATCGTTTTCCGCCGTGATGATCATGGCCGGGGGAAGCCCGGCGAGCTGTTCCGGCGTGGCCCTCAACGGGGAGGCGGTGATCTCGCCGCGGCGGCGCGCATCCGGGGCATAGGCATCCCAGAACCATTTCATGGCTTCGAGGGTCAGCCAAGGGCCCTCGGCGAAGGCATGGTACGATTCCGTATCGAAGTTGGCATCCGTCACCGGGTACAACAGAAGCTGGAACGCAATCTCCGGCCCTTTCCGCTCCTTGGCGAGCAGCGTCATCACCGTGGCCATATTGCCGCCCACGCTGTCCCCCGCCACGGCGATCCGGCTCGGATCCAAACCGTAGGCGTCGGCATGTTCAATAATATAGAGCATAGCGGCATAAGCCTGTTCGAGAGGTACGGGATATTGGGCCTCGGGCGACGGCGTGTAGTTCGGATAGACCACGGCGGCCTTGGCTCCTTTGGCAAGCTCGCGCACCAGACGATCATGCGTATCCTTGTCCCCCAGGATCCAGCCGCCGCCGTGGAAGTAAAAAACGATCGGCAGCTTTCCGCCCGCCCCTTCGGGCCGGATGAACCGAGTTGGGACTTTACCCGTGGGCCCTACGGGCAAATCTTCGTCATGCATGTCCATCGCGAGTCTCTTGATCGGTTTGCCCTGCGCGTCCGCCAGAATCCTCCGGGCGGCCTGGGGCGGAAGGGTATACAGAGGAGGATTGTTTTCAGCGGTGATGGCGTCGACAAACGCTTTTGTCGCCTTCGTCAGATGAGGCGAACGGGAAGATGCTGCGGGCATAAGGGACTCCTTGTAGGGAATGGTAAAAAAGGTGTTGTCCAGCCCCTCCTCGTAAAAATAAACAATATGCTATTCGGAGGGTTACGCGCAGAGTAGTGCCCAGCGGCATAGACGGCAATGAGAAGCGTGCCGGGAAGCGGATCAAGATTTTCTTTTCGCAAAAATAGGGGATTTCAGACGATGCGGCAAAAATACTGCTTGTAAAGTGCTGCTTCTTGCCCTTGGCAATACGTAACGATCATATCCGTTCCGTCCGACATGCCATCCATGCCATTTATCGCATTCCATGTTATTTGCAGGAAAATGTTAAATAAAACGGAACACTCTATTCTTTATTCCGCCTTGATCTGATGAGAAGGTGGACATACAATAAAAAAGATTTTTCAAACAATAGAAGGCATCCGCCTTTCACAGCTAGGAAAAACAGATGATTGCTCTACGCTGGCATGTGCTGCGACTTCCTCTCCTGTTGAGCTTGCTCTGGTGCCTTCTGCTCTTCGCGCTTTTTCAATGGACCGTGCAGCGTGAAGATGAAAATGCCACAGAACTGGCGCAGATCCAGACCAGGACCCTCTTTTCCAGCATCGTGAATACACGCGGCTGGAATGCCGACCGGGGCGGCGTCTGGGCCACCGAACAGCCCAATTGCCAGCCCAACCCGTGGCTTCCCGAAGATCAGCGCACGCTCCTCACCGCGGACGGGCGGCGGCTTGTCAGGTTCAATCCCGCCTATATGACCCGACAAATCGCTGAACGCTTCCAGTCCAAGACGATGAACTTCCATATTTGCGGCTTGTCCCCCAAACGCCCGCAAAACCGCCCCGACCAATGGGAAACGAGTGCCCTGCTCGACTTCAATGCGGGAAAGACCGAGCGGTTTCAGCTTGTTCCGGGACGGAGGGGGGCGTATTACCGTTATATGGCACCGCTGCGGGCGGAGGAAAGCTGTCTGCAATGCCATCAGAGAAACAAAACCGGGGATGTGCTCGGCGGCATCAGCGTATCCATTTCCGCCTTTCCCATCCTTGCTTCGGTTGAGCAACGCAACAGTATGGTTGGGCTGACGTTCGGCTTGATCGGGTTTATCGGCGTGCTCGGCATCGGCGGAGCCACGTTCCAAATCAACCGCAAAAAAGAGCAGGCCGAGGAAGCCAATCAGGCCAAAAGCGTTTTCTTGTCACGCATGTCCCATGATATCCGCACGCCCATGAGCGCCATCATAGGCCTGACCGCAATCGCCAAAAAGAACGCCGGCGATCCTGAACGCCTCAACGAATGCATAGATAAAATAGCCCTCGCCTCCCAGTTCCAGCTTTCCTTGGTCAATGACATCCTTGATGTTTCCAAAATCGAAAGCGGCAAGATGCAATTGGCCTCAGAACCATTTGATCTTTCTGGGATCATTGACGATGTGACGCTGTTCACTTCCAGCAGCGCCACAGCCAAGGGCATTGTTTTCGAAACGTCCGTCGATCCCCGCATCGGACGGATGTATGTCGGCGACCCCATGCGGCTCAAGCAGATACTGATGAACCTTTTGTCCAACGCCCTTAAATTCGTGGATGAAAACGGGAAAGTGGCCCTCCGCGTCGAATCGTTACGGCGTACGGGGCGGCAGGAGGCTGTGCGCTTCATCGTCTCAGACAACGGGATCGGCATGAGCAATGCCTTCCAGAAACGGATGTTCCTCCCCTTCGAGCAAGATGCCGCCCCCCGGCGGAAAAGCTCGGGGAGCGGGCTGGGGCTTGCCATTATCGGCAACCTGACTGCTTTGATGGGAGGCTCCATCGCTGTGGACAGCGAACTGGGCAAGGGAACGCGCTTCACCGTGGATATCCCTCTGGAGCGCACCGAAACGACAGAAAAAAACGAGACCGCCGGAGGAAACGCGGAGGAACGCTGCCTTTTCCGTGGAGAGACGCTCCTCCTTGCCGAAGATGACGGATTGAATGCTGAAGTCCTTGAAAATCTGCTTGGCTACATAAACCTGAGGGTCGTCCGCGCCGAGAACGGCAAGGTGGCCGTGGACCTGTTTGAGCGTTCCGCTCCGGGAGAATACGCCGCGATCCTCATGGATATACAAATGCCGATCATGGATGGCCTTGACGCGGCCCGGACCATCCGTGCGCTGCCCCGTGAAGACGCCGCCAGTATCCCCATTTTCGCACTGTCCGCCAGCGTCTTTACGGAAGACGTCGAGCGCTCCCTGTGTTCCGGTATGAACGGGCATTTGGGCAAGCCTGTGGACATCGATCAGATCTGTTCCATGCTCCAGACGTGGCTGTACCCGCAACAAACGGATACCCAGGAACAAGCTTAGCGCCGACGGTTTTTTCCGCTATGAACGGGCAGGCTTCCCGCCTCAAAGGGGGCCGTTTCTCTGTGCGGTTCCTGTGGGGAACAGCCCAAGAGCCTTCCCCTATGAGAGCACATTCACATGCAGCAGGTTCCATAATGAATCAGGCAGCGTTCCGTACGCCGCCATGCGCTGGCGGATATGTAATGCCCTCCCGTACATGCGGGTTCCAATCCCGTACCCTCCGGCTACGCGAGAGGCTTTCACGTTCCGGTGCTCCGCTCTCTTTTTTCAAATCGCCCTTATTTGCAGCCCCCAATCCATACCTGCCGCCTCGCGGTGTGTGGAACGCTGTATTTCTGCGTACCCAAACGGATTAGAACTGGCAGGATCTTCTCGCGGGATTACATGTCTTTTTGTTCACAAAATATTTTTACTATAAATATCAGCATAATATGAAATATTAATTCCAATCCCCATACAGCCGGCACGGCAGATCAAAAAAAGTTTCCAATTCGTAAATGATTTTTGTCGAATGTATACAAAAAGATACCTCACTTTATTCATATGATTTGATTGATAATCCGTATGCCTTATACCCCTTATGGTGAAGCGCCGAGATTGCTTTTATACCTCTCAGAATGAGTACGTTAAAGCTCCTAACCTATGCATATGCCTGCAAAAGCCCATTGACACCCACTCGGGAAACGTGCTCTCTTGTTCTCACAGGAACAAAGTCCTTTGAGGCACAGGCGTCCATAGTCCCCATACAGCCCAACCGTTCAGGCGTCTTCTGAACAAGGGAATGATGTATGCGATACGCTTCCGAAAGACTCTCGCTTTTCCGCACGGTGTTCGTGCAGGTCGCCGCGTTGCTCCTGTTCGCGGCGGGCGGGATGTTGCTCGCGGCAGCGGAAAGGGAACTGAACGTACGCCCCACCCACCATGCGGAAATGGCTCCCGCCGCCGAGTTGCTGGACAACCGGCTGCCCGCTGTGCTCAAAGGCCGGACGGACGAGCTCCCAGCGCCTGCCGAGAAATCGTTTCAGAAGAAGACCCGCGGTTCTCAGCCGCCCTTTGCCCTGAGCGGGCTTTCCCCCATGCTTCAGCCGGAACGTCCTGTCCGGCTCAGTGAAGCCGTCTCGGCCCTCCTCCCCTCTTGGCGCGGCCTCGTCGCCTTTCCCCTGCCTCCCCCCGCGTCCGTCTAGCGGACCGGGAACGGCCTTTCGTCTCCTCTTGGGGGCCGTTCCCTCCACGCGCCTTGTTTTCCCATGTCGATTCCGGTCCGGATGTACCGTTCCGCCCGACGGGCTTTTCCGCAAAGCCTCCGTCTCTCGGCGTTCGTCCCCTCGCCTCAGGCTGGCCGCCTGGCGGAAGAACGCGGTACGTCCCGGATGCCCCGCATCCACACTGTGACGCATTACGACAGGAAACAGCCATGAAGATCAAGTCTCTTCTCGGAACGCTCGTGCTCTCCCTCGGTCTGCTCGCCTCCCCCGCCGCGGCGGAAAAGTTCGTCGTCGGCTTCCAGCCCTACGACACCATCTCCTATCAGGCCATCGTCAACGCCGAACTGGGGCTCTGGAAAAAGTATACCCCCGCCGGTACGGAAATCGAATTTCAGCCCGCCCTGCAAGGCACCGTCGTCGCCAACAACATGCTGGCGAACAAGGCGCAGGTCGGCTACATGAGCGTCATGCCCGCCACCATCCTCTGCTCCAAGCCGAAGCAGGCGGAAATCAAGATGGTCGCCACCCTCGGCATGTCCAAGGGCACCCGCTGCTCGCTCGTCGTGGTCCGCAAGGACGCCCCCGAATTCAAGAGCAACGAAGAAGTCGCCCGCTGGCTCGACGGCAAGATCATCGCCGCCCCCAAGGGCAGCGCGTCCGACCAATACCTCCGCCGTTTCTTTGAAAAGTATAACGTGAAGCCGGGCGAATACCTGAACCAGTCCATCGAAGTCATCGCCACCAACTTCCGCATCGGCAAGATCGACGCCGCCTCCCTGTGGGAGCCCACCCTTTCGCGCATCGCCACTGACGTAGGCGAAGGCACCGCCCGCATCGTGGCCGACGGCAGCGCCTGCGACAACCCCGACCTCGGCATCCTGAACATGCGCGCCGACTTCGTGAAGAACCACCGCGACGTGGCCAAGGGCTACCTGCGCGCCGAACTCGAAGCACAGCGCTACATGCTCGATCCCGCCAACTGGGAAAACGTCATCAACATGGTTTCCAAGTACGCCACCGGCATCCCGAAGAACGTGCTGTGGTACTCCATCTACGGCCTCGTCCCCTCCGACAGTTCCGACCCCGTCCGCGAATGGAAGAACTTCTATTTCGGCGACCGGGAAAACGCCAACATCGTTGAAGTCGCGCCCTTCCTCTTCAAGTCCAAGATCATCAGCATGGAAAAGCTCCCCGACGGCACCGTCGACGACTCGCTCGCCCGCGAAGTCTTCAAGGAAGCCGGATACGCTCCCGCCAGCCCCGACGCCGCCCTCGGCGTGATCAAGGGTGCCAAGGCGGCCGACTGCCCCTTCAAGAACTAACCGGTCCCAGCGGTTCCGTTCCCCGCCGGAGCGGAACCGCAACGAAAACCGTTTGCGGCGGGCCCTCCCCCGAGGGCCGCGTCTCAGCCCCTGCGCCTCAAACGGGCCTTTCCCAAAGCTGAACCCACCCCAACCCCGAGGGGAAACCCATGAGCCAAGCCATCATGCAACGCCAGACGACCAAAGGCCCAAGCGCCTGGGAAGTGACGCTGGCGAATACGAAACTCTGGCTGAAGAGTCCGACCCCGTACCTGAACGCGCTCGGTCTGGTGGCCTTCGTACTCTTCTGGTACCTGACGACGGAATATTTCCAGCTGCCCTATTTTGAAAAGCTCCCCGGCCCCGTGGCCAGCTTCCAGGAATGGGTCTCCAAAGACCCCGTCTACGGGATCTCCATCTATACCAGCGACTATTACGCCCACATCGGCATCAGCGTCTGGCGCGTGTTCCAGGCCTTCATGCTCGCCACGCTCCTCGGCGTGCCCACCGGCCTGTTCATGGGCTGGAACAAGACGTTCAAGGACTACTCATTCCCGCTGCTCGAAACCCTGCGCCCCATCCCCATGCTGGCATGGGTCCCGCTGGCGATCCTGATGTGGCCCGGCCGTGAGGCGTCCATCGTGTTCCTGACGTTCCTCGGCTCCTACTTCGCCACGGTGCTCAACACGCTGCTCGGCGTGGAGTCCATCGACGAATCCTATTTCCGCGCGGCCCGCTCCCTCGGCGCGCGGCCCCGCGACGTATTCTTCAAGGTCATCCTGCCCGGCGCCATGCCGTTCATCTTCACCGGCCTCCAGATCAGCATGGGGTACGCGTGGTTCTCTCTGGTCGCGGGCGAAATGCTCGCGGGCGAATACGGCCTCGGCTACCTCATCTGGAACTCGTTCATGCTGGTGCAGTACCCCGTGATCATCATCGCCATGATCACGCTCGGCGTCATCGGCTCGTTGAGCAGCTTGCTCATCCGTATGATAGGCAACCGCCTCATGCAGTGGAAGGTCAGGGAGGAAGTACGATGAGCGGCAACGAAACGCCCACGCGCGGGCACATCCAGATCAACAACGTCAGCAAGATATACGATCCCGACGGCGCCAAGGTCCTCGCCGTGGACCGCTGCACCATGGACATCGCCCCCGGCGAGTTCTGCGTGGTCGTCGGCCCTTCGGGATGCGGCAAAACAACGCTCCTCAACGCCATCGCAGGCTTCCACAGCATCAGTAGCGGAGAAATCCTCCTCGACGGCGAAGTGCTCTGCTCCGCCGACAAGCAGGCGCAGCCCGGCTCCGACCGCATCGTGGTCTTCCAGAACGGCGCGCTGTTCCCGTGGTTCACCGTGCTCGAGAACGTCACCTTCGGGCCCATCGTCCAGAAAGTCATGAGCAAGGAAGAGGCGGAGGACAAGGCCATGGAGATGCTCGGCCAGATGGGCCTCATGGGCATCGAAAACAACTACCCGAGCGAAATCTCCTCAGGCATGCGCCGCCGCGTGGAAATCGCCCGGGCCATGATGAACAACCCCCGCGTGCTCCTGCTCGACGAGCCGTTCCGGGCCATGGATGCCCTGACCAAGACCGTGGTGCACCAGTTCCTGCTTCAGGTGTACGATAGGAGCAAGACCACCGTGTTCTTCATCACGCACGACCTTGAAGAGGCCATCTTCCTCGGGAGCAAGGTCTACATCATGACCACCCGCCCCGCGACCATCAAAAAGATCCTCGACGTGGACATCCCCCGCCCCCGCGACTTCCGCGTGCTGTCCTCGCCGACCTACACGCGGCTGAAGGAAGAATGCATCTCCGCCGTCCATGAGGAAGCCCTCAAGGCCTTCAAGGCCGGCGAACGGGAAATGTAACCGAAGGAGACACCATGTCGTCGATCAAAAAGAGCCTGTGCAGCGCAACCGCGCGGCGCGGCATCATCTCCATCATCGTATTCACCGTCGTTTGGGAAATCTGCACCCGCCTGCACGTGCCGATCATCGGCAACGTCCCCGCGCCCTCGTCCGTCATCGGCTCCATGGGCAAGCAGCTTACCGACGCCTTCTACTGGATCTCGTGGCGCGACAGCATGATGCGCATCGTGGGCGGCTTCGTCCTCGCGCAGGTCATCGGCATCCCCCTGGGCCTGCTCCTCGGGGCCAGCAAGACGGCGCACAACCTCATCTATCCGGTGTTCGAAATCATGCGCCCGGTTCCGCCGCTGGCGTGGGTTCCGGTCGCGGTCATCTTCTGGCCCACCCCTGAAATGAGCATGGTCTTCGTGACCTTCCTCGGGGCGTTCTTCATCGTCGTGATCAACATCGTGGACGGCGTGCGCAGCATCGACGCCCGCTACCTGCGGGCCGCCCGTTCCCTCGGTTCCTCGCGTTCCGACATGTTCTGGCACATCCTGCTCCCCGGCAGCCTTCCGAGCATCGTCGTCGGCATGACCGTCGGCATGGGTGTGACGTGGGCCGTCGTGGTCGCCGCCGAAATGATCGCCAGCCGTACCGGCCTCGGCTACCTGACGTGGAGCGCCTACGTTGCGGGCGAATTCCCGGTCATCATTATCGGCATGATGAGCATCGGCATCGCCGGATACGTTTGTTCGGCCATTATCCGCTTCGCGGGCACTCGCATGACCCCGTGGCTGCGTACCTTCTAAGGAGAGGCGACCATGAGCGACATCAGTATGGGATACGGCGAAATGCAGGTCGCCAACCTCTGCAAGGGCTACGGCATCGGCCCCCTGCACAAGGAAGTCATCAAGGATTGCTCCTTCACGCTGGAAAAAAGCAAGCTCACCGTCCTCATCGGGCCGTCGGGCTGCGGCAAGTCGGCGCTTATCAACATGCTGGCGGGCTATGAGACGCCCGACGCGGGCAGCATCCTCATCGACGGGGAAAAAGTTTCCGGCCCCGGCCCCGACCGTCTGGTCGTGTTTCAGGAAACCGCACTGTTCCCGTGGATGACCGTGTTCGAAAACGTCAGCTACGGCCCCCGCGTGCGCGGCGAGCTGAGCGGCAAGGACCTCGAAAACACGACCATGAAGCTGCTGGAAATGGTCGGTCTCGAGGATTTCCGCAGCAAGTACCCCTCGCAGCTCTCGGGTGGTATGCAGCGCCGCGCCGAACTGGTCCGCGCCATGATCAACCAGCCGAAGGTCATGATGATGGACGAACCCTTCCGCGGTCTGGACGCCATGACCCGCGCCCTCATGCAGGAATACTACGTGCGCCTTTTTGAGGAGCACCGGGGGACCAACCTGTTCGTCACCTCCGAGCTGGAGGAAGGCATTTTCCTCGCCGACCGTCTGGTCGTGCTGACGAACCAGCCTTGCCAGGTCAAGAAGGTCATGGACGTCAACCTGCCCCGCCCGCGCACCTTCGACATGATGGCCATGCCCGAATACGTGGACATCAAGCGTGAAGTCCTGGAACTGCTGCACGACGAAGCCATGAAGTCCTTCGCCACGGGAGCGGTCAACGCGGCGGATTTTCTCGAAGCCTACTCCCAGCTCGGGCAGGATCAGGCCCAGCCCCGCATGGGCGACCACAAGTAACGCAACGGCGGCCAAACCGAAAAAGGCGGGGAATCCCCGCCTTTTTCAGTTCTGATGGCCAGACACGACAAAACCCGTCCCACATGCTCGGGAACGGGCTGCTCCGTGTCGGCGCACCCTCTGTGGCGCTACGCGTCTTTCGGCTGAATGGGGTATTTGGTCATAAATCCGGTAACGGTGGCGATGGCCACCAGCGTCCCGTCCGAATCGGTGATGCGGACGTCGTAGGTCCCCAGATTCCGGCCTGAGCGGATCTTGCGGGCTTCGCCGCGCAGGGGGCCGATGCGCCCCGGCTCGAGGTAGGAAATGTTCGTCTGGGCGTTGACGCAATAGAGCCCGGCGGCATTGGAAACCGTGGCGAACGTCATGTCCACCAGCGCGAAAATGGCTCCGCCGTGCGCGTGGCCCATGCCGTTGCGGTGGCGCTCGTCCAGCGGCATGATCGCCACGCCATGCTCAGGCCCGACTTCGAGGAGCTCGATCCCCATATGCCGGGCGAACGGATCATGATGGTTGAAATGGTAACGGACTTCTTCGTAAGACGGCATCCTGCCCTCCTGATGCGTGTGCGGCGGCCTTCGCGGGACGCCGGAAAGCGTTGTTTGTAGGACTGCGGAGCGCCTCTCCAAGCGTACGCGCAACCGTCAGCATACAAACATTTTTTCCCTGAAAACGCCAGCCCCCGCGCGGAACTGCCCAGCCTGCCCCTTTTCCTTCCCCCGTCCCCATATATCCAGATCGATTTTGCCGGATCACACCGCAGCCTTTTCCCTTTTTCAGCGAATCGACATCCTCTTCGGGGGCCACACGCGATCATGCCCTATATGCGGGATTGCCCCGTATGTATGAGCACCATTTCAGGGACGTATGACGTCCTTGCCATTTTTTTATCATGTCGCTTGTAGACAACCTCATACGAATCTGATATATCTATAGCAACAAAAATACTCCGTTACACCGCATAATTATACATTAATATTCATAATTATCTTAAAATACTATAAAAATATACATATTTTTGTAATTATGTATATTTTATAAATAATTATACTCAATTTTCTTGTTTTTATTTATATAAAAATATCAATTTTGATTCATATATATTATTACATATTGAAATTACATGAAATATAGTAAAAAATTAACATTTTTTTCGTTCACAAACAACCCGCAGCCCTTTATTTGCGGCGGTTACCCTGGGAGGTGATACATCAAGAAAACGATCCAACGGTGAGTCGCAAGCCTCTAACCCCTTACATTAAGGAAGAGAAACTCGATGAAATGCCCAAAGATCCTGTCCCTGCTGCTTATGATCCTGCTCTTGTCGACCGGCTATGCCTTCGCTGCCCCGAGCCAGACCCTGAAAATCGCCGCTGGCGATCCCGAAGATTCCGAAATGGGCGTGGTCGGCAACGCCTTTAAGGAATACATCGAAGAAAAGACGAAAGGTGACGTCGAGATCCAGTGCTTCTACAGCGGCTCTCTCGGCGACGAAAGCGAATGCCTCCGCAACGTGCAGAAAGGCACGCTGCCCATGGCGATGGCCGGCATAGCCAACCTCGTGCCTTTCGAGAAAAAACTCGGCCTGCTGACCCTGCCCTACCTGTTTTCCAACATCGACGAAGTGGTAACGGGCACCAACAGCGCTCCTGCGGAATTGTTGAACAGCTATGCCACAAAATCCGGATTCCGCATCCTTACGTGGACCTATACGGACTTCCGCTACATCTCCAATGCCAAGCGCCCCATCACCAAGATGGCCGACATGCAGGGCCTGAAGTTCCGCGTGCCCCAGAGCGCCGTGCTGATCGCCGCCTATAAGGCCTTCGGCGGCAGCCCGACCCCCATCTCCTGGGCCGAAACCTTCACCGCCCTTCAGCAAGGCGTCGTGGACGGCCAGTGCTACGGCTACATCGGCTTCAAGGCCAATAAGTTCAATGAAGCCAACCAAAAATATCTCACCGAAGTCCATTACACCTATCAGCTCCAGCCTCTGGTCATCAGCGAGCGCGTCTTCAAGAAGATGACCCCCGAAATGCAGAAACTGCTGATAGATGCGGGCAAATACGCGCAGGAAAAAGTGCTCAAATACCAGATCGAGCAGGCTGACGCGGCCAAGAAGTACCTCATCGACAACGGCCTCCAGGTCTCGCAGCTGGAAGACGAAGACGTGTGGAAAAAGGCCGCTATGGAAAAGGTCTGGCCTGAAATGGCCGACTTCGTAGGCGGCAAGGAAACCATCAACGCCTACCTGAAGGCCTGCGGCAAGCCCCTCTGGAAGTAACCCCTTCCATCCGGACCAGCTGAGCCCGGAAGGCCCTCCGGGTTCTTTCCCTCTCCGGACGGGGAAACGGGCCGGCTACTCGTTCAACCTTGACGGCACTTCCACCTTTTCCTTTTAGGGCGGGGAAACGGGGCATCCTATCCCTGTACGGGAAAAGTTTTTCCATTGAGCCCCACGCATGAAAAAGCCTCCCATCCCTGAACCCGGGTGGGAGGCGTTTTCACGCTTGTGTAACGGGAAAGAGGCTGTCCGCATTGCGTTTCTGTTGCCGTTTCACCCGGTTCCGGGTAAAAACGCCGGAAAGCCGGGTGAAACGGAATCGCCGCATCCGAAAGCCCTCTGCGGAAACGCCGCAAAAGCCTTCTTCCCATGTCTTCGGAGGATTACTTGAGCGCCTTGAGGAAGCGGTCCGAGACGGCCTCGGGCGTGGCGTGCCGATGCGCCGTATCGGGATTCATCTTCTCGGAAAAGGCAGCGATCTCGGCCAGCCATGCCTTCAGCGGGCTTTTGCCGCCCTCGCCGAACAGGGCAAGCTGCTCTTCCAGAGAAAAAACGGGATGTTCCCGCAGTTCGGCAACGGCGTCGGCCTCGGAAAATTTTTTGCCCATCCATGCCTCCGCGAAGCGGACATAGGCTGGAGCCAGTGCTTCCGGGCCCTGCGCCTTGATCTCGTCCACAACGCGCAGGTAAACCCTTAAAAACGCCCGTACGGCGTCCGGATTCTTTTCCGTGAACGCGCGATCCGCGACAAGGAGCACGGGCTGCGTTGCACCGCAATCCTGCGAATGCGCCGCAACTTTGAACCCGAGCGTTTCGGCCTCGCGGGTGAACGGCGACCAGACGGCGAGGATACCGCCGTACCCGTTCTTGAACGCGCCGAGGGCGGGTGTCGGTTCCAGTTCCTCGATCTTGACGTCCTTCTCCTCAAGTCCGAGCGCGGCGAGCCATTTGTCGAGCAGATAGCGGGCCGACGTTTTTTTGGGGCACAGGATGAGCTTGCCCTTGACGGATTCGGGCGTCCCGAAGACATTCGGGAAATCGGGATTGAATCCCTTTTCCGCAAGGATCGGGCTTTCGGGGCGGGTCAGGATCATGTTGGCCGAAGATTCGTCGTTGGCGATGGCAATCACTTCCACCTGATCGCTCATGGTGGCCTGCATGGCGGGAACCGCCCCGCAGCCGGCGATGGCCCAGTCGTAGGCCCTGACGTTTTCAATGAGGCTCTTGCCGGAATCGAACCGGAGCATGATGATGTCCAATCCGGCTTCCTTGTCCCAGCCTTTTTCCTTTGCGTACCATGTCAAAAACGCCTCGTGCTCGCCAAGCCATGCCGTACGGAGGGTTTCGGACAGGGAGGGCGACGACTGAAACAGGCTGCCGAAAAGCGCGCATACTGCAAACAGTGTCTTGAATCGCATAACAGGTTCCTTTGTGTTGAATGTTGTAAACCGGGCTCAGGCCCGGATGCCGCCCGTCCATAAGCAAAAAGCGTTCCTACCCCTCACATCCCCGCGCCGGGGAACGAGGCAGGGCGCACGGGGAAAAGAGATGCTCCCGCAGTACGAATTTCAAATGACCCTCATCGCGCCCTACAAGGGCCTCGATGCGCGGATTTTCAGGCAGGTCGCCAAAGATCTGCGCTGCCGCATCAAATTCATGGATCTGGCCTTCGACGAGGCCATCGAAGCGGCGAAACGCCTCTCCCCGGATACCTGCGACGTCGTCCTCAGCCGCGGCGTCACCGTGGACGTCGTCAAACAGAATTCCTCCATACCCGTCGTGCCCATCGACTTCTCCGCATGGGATCTCCTGCAGGCGCTCCAGCCCTATGCGGGGCATGTCCGCAACGTCGCGTTCTTTCGGTACTCCACCCCGCTGCCCGGTCTTTCCAGCGTGGAAAAAGCCCTTGGCATGAGAATCAAGGAACACCTCTACGGCTCCAAAAACGAGATGCACCTCCGGCTCATCCAGCTGGACCCCGCCGACGTGGAGCTCTTCGTCGCACGCGGGACGCTCGTATGCCAATGGGCCACCGCAGCGGGTTTCCCCACGCTAGAGATCATCGACGGCGAAATATCCGCCAAGCGGACGCTCCTTGAGGCGGTCAACGTCGCCCGCGCCCGCCGGTCCGAACGCCAGCGCACCGCGCGCTTCGGCGCCATCCTCGACGCCATCGACGAGGGCATCGTGGTGTACGACGCGCAGGGCAAAGTGAACCTCATCACCCCCTCGGCGGAATCCCTCCTCAACTGCGCGAAAAAAGAAGCCATCGGGGAGCACATCCGGACCGTTATGCCCGGCGTCTTCTCTCCTGACACGCTGACGGGCGATAAGGTGGAGCATGGGCGCGTCCACGACATCCGGGGGACCACCCTCGTCATCAACCGCGTGCCCATCCTTTTCCAAGGGCAGAACGTGGGGACGGTCTGCTCCATATCCGACGCCCGGCGTATCTACAAAGCGGAGGCAAAGCTCCGCAACAAATTAAAATCAAAAGGTTTTACCACGCGCTACTCGTTTGGGGACATCCGTACCCGCTCCCCGCACGTACGGCATCTCAAAGAGCTTGGCGTACTCTACGCCTCCACGGACGCCAACCTGCTCATCTGCGGGGAATCCGGCACGGGCAAGGAACTGTTCGCCCAGAGCATCCATGCCGCCAGCCTGCGCAAAGACAAGCCGTTCGTGGCCGTGAACTGTGCCGCCATCCCCGAAGGGCTGCTGGAAAGCGAACTTTTCGGCTATGAGGAAGGCGCGTTTACCGGCGCGAGGCGGCAGGGCAAGGCGGGCATGTTCGAGCTGGCCCACACCGGAACCCTGTTCCTCGACGAAATCGGGGACTTGCCGCTTACCCTTCAGGGGCGGCTGCTGCGCGTGCTTCAGGAACGGGAATTGGTACGCGTGGGCGGGACGCAGGTGATCCCCCTCGACGTACGCGTCCTGTGCGCCACGCATCAGGATCTCCGCCAGCTTGTGGCAGAGGAACGGTTCCGGGCGGACCTTTTTTACCGCCTCAACGTGCTCTCTTTGCGCCTCCCGCCGCTCAGGGAGAGGCTTGAGGACATTGTGGATCTCGCCGTTTCCCATTTGAAGGAACACCTCGACGAGCCTCCGGCGGAAAGCCTGCTCGTCTCCCAGCTTGAGCGGCCCCTGATGCGCCATCCGTGGCCCGGCAACATCCGCGAACTGCTCAGCCTCATGGAACGCATGGCCATCGTCGCCAACCACATGGCCGAAGTAACAGACTGGGAACAATTGCTTTTGTCGCTATGGGAAGATCCGCCTCTTGAGGAGCGCCCCATGACGCCGAGCCTCCCCGAGAAGACCGGGGATTCGCCGCCCCCCACCCTCAAGAGCCACATGGCGCGGGAAGAAGCTCGGTTCATCCGGCAAGCCGTCGCCCGGTGCGAAGGGGATATGGGCAAGGCCGCCCACCTTCTCGGCATCAGCCGGATGACTTTGTGGCGCAAGCTTCAGGGGCTTGCGGAAACAAATGCGGAACATCCAGAGTAACAATATTGATACAAAATGTTAACAAATATGGTATGGCGTAACGTTTTTGTTACAGACAATACCGCCTTTTTTCCTTCCCATATACCAATAAACGGCGATTTCCCTTCAAATGGGCTGGCATATTTCTTGATATAATCTTTCTAAGAGCCTTTCGGTACAACACCGTCGGCGCGCTGGAAGGGGCAGTCCCCTGCCCATGTCCCCCACACAATCAGAAGGATGGAGTTGCCATGAAGAAAAGCATCATCGCCTCGTTGCTCATCGCCTGTTCCCTGTTTATCGGCGGCAACACGGATGCCCGGGCGGAATACCCCTACGACAAGCCCATCAACATCATCGTGCCCTTCGGCCCCGGAGGAGGCGTCGACATCGCGGCGCGCATCCTCGCCGACTACTTCCAGCAGAACTACAACATCACCATCAACGTCGTGAACAAGCCCGGCGGCGCACAGGCCATCGGCATCAATGAAATGCTCCGCGCCCGTCCCGACGGCTATACCCTCGCCTTCCCCGGCTTCAGCGCCCTCGCCACCACCCCCAAGCTGACCAACGTGGGCTATAGCCTCAAGGACATCAAGCCCGTCGCCCACATCGCCAGCATGGAATGCGTATTGAGCACCAACAAGAGCTCCGGTATCGACACCTGGGAAAAATTCCTCCAGGCCGCGGAAAAGAACCCCGATGGGACCGTCTACGGGACTACCGGCTCCATCTCCACGCAACGCCTGTACATGACGAAACTGACCGACCGCTTCCACGGCGATCTCAAGATCCGCCATACCGCCTATACCAGTGGCCATGAAGTGAGCACCGCCCTGCTCGGCAAGCACATCACCGCCGGCTTCCAGGTCCCGGCCAACATCCTGCCTTATGCCAACTCCGGCGACTTCAACGTCATCGCCATCTCCCGCAAGGAACGCCGCGCCGATCTGCCCAATACGCCCACCTTCCGCGAACTGTACGCCGACAAGATGACCCCCGCGGACGAGAAGTGGATCGATCTCGGCGCGTGGCACGGCCTCGTGGTGTCCAGCAAGGTCAAGGACGATCGCATCGCCGCGCTCGAACCCCTCATCGAAAAGGCTATGAAGGACCCCGAAGTCATCGAAAAATTCAACAAAATCGGCCTTGATGCCGGGTATCTCCCCGCCAAGGAATTCGGACAGCTCATCCAGTCGTCCTCGGACCTCGCCGACGAAGTGCTGGCCGGGCGCAAGTCGCTTGACTAACCGGATATTGGGGCGGAGCGCGGGTGCGCCCCGCCCTTCCTTTTCACGACGAGGGGTCGCTTCATGAAAAACAAGACGGATTTCTTCATCGGCTTGACGCTGCTCGCCTTCTGCTGCGTCATGGGATACCAGATACACTTAATCCCGGAACCTGCGGCGCTCGACTTCTTTTCGGCGGGTTCGTTCCCGACGGGCGTCACGATCGCCTTGGCCCTGCTCTCGCTTGTCCTCGTGGCAAGGGCGGTCTTGGGCAAGGATGAAAGCGCGGCCTGCTGGCCTGAAAGGAAACTCGCCGTCAAAATCGGACTGATGGCCGCGTGGATTCTCATCTATGTCATCGGGTTCATTTTCCTCGGGGAATACGCCTACGACGCCGAGTGGCCCGAAGGCACGGGCTTCGTCATCTCCACGCTGGTTTTCCTCTCCGGGGCGCAGGTGCTGACCGGATACCGCAATCCCTTCTACATCTTTCTTATTTCCGCAGGGATATCAGCCTTCCTGTACGCCGTGTTCGCCATCTTCTTTAAAGTCCCTCTTCCCTAAAAAGGCGGTACCCCATGTTCGATATGTTCATGACAGCCTTCAGTTCGGCCTGTAGTCTGGAAGCCCTCGTCGCCAACTTCATCGGCGTGGCGCTCGGCATCGTCTTCGGCGCGCTGCCCGGCCTCACCGCCGTCATGGGCGTGGCCCTGCTCATCCCCCTGACCTTCGGTTTCTCCCCCGTCATCGCCTTTTCCTCCCTGCTCGGCATGTACTGCGGCGCGATCTATGCGGGCAGCATCACCGCCATCCTTGTCGGCACGCCGGGCACGGCGGCCGCCGCCGCGACCATGCTCGAAGGGCCGCAGTTCACCGCCCGCGGGGAATCGCTCAAAGCGTTGGAAATGACCACCATCGCCTCCTTCATCGGCGGCATCTTTTCCTGTATCGTGCTGGCCACGGTCGCCCCGCAGCTCGCCCACTTCGCCCTCGACTTCAGCGCCCCGGAATATTTCTCCCTCGGCATCTTCGGCCTGACCATCGTGGCGACGCTGTCCGAAGGCGCGCTGCTCAAGGGCTGCATCGCTGCGCTGCTCGGTATGCTCATCTCCATGATCGGCATGGACCCGCTTTCCGGCAACCTGCGCATGACCTTTGACTCGCCAGACCTCATCAACGGCGTTTCCCTCGTCCCCGCGCTCGTCGGGCTCTATGCCCTGTCGCAGGTGTTGGTTACCATTGAAGACGTTTTCATGGGCCGCAAGCTCTCCACTGCCGAAATCTCGCGCAAGCGTATGCCCCTTTCCGAAATCTGGACCAACCGGGCCGCCCTGCTCCGCGGCTCGATCATCGGCACGTTCATCGGCATCGTCCCGGCCACGGGCTCAGGAACAGCCTCATTCGCGGCCTACAGCGAAACCAAGCGCCATTCAAAGCATCCCGAACTTTTCGGCAAGGGCTCCATTGAAGGCATCGCGGCCACGGAATCCGCCAACAACGCCGTCACCGGCGGCGCGCTCATCCCCCTGCTGACCCTCGGCGTGCCCGGCGACGTGGTCACGGCGATCATGCTCGGCGCGCTTATGATCCAGGGCATGACTCCCGGTCCGCTGCTGTTCCAGGAACAGGGCACGCTCGTCTACAGCATTTTCATCGCCCTGTTCGTTTCCAACGTCTTCATGCTGCTTCTGGGCTACTACGCGGTGCGCCTGTTCGCCAAGGTCGTGCTCATCCCCGGCGGCATCCTCATGCCCCTCGTCACCACCCTGTGCGTGGTGGGCGGCTACGCCCTGAACAACTCCAACTTCGACCTCGCCGTCATGGCCGGTTTCGGGTTGCTCGGCTACATCATGACCAAGGCGCGCTTCCCGCTCGCCCCCCTGCTCCTCGCCATGATCCTCTCCGGAATCATCGAAACCAACTTCCGCAGGGCGCTCAGCATCTCCAATCAGGATTTCTCCGTATTCTTCACCCGTCCGGTCTGTGCGGCGTTCCTCGCCATCAGCATCTTCATCCTGTTCAACCTGCTTTGGAAGGAATGGAAGAAGTACCGCGCCGCCAGCGCCGCCTGATCCCGCAACCCTTATGAGGCCAGCCATGCAACAAGCGACTCACATCTACCGGAACGGCATCATCCTGACGATGGATTCCCGCTGCTCCATCGTTTCCTGCCTTGCCGTATCCGGCGAAACCATCCTTGCCGTGGGCTCGGAAGCCGAAGTGGCCCCGTTCCAGGGCCCGGAAACTCATATTGTCGATCTCGGCGGACGGTTCATGATGCCGGGCTTCTACGACTGCCACAGCCATTTCATGCGCGCGGGCATGTACAACAAATACTATCTCGACGTGAATTCCCATCCCATCGGGGACGTGAGGACGCACGGCGACATCCGCCGCAAGGTACGCGAAGCCCTTTCGGGTATGCCCGCCGGGGAATGGCTGCTCTGCGCGGGGTATGACGATACCGCCGTTTCCGAAGCGCGGCATTTCACGCTTGCCGAACTGGACGCGATGGCCCCGGATCACCCGCTGTTCCTGCGCCACATCTCCGGGCATCTGGCCCTATGCAACAGCAAGGCGTTTGAGGCAGCGGGGATCACGGATGAAACCCTGAATCCGTCGGGCGGCGTGTTCCGGCATGACGGAAACGGCCGCCTCACCGGATTGGTGGAGGAACCCGCCGCAATGGAGATGGTTCTGGCGGCCTCCCCGCAGATGACCGAGGAAAAATGGCTCGGCGCCGTGGAACGGGCTACCGACGACTATGTCGCCAAGGGCGTCACCACGGCCCACGACGGCGGCGTCACCACGGCCATGTGGAAAAACTACATGACCGCCCACAAACGGGGGATGCTCAAAAACCGTGTCCAGCTTCTGCCCAAGCACGGCTGGTTCGACTTCTCGCTGGCCCCCACCGTGCAATGCGGCACGCCCCTGACCAGGGACGGCCTGCTCAGCATGGGCGCTGTGAAACTGTTTCAGGACGGGAGCCTCCAAGGGTACACCGGCTATCTGAGCAATCCCTACCATTCGCTGCCGGACGCCATCTCCGAGGGGTCATGGCGCGGATACCCCATCTACAATCCCCGTGAACTCGCCAACATCGTTACCCGCTACCACGAAGAGGGCTGGCAGGTCGCCATCCACGGCAACGGCGACGCGGGCATCGAAGACATCCTCAACGCCTTTGAGGAGGCGCAGAAGGCGTACCCCCGGGCCAACGCGCGGCACATCATCATCCATTGCCAGACCGTCCGCGAGGATCAGCTCGACCGCATCGAACGGCTCGGCGTGGTTCCGTCCTTCTTCACCGTACACACCTATTACTGGGGCGACCGCCATCGGGACATCTTCCTCGGGAAAGCCCGCGCATCCCGGATCGATCCGCTGCGGAGCGCCCTGAAACGCGGCATCCCCTTCACTTCCCACAACGACACCTCCGTCACGCCTATGGATCCGCTGCTCTCCGTCTGGTCGGCGGTCAACCGGCTCACCGGCAGCGGCAAGGTGCTCGGCGAGGATCAGACCGTCTCTGTGCTGGATGCCCTGAAAAGCGTCACCATATGGGGCGCCTACCAGTTCCATGAAGAACGCATGAAGGGCAGCCTCGAGCCCGGCAAGCTCGCCGATATGGTCATCCTCGGAGAGAACCCGCTTGAAATCGCGCCCGAACGCATCAGGGACATCCCGATTCTGGCAACCCTGGTGGGCAACCGGCTCGTCTACGGTTCCCTGTAATTTCCCCGTCCCCAATGCACCGGGCAAAGGATGATCCCCCTTCCCCCGCCCGGTGCGGTTTGGGGTTCCCCCGGCAGCACACTCGCCCATTCCTCCGGGCGGCCGCCGGGGGAACCAACCTCCATATAAGAACACCCGCTCAGTCAATCCGAGCGGGTGTCCTTATATGGAGGAAGGATAGAGGGAGGCGCTCCATTCAGCCGCCGTCCAGCCGCAACCCGGACGCCGCACAGAATCGGCATACCGGAACTTATGCGTGCCGCCCCATTTCGTATGCCTCATTCAGAGCCGGGCTTTCCTTGATGTCGCCTTTTTTCCATGCGCCCGATCCGTAAACGATGCCCTTTTCCCGCGCGCCTTCCAGACAGTACAGGAACCCGCGGAACCCTTCGATGGTCCTCTCCAGCGACCGCTTTTCGCCGTCGGCGGCGGTGGCGATAAAGTAAAACGCCTTGTTGCTGATTTCCGTATACCGGGCGACGCACCGATCAATAAGCGTCTTCATCTGCGCATCCATCGTATAGAAATATACCGGCGTCGCCATGACGATCACGTCAGCGGCGATCATCTTTTCCAGAATCCCGGCCATATCGTCCTTCTGCACGCAGACGCCGTTGTTCTGGTGGCAGGCTTCACAGCCGATGCAATAGCCGATGTTTTTGTCGCGGAGGAAAACCTTTTCGGCCCGATGGCCGGATTCCCGCGCGCCTTCCATGAAGCGATCACACAATATATCGGAATTGCCGCCCTTTCTGGGGCTCCCCGACAGTATCAGTATATTTTTGCTCATGACATCCTCTCAAAACGGAAAGATCATTTTCCCATGCCGATCTTGCGAAGCCACGCGGCCACCTCGCCTTGCGCGGAAGCGGCCCGGCTTCCCCTGACGGCAAGCCCGTCCAGAACAACCGCCTTCGGGCAAAACGCCTTGATGTCCGCAACGCTGCGGCCCAGCGCGCTGCCCTCATGCGTGATGAACGGGGCAATCCGCTTGCCCGCCAAATCGTACTCGGACAGGAACGTCCTCACCGGCCCGGCTACAGTCCCCCACCAGTTGGGCGATCCCACGAAAACGACGTCGTACGCCTTGATGTGCTCGATCCTGTTCTTCAAAGGCGGCTTGTAGCCCGACGCCAGTTCCTGCTTCGCCTGATCCGTGGTCGCACGGTACGCCTCGGGATACGGCGTCACCGGCTGAAGTTCCACAATATCCCCGCCGACCGCCGCATGAATGGCTTCGGCGACGGCGCGCGTGTTGCCGGAACGGGAATAGTAGACGACCAACGCCTTGGCTCCGCCCTCCGTGGCGGCATAGGCCGACGAAACATGCGGCAACAAACGGCCTCCGAACCCGGCAAGCAACCCGGCGGCCGTATATTTCAGCAGACTTCTTCTGGACGAATCGATTTCCAGTGCCTTGCTCATAACAATCCTCTCTTGTCCGTTTCGAGCTTTCAGCTGTGTATTCCATCCATACGGATCAACAATCCCATGAATAAGATATACTGTCTCCGAACCTCTGTGAGTAGATACGATTCTACCCATTTTTTGCCTGATCCTCTCTTCCCTCCCCTCTGCAAGAGCCTATGGCTGCCTCCTCGAACACTCGGGCGCACATCTGAGGAAAGTACATGAAGGTGTACCATTGAAGGATACGGCACGAGATACGGACAATGTCCGGCAACGCTTCCCAGAGAAAGGGCTACAGAAAAAGCAAGGAGATCCCAGAGGAGCGGGAGAAGGAAAGCGGCTCAGGCCCTGTCGAAAAAGCCGGAAAGCGTTTCCACCCTGACCACACGGGGAGGCGGAAGCTGGGGAGCGGCTTCGGCAATGCGGCGGGCCAGCTCGGCACAAAGGCCGGGAGCAAGAGCGGGCTCCGGCAGGACGTGCAATTCCAGCCGTTCCGCATCGACGAGACGCAGACGGAAATCCGGCCCGGGCAGTCCGGCTGAGGCGAACACACCATGAACGGCCCGCTCACCGGCGGCAAGCCCCGCGAGCAGGGAACGCTCCGGCGTCATGCCGTACGGGAGCCGCGTCAGCAGGCAAGGCCTGGCTTTCTGCTCCGGATCTTCCATTCCCGTCAGTGCGGCGCACCGATGGATGTCCGCCTTGGTCAGGCCGGCGGAAGCCAGCGGGGACAGGATGCCGAGTTCCTCGACGGCCCGTATGCCGGGGCGGTACTGCCCCGCATCGGAAGCGTTCGTACCGTCGCACAGGGGAAGGCCGGTTCGAGCTTTCAGCAAGGAAAACAGGTTACGCTTGCACGCATAACAACGGCGGCGATCCCCGGAGGCCACCAAAGCTGAATCCAGTGGATCGGCGGGAAGTTCCTCATAAGCGAGATCCCGGGAGGCCGCCCAATGACGCGCATAGTCCGTATCTTCCGGCGGAATGTGCGGTCCGACGATATGCAGCAGTACGGGCTCGAAGCCGAACCGCTGGGCCGCATGAGCGAGAAAACGGCTGTCCAGCCCACCCGAGTAGGCCAAAGCAAAACGGTTCCCTGCCGCGAGGACGCCGAGGACGCTTTCAAGACGCGACAGGAGCGCGTTTTCGTCCGGAGACGCAGCGGTCATACTTGAATCCATCACGGCAATACCCTCATACATTTACAAAAAATGCCGAAAATCCCGTTCACCGATACGGCGGCATCAGCCTTCAAGCTCCATACCACAGGCGAAGATCGTCCCGTTGGGCGCATTGGCGAAAACACGCGATCCGTAGACCAGCGCCTGTTTTTCCACCAGCATGGCGGGCCACGGCCCGAACGTCGCCCCAAGGCTGCGAAGCAGGGCGATGGCTGTGGGCGTCACGGTTTCGCCCTCGCCGGAGAACGGACGGACGGGAATGCCTTCAAGCAGTTCCAGCACCGCAGGAGCCGGAACGGGTATGACGCCGTGGGCGCAAACGACCTCACCGTCCGCAATGGGCAGAGGGCTGACCACAAACCGCGCGGGCGAAATCCGCGTGAACAGGACACAGGCCATACAAATGTCCAGGATGCTGTCCAGCGCGCCGACCTCATGAAAACGGACGGCCTCCGGCTTCATGCCGTGTACGGCGGCTTCGGCCTTCGCCAGCAACGTGAACGTATCCGAGGCCAAGCGCTTCGGCTCATCGTCCATGCCGCTCCCGGCGATGATTCCAAGAATATCCTCAAGAGTGCGGTGTTCGTGCTGGTGGGGAAGCGACACGTCCGCGAACCAGCCGCCGATACGGTTCACCTGCCGCCGCGTCAGACGCACGGCCCCGGCGAGCTCGGGCAGCACGGAGGCAAGCAGCCTGTCCGTTTCCGCCTCGTCGAGTTCCGTCATGCGCAGCAGCCCGGCAAGGAACATATCCCCGGACAGGCCGGAATGTGACCGGATGGTCAGGATACGGCCTCTCCCGGCTCTGTCCCGCCCATCCCCGTGGGCCGTTTCATGCGTATGGCCGTGCTCATGATGGTGTTCATGGCGGTGGGCATGATCTCCGTGTGCGTGCGCTTCGCTCATAATCCGTTTACCACCCTTGCGGCGGCGCAGGCCGCGCCGTATCCGTTGTCGATATTCATGATCCCCACGCCGGGAGCGCAGCTTGAAAGCATACTCGCCAGCGCGGCCCGTCCGCCCTGCGCCGCACCGTACCCAACGGACGTCGGCACGCCGAAGATCGGCTTGGGCGTAAGCCCGCCCATCACGCTGACCAGCGCGGCGTCGAGCCCGGCAACCACGATCACGGCATCGAAGGTATTGATCTCCTCCAGCCGCTCCGCGAGCCGCCACAACCCGGCAACGCCGCAGTCTTCGAACAGTTTGTGCCCGATACCCAGATACGCCAGCGTCCGCGCCGCCTCCCAGGCTACGAAGCCGTCCGCCGTGCCCGCGGAAATGACGGCGACCCTGCCCTTCCCTTTCGGCGGGAGCGCGTCCCCGAACGCGGTACGCGACAGGGGATGGTAGTCATACTCCGCGCGGATCTCGGCGGGAACCCGGGCGAACACGTCCGGGGCAAGCCGTGTGAACAGGACCGGATGCCCCGAGCCCCTGCCAAAACTGGAGAGCAGCTCCACGAGCGCCTCAAAAGGCTTCCCTTCGCAAAACACCGCTTCCGGCAGCCCGATCCGGGCCGTCCGGGCGTGATCAAACAGAATGCCGTGGTCCATATCCTTACCCGTCTTTTGGAAAATTCCGAAACACCACGCCGCCGGGGTGAAGGCCGAGGGGAGCCCCCACCACCGGTGCGGGCAGCCATGCGCCCGGACGCATCCGCATCATGGCCGCCCGCGAACGGCGCCTTACACCGTGATCAGCTCATAATCCCGCGAACCCATGCCGATGGATTCGGCATACTCAACCTGATGCCAGCCCCGCGTATTCGGATGCAGTGCCGAGAACTTGTCGTAGCCGCAGGAGTGCGCGCCGTGCTCGCCCAGCGGAATGAGGCTGTGCGCTTCCTTCACCAGCTCGAAACAGGCCGTGTCCAGCGCTACGGGGTCCTCCGAAGCGAGGATACCCAGATCCGGGACAATCGCCGGCTCGGACCAACCGGCGCAGTCGCACTGCGGCGTCACGTTGAGCAGGAAGTTCAGGTAGCAGATGCGGCCTTCCTTGCCCTTTACCGCTCCGTAGGCGTATTCCGCCATGCGCTCGGCGAAGTCGGAATACTCGTTGGGCGTGTCGACGCCGATGGCCCCCTGCTTACATGCCGTTACGCATTCGTAACAACCGATGCAGCGTTCCTTGTCGATGACGGCATGACGGCCCTTCTCGGCTTTTTCCAATGAAAGCGCGTTTCTCGGGCACAGCGGCACGCACTGCCCGCAGCCAATGCATTTCGGGTAGATCACGACGTTTCTGCCGTGCTGATCGATTTTCCCGGCCTGCGGGGCGCAGCCCATGGCGAGGTTCTTGATCGCGCCGCCGAAACCGCCCATCGCGTGCCCCTTGAAGTGGGACAGAACGACCATCGCGTTGGCGGAAAGGAACGCCTGCGCGATCTTGACCGAAGCGAAATGTTTCAGGTTGACGGCCACTTCCTCGTAGCATTTGCTGGTCACGCCGTCGGCCATGATCACCGGAGCGTCCACGACATAGGGCGTAAAACCGTGGCGATACGCCGTTTCCAGATGATCCACGGCGTTGTGGCGGGTGGACTTGTAGAGCGTGCAGGTATCCGTCAGGAACGGGCGGGCCCCCGTCGCCTTCACGCAATCCACGACCTGCCGCACGAACGTCGGGTGCAGGTAGGTATCGTTGCCCGCTTCGCCGAAGTGCAGCTTGATGGCAACGACCTCATCCTCTCCGACCGTGCCGAGCGGCTTCACCTTGTCCGCAAGCCCCACGGCGTCGCAGAGCCGCTTGATCTTGGCGAGCCGGTGATCGGAAGGATTTTTTACAGCAAGTTTTGCCAGATAAACGGGAACAGACATACTTTCTCCTTGTTTTCAAACTGCCCCGCCGAGTACGGCGGGAACTCTGGCCCCCGGTGCGCGGCTCACAGCGAAGCCCTCACGCACACCGGAACACTCTCAATACGGAAGGGAAACCACGCCTCCCGGATGGGAAAGCGGGCGAGCCGCCGCTAGTTTTCCGGGATGACCGCGTTGACGCACCCGAGCGCGTTCAGGGTCCGGGGGAATCCGATATACGGCAGGCAACACGTCAGCGCGTCGATCAGGTTTTCTTTCGTGTTCCCCACATTCACGTTGCCCTGCACATGGCTCTTGACCTGGCTCTCGCACCCGCCCAAGGAGCTGATGATGCAAAAGGTCAGGATTTCGCGGGTCCGCAGATCCAACCCCTTTCGCGTATACACGTCCCCAAAGCAGAATGCCGAGAGCATGTCGCGGAGGAGGTGTTGCTGGTTCTGCGGCGTGCTCTTGTGCATGGAGTCTATCGCCGCTCCGAAAATGGACTTCTGCACTTTGACGCCCTGCGTGAAGCGGTCGTCTTCCGTCACGGTCTTCTGCGAGGCAACGGGCAGCGGGATACGTTTTTCCCTGAAGACCTCATTGACCAGCCGGAGCGCTTTTTCGGTCTTGGGAAAACCGATATACGGAGCGCACTGGTACATCGCTTCCTTGATTTCCTCGGGCGTCGCCCCGACCTGCAAGGCCGCGCCCACATGCGGGGCGAAGCCGTCCAAAGTCTGGCTAGCCGTCAGGACGACCAGCGTGATCAGCTCCTGCATTTTGGCGTCGAGCGACCCGTGCCACGCGACTTCGCCCCAGATGAGGCGATCCCGCATCTCGGCGAAATCCGGATCGGTCGCCTCTAAAGGAGACCGGACGTTTCCGAAACGTTCCAACTGTTTCTTTTCGGCCAAGGCGGCTCTGCTCATGTTCTTGCCTCCGTTTGGAACCTGCTGCGCAGGGGAAGAAGCCGCGATTGCCGCGCCGGACAACAGCAAACAAAACAATGCGGCGAAAAGTCCACAGGAAATGTTCCTTTTTTTGTGTGCGGGCATATGCGACCTCCCATCATGTCAATGCGTTGAAAGCGGCCCGGATACCCGAGGCCGGAAGGGAAAACGCTGCGGGCATGGCGTGATTCCCTATGGGTGCACCATACGCTCCCTAATGGAGAACAGAAGATACGATCCTCTCTTATTCTTGCCTGATTCTCTCGCGGTGCTACCCAAAGGGGACGGAGTGTGGTATCAAAAAACGGAAGTCTGAAAAGGATTTTTCTTTATTCCGTGCAAAAACAGAGGATTATGCCATATGATAGAAACAGGGAGTGGAGAGACGGCAAGAACCACCAGCCTGTTGAAAGAGAAATTGCTCCAGCGGGCGCCCGAGCACGGGAAGTATCCGATGGACATCGAAGGGCTGGTCATCACGCGGCGGCATGAAGCCAACAGGATTGAAACCTGCTTCTCCAAGCCTTCCGTCAGCGTGATCATTCAAGGCTCCAAGCGGACCATGCTGGGCTCCGAGGAGTACTGCTACGGCGAAAACCAGTGCCTCGTGGCCGGGGTGGACATGCCGAGCTCCTTTTACGTCACGGATGCCAGCCCTGAGCGGCCCTTTCTGGCGCTGTGCCTTGATCTGGACAAGTACCTGATCACCCGGCTCGCGGCGGAAGTCCCGCCGCCCTGCGCGACCGGGGCCTGCTCCTACAAGGGGCTCTCCGTCGCGGACGTCGATCCCGATATCCTGCATGCGTTCCTGCGCCTTATCGATCTTCTCGAGAAACCGGAGCAGATCCCCATACTCGGGCCGCTCATTGTCCGCGAAATCCATTACCGCCTGCTCATCGGCCCTCAAGGGGAATTCCTGCGCCGACTGAACACCCTCGGTACCCAGAGCAATCAGATCGCCCAAGCCATCACGTGGCTGCGGGACAATTACAGGGAACCGTTGCAGGTCGACAAGCTGGCTCAGAAGGTGAACATGGCCACCTCCACGTTCCACCGCCATTTTAAGGAAGTGACGACGCTCAGCCCGTTGCAGTTCCACAAGCGGCTGCGCCTGTACGAGGCCAAGCGCCTCATGCTCACGGAAAGCAAGGATGCCTCCAGTGCGAGCTTGGCCGTCGGCTACGAGAGCCCTACGCAGTTCAACCGGGAGTATAAGCGGCTGTTTGGCGAACCGCCGCACAGGGACGTGATGAGGATGCGCTGAGGACGGCGGCGCTTGCGCACCTCCCCCGCGCCTTTCCCCAGAGCGGTGGGAGTGCGGTGGGATCACTCAAAAAACCGGAAAAAAGCCCCTTCCGATATGCTCGGAAGGGGCTTTTTTCCGGGTACGGCATTCGCCGCCCCACTGTCCCTCACCCAGAGAATGTACCGCGTTGGCTGCGGCATAGGCATTTCTTTCCGGCAATAAGACGGCTCTTCCGGATCGATCCGCACGGGGTATAGAGAGATAATTTCTTTACAATACATATGGATATATACTTTTTAGAAAAAAAACTTCCATTATTGCCTTTATAGACAGATCAGTCTAAAAATCATCCATGCAAAATCACGCGCAAGACGCCAAAGGCCGTGGCCGCCCGCCCAAGCAACGCGGCAACAAACTGCTGACCCGGGAAATGCTGGTCCACGTCGGGACGGAAGTGCTGACGGAAAAAGGCTATTCCGCAGTGGGGGTCGACGAGATATTGCAGCGCACGGGTATTTCGAGGTGTTCTTTCTACTACTATTTCAAGACAAAGGAAGGGTTCGGCGCGGAACTCATAGACCGCTACAGGCACTTCATCACGCAAAAGCTGGAGCGTTGCCTCTCTGACACGTCCCTGTCCCCGCTGGGCAGCCTCCGGACCTTCGTCGGCGAAGTGCGGGACGAGATGGCGCGGACCGATTGCCGTTCCGGTTGTCTGGTCGGAAAGCTGGCGCAGGAGGTCAACACGTTGCCGGAAAACTTCCGCGAGCAGCTTTCCGCCGTCTTCGCGGAGTGGCAGGCTGTTTTCGCGCGCGGCCTCAAACGTGCCCAAGAGACTGGAGAAATATCACCGGAACTGGACTGTGCCTCTACGGCGGCCTTCTTCTGGTACGGCTGGGAGGGAGCCCTGCAGCGGGCCAATCTGGAATTGAACATCAAACCCGTCGATATCTTCATCGGCAATTTCTTTTCCCGGCTGACGGGATAACCCTACCGTCCCCATGAATCGGCAAACGGCCGAACAGCTTCCGGCGCCCGTCGATAACGCCGGGGTCTCCGGTTTTTGCCTCTATCCGGCCCACTCACACAGCCCGGCTTCCCGCCGCCGGCAACGTTTCAAAAAAGGATATGCCTCATGGCTCACGCGGACCCCGCCAGCGAACTGGCAACGAAGCCCCTCGGCAGGCTTCTTTTACGTTTCGCCATCCCGAGCATTTTTGCGCAGATCGTCAACCTCCTCTACAATATCGTCGACCGCATTTTCGTCGGCAGGATACCGGAGATTGGCCCACTGGCGCTGGCCGGGCTCGGCGTCGCCTTCCCCATCATCCTGATCATCTCGTCCTTCTCCTTCCTCGCGGGCATGGGCGGCGCGCCGCTCGCCTCCATCGCCATGGGGCGCGGCGACAATGCAAAAGCCGAGCGCATCCTCGGCAGTGCCTGCGTGTTCCTCCTCGTCATGTCGGTCGTGCTCACGGTGTTGTGCTTCTGGGCCATGCGCCCGATGCTGCTCATGTTCGGGGCAAGCGAACAGACCATCGGGTACGCGGTCGACTATTTTTCGCTCTACCTGCTCGGTACCCCTGCTGTGCAGCTCTCGCTGGGCCTGAACTACTATATTTCCTGCCAGGGCTTTGCCAAGACGAGCATGATGACCGTCCTCATCGGGGCGGCCCTCAACATTATCCTCGATCCGATCTTCATCTACGGCCTCGATATGGGATGCAAAGGCGCGGCGCTCGCCACGATTTGCAGCCAGGCCGTCAGCGCCGTCTGGATCTTCGCCTTCTTCTTCGGCAAACGCACGATTTTGCATTTCCGCAGGCAATACCTGCGGCTGGACCTCAAGGAACTTGTGCCCGTCATCCTGCTCGGCCTTTCCCCGTTCTTCGTCCAAGTGACGGACTGCATCGTCCCCCTGGTCATGAACGCCGGGATGCAGCAATACGGCAACGACTATTACGTCGGCACCATGACCGTCATGTTCAGCATCGAGCAACTGCTTCGCCTCCCCGCGGACGGCCTGTGCCAAGGCGCCGTGCCCATCATGAGCTACAACTACGGCGCGGGCAAACCCGAACGCGTGAAGAAGACCTTTTTCCTCATTCTGGCCTTTTCCTTCGGCTTTACCACCATCGCAAGCTGGCTCATCCTGCTCTTTCCCAAGACCTTCATCATGCCGTTCACCGATTCCCAGCGGCTCATCGAAATCACCATCCCCGCCATACGCATATACTTCGGGGGCATGATGTTCATCGGCGTCCTCTACGCCTGCCAGCGCACGTTCATGGCTCTGGGGCGCACCAAGCTCTCTCTCCTCGGGGCCATGATGCGCAAGCTCGTCATCCTGCTCCCGCTCTGCTTCATCCTCCCCAGGCTCGGCTACGGGACGGACGGCCTGCTTTATGCGGAATGCATCGCCGACGTTCTGGGCTCCGCCATTGTTTTTGCGATTTTCATTTGGAACTTCAAATCGATGCTCAAAACCCCCTAACGGTGTAAAAGGCCTTCACAGGCGTTTCGGCGTCCCGAGCGATTTCCTGATCCTTATCCTTATACGGCGTAAGGTCCAAAGCGGCAGGGGCGGAAGGCCGTTTCGAATCATTGGCAGAAGGGGCGGGCATGTTTTTCTCCTCCGCGCTTGACGCCCTCCCTTGAGTTACAGAGCGGACTCCCTTAGAATCATAGGACATACGCTCTTCTTTGGAGATTCATCGTGAAGCCGCTTGCCGCCCTTGCCAAAGGTATCTGTCTGTTCTGCGCCATTTTCGCGGCACAGGCGATGGCCTTTGCTGATGTGGCGGAGCGGACGGCTCCTTTGCCCGCCGCCGAAGTTTTGATCATCAATTCTTTTCATTCCGGCCATTTCTGGGAATACAATATCATAAAGCGGATCTCGGAAGAGCTTGAAAATGCGGAAACGGGCTTCCGTATACGCCTGCATTGCGAATATCTCGACTATGAACGCCATCCTCCCGGAAGTCTGGATAACGAACTCGTAAGCCTGTTTGCCCGAAAATACGCCGGGGTATCCCTCAAAGCCATCATTGTAACGGATAACGACGCGCTGGACTTCATGCTCGCCCACGGGAACCGCCTTTTCCCCGGCGTCCCCGTCGTCTTTTGCGGCATCGCGGATCCTCCCGCAGAACTTGCCGAACGCCGGGCGCAGTATACCGGCATTCTGGAAAATTTCTCCATCCACCGCATCCTTGAATCCATTCCCCTCGTCCACACGGAAGCCCGCCATTTGGCCATCATTTGCGGCGACACGACGTCCGCACGTACGGCATTGCGCCAGGCGGCCCCGGAGCTGGCCGCAATGGATCCGGGCATTACCGTCCGCACTCTTTCCGCGCTGCCCGCACAGGCCATGCGGAAAGCTCTTGAAGAACTGCCCCGGGATACGGTGCTCCTGAACTTCGGCTACTACCGCACAGCCGACGGCCAAAGCTATTCCATGAAGGAAAGCCTGCAACGGCTCCGCAGCTGGACCGACCTGCCCATGTATTCCCCGTGGAGTGGCCAGCTCGGTAAAGGGGTGCTGGCAGGGCAATGCGAATTCAACGAATTCCACGCCGTACATGCCGCGCGTATGGTCCTGTCCATTCTCGGCGGCACGCCACCGGATACCATCCCGCTGCTGCATGAACCGTCCCCACATCTCATTTATGATCATGCCATGCTGACACGGTACGGCATCAGAGAAAGCGACCTTCCGCCGGATTCGGTCATCATCAACCGCCCCCTTTCGTTTTATGAGCAGCACCGGGCCGCTTTGCTGCCGGCGATGACCGTCATGCTGGTCCTTTTCGGCATCATCCTGTTGCTCATGTATCTGCTCCGCGTGAAACAGCGTTCGGAAGCCCTGCTCAGACAGGAAAAAGCTGTGCTGGCCCAAGCGAACGCCCTTGAACGCCGCAGCCAGCTCGAGCGGCGTATGGAGGCCATCGGCCGCATGGCGGGAGGGATCACCCATGACGTGAACAATATCCTCGGAGGAATCGCCGCTTGCGCCCAGCTTGCCCTGCCTGAAATTCCACGTGAAAACCCGGCCCACGAGGACGTTTTGCATATCCTTGATGCCACTGTTCGCGGCAAAGATCTCATGAAGCAGATACGCATGACCGACAGCACCAAAACGCTGGATGCCCGTTCCGAAACGCCGCTTGTGTCGAAACTGATACGGGAATGCGCGGAAACGCTTCAGCCGCAGCTCCCTCCCCACATTTCCCTCAACGTGCGCAACGCCTGTCCCGAAGCGCGTATCCGGGCCGTATCCGTTGAGGTGCACCAAGTCCTCCTCAACCTGTGCCTCAACGCCATCCAGGCAATGCCGGATGGAGGCGAACTCACAGTTTCCGCCGGGCTCTACGCCGTGGAGCGGCACCGTTTCGGAGACGAGCTTGCCGAGGGCAGCTATGTCCGCATAGACATTTCCGATACCGGAAAAGGCATCCCATCGGGGCTCATGGAATTCATTTTTGATCCCTTCTTTACTACAAAACAGAAAAACGGGGGCAGCGGCCTTGGGCTCGCGCAAGTCCACAGCCTCGTCCAGCGTAACCGGGGAGCGGTGCGCGTGACCAACCGTCCCTGCGGCGGGGCCCTCTTTTCCGTATTCTTGCCGCATGTTTTTCCCTCTCCCGAACAGGATGATGCTGGCAAAGCAACCGGCAAGCCCCTCTCCGAAACGGTATCGCCCGTCGATTCCATCACGCAGCCGGTTAACGGTTTCCCCACGGGCCACCCCGCACCGCGCCGCCCGGCGGCACAGCCGGGGAAATCCTCGTTGTGGACGATGATCCGGGCATACTCTATCTTCTTGAAAAGCTGCTGAACCAAATGCGGCTTTCCGTCGTCACCGCCGCTGATGCGGAAACGGCGCTGTCCCTGTTCGAGAAGGGGATGCATCCGGCTCTCGTCATTACGGATCAAAAACTGCCGGGTATACAGGGCATTGCCTTTGCCCGCCTTGTGCGGAAACGTTTTCCCCGGATGCCGATCATTCTTTGCAGCAGCTGTTCGGCCATGCATGACGCGCAACCATGCCAGATGGGAGCTGACGAGGACATACAGCGGTTCGTGAAGCCATTTGATCCGCAACGGCTGAAAGAGGCCGTGGACCGCGCTCTGCAACCCAAGACAGGAAGATGAATATGGCGCGCATTTTAGTCATAGACGATGATGAAACGTTCTCCTACGTGCTCAAGCGTGCCTGTAGCCGCCAAGGCCATGAGGTGATGCTCTCCGCCTCGGCGTGCGAAGCGAAAGAAGCCAGTGCCGGCATGTTCGACATTGTTTTTTTGGACATCAGCCTGCCGGACGGCAACGGCTTGTCCCTCCTTCCCCTGCTCCTAGGCAGCGAAGGGCACCCTGAAGTCATCGTGATCACGGGACACGACAACCGTGACTGGCTGGAACAGGCACTTATGGCAGGGGCATGGGACTTCATCCGCAAGGACGACTCGCTCGACACCGTTTTCGCGGCTCTGGAGCAGGCGCTCCTTTATCATCAGAACCGCTGTGGTGCCCAGCTCTCCTCTTCCGGCCAGCGGACAACCCCCTTGAAGCGAAACAGGCTTGTCGGATCGGGTGCGGCCATCGGCCGTTGCCTGGAATCCGTGAGCCAGTGTGCCGACAGCGATGTCTGCGTTTTGCTCAGCGGGGAAACGGGGACGGGCAAGGAGGTTTTCGCGCGAACCATCCACGAAAACAGCGGCCGCCAAAACGGTCCCTTCATCGTCGTGGACTGTGCGGCCCTTCCCGAGAACCTTGCCGAAAGCCTGTTGTTCGGGCATGTGCGCGGCGCCTTCACCGGTGCGATTACACGTGAAAACGGCCTGATCCCCGAAGCAGACGGCGGGACGCTGTTCCTTGATGAAGTGGGGGAGCTTCCCCTTTCGCTGCAAAAGGTCTTTCTGCGCGTACTTCAGGAAAAGCGCGTCCGCCCCGTGGGCTCCACGCAGGAAACCCCCTGCAATTTCCGCCTGATCGCAGCGACCAACAGAAATCTCGAACACATGGTGGAGGAAGAATCCTTCAGGCGGGACCTTTTCTACCGCCTTCAGACCGTCCACATTCCGTTGCCGCCCCTGCGTGAACGCCAGGAGGACATCCTGCCTCTGGCGCACCATTTTTGCGCCCACTTCTCCGAACTCTACGCCCTCCCCGCAAAGCAGCTTGCCACGGGGACGGCTACGGCGTTGCAGTTGTACGGCTGGCCGGGCAACGTGCGGGAACTGTGCGGAGCCATGGAGCGTTCGGTCCTCACCGCGGGGCGGGCTTCCGTCATTTTTCCCCAACACCTGCCCACAGGCATCCGCATCCATGCCGCAACGCAGCGCCTGACCGCGCTTTCCGTTCCAAAGGAAGAAAAGGGCTCCTCCGTTTCCGAAAGCGGCCTCCCCTCCTATGCCGAGTTCCGCGAACAGGTATGGCAAAAGGAAGAAGGGCGCTATCTGGCCCGGATACTCGATCAGACAGGGGGAAACATTTCGGAGGCGTGCGAGGTGACCGGGCTTTCACGTTCACGGCTCTACGCCTTGCTCAAACGCCACGGCCTCACGCGCTGATGTCCTGAAAAACAGGATTTCGGAGGTCCCGCCGTCTTCTTATCCGGGATTTCCGCATTCGCTCCGGTCGAGAAGAGACGGTAACATACTGCTATCATAAAGGGGATCTTTGGAATCCTTCTTGCTTTGCGCATGGCAAAAACCGGGCGTCATACCCCGGCAAGGAGGAAATGATGAACAGATCCCAAAAGTTTCTCGGTATCACGCTGATGGCCTCGCTGCTTTGCGGTTTCGCACCCATGCAAAGCGAGGCCAAAGAGTACAAAATCGGAGGGATGTACACTTACGACTATCACGACGGGCGCCATGCGGACTGGGGAGAGTACGAGCTCCACGCCGCCAAGATGGCGATTGAGGACATCAACGCCTCCGGTATGCTCGGCGGAAACACGCTCAACATGCCGCCCGAGCTTGTCATCGATTACCATTGCTGGCCGGAAGGCGCAGCCGAAAAAGCCCGGTCACTCCTGAAACAAAATGTCGTCGCCCTTACCGGCGTGGATTGCAGCGGCCCCGCCGTCCTCATCGCCAAGGAGGCCGAAAAATTCAAGACTCCCGTGGTGTCCGTCGGCGCCAACGCCGCAAGCCTGAGCTCCCCCACCGAATTCCCCTACTACTACCGCAACGTGACTCCGAGCACCAAATATGAAGGCTACCTCCTTGAAGTGGCCAAGCATTATGACATCAAGGAAATCGCCCTGTTCCACACCACTGACGCATGGGGTTCCGGCGCTGCGGCGGTTATCCTGAACGAAGCCGCCAAGCTCGGCATTGAGGTGAAGGCCTCCTACGGCTATTCGCGGAATACGCCTGTCGAGGAAGTCCAAAAGAGGATGGCTGCGGTCAAGGAGTTGGGGATCAAAAGTATTTTTATCACCATGCCCACGCCTGATACGGTCATTGCCTTCCGCACGCTGACCAACCTCGGCATGAACCAGCCCGGCTACAGCCTCTTCGCCGCCGAGATGACCTCAGCCGACGAAAAGCCCGATGCCATCAACGGTGCCTTCGGCTATCTTGCGCCCATGACCAAGCTCGTGCCCAGCAAGGCGCTCGACGAATTCGCCGCCCGGTTTTCAAAAAAAATCGGCAAGAAGGTGGACATGAATTCCAAGGCGTTCTTCTACGGCGTGCTTTCCTATGATCACATGATGGCCCTCGGCCTCGCCATGAAAAATGTTCAAGATCAAAAGCTGGAAATGAATGGCGACACCCTTATGGCAAGCCTGCGCGCCTTGTCATTCGATGGCCTTTCCGGACGCCAGAATCTGGCCCCGGGTACAAACGACCGCGAGATCATGGCCGTGGAAATCATGAATTGCCAAGGCTACAAGGAAGACGGCAAAACCGTCCGCTTCGTTCCCGTGGGATTCGTTGATTCCGTTACCGGCAAGCTCACCATCGAAGAGGACAAAATCCTCTGGCCCGGCAAGACCAGTACTCCGCCCAATCGCTGATCTGACGCAATAGATTCTTGCAGAACAGCCGCCCGCAATACCGCAGGCGGCTGTTCTGGGGAATATGCTCCTCTCAACCACTTTCCGCTGCTCTAGAAAGAGCGCTCCCCAAAGAGCCTTCCAGAAGGCACGCCCGGCTTCCCTTCTCCCCTGCCGCATTCGTGAACGTTCCCCGTACGGGACCGGAAAAAAGGCGTCAGGCTTACCGACCTTTCAAATAACGTGGGGGTAAAAACGAAATGAGGCGGAAAATCAGAATAACTCCACCTTCTCATAGAGAAGAGAAACCTCACCTCTCCCCACGTGGGGCCTTTTCATCACACAACGCAGGGAAAACGGGGGCGGCATTACCCTAGAAGCCTGATGGCCATGCGTCATTTGTTAGGAATCAATTTCTATATAATAATCATCTATCATAATATAATTATAGTTATATTTTTTACACATCTCCATATAGTACGCATTTTCTTTACGCATTGTTCTTATTGTACAATACGAATCACCAAGATGCTTCTCAATTATACTGGCATATTTTTATATCTGAATCTCATAAAACTATCCCATTTTAATGGTAGATGGACCTCAAGGTAGTGTAAAAACATCTTCTTTAACTTTTCTTGCGAGAACAGTTGATCCACGAGAACATACCCTCATTGGAATTCCAATAACTTCTATATATTTATACGTTTATGCACAAAAATACCATCTTAGCTTTTGACAATGTCTCGGATATTTCACAAAGTATGTGTGATGAACTCTGCAAGCTAGCGTCTTCTTGGAGTATCACAACTTATACTTGGTAAAAATAAATGGGAAGGTACTATAACTACCTTGTTGGAAGAACTTGAAGAGGAATTTCCTAGTGAAGCACGCCGTAAAGACTGGCCCAAGACACCACAAACAGCTGGAAGTCAAGTCAAGAGACTTAAAAGTTCTTTGGATCAGTATGATATCTCTTATCGGAGCTTTCGCAAAAAGAGTTGCCGCCTAGTAATATTGGAAAAAAAGCATAAGGACTAAGAGCATGGTTGCGCATAGCGCAATAACGCCATGAAATGGCGGTATAAACGTCAGTTTATCATGCCAAGGGGGGAGGGACCTGCAGAAACAGCATATCGTAACATATTGTATTTTATAAAAAATAACGAGTGAAAAGTTTTTTATCTTTTTAATCAAGAAGAAAAATATAATTAATACTATGTTGATAGAGAGAAAAAAGAAAAAGGAGATTGCTTATCGCGTTGCCACTAAACTCTTGGGTGCAGTAAAAATCGTATTCTATCTTGATATTACAATAAATTTCATAATGTTATAATAAGAATCCATTCTTGATGTATATTACTAAACTCCTTTTTTCCGTGGCTAACCTCCCTTGGATGTGCTATGCGTTGGGAAAGTCCATCTTAAAAAACATAGCAATCAACTATGGATTAAGCTAGGAAAAAGGGAGTTTCCTGTGAGAACATCGACTCTTATGCTTTTAACTTGGTTAAAAACAATGGAAAATAAGGAGTTAAAAGCAATTATTCAGGCTGTAACGGATGAACAAAAAATAAGAAAGGGGGAATCCCATAGGAGGGAAGCTCTTTTTAAGGAAAAAGCCCTGTTAAAGGATGGAAAAAAGCTCTTTTTAAAGCAGTCACAGCTTGTTGATAAATGGTTAGAACAGTATTCCGTTAATGCAGAAAATCCCCTTGAAGACGAAAAACGACTTGATGAATTAGCCAATGAATGGAATATATGGGTAAATAGCTTTAAAGATCTAATAGGTAATGGAATTACTGAAACTTGCTACACAGACGGCCAGACAGAAAAAGACGTTTTAGAGCACGTTCAAGGTTGTTTGCTTGGAATGGTGGCTGGGGCTTGGCTGAACGCTATCACGAGGGAGTATTCTCCTAGTGAAAAGGCTTTTTCCAGCCTTGTTTGGAATATTCCTTTCACGTGGGAGCCTGATGATGGCATCGAACTGGCCTTGGCGTTGGCTAACTCTTTAATTAAAGAAAAAATGTTTAAGCCAGAAGCCGTTTACTACGCCTACCTTACGTGGATGCTCTCAAGACCATTTAAGGAAAACAGGCCGATTCTTGCCGGAATAGGCGAAAAGACCAGCACGTTGCTCAGGACAGCCGTTTTAGCCTGTTTTGGGAGGAACTGCGAGTTAACGCAAGTAATACATTGGTGTGCCCTTAACGTTAAGATAACCCATCCCGACCCCGTATGCGTTTTTACCAACGAGATTTACGCAGTTGCCGTGTTTTTTGCTTTGAAATCAGGGAACCCTGAAGAACTCTATGAAAAAACAATAGAATGGGGTTTTAAGTCCGAAAACCAGGAAAAAACTGTATTGGAAGCCCTTCTTAGGGCGTCAACCAGCCCCCAAAATGCCCCTTCTCAAGGAGCTATTTGTTCTCTGCAAAATGCTTTTTACCAATTATTACATGCTAAAACCCTAACAGAAGGTATCCTTTCCCGTGTAGAAGACACTTTTCCTGCGGATAGGGCCATTTGTGGAGCCTTGCTGGGAGCAACGTATGGAGAAAAGGCTTTTCCAGAAGAGTGGAAAAAGGTCTTACAGTCTTCCCCATTAGGGGAAAAACGTCCTCCTGACTACCAGCCGCACAATATATTTCTGATAGCTGAAAAACTCATAGTATCTTGTATTTAATAATAAAATAATAACAGAAAAATTGGAGCGAATACGATTAGCCTTATCGAAACAAACGCGCTGCAACAGCATACCTCGTTTGAGCATTGGTACGAATGAATATCTCAAAGGCGAATAACCTTAAACAAACAGGCCTTGCAATTTTCCCGTCTCACATGGGCATTGCAAGGCCTGTTATGATATAGATGGTCCTGACGGCACATTCCGTCTATTCATGTATTCCTTTTGATAAAAAGTCCTTTTTCTATGGACTAGAACTTATACATGAAGGATGCCGTCACCCCTTGTCCCGTCTGATGCTCTGATGCCTGCACGTTATAACCCAGGCCAAACGAAACATTATCCTTTTGCAGTTCCACGCCGAACACCCCGTCAAAAGCCGTCGTATCCATGACGCGACGCTTCATGGAGTCGGAGGCATTAACCCCCGGGGTGCGCACGTCAATCTTGGTTTTGGTGTCACCCGCGGCTGGCACTACGGAAAGATCGGCCTGCGGCTTGATCTTCCATCCGGATTCCGTCTCGAAGGACTTGCTCAGGTTCACGCCCACGGGGAACTGCCAGACGTGCTGGAGATCACCGTCGGTACGGAACAGGTCGCCGCCCTGATCGAGCTTCGTCGAGAACGAATCCGTCTTCACTGCCATATAACGGACGCCGACATGAGGCATCACGTCGAGCACGTCGGTCTTGACCATGTACTCGGCCTTGACCCCGGCGGAGATCACGTCGGAATCCACATCCGCCTTGATCTTTCCGCCCATGCCGAGGGAGGACGGGATGTCCTGCTTCAGCTCGTTCTTGGAAGCGGAATAGCCGAGGTCGGCAACCACGTTGATGTTGTCCATGTTCCAACCGCCGTAGACGGATACGCCCCAGAAATCGAAGTCGTTCTTGGTGCTGTTGAAGTCGCCGCGCGACTTGGTGTCGCCCGCGCCCACGTTGAGGGCGAGACCGACCCGCCCCTTGCCCGCGCCCGCGTCGAACGTCCAGTCCCCACCGATTACGCCGCCCGCAAAGTCAGTATCATATCCGGCATCAAGCCCGCCTGCGCTGAAATCACGTGTACGGTTTGCCCCATAAATGGCGTTGGCCCACAAATCGAAACCATCTTCATGCAGATTCGTTCCTTTCTGTGCCACACTACCGGCAAGGGACAAATGCTCCTGAAGAGCCCGCGCCGGGGCCTGAGCCACGGCAATCGCCGAAGCCTGTACACCGCCCGCGTAGGCAAGTTGCGCCGCACTGTCAGCGGTAACCCGCACTTGCCTGTCAGAGAGTTCAGAGTCCATCAAACCGGACAAGAAGCGGACTCCAGCGGCATCGGGGTTGTTCACGTTACCAGAGGCAATCCCAGCCAACGTATTGGGTATGGCGTACTGGGAAAATTCATCGGGCCTCTTGGCTTCCGTTTTCACGACAAACTTGCCGCCGTCCGTATTCACAGCAGCGTTGAAAAGTCTACTGACGATAAGATCGTCCCCTTGCCAGCCTTCGATTTTATCGTTCACGAAGCCGGAAGTAACGGTATATTCCTGACTTCCCTTTACATCCATGATATGCAACTTCGCTCCGCCATCGACGGAAAGCCTGCTTGTCCCGTCCCCCTGCAACGCTCCTTCACCATCGGCAGCGGCGGCATTCACGACGAGCAGGGATTGCCCCGCAAAAGTTGCCGTATTCTCGGTGACGGATGGGGCGGCAGCCAATGAACCATCCACAAGAAGCGCCCCGCTAGCGGAGAGTTTCTGTGAGGACTTGATTGCCAAAGCAGCCGTGACGGAATCCTTGCCCCACGTCAGATCGGCATTATCAAGGGCGTCCTGAACGGCTTTCTGAGCCCACGCGCTGTCTTTGTCGCCAAGAACGAGCAAAGAATTCCGGCCAACGGCAAATCTACCGTCTACAGCTCCATTGGCAAACGACTCGAAAACGCCTATCGAAGCATCGGAGACCAGATTCCCACCGTCCTTCCACGCGGGATCAAGAAACACATTCGCCCCATTCAGAGAGGCCTTGCCGACTGTCAGTCCGCCAGCGTTTTGCGCAGTGCCGATAGTGATGGCTGAGGAAGAGGTTCCTTCCATAGTGGATATGGAAAACATTCCGGCCCGCACAGTTACCGTGCTCTCGTCCGCAATGGAAAGCGTACCATCCAAAGAACCGCCGCTGGTCAATCCTGCATCGCCAAGATTCAACGTTCCCGCGCCGTTGTCCTTGCTTCCTACAAGCAGCTTCACATTCCCGGAGTCGGACGTAATCAGCTTTTCTCCGTCGCCACGGATTGTTATGGCCTGCCCACCGTTGATCATGATTGTATCGCCGCCCACCAAATCAATCTTGCCTAAGCTGACTGAAGTTGAAGGCACTTCTTCCGCATTGCCGACGTCTTCCCCCTTCCCCTGGCTGCCGAAAACAAGGTTGCCGGATTTCAACGTGCCGAGCATTGCGAGGCGTGTATGTCCATCCGCCTCCGCTATCACTTTTTCAGCGTCAACCACATACTTCATATTGTATGAGGCGTCCTGAAGGGCCAACGTCCCGCCCGTCAAGGCCAAACCTGTTGTAATGCCATTTGTTGCGGCAGCCTCGCCAGCATCTCCGAGCCCTTGCTTGAATGCCTGAGCGGACATGGTCTGCAACGTGCCGTCGGCCAGAGTCAACTTACCGGTTTCAAGCTGAATGGAAGGGGCAATGAGCGTACCCTTCCCATTTAAGGTAAGGGACGTTCCCACATTGGCATCAGTAAAGCCCCCTATAACGCTTGTCGTTCCCTCAGCCTTCAAGAAATCGAAACCGCCAAACTTCGTTCCGTCCAGACGGGTGACTTTCGAAGTCAAGGACAGGTTACTGGTTTCCGCATTGCCGCCCAGCAGCTTGCCGCCGACATTCAATGAGTCGGTATCCACGGTGATCGTGCCGGTCTTGACGGTAGCCGCATCATTGGTCGCACCGGTCGTATCCCCGGCACCTCCGCCCGCATAAACGTTCCCGCCGATCTCGCCACCTGAAAGGATCACATCAGCGGTACCGGTGGAAGAGTTTTTCTTGCCGCCCGCGTACACATCCCCTTGGATCAGGCCGCCTTCCACCCTGACTGTCGTGTTATCGACATTAAAAGTTACGCCGCTATCGTCGATATCGCCCTTGTCGCCGTTCCCGCCGCCGTAGACGATGCCTCCCCCGTTTTCACCTCTCAGGATACGCACCCCATCCTTGAGGAGAACGGTCGAGGAATGTACCGTGCCCGCCGCTCCCTGACCGTCTCCGTCGCCTCCGCCGAAGACACTGCCCGAGACCTCTCCGCCGGAAAGGGTCAGATGAGCCGTCCCAACAGATGTTCCTTTGCCATTGCCGCCGGCATAAATATCACTCAGCAGTTTTCCGCCGCTGACAAGCGTAGTTGCCGTACCAACTTTGGAAACGGCTTCCCAAGCGTCGCCACCTCCGTATACAGCCCCTTCAATCCGGCCACCCGCTATAGTGAGGCTGGCCGTGCCCACTTCACTGAAGCTCGTTTCGGCAAGCCGCCCTTCCGCACGCCCGCCGCCGTATACGTCGCCCTTAATGGAGGCATCTCCAGAAATGATCACATGTGTCGCATTTATCTTTTCCGAGGCTCCATCTACGACGCGTCCGCCGCCATAAATATTCCCAGACTCGTCATCCTCTCCGAACGTTCCACCGGAAATAGTGATACTGGTTTCCTCAAAAACAGCTTTATTGCCTTCGCCGCCGGTATTGCCGCCGCCGTAGACATCACCGTTCACCCTGCTCGAACCGGAGAACACGATGTTCGCCTTGCCGATGGTCGTCGTGTACGGATCAGGCGCATCAGCATCCTTATCCGAATCTCCGCCGCCATAGAGATGATCAACTTCGCTGTCGATAATATTGATATTGACGGAACCGACGGAACTGCCTCCCCATCCCCCTCCATAGACGCGATCTACCGTTGCGTCTTTAATCGTGATCGTGGATTGTTCGGCAAAAGTGCCTGCGCCGTCCCCACCGCCATAAACCCATGCGTCACCGTTCGTTTCTCCCAGATCGACACCGCTTATGTTGATCTCCACATTCTTGACGGCAACCTTCGAGCCCGGGGAAAGGTTGTCGCTGACTCCCGCACCGTAAATTTCCACACGTCCGGGATTTCCATTCGCGGATGGATCGAATATGCCCCCAGTAATATTCATCACGACATTGCGCACGGAAGCCGTCCCACCGTCAAAGGCACCGCCCGCACCCCGGATATAAATGCGGCCATGGTCGGCCTGAACATCCTTCTCCATCGGCTTAAAAGTGCCGCCCGTGATATTGATGGTCGCAGTACCCGTCACTGAGGCATCAGCTCCACCCCCGGCGGCGAGGCCACCGCCAAAAATTTCTCCGTTCAGTATCCCGCCGGTGAACGTAAGTGATGTATCGCCGTTTATCACAGCGGAATTCCCTTCCGCCGCACTACCCCCAATGACACGCCCATTGATAACGCCCTTGTCCACAACAACCGGCTTGCCGTCCCCGGCAATCGCCGTCGCTGTGTTCTCATTCGCTGTCGCACTCACGGCACTCCCCGCTACCAGCAACCCCACTACGGCAAGCGAACCGAACATATTCATCAGATGGCACTTCTTCAGCACTGCGCGGTACCTGTTCACCAGGTTCCCTACGGCTCCTTTTGACAATGTCATACCCAAGCTCTCCTTTTCTATGGCGCATCGTCGGCATACGGATTTTCGCGGCTCCCAACCCAATGTGAACGTAGTGGTTGAATGCGCCCCATGCCGGACAGGTGTCGCCCTGTTAAGGGCTTCAGGATAGGCCGTTTTAGTTAAAACATCAATCTATATGACGTATAACCTTATTTTATGATTCCTCCACCTCTCGTATCCTGTTGTATTAAAAAACAGGAGAACCAATGTGGCAGACCAAGAAAAACATCAGCTGGAAAAAGTGGTAGGGCAAACCATTGCCAAACGCAGACAGAGTCTCGGTATCTCCCAGTTTGAACTAGCGGAACGTTTGAATATCGCTCCCGCCTCTCTCTCCCGAATCGAAAACGGCCTTGCCGCTCCCCGCTTTTCCCGGCTTGAAGAGATAGCTGAGATACTCGATTGCCCCGTCTCCGTCCTTTTCCGAATGAACGACGAGACGCTGAGGAACACTTCAGATACAATTGCAGAACTCGTAGGCTCACTTCCACCAGAAAAACAAAAAATCGTGCTTGATATGGTGTCCCATCTCGTTTTTGCGCTAAAACAGTGAGTTCTCATCTCTTTCAAGGATTGCTGGCTGCAATGCTTCAGAAAATCTTAAAATGACTATGAAATGGAAAGACATCGCCACCAAAAGGTATAGTTGAAGAATCCAATATTATCGAAAACACTGTTAACTATAGATCTGAAAATCCTATTTAAGAGTATAAAAAAGAGAGTACGCATGGAATTTATTCTTCATAGCGTTACTCTCTTTATAAAATAAACGAAATAGTATGAATTTTGAGAGATACTTTCTTATCAATTCTCAGCGTTGTCTATCACGGCAATAATGGCAACCTCAATTCCTTCAAGAGGTATATGCTGCCACTTTGCGGTTTCAGGAGCTTTCTGTTGCCAACAATCCGGATCTTGTGGCTGCAAGCTCAATCCTTTCCTTCGATATGGATGCGCCAAGCTCCTGTAAAGGAGTCAAATGTATAGGTGGAAAGGAAGATAAGGGTAATAGGGAGGACGAAAAGGCTTGGCAGAGGGAACACCCCAAAGCGGAACAGTTGGACAAAATTGCTTTTGATTGCGTTTCCCGTGTTACCCCGGTGTTCCCCATAACCAGAAAAGGCCTTACAACTTTCGTTGTAAGGCCTTGAGCTTTCTGGCTCCCCGGGACGGACTTGAACCGCCAACCTAGTGATTAACAGTCACCCGCTCTGCCGATTGAGCCACCGGGGAATGAGGCACTCGTTGGTGCGAAAAGAGGTCTATCGAAATGCCCTCCTTCCGTCAAGCGTTTTCTCCGTTTTTTCTGAAAAAACTTTTTGACCCGCGGCACGTCCTTGACTGTACAGCACAATTGGACTACGGCTTTGCGGATACAAACTGTGCGATCAGGTCCACAGGGCGCCACGGCCGGAGGGGGGGTCCCGCCGCCGCGGGCGGGAGGGCAACGCGAGAACGGAGAAACGGTCCCGCTGTCTCTAACCCGTTGGAACATTGCACGGCTTTCTTGTAGCATCGGTCACGCGCCGCAGCAGGAAGCCTGTCCGCCAAAGCCCCGTTCTCGCCGCCGGATACGACCGCGTTTCTTGCCGTCCGGAAACGCGGAAAATTGTCACCGGTCGCCAATCGCTATTTTAATTGATGGAGAGATTCCCTTGAGCAGCCCGGAAACTACGCACCACAAGCCCGTCAAGCTTGCTACCAAATCAGCCCACGCATCCTATTTCATGCCCATGCTTCAAAGCCTCGCCGATAAAGACGAGCTCAACGAAGTCGTCAAAAACTGCGTGGTCAAATCCTGCGAACTCATGGATGCCGGGGTCCCTCTTCATCTCAATGGATTCGTGAAGACGCATGACGCCGGAGCCATCCGAGCCGAATACGAAGCCTGTTCCGCCACCGAACTCGAAGAACTGAACGAGTCGTTCACCTGTGCCGGACGCATCATCTCCCACCGTTCCTTCGGCAAGGTCGCGTTTTTCCATCTTATGGATCGCAGCGGCCGTATCCAGTGCTATGCGTCCAAAGACCTCATGGGTGAGGAAGCCTACAAAAATTTCAAGAAGTTCGACATCGGCGACATCGTGGGCGTGCACGGGAAGCTTTTCCGCACCAAGACCGACGAGCTGACCCTCGCCTGTGATCAGGTCACCCTGCTCACCAAGTCGTTCCGGTCCCTGCCCGAAAAGCACAAGGGCCTCACCAACGTCGAAATCCGTTACCGCCAGCGGTATGTGGACCTCATCACCAATCCGAAGGTCCGCGACATTTTCCGCAAGCGCAGCAAAATCATCCGTACCTTCCGCGCCTTCCTTGAGGAACGCGGCTTTGTGGAAGTGGAAACCCCCATGCTCCACCCCGTGGCGGGCGGCGCGGCGGCGCGTCCGTTCATCACCCACCATAATGCGCTGGACATGGAACTGTACATGCGCATCGCGCCCGAACTGTACCTCAAGCGCCTCCTCGTGGGCGGTTTTGAAAAAGTTTTCGAGCTGAACCGCAACTTCCGCAATGAAGGCATCTCCATCCGTCACAACCCCGAATTCACCATGTGCGAATTCTACTGGGCCTATGCGACGTTTTATGATCTGATGGACCTGACCGAGGAACTGTTCTCCACCATTGCCACGGAAGTCTGCGGCAGCCCGATCATCACCTATCAGGGTACGGAACTCGACCTGACCCCGGGCAAGTGGCAGCGCCTCACCTTCCACGAATCGCTGGAAAAGATCGGCGGGCACTCCCCAGAATTCTACAACGACTTCGACAAGGTACTCGCCTACGTCCGCGAACGCGGGGAAAAGATCCTCAAGACGGACAAGCTCGGCAAGCTGCAGGCCAAGCTTTTTGACCTCGACGTCGAGCCCAAGCTCGTCGCCCCCACGTTCATCTACCACTACCCCACGGAGATCTCTCCGCTGGCGCGCCGCAACAAGGATAACCCGGACATTACGGACCGTTTCGAGCTCTTCATCATGGGCCGCGAATACGGCAACGCGTTCTCGGAACTCAACGATCCCATCGACCAGCGTATGCGTTTTGAACAGCAGGTCCGCGAGAAGGCGGCCGGCGACGACGAAGCCTGCGCGATGGACGAAGATTACCTGCGCGCGCTGGAATACGGTATGCCCCCGGCCGCGGGCGAAGGCATCGGCATCGACCGGCTGGTCATGCTCCTGACCGACTCCCCGTCCATTCGTGAAGTGATCTTCTTCCCGCTGTTGAAGCAGGAATCCTAAACTCTATGCGTTTTGAACTCTTCGTAGCTTTGCGCTACCTCTTTGCTCGGCGCAAGCAGGCCTTCATTTATATCATTTCAGCCATGTCCGTGCTTGGCGTGGCCATAGGCGTCGCCGCGCTGGTCGTGGTTCTCGGCGTCTACAACGGGTTTACGACGGACATCCGGGATAAAATCCTCGGCGCGAACGCGCACATCATCGTTTCCGGTCCGCTGGCGGCGCTCACCGCGCCGCCTTCGGATGCGGACTTCGAAAAAATGCGCGGCGGCGAAGCCCCCGAACTCTCCGGCATGGCGGCTGTGCTCCGGCGCATCAACGCCACTCCCGGCGTCGTCGGCTCCACCCCCTTCCTCTACGCGGAAGGCATGTTGTCCTCCCCGAGAGGCGTCAAAGGCGTCGTCCTGCGGGGTATCGACCCCAAGACCGCGCCGGACGTCCTGACCATGCTGGACAACCTGAGCAGCGGCAGTGTCGCGGACCTGAACGCTTCCGTGGAGGGAGCGCCGCCCGGCGTACTCATCGGCAAGGAACTGGCGCAGCGCCTCGGCCTGGTCGTGGGCAGCCGCGTCAACCTCCTTTCGCCTTCCGGACAAAAGACCACCGCCGGTTTCCAGCCCCGCATCCGTCCCTACAAGGTTGCGGGCATTTTCCAGACCGGCATGTTCGAATACGACTCGTCGCTCGGGTTCATCTCCCTTGCGGCGGCGCGCGATCTGCTGGGCCTGCCTTCCGATCAGATTTCCGGCATCGAAGTCACCGTCAAGGACGTATACAAGGCCGATACCGTGGCCGCCGCCCTCCAAAAGGAGCTCGGCCCTCTGGCTTCCGTCCGGACATGGATGGACATGAACGCCAATCTCTTCGCCGCGTTGAAGCTTGAAAAAATCGGCATGTTCATCCTGCTGGCGATGGTCGTCCTCATCGGCTCCTTCTCCATCGTCACCACGCTGGTCATGCTGGTCATGGAAAAGACGCACGACATCGCCATCCTGATGTCCATGGGTGCGACCAAGGGGATGATCCGCCGGATCTTCATGCTTCAGGGCACGATCATCGGCGTGGTGGGCACCTTGCTCGGTTATGTGCTCGGCATAGGGCTGGCGCTCCTCCTCCAACGATACCAATTCATCAAACTTCCACCGGGGGTTTATACGCTGGATCACCTGCCCATCCTGCTCAATTGGGTTGATATCGTCGTGGTCGGCGTGTCCGCCATGACCTTATGTTTCCTTGCCACGATCTACCCGGCGCGGCAGGCTTCGAGCCTTGAACCCGCCGAAGCCCTGCGGTTCGAATGATGGAACAGACAGCGTACGCGACCGCGCCCCCGGTGCTCTACGAGCTTTCCGGCGTCGAAAAGTCCTGCGAGGGACCTGCGGAGCGCATCACCATTCTGAAAAATATGGACCTGACCGTCCGCGCTGGCGAATCCCTCGCCATCGTCGGAGCGTCGGGATCGGGCAAATCCACCCTCCTCCACCTGCTCGGCGCGCTGGACACGCCGACCGCGGGCAAGGTATTGTTCGAGGGCAAAAGCCTGCCGGACATGACGCCCGTGGAAAAAGCCCATTTCCGCAACAAAAAGCTTGGGTTCGTCTTCCAGTTCCACCACCTGCTGCCCGAGTTTTCCACCGAGGAAAATGTGGCCATGCAGGCGCTCATCGCCGGGATGAACCGGTCGAAGGCGCTGGGGCTGGCACGGCAGGCCCTCGAACGCGTCGGGCTTTCCGACAGGAAGGATCACAGGGTAACCACCCTTTCCGGCGGCGAGCGTCAGCGCGCCGCCATTGCGCGGGCCATCCTGCTGGAGCCCCGCGTGCTGCTGGCCGACGAGCCGACCGGCAACTTGGACCAGCGGACCGGCGATTCCGTCGCCGAATTGCTTCTGGAACTGAACCGCACACTCGGCATGACCCTCGTCATTGTCACCCATAACCGTGAAATGGCGGGAACCCTCGGGCGCTGCCTCGAATTACGATCTGGAGAACTGTATGAAGAGATGCGTACTCGCGCTGCTGGCGCTGGCGCTGTGTAACCTGTTGTTCCACGGTACGGCTCAGGCGGCGCCCAAACAGGCGGCCTCGGATGCTGTCCGTGTGGCTGTGCTCCCCTTCCAGATCAATGGAGGGGCGGATCTCAACTACCTGAACGACGAGCTGCCCAAGCTGTTTGAGCAGCGGCTGGCCCAAAAGGGATTCAAGGTCATTCCGGCAAAGGATACGTTGCGCCTGCTCAAGAACCAGCAGATCAGCCAGCTCAATCTGGCGACCGCGCGCTCCATCGCCAGGCAGGCCGGGGCGAACTACGCCGTGTACGGCAGCTTCAGCAAGACCGGCGACGCGTTCAGCATCGACGCCCGCATGGTGGATGCCGCTGGACAGCAGGGGGCGCAGCCCTATTTCGTCCAGAAGCAGAACATGATCGAACTGCTCCCCGCCGTCGACGAGCTTGTCGACAAGATGGGCGGCGGCGCGGTCAAGGGCGACGCCATCACGGACATCCAGATCCGCGGCGTCAAGGTGCTCGACCCCGACGTGGTGCTGATGCGCCTGTCCACCCGCAAGGGGGATGTGGTTGATCCCTCCACGCTCAATGAAGAAATCAAGCGAATCTGGGATCTCGGCTACTTCAGCGACGTAAACGCCGACATCGAACAGGGCGGACAGGGCCGCGTGCTGGTGTTCACGGTCAAGGAAAAGCCCCGCATCGACGACGTGATCGTCAACGGTTCCGACGAAGTCAAAAAAGAAGACATTCTGGCGGCCATGAGCTCCAAGACGGGCTCCGTCCTCAACGACCGCCTGCTTGCCGAAGACATCCAGAAGGTCACCGAGCTGTACCGCAAGGAAGGCTTCTACCTCGCCGAAGTGAACTACCGCATCGAGCAGAAGGCCAACAGCTCCTCCGCCGTGCTGGTCTTCGACGTGAAGGAAGGCAAGAAGCTCTACATCAAGGAAATCAAGATCGAAGGGCTCCAGGGCATCGACGCCGGCGACCTCAAGAAGGAACTCGCGCTCCAAGAGCACGGCATCCTGTCATGGGTTACCGGAACGGGCGTGCTCCGCGAAGAATACCTTGAGCGCGACTCCGCCGCGATCACGGCCTATGCCATGAACCACGGCTACGTGGACATTCAGGTCGCCGCGCCGCAGGTGGACTACTCCGAAGACGGCATCACCGTCACATTCACCGTCAATGAAGGCAAACGCTACAAACTCGGCGAAATCGGCTTCAAAGGTGATCTCATCGACAGCGACGAGCGCCTGAAAGAAGTGATCAAGCTCGACGACTACAAAGATTCCAACGGGTATTTCTCCCTCACCGTCCTGCAGGACGACATCAAGGCCCTTACCGACTTCTACGGCAATTACGGCTACGCCTTCGCCGAAGTCGATGTGGATACCCCGAAGAACGATGAGGAAGGCATCATCAATGTCTTCTATGTGCCGCACAAGAAGCAGAAGGTGCATATCCGCCGCGTGGTCACGCAGGGCAACACCCGTACCCGCGACAACGTCATCTTCCGTGAATTGCGCCTCGCCGACGGCGATCAGTTCGACGGCTCCAAGCTACGCCGTTCCAACGAGCGCCTGAACCGCCTCCGCTACTTTACGCAGGCCGACACCACCATCGTTCCCACGGACAAGGACGACGAGGTCGATCTCCGCGTCAATCTGAAAGAAGACCGCACCGGCGCCATCATGGGCGGCGTGGGCTACTCGACCTTCTACCAGTTCGGCGTGAGCGGCAGCATCCAGGAGCGTAACCTGTTCGGTCGCGGCTACTCGCTCGGCCTGCAGGGTTTCGTGTCCGGCAAGTCCTCGTATCTGGACCTGTCTTTCGTCAACCCGCGCATCTACGACACCGATTTCGGTTTCAGCAACAACAGCTACGCCATCTGGGAAGAATGGGATGACTTCAAGAAGAAGACCATCGGTAATACCATCCGCCTCTTCCATCCCATTGGCGAGTACACCTCGGTGTCCGTTGGCTACCGTCTCGACCGCTACACCCTGTTCGACATTCCCGACACGGCCTCCCGCGCCTACAAGGAATACGAGGGCAAAAACCTGTCGAGCGTCGTAAGCACCAGCATCACCTACGACTCCACCGACTCGCGCGAACGTCCCACGTCCGGTGTGGTGGGCCGCGTCTCTATGGAATACGGCGGCGGCGGTATCGGCGGTAACGACAACTTCTTCAAGCCTATCGGTGAATTGCAGTCGTTCCATACCCTGTTCCGCAACCCGAACCACATCTTCCATTGGCGTGGCCGCGTCGGCGGCGTGTTCGAAAACTCCGACAAACCGGTACCCGTGTTCGACCGCTTCTTCATCGGCGGCATCGACTCCATCCGTGGTTACGACTCGGAAGACCTTGCCCCGCGCGATCCCAAGTACCATGATGAAATCGGCGGCGACCGCATGGGCTTCCTGAACTTCGAATACATCTGGACGTTCCATCCGGAAATGGGCATCGCCCTCGTGCCGTTCTTCGACATCGGCTACAACATCGACTCCAAGCAGACTTCCGATCCCTTCAGCGAACTGAAGAAGTCGGTCGGCCTCGAACTGCGCTGGCGTTCGCCCATGGGCGACCTGCGCTTCGCCTACGGCTTCCCGCTGGACAAGAACGTCAAGGGTGACCGCCCCGGCGGACGGTTCGAGTTCTCCATGGGTCAGTTCTTCTAAAAACAAGGGTGCGGGAAAGAAATACCTTTCCCGCACCCCTTCCGCTTTGCCCGCTTCTGTGCGGGCGGGCTTCTTTGACGCGGCACGGCCGCCCATCAGGACAGCTTCCCCTTCATGATCCTTATCGGTTCTCAGACTCCGCACAGATCATCCCCCGCCATCGGGCGTCTGTTCAGACCCCTTTTGGTCGCCTTTGCCCTCGCCCTGTTCGTGACCGCGTTTTCCGACGCGCACGCGGCTCCCTCCTTTGAACAGCAGTACGAGAAGGCCAAGCAGGATATGGAGTTCCTCAAGAGCGACTCCAAACGCGGCGGCTGGCGTGAGCCGTGGGAAAATCTCGCCCAGTCGTTTTTCGACCTCCACGAAAAATATCCCCGCTGGCGGAACCGCCCTGCGGCGCCCTTCGGTTCGGCGTTGGCGATGGAGGAGCTCGCCAAGCGTTCCATGCTGCGGCAGGACGCTCAAGCCGCTGTCGAACGGTATGGGGTGTTCCTCAAAAGCTACGCCAGCCATGTGCTGGCCGACGACGCGCTGTTTGGCATTGCGCGTATCAAGGCGGAACGGTTCAACGATTTTTCCGGAGCGCAGGAAGCGCTCAACACCATCCAAAATCAATATCCCCGGGGTGATGTCGCACCGGAAGCCAAGCTCTACGCCCAGCGCCTCAAGGCGGCGCTGGAAGCGGCCAAGAGCAGCACGCCGGGCAAAAAGACGGCGGCGCTTCTGACCGACATGAAATGGGAAAACCAGAAGAATCTGGCCGTCATCACGCTGGAGTTCGATCGCCCCATCATCTGGTCCATCGACACGCAAAGCGGCAGCAAGAAAAACGACATCCCCAGCAGGATGGTTGTGGATCTCATGGGCGTCAATCCGGCTTCGACGATCCGCCCCGGCATCAAAGTGCAGGGCAGTTCCCTCCGCCGTATGCGCCTTGACTTGTCCGCTCCCGACAAAACCCGGCTTTTGCTCGATTTCAGGCAGGTCAAACGCTTCATGGTCAAAACGGAATCCTCGCCGTTCCGCATCGTCATCACGACCTCGGCCACGGACGCCGCCATGCCTCGCGGCATCTCGTTCGGCCAGGGGCTGCAATCGAGCGATCCGCTTTTCCGGTTCGCCACCCGATCCATCATGATCGATCCCGGCCACGGCGGCAAAGATCCCGGAACAGTGCACAACGGCGTCATCGAACGTGAAGTGACGCTGGACATTGCCAAACGTGTGGGCAGCATCCTCGCGGGCAAAGGCATCCAGGTGCACTACACCCGCACGGACAATACATGGGTTTCGTTGTCCACCCGTTCCTATATGGCGAATCAGGCCCGCGCCGATGTGTTGCTGTCCATCCACGTCAACGCCAGCCCCAATGAAAACGCCTGCGGCCTGGAAACGTATTTCCCGGACACCGCCTCAAGCAGTGCGGATGCGGGCAAGCTTGCCGGGCTGGAAAACGCCAACGGAGGCCATAAGGGAGATACGGGATCCCCTGCCGCCTCGTCGTCGGTTCGCAGTCAGGAATCCCGCCGCCTCGCCGACACGGTCCAAAAATGTACCCTCTCCGTCATGAAGGAAAAGACCTTCACCGTCCGGGACGGAGGGGTCAAGTCCGGCCCCTTCAAGGTCTTGCTCGGCGCGAATATTCCGGGTATCCTGGTTGAAGTCGGTTATTGCTCAAACGCACAGGAAGCCGCCAACCTTGCGATCCCCACGTATCGGCAGGCCTTGGCGGAAGGGATCGCTTCCGGCATCCTTGCCCATTTGGGCAGCCTCGACGGAAACAAGCGCTGATCCCGTTCCGCTACGCGTTCTTCCCCGTCCGGCAACATTTCCTTCCCGGCCCTGTGCCCCTCTGCCTCTTTCACGTGCTCTTCGAAAAAAGAGAAGAGGCTGTTCTATTCTCCTTGAGTAACGAACCTGCAAGGGGAGCTGTCCAGAGGACAGCTATCTGCTCACAGCGCTCTCCTTGCAAAGTATATTTTGTGGTAAAACAAACCCGCCGAAAGAAAAAAACTCCGCCTTCTCCGCACCGGGAATATCCCTGAAGGATCCTAACTTTCTTTATCTTCCGGAATAACTGGATATAAAAATCTTTTCAGAAATCCGGGCTCTCTATCCGCTTTCATGCCCACAACGGAACATGTCTTGACGACTCACGCGTTGAAGGCTATCCATTTCGATCTGCGGGCCGGGTTCCCGCTAGTGTCTGTACATCCAAGGAGAAGAATATGTTCAGAGTATTGTCCCTCGCTCTTGTGGCTTGTTTGCTGATGGCGGGTTCCGCTTTCGCCGATATGAAAATCGGCGTGTTCAACTCTCAGGCCGTTGCTATGGACAGCGACGCAGCCAAGGCCGCCCAGCAGAAGCTGCAGTCGCAGTTCGGCGCCGAGAAGACGCAGCTTGAGAATCAGGCGAAGGATCTGCAGTCCAAGGGTGAAGCCCTTCAGGCTCAGGTCGCTAAAATGTCCGCCAAGGAACGTGAAGACAAGCAGATGGAATTCCTCCGCCTGCGCCGCGCCTTTGAAGAAAAGTCCCGCAACTTCGCCCGCAAGGTGGAAAACACCGAAAACCAGATCCGCCAGAGCATGGCTCAGCAGATCTACGACGCCGCCACCACGATCGCCAAGCAGCAGAAGCTTGATCTTATCCTCGACGCCGCTGCCGGCAGCGTGATGTACGCCACGCCCACCCTCGACATCACCAAGCCCGTCCTTGCTGAAGTCAACCGTTTGTGGAAGGCCGGCGGCAGCAAGTTCCCGGAACCCAATACCGGTAAGAAGTAAATGGTTGCCCGTAAACTCTCCGAAATCGCGGCCCAGCTTGGCTTGATCCTGCAAGGCGACGATGCCGAAGTCATCGGCGTCAACACCTTGGAGGGGGCCGGGCCCGATGAAGTGAGCTTTCTGGCAAACCCCAAATACGCTGACCAGCTCGCGGCAACGCGGGCTGGCGCCGTCATAGTCCGTCCCGAACACGCCGGGGATGTCAGACGCGCCCTGATCAGCGAAAATCCCTACCAGGACTTCGGCCGCGTTCTGGAGCTGTTCGCCGCACCGCAGGGCAGCTTTTCCGGAATCAGCCCGTTGGCCTTCATTCATCCCGATGCCGAACTCGGCGACGGGGTGACCGTTTACCCCTTCGTTTACATCGGTCCCCATGCCAAGGTGGGAAGCGGCGTCAAGCTCTTCCCCGGCGTCTACGTGGGCGAGAACGTCCGCATAGGCAAGGGCACCACCGTCTATCCTAATGCCGTGCTCATGGCCGGAACGCACGTCGGCGAAGGCTGCATCCTGCATCCGGGTTCCGTGCTCGGCGCGGACGGCTTCGGCTTCGCCCGGACCCCTGCGGGCATCCAGAAAATCCCGCAAGTCGGCAAAGTCACCATCGGCAACGCCGTCGAGGTGGGGGCCAACGCCGCCATTGACCGGGCCGTGCTCGATGCCACCCGCATAGGTGACGGCACCAAAATCGACAATCTCGCTCAGATCGGGCATAATGTGCAGATAGGCCGTAACGGCTTCGTCGTCTCACAAGTGGGCATTTCCGGTTCCACCACGGTCGGGGACAACTGCACGTTCGCCGGACAGGTCGGTATCGCCGGGCACCTGCACATCGGCGACAACGTCACCATTGGCCCCCAGTCGGGGGTCGCCAAAGATATCCCCAGCGACGTCGTCGTGGGCGGCACGCCCACCGTGGATCAGCGTACCTACATGCGCACGCTGGCCCTTATGCCCCGCTTCCCCGAACTCTTCAAGCGCCTGTCCAAGCTTGAAAAGGAACTGGAAGAACTCAAGGGCGGCAAGCCGGACGCCTAGCTCTTTGCAATTCAGACTCAAGGAATACACAGCATGGACCAGCCTACCTCGTTTGACATCCGCAAGATTCTGGAGTTTCTCCCCCACCGTTATCCATTCCTGCTCGTGGACAGGGTCAACGAGATCGTGGACGGGGAATACATCAAGGCGCATAAGTGCGTCAGCTTCAATGAACCGTTCTTTCAGGGGCATTTCCCCGGCGTCCCGGTGATGCCCGGCGTGCTGATCATTGAAGCTCTGGCGCAGGCTGGCGGCCTGCTGGTGCTGCATGGTTTCGATCCGAGCGAGACCGCCGGGAAGCTTTTCCTCTTCTCCGGGCTCGAAAAGGTCCGCTTCCGCCGTCCGGTCTTCCCCGGCGACCGTCTGGATCTGGAATGCCGCCTCATCCGCCACAAGCTGAAACTGTGGAAGATGGAAGGTCGGGCTTACGTTGACGGTGTGCTCGCCGCCGAAGCGGAAATCACCGCTGCCGTGACCGATCGTGGAGACATGTAATATGGGTTGCAGTATGGCTTCTCAACAAGTCCACCCCACTGCTATCGTGCACGCCAATGCGCAGATCGGCAAGGATGTGGAAATAGGCCCTTATGCGATCATCGAAGAGCATGTCGTCATCGGGGATCGCTGCCGCATCGACGCCCACGCCGTCATCAAAGATTACACGAGAATGGGCGTGGGTAACCATATCCATTCCCACGCGCTGGTCGGCGGCGAACCGCAGGATCTCAAGTTCCAGGGCGAAGTGACATGGCTGGAGCTCGGCGACGATAACCGTATCCGTGAATTCGCCACGCTCCACCGGGGCACGGAAGGCGGAGGCGGCATTACCCGTATCGGCAGCCGTAACCTGTGCATGGCCTACACGCACATCGCCCATGACTGCCAGCTCGGCAATGACATCGTCATGTCCAACGGAGCCACGCTCGGCGGGCATGTACGAGTGGACGACTTTGCGATCATCGGCGGCCTTTCCGCAGTGCACCAGTTCGGCCATGTCGGTACGCACGCTTTCGTGGGCGGCATGACGGGCGTTGCGCAGGATCTTCCCCCGTGGATGCTGGCAGCGGGCAGCCGTGCGCTTGTGCATGGCCCCAATCTTGTGGGACTGCGCCGCGCCGGGGCTTCCCGCGAGGCGATCTCCGCTTTCAAACAGGCCTTCCGCCTCATTTGGCGCAGTGAGATGCCCCGCTCCGAAGCCTTGGATCTGCTTGCGAACGACTACGCAAATCTGCCTCAAGTGGTGGAGTTTGTGGATTTTGTCCGCAGCAGCGAACGCGGGCTCTGCCCCGCCGAAAAAAATGTTGAAAAAAAACTTGACGACGACGCTGTATAAAGCTAAAAGCTTCTTCGTCGACAGCGACAAGCGCGACACATAGAGATGCCTTTGTAGCTCAGTTGGTAGAGCGCATCCTTGGTAAGGATGAGGTCTCCAGTTCAATTCTGGACAAAGGCTCCATAAGAAATCAAGCCCTTACGGTGAGCAACCGTAAGGGCTTTTTCGTCATAGCTGCTCAGTCCCCCCTCCCTACTTTTTCCGTATGAAGAGTGAAGAGCCCCCTAAAATAGTAATCTCCGCCCAGGAGCGCCGGTCCATGCCTGGTACGGTGTACAGTCCTCTCCTCATGCAAGACCGACCACGTACGCCGCACCCGAACGTCATAGCCTCTTCACTTTCCACCGATTCCATTGCTCCCGTTCTTCATGGACGGGGGCTTTTATTTACGGTTGCACAACTTCCCGTCGGGATTTCCCCATCACGATCTTTTTTCTCCTGCAACATCAATGGAAAGGACTTCAAGCGTCGAACCGTTCACCCGGAACCTGACATTGCGTCCGGCAAAGGCAAATCCGTAAATCCGTTCGGGATCATCCTGATAGGACGGGCGCGGATCAAGGGCCAGAACCTCACGCAGCGTCTTCCATTTGCCTGCGGGGAGTCCTTGCAGGACTTCCCGCGCGGCACTCACCTCAAGCCGGGGCTCCGGCTTCGTTCCCGCAAAACCGCCTGTCGCCTGAGGGATACAGTCGGCGTAGGGAAGGTAGGGTTTTATATCCAAAATCGGCGTTCCGTGCAGCAGGTCGGCCCCAGAAACCCGTAACAAAGGGCCTTCCGGGGACTGAAGCACAATATCTTCCAGCTTCACCGCCGACAGCCCCAGCGGGTTCGGACGGAACGGCGAGCGCGAGGCAAAAACCCCCACCCGCGCATTGCCGCCCAAACGCGGAGGCCGGACCGTAGGCGACCAGCCTTTGCCTGCGGATGCGGAAAACGCCCAGATCAGCCAGACATGGGAAAAACCTTCCAACCCTCGCAACGCCTCCGCACTCCGGTAGTCCGGTTCAAAAACGATCTCAGATAGGGCCGTCTCCACGACGCCGCTTTGCCGGGGAATACCAAATTTTTCCTGAAAGTCATTACGGATATATGCGATTACGTTCATAGTAGCACCACCTTTTCGAGCATCACCGGGCATCACCTGACGGCCCACCGGAACCGTTGAAACGGCGTTGAGGGGAGAACCGCCCGCCTCTGGCTGACGGCGAGGGATGCAAGCGTATTGCGCCTGGCGTCCTGAATATGGGTAATATTTCCGGAAAAAAGGGCGTTGACTCCCAAAACACATAAATCTGCTCGGGTAGTCCTCGAAATATCATGGGACAGCCGGCCCCTCTTCACCCTCCACCGGTTCCACCGCCCGCGAACCAATCAATACGATGGCCCAGGCCAGCACAGCCGCCCACTGTCTCCCTCTCCATTCAAGGGGGTTTCATATTCCGCCCATAAGGCAGGTAGTCAGGCAGACGCCCACCATATTAAGCCGGAAGCCGACGCGCAAGCCTCATCATCATGGAAAGCCTTTTTCGTGTAGGGTATCCGCCGGACCATGCCGGCAACAGGGAAAACTGCTTCAGTGCTGCGATAGGAGGCGAGCGCAGATTCCCCTTCCTGTCCTCCCCACAAGGCATGAATCCGTTTCCCCAATCCCCTTACACGCTGCGGCATAGAACACTCCGAGGGGGAACAATTCACCCCTCCCCCATACCGCCGTACCAGCCTGCCCCGGTTTCAGCATGAGGGAAAAGAGGGAGAACGCCATAGGCGCGTACCTCTTATTTCAAATCTTGCCGTTTCCCCTGATACGAAGATGCCTCACCACACCTTTCCCCTCTTAGAGAGCCGCTTCACATTGGGCAATGACAACCCTATCAGCGCCTATGTACTGCTTTTATTGATTTTACAATCTAAAACCTTGTCTTTGGAGAGGGCTCACCACTCAACCAGATGGAAAACTACCTTTTTCTGTGCAATGTCATGGTTCTGAAAGTCCTGAGCTCCATACCTGGCAATAGGTTCTCTCTACCGTATTTACCCTTTTCCGTTCATTCCTAACGGAATTATCCCCCTGTGTACCCGTTAAGGTACAACAGCCTTTCATCACTCGTAAATCATACGCACTTATTCTTATGGACTATACACAATATCAGCATATACCCGCGTATCTACACTGGCATCGCAAAATGCTCACTCGGCTCAAACAGTTCATAGTTTCCAACTCATTTCTTGATATGCCTATATGGCGGAAAATATGTTCTCGTGATGTGTATCATGTCCATTCGTTCTCTTCTCTTATGCTGTGTCCTTTTATTTCCATGTGTCGCTTCGGCATCTCCGTTTTCCATCCAACATTCTGTGAGCACACTTGGGGTTGGAGTTGATATCAGCTATCGACAAAACAGTTTCATAGCCTACAGGTTAAGTGCTTTTACTCAACCATTCGATACAAAAATAAAACTCAAAGGCATTCAGTATAAGACTGAAGACTCCAGCCATAGCGTCGGTTTCCTGTTTGATATCTTTCACTTTGAAAATACTTTCCGGATATCCGCTGGCGCTTATTATTTCAAACTGGATACCGCGCTTTCCACGTCGGTAGATGCAATCAATCCCATTTATGAAGAGCTGATCAATCAGACGAGTGGAAAGGCGACATGGGAAAGGCTCGCACCTTATATCGGCCTCGGTTGGGAAAGTACCCAACAATCCGAATCGTCTTTAGGATGGCACGCCTCGCTTGGGGCCTTATATATGGGGAAAGCTCGCGTCTCTTTCCAGCTTCCTGATGTCCCCATCCCCAAGCGTTACGTTGGGAGAATACAAGCAGAGGAAGACAATATAAAAACAAAGTACATAAACACACGTGGTACCCTGTTTTATCACTTGGATTCACATATCTTTTTAATATATTGAAATTATAAGAGTATCCTCCAATTATCCCCCTATACTGGCCGTACAATACGCCTTGCCGATCGTTCCGTTTTATTGAGGAATAAAGATGATCATCAAGTGGCTCTTGCGCGTAACGGGCCTAAAACGCTGGCTCGATCGCCTGGATCGAGAGTGGAAGGGAATCCTTTGACCTAAAAAGGAGTCTTTCAGCGCCTCTTTCCAACTGCAATATGCTCTCAAGTATATTGAGGATATGACAGTTCCCTAATGAAGGAACTCTCGGTTGTTGCCTTTTTCATGATTTTCGAGCTGAGAATACGCTATCCCTCTTGACAGATATTGTATTCAGGCTTAATTGTGAATAAAAGAACAATTTGTTTGATTATTCAATCTAATTGGTTTTCCATAAAGGAGCCCGCCATGTGGGATACTCGATTCGATGAGCGTGATGTTAAGGAAATCCGCACAAAGACAACGACCTATCTTGGAGTCGGAGCCATCGCCAAGATGGATGACATCGCCGCCGATTTGAAGGCCAGAGGCATCGACTCCATCCTTTGCGTGACCGGTGGGCATTCCTACAAGCTTACCGGCGCATGGGATTACGTCACCGCAGCCTGCGCCAAGCACGGCATACGCGTCTCCCTGTACGACAAGGTGACTCCCAACCCCACAACCGACTCCATAGACGAGGCCGCAGCCCTCGGCAGATCCGCCGATGCCAAGGCCGTGTTCTGCATTGGCGGCGGCAGCCCCATCGATGCGGGCAAAAGCGCGGCTATTATCCTTGCTCATCCAGGCAAGACGGCGGAAGAGCTGTATACTTTCGCGTTCACGCCGACAAAGGCTGTCCCCATTGTTGTCGTCAACCTGACCCACGGCACGGGCAGCGAAGTCAACCGCTTCGCCGTGGCCAGCATCACGAAGCACAACTACAAGCCCGCCATCGCCTATGACTGCCTCTATCCCCTGTTCTCCATCGACGATCCGGGCTTGATGATCAAACTCTCGCCTAAGCAGACCCGCTATGTGTCCATTGACTCTGTAAACCACGTCATCGAAGCGGCTACAGCCGTTACAGCCAATCCGCTGTCCATCCTGCTGGCTGGAGAGACCATCCGCCTCGTGGCGGAATACCTGCCCAAGGCGCTCGCCAACCCCGAAGACCTCAAGACCCGTTACTGCCTGTCTTATGCTTCCATGATTGCAGGGACCGCATTCGACAACGGATTGCTCCACTTCACACACGCACTGGAACATCCCCTCAGCGGCATCAAGCCAGAACTCGCGCACGGCCTCGGCCTTTCCATGATCCTGCCCGCCATCATCGAAGAGTGCTATCCCGCCTGTTCCGCCACGCTAGGCACGATTTTACGGCCGCTGATGCCTGACCTCAAAGGAACCCCGGACGAGGCTCACAAGGCCGCCAGAGGCGTTGAAACGTGGCTCGCCGACATGGGCGTGCCGCAGAAGCTGGAGGACGAGGGGTTCACCGAGAACGACATTCCCCGCCTGTGCGAACTGACCCGGACCACGCCGTCCCTCGGTCTTCTTCTCTCCGTCGCCCCTGTCCCGGCAACTCCTGAGCGTATTGAAAGGATTTACAGGAGCTCGTTGAAGAAGATGGATGTGTAAGTAACCGAAGAAAAAACGGAGGAGAGCCTTACAGGATAAAGACTCTTCTACAAACCTCTTGCGATGCTATCGGCTGATACGAAAATAACCTGAGCGGGCTAACCTCAATCCGGTCTTACCCAAGAGGAAAAGATTTCTCCGATGTAAGAGAACCAGGTCCATACATATCGCCCCTTCCCTCCTCCCGGCATAAAAAACCGCCCCGAATCAACGATTCAGGGCGGTTTTTATACCCGTAGCCCGGTTACTCAGGCAAGCCTGATCGGGACCACGAACCATTGTGAATACGGGAGACATGGGAAGGAAAGAAATCCTGAAAAGGTTTTCCCTCCTCCCCGCGTTCCCTCTATTCCTTCTTTATTCGTCATCATCCTGCGGCTTCAGGTGATCTGGGACGATCATCATGTCGATGATGATGGGCTTGAGGAAGCTCCACTTGATGTCGTGCACATGGTACACTTCCATCATATCGCGGATGGCGTCCCAGCAGTTGTGGCAGGGCGAAATGACCATCTTGGCGCCGGTTTCGCGGATCTGCTGCAACTTCATGTACAGGCCCTTGTCACGCTGCGGGCGGAACTTGCCGATACCGTTGAAGCCGCCGCCGCCACCGCAGCAGAAGTTGTCTTCGCGGTTGCACTTCATTTCGCGGAAGTCTTCCGCGATCTGGCTCATGATGTAGCGGGTGTGCTCGGCGAGGCCGTGGTTACGGATGTAGTTGCACGAGTCCTGCAGGGTCACGGGCATCTTGAGGCGCTTGGCGGGATCGATCTTGATCTTGCCCTTGCGCAGCGCATCGGCCAGCCATTCCACATAGTGCAGGAACGGGACCGGCGGCTTGCCGTCTTCGCGTCCGGCCCAATAGGGGCCTTCCACGACCGTGGCGCGGTGCGCGTGCCCGCATTCCGTGCCTACGACCATCTTGGGGCGCAGACGATCAACCGCGCCGTAGATACGCTTCACGTTGTTGGCGCACGCTTCCCAGTCACCGGCAAACAAGGACAGGGACGTGTTTTCCCAGCCCACGGAAGGAACGGTCCACTTTTCCCCGGCCACATGGAAGAGGATGGCGGCCTGCGCCACGTCTTCAGGATAGTGCTTGGGTTCGCGGGCGTTCAGGATGTACATGACATCGCAGTCTTCCTTGTCGATCGGGATCTCAAGGCCCGGCCACTCTTCCGCGTTTTCCTCGGCCATCCATTCGCAGGTGTCCACCCAGTCTTCGGTGGTCACGTCCATCTGGGCGCCGTATACGCGGTGCATACCCGCACCGATCTTGAGTTCCCACGGCACGAAGCCCTGAGAATACAGCACGCCGCGCAGATAGCTGAACATGACGCCCATGTCGATGCCGTGCGGGCAGTACGTGCCGCAACGGTTGCAGCAGGTGCATTTCGCCCATGCCACTTCCATCGTATCGATCATGAACTTCGTGTCGACCTGTCCCTTGCGGCGAAGCATTTCGCCGAGCGTGGACTGGATCTTGTAGGACGGAACCTGCTTGGGATCGCGGTTGTTCGCCGTATACAGGAAGCAGCTGTTCGCGCACAGGCCGCAGTGGGCGCAAATCTCGAGCCACGTGCGGGTGCGGGACTTGCAGGTCTTCTGCAGGGTTTCCCACAAAGCGACCGTGTCCACTTCCAGCATTTCCATTTCTTTATAATACTGCTGCCCACCCTTGTCGCCGAGGAGCGCTTTCAGATCTTCCTCGGTGTTGATGGGCCGTCTGTTACAAAACTTGCCTTCAGGCATGTTGTCCTCCAATATGCTGACAATCCCGGGGGATTACCAGGGGAAAGCGGGGCCGCGCGACGCGCCGCCACGCTTGATGGCGTAGTCCATGCCAAGCTGACCGCGCGACATGAAGTACAGCACGATGTGGGAAAGCTTGGTGAACGGCGCCAGAATGAGCACCAGCTCGGCCGCGAAGATGTGCCACAGGAGCCAGCTTTCATAACCGGGGGCCTGCATACGGGCGAGGAATCCGGCGACGAGCACGAACAGCACCAGCAACAGGATGCCCCAGTCGCCCAGCGTAGTCAGGAAGCGGACTTCCGGCAACGCGACGCGGCGCAGGATCATCATAAACGCACCGACGATGGCGAGCACCGTAAAGGCGTCGGAGAACCACATGGGCAGCGAAGGCAGGCTGAAGCCGAAGCGTTCCTGCATGATGACCATGTGACCGGCAAGGAACAGAGGCACAATCACCACGCCGATATGGAACAGGAAGAAGGCGATGGTGAAATACGGCTGCCTGCGCCAGCTGTGCGTCCCGAAAGGAACCAGCCACTGAAGGACGGAAGAAATCGCGCCCTTCATACCGATTTTACGGCCGGGGCCGTAGGCGACACGTTCAAGCCGCCAATCCAACCCCCGGATATACAGGACCACACGGCGGGCAAGGCCAATCACAAAGATGAGAAAGGCAGCCCACAACATGGGACCAGTGAGGAATTCGTACATACAACAGCTCCTTGCGGATTACTCGGGTCTGCCGGTTCGCTCGTCGCGACCAAAAAGGAAGCGCCAGTATCCGAGGAACCCCACGAGCGCGACGCCCATGAGGACATACGTCCAGCCCTTGGTGAAAATCATAAACGAGTAGAGCGTGGGGAAATCTTCCATGTTTCGCTCCCGGCGCCCTAGTGGGCGTCCTTGAAATCAGGGTGTTCGTACAGGACCGGCATCTTCGAGCACACGAAGCGGTACGCCGTCACGATCAGGGTTACGATAAAGATGGACAGGAACACTTCCGAGATGCTCGGGAAGTAGCGATCCGCGCTGTCCAGCTGCCAGTTGAAGGCCACGAGGCACACGTTGAAGCGGTTGACGACGATGCCGAGCACGCCGAACACCGACGCCACACGAATGAGCGTGATGTTCTTTTCGCGCACGCCGAGAGCGTACAGGAAGGCGGGCAGAAGCACGAAGCCGACCATTTCAACGGCGAACCACGCACCGTAACCGGAAGCGAGATAGTGCCAGTCGTTGTCCATGGTGGTGTCCAGCACCTTGATGATGAAGTAGCCGATCAGCACGAAGGAAGCCGCGCGGCCGAAGCCGAACACAACGCCGTCGGCTTCACGCAGGTGGGTTTCATCCATCTTGTTGTGCAGTGCCTTGTGGGACAGCGTGCCTTCGAAGATGACCATCGAAAGACCGGCCACCATCGAGGAGATGAAGAAGAACACCGGCATAAACGGCGAGTACCACAGGGGATGCATCTTGCTCGGGGCGATGAGGAACAGCGCGCCCAGCGAGGACTGGTGCATCGTGGACAGCACCACGCCGAGGATGGTCAGCGGGATGGTGAAGCACAGCACGGCCTTGCGGATGGTATGCATTCGGGGGCGCAGGCGGACGAGCCAACAGGGGGCGTCCTTCATGCCGAGAAGCCATTCCAGGCCCACAGGGGACCATTCGATGAACAGCACGGTCAGGTAGATGCCCACGCACAGGCCCACTTCGAACAGCAGGGACGTGGTGCCCTGCGATACGAGCAGAGGATACGGCAGACGCCACGGCTGGCCCACGTCGTACAACAGGGCGACGACCACGAACGCGTAGCCGAGGAAGGCGGTCAGGATGGCGGGGCGCACGGCCGAATGATACCGCTTCATGCCGAAGAGATAGCAGGCCGAAGAGGTCACATAGCCGCCCGCCGCCAGTGCGACGCCGCACAGCAGGTCAAAGGCGATCCAGATGCCCCAGGGGTTATTGTCGTCCAGGTTGGTCACCGCGCCGAGGCCGAAGCCGAAGCGACCGATGGTGATCAGCAGCCCGATGGCAAGGATCACAGCCGTGATCAGGTTGCCGGGCGTGCGGGGGATGGACAGCAGCGTCTTGCCAACGCAACCCTGCATACAAGGCTTGGCGGCCATGACGTCAGCCACGGCATCAAGACGATTCGAGAGGTTCTTCCAGAGTTTCATTGCTTACGCCTCCCCGCCGTTGGTGTCGTGCTTGCCCTTCTTGCCCTTTTCAGGCTTGGAAGGCTTGGCGGCAGCCTTGGCAGCGGCTTCTTCAGCCGCCTTGGCAGCGGCCTCTTCGGCGGCCTTTGCGGCAGCCTCTTCCGCAGCCTTCGCCACGGCTTCGGCCTTTTCGGCCTCAAGCTGCGCCCGGAGAGCCTCTTCGGCTTCGGCCACGGCCTTCTTCACTTCATCAGCGACGGCGCGATCCTTTTCCTTGGCGGCTTCCTTCGCGGCCTTATCGAGGCTGGCCTGCAGCTTCTTCGCGGCTTCTTCCTCGGTACGGGCGACGGCGGCGTTTACGGCATCGTTCTGCTCTTCCTTGGCGATCTGTTCCTTACGCTTGGTGATCGCGTACGCGCCGCCAAGCAGGACAGGCCAGATGCCCACAACCATGGGCACGGCTCCGAGCGCTCCAGCCGTATATTCGCCGGCGGCCTTGGTGCCGAGATCCTCGTTGAGGCCCACTTCCTTGAACTCAGCGCCGGAAATGGTCATCCACGCGGTGCCGCCCATTTCGTGCTCGCCGTACACATGGTTCTGGTAGCGTTCGGGATGCGCGGTGATGCGATCCCACGCGATCTTGACCAGATCCTTACGCTTGCCGAACACCAGCGCGCCGGTGGGGCAGGCCTCCACGCAGCCGGGAAGCTTGCCTTCCTGCAGGCGGGGGTGGCACAGCGTGCACTTCTGGACCAGCGGATTGAGGGCGCGGTCGTAGGTGTAGCCGGGGATATTGAACGGGCACGCGACCATGCAGTAACGGCAGCCCACGCAAAGAGTGGGATCGTAGGTCACGGAACCGTCGGGGTTCTTGGTAAACGCCTTCACGAAACACGCACTGGCGCAGGCGGGTTCCTCGCAGTGCATACACTGGCTCTTGCGGAACACGTCCTTGTCGAGGTTCGCGGGACGGTACTTGTTCACCACGGTCCACTCTTTGGCGGACGTGCGGCGCTTTTCGTTAAGCACGTTGAGATCGGTGAAGGGCTTCTCCGGCTTAGGGAGATCGTTGACCTTGTTGCAGGCCTGTTCGCACCTGCGGCAACCGATGCACAGCGTGGTGTCGTGAAGCACACCCTTGCTGTCGGGGTAGCCGTGGAAGGTTCCGCCCGCGGCGGACGCGGATTTCGCGCCGCCCAGAGCCGAACCGATACCCAGCCCACCCATCAGAGTCAGAAATGATCTACGGTTCATATCTTCTCCTCCGCCTATTTCACGCGCGGGGTATGGCAACCCGCGCAATCGGTGGCGGCAGGCTTCTCGATCTTCATCCGATCGTGGCAGGCCATGCACTGTTGATGATACGCAGCCTTGAGCGAGGGCTTGTTGACGCTCGTAGCCATCTTGTCAGCCTCAATCCCGTGGCAGCTGGCGCACTTCGGCGGAGTCTTCAGATCCGCGATGGGGCTGTTGTGGTGACACGCGGCGCACATGGCCGTCGGCGACGTATGGAACGCTGAGGCAAGCCCGCTGTCGGCGGCACCCTTCACAAGGGCTTCGTAGATCTTGCGGTGCGGGAACACGCTCGGTTCGAAATCGTTGGACAACGCACCGATAGTCACGGTCTCAGGCACTTCGACGGCCGGGAAAGGCTTCGCCGGAGCGGGCTGAGCGGCCAGATCCTTGGCGGCGATGTCGGCAAGCTGTTCCTTCGTGAGATCGAAGGCAGAGCCGTCGGCGATCTGGGCGGAGGTAATGCCCTTCACGTCCTTGTGGCAGGTAGCGCAGGAATCGGCGGGCATGACCGGAACCGCCCCGTGGCAACCGGCACATTCCTTCTTCTGCATCACGGTCTGCTGATGGCAGCCCACGCAGCTGCTGTCCGAGGTCTTCGCGTGCATGGCGTCGGCCAGCTTCACGAAGTTGCCGTCCTTGTTGCCGTCGACGGTGTGGCAGACGGTACAGGACTCAATACGGACGTGGTGACAGGTGCGGCAGCTGTCCACGGAAGCCTCATGCGCCTTGTGGTTGAACACCACGGGCTTCATGCCGGCTTCGGGAGCGCCCACGGGACGCTTGGCGTTGTTGACGGGCAACAGCACGGTGGCGTCGGGCTGACCACGCATCAGGCGGGGAACCGGGTTCACCTGCTTGAACTTGGACTGGGCCTCTTCGGTATGGCAACCGGCACAGGTGGTGGGGCCGGTCACGATCGCGGCTTCAATGGAAGCGGCTTCGGCGGCGGCTTCAGCCTGTACTTCCTTGGCGGAAAGCTTCTTCGTGCTCTTGGGCTCGGCGGCCTTCTTGGCTTCCACCTGAGCGGTCAGATACGCACGAGAGGACTGGGCCACGTTTTCATGGCACCACACGCACTTGGTGTGCACGGCGGTCTGGAGAGAAGGCGTGGAACCAACGGCCTTTTCGCCGTGACAGGCGGCGCAGGCGTCTTCCTGTCCCTTCTTCCATACGAGCTTGTTCAGCTTTTCGTCATACACATGGTGGCAAACGCCGCAGTTTTCTTCGGAGTTGGCCGGGTTGACGATAGCTTTGGAGCTGACGTGCAGATAGTGGAGCGATTTGCTGCCCATCTTGACGGGCTTCTGTTCAGCCTTGAACGGAAGCTTCGTGTCGTGACAGGCGCGGCATTCGCCGTCGAGCGGACCCGTCTTCTGGTTGTTGGAAGCCATGTTCTCATGGCAGCCGATGCAACCATTATGATAGATGTTTTCCAGCTTCTTGGCGTCGGTGCCGTCTTCCTTGCGCTGGAATTTGACGGTGTGCCCGTTCGCGGTGGGCGTATGACAAACAGAACAGTCTTGGCCCGTGGCAGCGAGAGCCTTGGTGTGTTCGTCATGCAAAAACACGGCGGGAGGCATTTCCAGCTTCTTGAGCTGGCCTATGGCATCGATGCGGATCACGTCGGGACGGGTTTGAGCGGCCAGCGACGGTGAAGCAAACAACGCAATCCCACCCAAACCGATCACGGCAATCGCCGCCAGCGCAATCCCACGCAGCAGTTTTCGACCGTTTTCCATGGTGGCAGTCCTTTGCAAATAGAAAAAGAAACATTTCCCCTGACAACAAAACCAGTCTGATTGCAGTATGATGCCATATGCTCTCAGACAGGTGCCTAGCTTCTCAAGCTGGTATCGTGAAAAAAAGTCTCCGTCAAGGGGGGAATGCCTGATCCGACGCCCCTTAGCGGGCGCCAACACCCCCAGTTTCGTGAAAAAACAAACGAATGTTTCTTCTCTTTACCTGCTTGAATGCTCAATGAACGTCCGAGCCCTCTAAAAACAATATAACATACTGTTAAAAAAGGATTTCGTCGCTCAAAACATATTCCACAAACAAGCCGCACGGCTCAAAACCTTGCCGCCTGTACACAGGCTCCCCTTCGTCCGAAGCCTGTAGCACCGCCAAAGAGGCTCCCGCAACCTGCCCGGCCCGCAAAAGCGCCTCCGTCATGGCTCCACCGAAGCCTCTTCTGCGAAAGGCTTCACGAGTGCTGATCATATGCAATCCCGCAGTATTACCTTTTTCACTCAAGAAGAGTTCCCCGCTGACCACAGGCACCTCCCCGGCAAAGCCCACAAACAGACGCATAGGCGCAACAGCTTGAAACAACACCTGTTCGACAGCCTTGTAGAACCTTTTCACATCCTCATCCGGCGGGTTCCAGTTGGCGGCGAGGACCTCCGCATACGCGGACAGTTCCGAGGTCGTCCTGACCTGTACGATCCGCAGGCATTCCGGCGTGCTATCTTCCGATGACCAGCGGTCCAAAGGTAAAGCCATGCCCGCTTCACGCTCCCCTATCCCGTATCCCGCCCGCTCGAACGTCGTCCGCTGGCGGTTCAACGCGCCTTCGTCCTCGGCGCTGGCCCACACGGTAAAGGGGCGCTCGGTCGCGGGAGGCAGCGCCGCTCCCGGCAACGCCAGCAGATCACGGGGACGTTCGCCCGCGAACCAGTCCGCGGCGGCCCGCAACAGGCTTTTCTCAGCTTCCGGTGCAATCCGGCAAGGCAGACCGTCCCCCCCGCATTCCCAGAGTACCTTATTGAAGGTATCCGAGTCCAAACCCGAATCAACAAGCAGCGCCCCGCCCAGATCCCGGAGCATCATGCCGGGCGTCCTGCCCTGCAAAAACGCCACGTGCCCGAACAGATTTTCCCGAGCGGCCTGATAGTAAGGTGTCATAAGTGAATCCTTTTGAAAGTGAAGAGAAAGAGGAATCGGAGAGGGGGAAGGGACCCTTTTGAAAAAGGGCTCCCTTCCCCCTCCCCTATCCCCCTAAAACGTTTGTGTGCGGGCGGAAGCCTGTACCTCTATGAAGCATAGGGCAGCACTAAGGCTCGCCAGCCATCAAAACAATATCCCAGACACATGAATGCGGTAGCTTTATAGCATTCGATAACTATTCAAATAAAAAGGGGAAAGCCGTTGCGCGGCCTCCCCACCAGTCGAAAATATTGGGAAGGTGAGAGGAGAGGGTCCGAGGGAGGGGAGAGGAAAACTCTCTTCAGAAAGGTTTCCTCTCCCCTCCCCCGGTTATTCCCCAAAAACTACGCGAAATCAGGGTCCAGAGCGGCGCGGCCGTTGGCGAGCATGATCTTGACGTAATGCACGGTGCGTTCGTCCACCGGCATGACGGGGAAAGGCTCCCCGCAGGACTCGCAGCGGGTCATGGAAGGCTGCGTCGGCGCAATCAGAGGGTTGCGGCGCCCACAGCCGGGGCAACGATAAAAAAAGACTAGCTCCATGCTCTCCGGCGGCACGGGCTGCACGGGACGACTGGAAAGACTCATCCCCGCACTCCTTCGACGAGGCTTTCGCCGCTCATGACGCCCGGCTTGGCAAGACCCCACAAATCCAGCAGCGTGGGCGCAATATCCCCAAGCTTGCCGCCGGGACGCAACGGAACGGCCCGCTCCCCGTCCGCGCCCCGCTCCACCACAACCAGCGGAACCTGATTGCAGGTGTGGGCCGTCTGGGGATGCCCGGTTTCGTCCAGCATCACCTCGACATTTCCGTGGTCCGCCGTCATCAGCACGCGACCGCCGGAACTGAGCACAACTTCCACCAGCCGGGCTACGCAGCCGTCCACATACTCAAGCGCCTTCACCGCCGCCTCAATGATGCCGGTATGCCCCACCATGTCGGGGTTCGCCAGATTGCAGACCGCCAGCGTATACGGCACGCCGTCCTTTTCCGGCCCTGCGGCCCACGCTTCGAGGAAACGATCCGTCACCTCAAGCACGCTCATCTGCGGTTTGAGATCATAGGTCGCCACATCCTTCGGCGAATTGACGAGGATGCGGTCCTCAAGGGGGAAAGGCTCCTCACGCCCGCCGCTGAAAAAGTAGGTCACATGGGCGTACTTCTCGGTTTCGGCGATACGGAGCTGATGCGCGCCCGCGTCAGCCACGACTTCACCCAGCGTCTGTACCAGATTTTCCTTGGGAAACGCCACCGGCACGTGCAGCGAGCTGTCGTAGGAAGTCATGGTCACAAGGCCTGCCAGCGCCGGGACACCGCCGCGATCGAACCCGTCAAAATCAGAGAAATGGAAGGCGCTCACCAGCTCGCGCCCACGGTCGGCGCGAAAATTGATGAAGAAGATACCGTCGCCGTTCCTGACGCACACGTCGGCGGGGTCGCCAAACACCTGCGGCTTGAAGAATTCGTCGGTCTCCCCGGCGGCATACAGGGCTTCAACGGCCGCCACAGGGTCGGAGGCGCGCCGGCCTTCGCCGTGGACCATCATGTCCCACGCCACCTTTACCCGCTCCCAGCGCTTGTCGCGGTCCATCGCGTAAAAACGCCCCACGAGAGAAGCCTGTTCCACCGACACGCCGGAATGCGCCGCCCGTGTCCGCGCCATCATGTCCCCAAGCTGCGCGAGGAAACCCGCGCCGCTGGTGGGGCTGGTGTCGCGCCCGTCCATGAACGCATGGACGCGCACGTCCACGCCGTGGGCAGCGGCGATATCCATGAGCGCGCCGAGGTGGTTGATATGGCTGTGCACGCCGCCGTCGGACAGCAATCCGGCGAAGTGCAGCCGCCCGCCCGTCCGCTTCACGTTCGCCAGCAGCTCAAGCAGCGCGGCGTTGGAGGCAAGTTCACCCGTCTCCATCGCCACGTCGATGCGGGTCATATCCTGATACACGATGCGTCCGGCCCCGATATTGAGGTGCCCCACTTCCGAATTGCCCATATATCCGGCGGGCAGCCCCACCGCGCGCCCGGAGGCGTCGATGCGCGTCGCGCCCGGCAGGGAGATGAGCCGATCGATGTTGGGCGTCCGCGCAAGGCTGGCGGCATTGCCCGGACCGGCGGGAGCCAGTCCGTAGCCATCAAGAATGAGGAGCAGCGTCGGGGTAAGGGACATGATGCACTTCCTTGGAGCTGGGGGCTTAGTCTTCGTCCCCGGCGGGTTCTGCGTGACGGGGGGACACCGCAGGCATTTCGCCATACAATGCGGGAGATTCCTTCCAAAGGGATTCGATGCGGAAAAGCTCGCGCACGTCCTGCTGGAAAATATGCACGACGATGTCGTTGAGGTCAGCCAGAATCCACTGTCCGGTCTGATAGCCTTCCATGCGCAGGAATTCGTAGTTGTTCTTGGTGCACTGCTCCATCAGGCCGTCGGCGAGGCTCTTGGCATGGCGGAGCGAAGACGCCGTGACCACGATGACCACATCCATGCACGGGCTCTTGCCCGCCACATCGAGGGCCACGACATCGCGCGCCTTGCTTTCTTCAAGCCACTTCACAAGAGCGGCCGTCTTTTCGGAAGCCGACGCCGTGGAAAATTTGCGGGCCGCCTGTGCCTTGGGGGCAGGGGTGTTAGCGGGGGTTGCCTGAGACGCCGTAGAAGTAGAGTTATGTTGTTCCATCGCCGAGACATACTCCATTTTCGGGTTGATCGCAACGAAAGCCCTGCCCCCTTCCGGGCCCGGAAACCACTGATGGACAGGGTAAAATCCCCTTTTTCGACTCTTGACCGCTCCGGGCAAATGGGGCAATCCTCGTGTGTCTCGACTTTACGCATTCCGTTTGGAGGACTGTATGATTTTCAACATAGATAAGGAAACGATGCCACGGGAAAAGATTCGGGAAATCCAGCTGAATCGCCTTCAGGACCTGTGCCGTCGCGTTTACTCCAATGTTCCCTTCTATCGCCGCAGTTTCGACGAAAAGGGCATCAAGCCTGCCGACGTGCAGTCGCTGGACGATCTGAAATTCCTTCCCTTCACCCTGAAGCAGGACATGCGGAACAACTACCCTTACGGGCTGTTCGCCGTCCCGATGGAAATGATCCAGCGCATCCACGCCTCCAGCGGAACCACCGGCAAGGCCACCGTGGTCGGGTACACCAAGCGCGATATTGAAATGTGGGCCGAATGCGCCGCCCGCTCTCTGGCCGCGGCCGGAGCCACCGCCAATGACATTGTGCAGGTTTCCTATGGCTACGGCCTGTTCACCGGCGGCCTCGGCGCCCACTACGGCGCGGAACGCCTCGGCGCGACCGTCATCCCCATGTCCGGCGGCTCGACCAAGCGTCAGGTCCAGCTCATGCGCGACTTCGGCGCGACCGTGCTCTGCTGTACGCCGTCCTACGCCCTGCATCTCCATGATGCGGGCCTCGAAATCGGGATCAACATCAAGGATCTGCCCCTCCGCCTCGGCGTTTTCGGCGCCGAACCGTGGACCGAGGAAATGCGCCGCGAAATCGAGGACAAGCTCGGCATCACCGCGACGAATATCTACGGCCTTTCCGAAATCATGGGCCCCGGCGTTTCCCAGTCCTGCGCCAAGGAACAGCATGGTATGCACATTTGGGAAGACCATTTCCTGCCCGAAATCATCGACCCCGCCACCGGCGAAGTCCTGCCCGAAGGCAGCACCGGCGAGCTGGTCATCACCACGCTGACCAAGCAGGGCATCCCGCTGGTCCGTTACCGCACCCGCGACATCACCTCGCTGAACTATACGCCCTGCTCCTGCGGTCGCACCCACGTGCGCATGAACCGCATCACGGGCCGCAGCGACGACATGCTGATCATCCGCGGCGTGAACGTCTTCCCCTCGCAGATCGAAAGCCTGCTCCTCGAAGTGCAGGGCGTTTCCCCGCACTATCAGCTCATCCTCACCCGCGAGAACAACCTCGACTACGTTGAAGTACAGGTCGAGCTCGACGGCGCGATGTTCTCCGACGCGATCAAGGATCTCCAGCAGCGCGAACAGCGCATCCAGAAAGGCATCAAGGAATTCCTCGGCGTCACCACCAAGGTTCGCCTTGTGGAGCCGCACTCCATCCCGCGCTCCGAAGGCAAGGCCGTCCGCGTCATCGACAGGCGCGTGATCCAGTGATTCATAGTTGGGCTTGAGTGAAGATTGGGGAGGGGGAGGAGAAACTTTCTAAAGAAAGTTTCTCCTCCCCCTCCCCAAACCCCACCCTCTCCCCTTCAAAGATTTTCGGCTTTATCGAATCCCTGTTTCCGGTTGCACCGTGAATGAAAGCCTTCCTTCATATGAGGGGAGGTTTTTCTTTTATGTGAGATCAAGAGGGGTTCAGGGCGCCTCTTCGCCGGGGCCTTCATCCGCTGTCTGGCCTTTCAGGGAAGATGCGGCTATGGTGCATGAGATTACCGTCAGGAGTGTTTCATGCCCCCGAAAGATATTCCCATGCCGTTCCGGACAGCCCTGCCGTGGACGGGATTTGTTGCGCTGCTGTTTCTCTTGAACTACATGTCCCGCTCCACGCTGACGCCCTTGCTTGTCTCCATTGAGGAAGATCTGGGAATCGGGCACGCGCAGGCGACGAGCCTCCTCCTGATGCAAAGCGCCGGGTTCAGTTCGGCACTGGCCGCTTCCGGTTTTCTCCTCTCGCGCTTCAAACCAAGGCAGATCGCGACCATCCCATTGGCCATCGCCGGGGGTATCCTTCTGTTGATGCCGCTGGTGCACACGCTCGGTCAGGCACGGCTTGTTTTCGTAGCTTTCGGACTCGGTGTCGGCTTCTATTTTCCGGCGGGCATGGCGACCCTCTCCTCGCTTGTCTTCCCCAAAGACTGGGGCAAAGCCGTCGCCATCCATGAACTGGCCCCAAACACGGGCTTTATCCTGATCCCCCTGCTCGCGCAGGCCGGTCTCATGTTTACGGACTGGCGGGGCGTCTTCGCCATCATGGGCGTCCTCATGATCTGTACCGCCGGGGCATTCCTGCTCTGGGGACGCGGCGGCAACACACGCACCGATGCCCCGTCCTTCAAAGGGTGCGGGGTGCTCCTCAAAAACCCCGCAAGCTGGATCGTGGCGCTGCTGATGGCCGTTTCCATGATCGGCGAATTCTCCATCTACAGTATCCTGCAAATATTCCTCGTCAGCGCGGCAGGGTTCGGACCGGAAGAGGCTAATCTCGGCCTCTCCGTATCCCGCCTCGCCATGCCGTTCATCGTTATCGCCGCCGGATGGGCCGCCGACCGCTTCAATGCCAAGCGTACAGTCAGCGCCTGTTTCCTGCTCCACGCCGTGGCCCTGTGCCTCATGTCCGTGGACGCCTCGGTGTCCCGCATCCCCGCGCTCTGCGGCGTGTTCCTGCAGGCGGCTTCAATGGCCTTCGTCTTCCCGCCGCTGTTCAAGGTCTTCGCCCAATGCTTCTCGGCCGACGATCAGCCCATCCTGCTCTCGCTGACCATGCCCCTCGCCGGGCTCATCTCCGCCGGGGGCATCCCCTTCTTCATCGGCTACTGCGGGGAATACTACACGTTCGGCCTCGCCTTCCTCACTATCGCCGCCATGTCCGTGGCAAGCGCCGTTTCAGTCGCCTACTTGAAGAACAGAGAATAACAGACTTTTTTCAAAAAAATCTTTCCCCTGCCTCCCATCTTCCCCTTCCCGAATGCATTCAATTATACCAACCGCTAATCCCTATTTTCCACCCCAATAGAAAACGCCCGCTCTCCAGACAATGGACAGCGGGCGTTTTCAGCCTGAATCCTCCTGCCCCATCCTCCCTTTACAAGGAAAAACGGCAGCAGGGATTCGATAAACATAAAAATCTTTGAAGGGGAAGGGAGGGGGTTGGGGGAGGGAAGGGGAAACTTTCTAGAGAAAGTTTCCCCTTCCCTCCCCCAATGGCGTTGCTATCCCAACGCCTACTTCTTCCTTCTCCTCAACGGCTTCGAATACGCGTGCTCGGCGCTGTGGCCGAACTCCTGCAAACGGCGATCGACGAGATCGTAAAGGGAATCACGGGTGAACCCGCCGTTCTTGAGGGGTTTCCCGGCGGGAATGCCGGTCAGAAGCTCAAGCGCCTCGGTGATGTGCTCCACCGGGTAGATGCCGAACTTGCCCGTGTCCACGGCTTCACGGATGCGCGGGGAAAGCATCAGATGATCCACGTTGTCACGGGGGACGATGACCCCCTGCTCGCCCGTGAGCCCACGGCGGGAGCAGATGCCGAAAAAGCCCTCGATCTTGCGGGACACGCCGCCCACGGCCATGATCTGGCCGGACTGGCTCACCGCGCCGGTGATGGCGAGGGACAATTTGAGTGGTACGCCGGAAAGCGCCGACAGCAACGCCGCCAGCTCCGCGCCCGAGGCGGAATCGCCTTCGATGCCGCCGTAATTCTGCTCGAAACACAGGCTCCCGGTCATCACAAGCGGCTTGTTGCGGGCGAACTGATCCACAAGATAGCTCTTGAGGATGAGCATGGCCTTGGTGTGGATGGGACCGCCAAGCTCGGCCTCGCGCTCAAGGTCGATGATGCCGCCGTGCCCGACGCCCACGGTGCAGGAAATCTGATGCGGCAGGCCGAACTCGAAATCCCCGTACCACGACACCGACAGGCCATTGACCCGCCCGACGGCGGAACCCGACGTCCGTACCTTGATGAGCTCGCGGTCGTACTCTTCCATGTAGAGCTCTTCCACAAGGTTCGCACGGTACATGCGGGCTTCGAGCGCCTCTTCCAGATGCTCGGCCTCCACCAGCGCGGACTGCTTCATGGCGGCCATCGCGGAGGCTTCGATCATCACGTCGCGCATAAGCGGGAACTTGAGCGACAGCTTGCGCTGATCCTCGGCCACGCGGGAACTGAAATCCACAAGCCCGGCCAGCGCGGTGCGGCTGAACGGCAGGAGATGCGTCTCGTCGATGATCCCGGCGACACGGATGAGCCACGACCGGATGTCGGCGGCGGTGCGCTCCACCGTCTCGGTCATGTGCGCCTTGATCTTGAACAGCTTGGCGAAGCGGTCGTCATTGGTCAGCAGGGCCTCGTACAGCTCCTCGTTGCCGATGAGCACGACCTTGAGGTTCAGGGGGACCGGCTGCGGCTCGATACCCTTGGTGCGGACCGCGCCGTCCGGTACGTCGCCCGCCTCCTCAAGCCGCGCGGAACCGGCGCGCAGGGCGCGGAGAAGCCCTTCCCATGCGCCGGGATGCTGGAGAATGTCCTCAAGATGCAGGACAAGGAAACCGCCGTTGGCCCGATGCAGGGACCCGGCCTTGATCAGCGTGAAATCCGTGACCAGCGCGCCCATTTCCGACTCGCGCTCCACGCAGCCAAGCAGGTTGGCGGTGGTGGGGTGGTCTTCGATGATCAGGGGAGCGCCCTTGTTCCCGCTGTTGTCCACAAACACGTTCACATCATAGAGATACGTGTCCGTCTCGGGATGCTGCGCATCGCCGGACAGCGCTGCGCTCAGGGCCTGCGCGGGCTGCGTTTCACGGGGCAAGAAACCTTCCGGGTGATCCAGAATATCCTGACGCAGGGCTTCAAAATACTTTTTCAGAGCGGAATCCGGCTCACCGTCCGGCCCGGCGCAGTTTTTCAGGATGCGCTCCACAGCGGGGGTCAGCACGGCGGACAGCACCGAGCCGATCACTTCCTGCTCCAGCGTCCTCTCGTCCGAGCGGAAGGACTGTTCGGCGGAATTCAGCTTGCGCACCATGCCGGACATGGCCCGCAAGAGGGTATCGCCCTTCTGCTTGAGCCCCTGACGCAAGGTGGGATCGAGATGTTCGTACTCGTCTTCGCTCAGGCGCTTGCCTTCCACCAGAGGATACAGGGTCAGGCTGCCCTGCTCATCCATATCGAGATTGAAGCCCTCTTTCCCGGCGGTCTTGTCCATCTGCTTGATGAGCCCGGAACGCACGGCCTGAAAACGATCCTGCAATTCGGAACGTTTCTTGACGTACTTCTCGTTGTCCAGACGGACGGGCAGTTCCTTGCGGATATCCGCCAGCGCCTGCGAAAGGACCGAACGCAGCTTCTTGCCCTGCCCCGCAGGCACGGACAACAGCATGGGACGATCCGGATCATCGAAATTGTTGACATAAAGCAGATCCGGCGGCGTCTGGGCCTTGCGGATGCGGGGCTCGAGAAACTCCCGGAGCATGTAGGTCCGCCCAAGGTTCGACTCGCCGGAAAGATAAATATTGTACCCTGCCGTGTGGATGTGCAACGCCAGCTCCAGCGCCTTGAGGGCGCGGGGCTGCGGGGCCACCTTACGGTGTCCGTTGCGCGGGATGGCGTCGCTCGTTTCCCAAGGGACGCGATCCGGGGGCAGACTCGAACAGAGGCGCTGACCGGGCAGCGACTTTATTTTACTCATGATATTCCTAATATGGATTAAAAAGATCGCGGGGAGGGGGAAAACCTTTCTGAAGAAAGACTGTCCCTTCCCTCCCCATGCCCGCCCCTTCCAAAGGTTTTCGCCTTGAAAAGAGCGCGGCCCGTCTCAAAAGGTATCGGCTTTCCTTGCGGCGCAAGCCGGGAAGTCAAAGCGAGAGAGCGGCAGCCGGAACAACCCGGCGGCGGAAAACTTACCGCGCGTACACCCGGGCGAGGATCTCGGCCCCGCCGTCCTCGGCGAGGGACCGGGCCAAAGCGAAGCCCACGGCGCGGGCTTCATCGGCGCGGCCCGTCACCTTGCGGCGGATGATCACCGAGCCGTCCACTTCGCCGACCAGGCCTTCCAGTTCGAAGGTGCCGTCGTCAAGCATTTCCGCATGTCCGGCGATGGGAACCTGACAGCCGCCGTCGAGCCCGGCGAGCAGGCCGCGTTCGGCTTCCACGCAGATGCGGGTCGGACGGTGTTCCATGAAAGACAGCATTTCGGCGAGATCCTTGCGGTCCTCGCGGAATTCGATGCCGAGCGCGCCCTGCCCCACGGCGGGGATGAACGCGGGCGGGGCGAGCGGGCACTCCTTGGGCACGGACAGGCCGAGGCGCTTCATGCCCGCCGTCGCCATGATGATGGCGGCGAACTGCCCCTCGGTCAGCTTGCGGAGCCGGGTGTCCACGTTCCCGCGCAGGGAGACGACTTCAAGATCCGGCCGCTGGGCCAATACCTGCGCCTGGCGGCGGAGGCTGCTCGTGCCGACCACGGCCCCGGCGGGCAGGTTTTCCAGCGAATCGTAGTCCACCGAAAGGAACCGGTCCGTGGGGTCCTCGCGTTCCGGCACGATGCCGAGGATGAGGCCCTCGGGAAGCTCCATGGGAACGTCCTTCATGCTGTGCACGGCGATGTCCGCCGCGCCGGAAAGGAGCGCTTCCTCAATTTCCTTCACGAACAGCCCCTTGCCGCCGACCTTGGCCAGCGGCACGTCAAGGATGATGTCGCCCTTGGTCTTGATGATGTTCAGTTCCACCGCAAGGCCGGGATGTACGGCTTCGAGGCTGTCCTTCACATGGTTCGCCTGCCAGAGGGCCAGACGGCTGCCACGGGTGGCGATAACGAGTTTTTCCATAACGATCCTTGGCTGGTGAACACGGTGCCTTTTTGAGGGACGCCGCCGTACCGGAGCCGCCCCCCCACAAATGTTCGGGAAAGAGGAATCCGGGGAAGGGGCGCCTTTTGGAGCGCGCCTCCCCGGTTTTAGGAAATTTAGTGGCAGCTCGCGCAGTTGCCGCCGGAACAACCGGCGCATCCGCCTCCGGAAGACGGCGCGGAGGGCGCGCCGAAATCGCCGAGGCTTCCGCCTTCGCAATGGCGGCACGGCTTGGAGATGAGCTTTTCCGTGGCTTCGGCGCGGCAGGCCGGACATACCGGATTTTCGTCGCCGAAAACAAGTTCTTCAAATTCATGACCGCAGCGCGTGCAACGGTATTCAAACATGGGCATGACGCTTCTCCTGTAAACGTATTCAGTCAAGCATGGGCTTGATGGCCATCACATTTTCGAAAAGATAGTAGTCCGTCAGCGCGCAGAGCATATGCCCGATGGCGGCGTGCGTCTCCTGCACGAGCGGCGTGGACGGATGCCCCACCGCAAGCAGGATGTCGCACAGCGGAGCCATGCGCCCTCCCCCGTCCCCGGTCAGGCCGATGGTGAACAGGCTTTGCTTGCGGGCCGCCTGCAACGCGCCGATGACGTTGGCGCTGTTGCCCGAGGTGGAAATGCCGACGAACACGTCGCCGGGACGCCCGAGCGCCTGCACCTGCTTGGTGAAGACGAGATCGTAACCGAAATCGTTGCCGATGGACGTCAGCACGGAAGAATCGGTCGTCAGCGCGATGGCCGGAAGCGGCGGCCGGTCCATCAGGAACCGGTTGACGAACTCCGCGGCCCAGTGCTGGGCATCCGCCGCGCTCCCGCCGTTGCCCGCCAGCAAAATCTTGCCTCCGCGCGCCACGGCGACGGCCATACGCCGGGCGGCCTCGGCCACCTTGCCCCCGTGGACGGCAAAAAAATCGCGGCGCAGTTTCGCGCCGTCTTCCGCATGTTGGGAAATCATTTGCAGGGCTTTGTCCATAAGACGCTCCTTCGAACCGCATGGCTACAAGCACAGATAATCCCTGATTCCCGTTCTGCAACCCGCTTGCGGCGAACTTTGAGATATAAGCGAAACAGCCCCCGCTGACAACTCCATGCGGGCCGTGCGGCATTCCCCAACCCGCCGAAACGATACGGCGGCGGTACCGGGCTCCCAAGTTTGCTATTGAAGAATCACAGGGATTCTACTACTGAAAGCAGATGCACTCCGTCACCTCCATACTTCTCGTCACCAAGGCCCGGCACGCCGCCGCCGAAGCCACCGCAGCAGCCGTCAGCCAGTGGCTCGAAGCCCACGGTGTGGCTTGTTCCGCCCTTCCCGCCGACTGCCCTTCCGAAAAACTCGTCGGCAGGGCCCGCACCTCCGACGCAATCCTGATCCTCGGCGGCGACGGAACCTTCGTCGGCGTGGGCCGCAAGCTTGCCGGGCTGGACATTCCGCTTCTCGGCATCAATTTCGGTCAGGTCGGCTTTCTGACCGAACTCTCCGCCGTCGGCTGGGAACCCGCGCTGGAACGCCTCCTCGCCGGAAAGATGATCACGCGCACCTGCCTCCTGCTCGCGTGGGAGCTCCTGCGTGGCGGGACGCCCATCGCCAGCGGGCACGCCGCCAACGACGTGGTGGTCGGGCGCGGCGCCATCGCCCGCGTGCTGCCCGTCCATGTGTTCGTGGACGGCGAAGACATGGGCGTCGTGCGCTCCGACGGGGTGATCGTCTCCACGCCCCTCGGCTCCTCGGCGTATGCCCTGTCCGCCCACGGGCCGCTGGTGCATCCCAAGGTGCAGGCCCTCACCCTGACGCCCATTTCGCCCTTCTTCAAGAGCTTCCCGCCCATCGTCCTGCCCGCGGACTCCCGCATCCGCCTCGAAACCGACGCCGCCGCGCCCGACGCGTTCCTGACCGTGGACGGGCAGGAGGGCATCCCCCTGTGCGGCGGCGACGTCATACGGGTGCAAAGCCTCGATGCCGGGCTGCGGGTCCTTTCCTGCTCATCCGGCACCTATTTCCAGCGGCTGCGTGAACGCGGCTTTATCCAGACGGACGGGACGTCCGCCCCGGAGCACGTATGAACAGGCTTCCCGACATCGGGCAGGTCAGCGATCTCCGGCTCGGCGACCATCCCGGCTTTGATGCGTGGTTCTACAGCTTTTGCGCGGAAAACAACATCGAACACGGCATCAACCCCAGCGGCGTCGCCAGCCCGGAGCAGCTCCGCTTCATGGTCGCCATGGACGAACGGCAGGTGTACGCGCCGTGTTCCGACGCCACCTTCCGGGAATTGGCGGCCTCCTTCCACCTCCGCAGTTTTCCGCCCCGCGTGCGCAGCCAGTATATCGCGGCATGGCGCTCCATCATCCGGGTCGTCCGCTACGAAAAGGACCGCCAGAAGCGCCGCGACATGATCAACTATTGCCGCCACCGTTTCCGGGGTTGCCTCGCGCTCGGCAATATCCTGCCCTCCCGCCTCGTCAAGCGGCTGGTCACCACGCTCATCAGCCATTTCGACGCGGGCGATCCGTGGCTGAACGAGCGCCTGTTCTACAACGAAACGCTCGCCTCCTTCCTCCGTTCGCAGACCCTGCAGAAGGCCCTCGGACGCCTGCCCGACGGCCTGAGCGCCGAGGGCATCCCCGATCTGCGCCGCGCGCTGGATCTGGCTGAGCTGGCCCGCCTCTTCCACCTTGCCGGGCGCTCGCACCATACCCTCACCCAGCTCATCCACAACTGCGCGGCGGCGGAAAGCGGCAAGTGCGAACTCCCGGACATCTTTACCGGTTCCGAAGCCTTCATCCCGCAGGTGGAGGAGCTTTTCCCCGGCCCGCCGCGCACGTTCCTCTATATCTGCGCGATGGAGGGCGGCCTTGCCCTTGATCTGCGGATCATCCAGACGCTGCTGCGGCTCGGGCACAAGGTCATCCTGACGCTCAAGGAAGCGCCGGTCTACTACGCCCCGACCGTGTGGGACGTGGACCGCGATCCCCTGCTGGTGGACAATCTGCCCGAATCCCATATATTCAAGGCTCCGGCCGCATCCAAGAACGAACTGCTCCGCCGTCTGCGGGAAAACCGCCTGCTCATCATTTCGGACGGCACGGGCGAGCGGCTCAACCTGTACCGCACCTCGGTCACCTTCGCCCGCGCCTGGAAAGAGAGCGACGCCATCATCGCCCGCGGACGCTGCAACCGCGACGTGCTCCTCGGCACGAGCCACCTCTTCACCCGCGACGTCTTCTGCTTCTGGGAAGATCGCGGCGAAGTGCGTATGCAGCTCAAGCCCCATGCGCCCGGCATCCGCAAGTTCAGCGAACAGGCGCTCACGGCCAAGGCCCGGACCATCATCAAGAGTATGCGTGCCTCCAAGGACAGCGGCAAGGCCGTGATGTTCTACAGCTGCATCATCGGCAGCATCCCCGGCCAGACCGCCACGGCGATCAAGGTGGCGGACACGTTCGTCCGGTCGCTGCGGGAGCGGCTTGATCAGGTCTTCATCATCAACCCGGCGGAATATTTCGAGCCCGGCATGGACGGGGACGATCTCATGTTCATGTGGGAGCAGGTGCAGCGCAGCGGCCTCATCAACATCTGGCGCTTCCAGAGCATGGAGGACATCGAGGCCAGCTTCGGGCTCATGGGGCTCAAGGTCCCGCCCGTCTGGTCCGGCAAGGACGCCACCTTCTCCACCGGGTGCACCAAGGAAATGCGCATCGCGCTGGACATGCAGCGCTCCCATCCCGAACTCCAGATCGTCGGCCCCGGCCCGGAAAAATTTTTCCGCCGCGGCGACTACGGCGTCGGCAAATTCTTTGACGCCACCATCTCCAACGCCAATCAGGAATAGCCATGACCACACCCACGCAACTGTTCACGCTTCTGGATGCCTGTTTCGACGCCCAAAACGAAGCCACGGCCCTCTGGCACAGCCAGGAACCCGAGGCCGCCGACGTCGCCCCCGACGCCTCCGCCTCCCCCGAGACGCTCCTTGCCCTCGTCCGCGCGCAGCACCTGCGGAATTTCCGGCTCTGGCACATTGAGGACACGGCCCGCCGCCGCGACGTGACGCCCGATGTCATCGCCGACTGCAAGTACCGCATCGACAGGCTCAACCAGGAGCGCAACGACCGCATAGAGCGCGTGGACGCCTGCCTCGTGGCCCTGCTCTCCCCGCTGCTCCCGGCCTCGCCCGCGCCGCACATCAATACGGAATCCCTCGGCATGGCCATCGACCGCCTTTCCATCCTCAGCCTCAAGATCTGGCACATGGACGAGCAGGTCCGGCGCACCGACGTGACGCCCGAGCACATCGCCTCCTGCGAAAAGAAGCTCGCGGTCCTCAAGGAGCAGCGCGCCGACCTCAGCCTTGCCGTCAAGCATCTCGTCACCGAGTTCGTCGAGGGGGCCAAGACCCCCAAGCTGTATTTCCAGTTCAAGATGTACAACGACCCCACGTTGAACCCTGAGCTGTATGGAAAATAGAGGAAGCGTGAGGAATCGGGGAAGGGGAAAGGAACCCTTCTGGAGAAGGGCTTCCTTTCCCCTTCCCCAAACCCCATCCCCTATCCTCCTAAGACTTTTACGTTTTGAATTCCGGGCGTCCCCAGTGTCTGGAATTGAAAAACAAAAGTGTTTGATGCCTGAATAGAATAATCGTTCGGCCTTTCGGAGTCGCCCTATGTCCGCTTATGAAACCGTCATCGGCCTTGAAGTGCATGTTCACCTCTGCACCAAATCCAAGCTGTTCTGCTCCTGCCCCACGACGTTCGGGGTGGAGCCCAACACCAACGTCTGCGAGGTGTGCGCCGGGATGCCGGGCGTGCTGCCCGTCCTGAACCAGACCGCCGTGGAGTACGCCACCCGCGCGGGCCTCGCCCTTAACTGCACCATCAACAACGATTCGGTGTTCGCCCGTAAGAACTACTTCTACCCCGACATGCCGTACAACTACCAGATTTCGCAGTTCGAGCGCCCGCTGTGCGAATTCGGGCATCTGGACATCAACGTCGGCGGCGAGACCAAGCGCATCGGCATTACCCGCATCCACATGGAAACCGACGCGGGCAAAAACATCCACGAAGGCGACCACAGCTATCTCGACCTCAACCGCGCCGCCGTGCCGCTCATCGAAATCGTGAGCGAGCCCGACATGCGCAGTGCCGAGGAAGCGGTGGCCTATCTCAAGGCCCTGCACGCCATCGTGGTCTACCTCGGCATCACGGACGGCAACATGGAGGAAGGCAGCTTCCGTTGCGACGCCAACGTGTCCATCCGTCCCAAAGGCGCGACCGAATTCGGCACCCGCGCCGAGCTCAAGAACTTGAACTCGTTCCGCCACGTCCAGAAGGCCATCGAATACGAAGTTTCCCGCCAGCAGGACGTGCTGGAGGACGGGGACAAGGTGATTCAGGAAACCCGCCTGTTCGACAGCGTGAAGGGCGTCACCATGTCCATGCGCGACAAGGAAGAGGCCCACGACTACCGCTATTTCCCCGACCCGGATCTCGTGCCCGTGCACATCACGGACGAGCAGCTCGAATGCTGGAAGGCCAGCCTTCCCGAGCTGCCCGCGCAGCGCCGCCGGCGGTTCATGGATGAATGGAAGCTTCCCGAGCAGGATGCGGACATCATCACGTCCGACCGCGCGCAGGCCGATCTGTTTGAAGCGGCGGTGGCCCTGTACAACGAGCCGCGCAAGATAGCCAATTATATGACCGGCCCCATGCTCCGCGAGATCAACCAGACCGGCGTGGAGCTCAAAGACTCCGCCCTCAAGCCGGAAGCCCTTGCCGAACTCGCCAAGATCGTCGACGGCGGCCTCATCAGCGCCAAGATCGCGCAAGATATTTTCAGTGAACTGTACGCCAACGGCGTCATGCCCGAAGCCTACGTCCGTGAAAAAGGTCTTGTGCAGGTGTCCGACACCTCCGCCATCGACGCCGCCGTCGCCGAAGTGATTGCCGAGAACCCCGCCGAAGCCGAAGCCTACAAGGGCGGCAAGACCAAGCTCATCAGCTTCTTCGTCGGGCAGGTCATGCGCAAGATGAAGGGCAAGGCCAACCCCGCCCTCGTCAACGAAGCGTTGGGAAGACTGTTGAAATAGGAGGAGAAGATTGGAGGGGGAGAGGGAACCCTTCTGGAGAAGGGTTCCCTCTCCCCTCCCCAAACCCCTC